>Ga0310786_10004321_pt1 | contig 19859 bp, 20 predicted proteins | sample AusTroGonzalo_MG_FD_203881 | JGI IMG/M metagenome (GOLD analysis project Ga0310786, IMG submission 203881) | Bovine rumen microbial communities from tropical cattle in Woodstock, Queensland, Australia - Gonzalo_03 (v2) (version 2) | ecosystem: Host-associated > Mammals > Digestive system >... | reverse complement strand
CGAGAAGCAGTTCGTAGAAGACGAGCCCTAACACCCCATACGTGCCGATGCGAGAGTCTTTCATAATGTCGAGGATACGCTTGCGGTCATTGCCTCCACCTCCGAATCCATCGAAGAAGTCAGCCAGACCGTCTTCATGCAGCGCCCCAGTGATCAACAGTCTGACGGCGATAGCGAGCAACACCGTCACCGTCATCGGTAGCACCAGACTACCGAAATAGATGACGACTCCCATCGCTCCACCCGTGAGCCAGCCCGTCAGTGGCCAGTGCTCCACCACGGTCTTGTAGCACTCCTTCGGTGGCTCGTGCAATCGCCAAAAGGGCAGTCGCGTGAAAAAGATAAACGCTGCCCAGATACGGTCATACCATTTTGTCTGATCAATACTCGTCTGCATACATATTGTCTTTAGTTTGCAAAGGTACGAATAAGCCAGCGAATTACCAAATATATTTGCGTTTTTATCCAGAAACTGTTGTCAGTTTAAAAAGTATTTCGTACCTTTGCGGATTGAAATGAAGTAACAGTACTTATGAGTACAAAGGACGATAATGAGACATGACAAAGAAACAATTGATACAACTATTTGAGGACAGGAAGGTCCGCACGGTATGGGATGATGAACAGCAAAAATGGTTCTTCTCCATCGTTGATGTGTGTCACATACTGACTGATAGTAAAGACTATCAGACTGCACGTAAGTATTGGAACAAGCTGAAACAGAGGCTAAAAGATGAAGGAAATGAAACGGTGACAAATTGTCACCAGTTGAAATTGAAGGCTGAGGACGGAAAGATGCGTCTCACCGATGTAGCTGACTTTGAGCAGCTTTTCCGTCTAATACAGTCCATCCCCTCACCCAAGGCTGAGCCATTCAAGCAGTGGATGGCTGGTGTGGCTTCGAAGCGAGTTGAGCAGATGCAGGATCCCGAACTGAATTTCGAACAGGCTTACGAAGACTATCGGAGACTGGGCTATTCTGACCGTTGGATCAACCAACGCCTCAAAAGCATCGAAGTTCGTAAGGAACTGACTGACGAATGGGACAGGGCTGGTGTGAAGGAAGGACAGCAATATGCCTCACTCACAGACATTATCACTAAAGGCTGGAGTGGTAAGACCACCAAACAATACAAACAGTATAAAGGTTTGAAGAAGGAAAGCCTGCGTGACAATATGACCAACATCGAGTTGGCCCTGAACACATTGGTGAAAAAGATTGAACATCATCCATTTAAACTGTATGAAAAAGGTAATACTGAGTTTCGTATTGGCGGTGATGTCAGTGGTAGGATATGCCCAGACGCAGATGAATCTGGTGGGCAGAGAGTATCACTGTGATAATATGTTGACTGGCAAGTTCAAGGATGCGGTGGTCGAGGCCAAGGAGAAGGCTATCAAGGAAAAGGAGAAGCAAAAGGGACGGAAACTGTCTGATGCAGAACAGAAGGAGTTGGACAGCGAGATAAAACAGAACCAAGCTGAACTGAACGCGATAAAAGAAGGCACGAAGATGAGTATGACATTCTACTTCAAGAATGCAACAGAGATGAAACTGACGGCCAAGATGTCGATGTCGGACAAAGCCATGAAAGCCGCTGGCATCGGCTGGCTGAAGCGCAAGGCCATGAAGGCTGCTATGGCCATGATGCCTGCCATGGATGCGAAATACACCATCAAGGGCCATCTCCTGACCTATACGGATGAGGACGGAGAAAGAGATACACTCCGTATCAGTCCTGACGGAAAATACATCTACGGCACCCTTCGAGACAAGGATAAAAAGGAATACAAATACACCCTGACAAGAACGAAGTGATGGGCATCATTACAGAATATTCATGACATCCCGCAGGCTATCCACAACGAAAGTGACAGTCTTCGGGATGTCTGCTTTTTCAACGTTCCAACGATTCACGAGCATCGCATCGATTCCTGCATTGAGGGCTCCGAGGATATCACTCTGTAAATTGTCGCCAATCATCAGGGTCGTTTCTTTGTTGGCACCTGACACTTTGAGGGCATAGTCGAAGTAGAGAGGCGAGGGCTTGTTGACACCTGCGTCCTCACTGAGGATGATGGTATCGAAATAATCCCTGAGTCCACAGGCATCAAGCTTTTTGTATTGCACTTCATGGAAGCCGTTACTGCACATGTGCATCCGATAGCCCTTTCGTTTCAAGTAATCCATCAGTTCATGAGCACCATCGATGACGCCAGGTTTCGAGGCGCAAAAGTCGAGAAATCGATCGCTGATGTCTAAACACAGTTCTTTGGTGGCCTCAATCCCTTTGCCCACACTCAGAGGACGACGGAAACGCTCCACGATCAGATAATCGCGTGAAATCTCTCCTTTAGCATATTGCGTCCACAGGTCGATGTTCGCAGACCAATAGGCATCATAAAATGTCTGAGGACTGTCGAAATAACGATCCAGACGGAAAGCGTCATACGTCTCTTGCAGGGCTATGACCGCATTACCGTGAGTATCATAAAGCGTGTCGTCGAAATCGATAAACAGATCTTTGTACATTGAACATTGAATATATCTGCTGCAAAAATACAAAAAAACAACTGAACGAGCAAAAGAATTTTGTGCTTTTCTTTTGTATTTTACACGATTTGTGCTATCTTTGTCCCCTGAAATGAGTTTATTAGACATTATCCTCCTGGCTGTGGCGTTGGCGATGGACTGCCTGACGGTGTCAATCGTCAGTGGGGTGATTATGATACAGAGGGACGGTTCTTTTGTTACATCGGCTGGCAATGTAACAAAAGAACCGTCCCTCTGTATCATCCGCATGGCGTTTCTCTTTGGCTTCTTCCAGGCGATGATGCCACTGATAGGATGGTTGGGCATCAGCCACTTCCAGGCAGCTATGGAAGCGTACGATCACTGGATCGCCTTTGCGATGTTAGGATTCATCGGTGGTAGGATGATCTGGGAGAGTTTTGGCTCTGATGAGGAACAGCACTTCAATCCAAGGAAGTTGCGCACGCAGTTGCTGTTAGCCATCGCCACGAGCATCGACGCCTTAGCCGTGGGCATCTCCTTTGCCTGTACGGGCTACACGTCGTTAGGACAACTCACACTGCCACTCATCATCATAGGTGTCGTGTCCTTCTTCTTCAGTCTCATCGGCTATCAGTTAGGGGCACGCTTCGGACGCAGCATCGCCCATCGACTCAAACCCGAACTCCTGGGAGGTGTGATCCTGATAGGCATCGGGGTGAAGATACTGGCAGAACACTTGTTTTGTTTATAGTTTAAAGTTTATAGTTTATAGATGATTTCTTTTTAGGCTTAGCGTTATGAGAAAACAGTACCAGGCGGAGGAAAGCCGCTACACGAACGGGATGGAATATGAGCGCTGTGGGCGCTCTGGTGTGTTACTGCCAAAGGTGAGTCTCGGCTTCTGGCATAACTTCGGCAGTGTCGATCCCTACGAACGCAGTCGCGAGATCACCCACTACGCCTTCGACCACGGCATCACCCACTTCGACCTGGCCAACAACTACGGTCCTGTCTATGGCTCTGCCGAGGAGACGATGGGACGACTGATGGACGAGGACTTCCGTCCCTACCGCGACGAGCTGTTCATCTCATCGAAGGCTGGCTACGACATGTGGCCTGGGCCCTACGGCAACTGGGGTAGCAGGAAATACCTGATGGCCTCGCTCGACCAGAGTCTGAAGCGCATGAAGATCGACTATGTGGACCTTTTCTATAGTCACCGTTACGACCCAGAGACACCCTTGGACGAGACCCTACAGGCACTGGTGGACATCGTGCGCCAGGGGAAGGCCCTCTACGTGGGCATCTCAAACTGGCCGTTGGAACCATTGAAGTTCGGCTATGAGTATCTGAAGGCCCACGATGTGCCACTGCTCATCTATCAGGGTCGTCTGAACATGCTCGACCGTAAACCACAGGAACAAGGCATCCTTGACTTCTGTGCCGACAAGGGCGTGGGCTTCATCGCCTTCTCACCCCTGGCCCAGGGACTGTTGACAGACCGTTATCTCAACGGCATCCCCAAGGACTCGCGCATGTCAAAGGGTAAGTTCCTGAGAGAGGAGATGCTCACCCCCGAGCTCCTGGAGAAGTTGCGCCGTTATAATAAGGTGGCAGAGAGCCGAAACGAAACACTCGCCGAGATGGCTTTGGCCTGGATCCTCCACCAGCGTGGTGTCACCTCCGTCCTTGTGGGAGCCAGTTCGACAGCCCAGCTTGAGAAGAACCTGCGCTGTGTCACCTCAGCATCCTTCGATGATGAGAATTTATAATTGAGAATTAAGAATTTAGAGTTGAGAGTGAAGAATATAGAATAAAGAGGTATATGAAACAGACCATTATTACTGCATTACTACTGATAACCGGCTTCGTGGCTGGTTTTGCACAGAGTGGGTATCCCTATACCCAGGTCCCCTTCACAGCCGTGAAGATTACACCCAACACGTTCTGGGGCGACCGTATCCAAGCAGCCCGTGAGGTGACCATCCCCTTAGCATTCTCGAAATGTGAGAGCATGCATCGTTACAAGAACTTCGAGATGGCAGCTTACACCCTGCAACACCCAGGTCATGAGGGTCTGGAGACCCAGGAGTGGGATGTGTCGAAGATCATGTTCTTCCCGTTCGACGATACCGATGTCTACAAAACCATCGAAGGGGCCAGCTACGTGTTGCAGACCTATCCCGACGAGAAACTGAAGACCTATATCGACGGTGTGCTCGATATCGTGGGTGCTGCTCAGGAACCAGACGGCTACCTCTATACCGCCCGCACCATCAACCCTAAGCATCCCCACAACTGGAGTGGTGAGAAGCGTTGGGAGACTGAGGACTTCCTAAGCCACGAGCTCTATAACCTCGGTCATATGGTCGAGGCTGCCTGCGCCCACTACCAGGCCACAGGATCGACGAAATTCCTCGACATCGCCAAGCGCTATGCCGACTGTGTGGTGAGAGAGGTGGGCTCTAAGGAAGGTCAGGCCTGCATCGTACCTGGACACCAGATTGCCGAGATGGCCCTGGCCAAACTGTATGTCATCACTGGCGAGAAGAAATACCTCGACGAGGCCAAGTTCCTGCTCGACTATCGTGGTAAGGCTGGTCGCAAGGACCTCTACTCACAGAGCGACAAGCCAGTGGTGGAACAGACGGAGGCGTGGGGTCATGCCGTCCGTGCCGGCTATATGTATGCCGGCATGGCCGATGTAGCTGCCTTGTTGGGCGACACCTCCTATGTCAAAGCCATCGACACCATCTACAAGAACATCGTTGGTCGTAAGTACTACTTGACAGGAGGTGTGGGAGCACGCCATGAGGGCGAGGCCTTCGGAGCCGACTACGAACTACCCAACCTGACGGCCTACAACGAGACCTGTGCTGCTATCTCGATGGTGTATCTCTTCGAACGTATGTTCCTGTTGCATGGCGACGCCCAGTATATCGACTGTCTGGAGCGTACCTTATATAATGGTGTCATCAGTGGCATGAGCGTCGACGGAGGTAAGTTCTTCTACCCCAACCCCCTGTCGAGCGACGGCCATTACCGTTTCAATGCCGACAACACGATGACGCGCCAGCCATGGTTCGGCTGTGCCTGTTGTCCCTCCAACCTCTGTCGCTTCATCCCCTCGATGCCAGGCTATGTCTATGGTGTCAAGGACAACAACCTCTACGTGAACCTCTTCGCTGCCAATACGGCCACCATCCAGATAAACGGCAAGGACGTGACACTGGAGGAGACCACCAACTACCCCTGGGACGGTGATATCAGCATCAAGGTGCTGAAGAACAAGGCCAAGACCTTCAACATGCTCATCCGTATCCCTGGTTGGGTACAGAACAAGGTGGTGCCCAGCGACCTCTATTCCTATAACGACGATATCTTCAGCACCTACGAGGTGAGCGTCAACGGCCAACGGGTAGAGGGAGAACTGAAGAACGGCTATCTCGTCATCAACCGCAACTGGAAGAAGGGCGACGTGGTGAGCATCCACTTCGACATGCCCGTCCGTACGGTGGTTGCCAATCCCCGTGTTGCTGACGATCGTGGTCGTATCGCCGTAGAGCGCGGACCATTGGTGTACTGTGCCGAGTGGGCAGATAATAAAGGTATCAACCCTCATTACCTGTTCCTGGGAAAAGTGGAAAGTGGAACGTGGAAAGTGGAAAGAGATTACGCCATCCAGAATACGGAGGGCAACAACAAAACCTTCAATGTGACTGGCATCAGCATTCCTGCCCAGGAAGCCTTCGTCACTGACGATGGGAAACTCGCCGTCAAGGATGTGTCTGTGACACTTATCCCCTACTACGCCTGGAACCATCGTGGTGCAGGCAAGATGGATGTATGGCTGGCAAATCGTCTTAACGGAATAGGGAACTAATCTATGATGCGTCAACAGATCACCTTCGATACGTTTGTACGTGGCCTGATAGGGGTCATCGTCGTGGTGGGTATCATCATGCTGCTCAATCGTCTGAGTGGTGTGCTCACCCCCTTCTTCCTGGCGTGGCTCATCGCCTACATCCTCTTCCCGATGGTCAGGTTCTTCCAGGTACGCTGTCGCATGAAGTATCGTGTCCTCGGCATCCTGAGTGCCTTCATCGTCGTGGGCGCCCTGCTCACAGGACTCTTCTTCCTCGTCGTACCCCCGATGGTCGAGGAGAGCATCCATGTGAAGAACCTCCTGTTGGACTATCTCTCCCACTCGTCTACATTCAGTAACATACCCAACGCCATCCAGAAATTCCTGCGCGATCATCTGACCATCGAAGAGATCAAGGGTATCGTCACCCAGGAAGGTTTCATCGAAGCCATTAAGATGACCGTGCCAAGGGCTTGGGATGTCATCACGCAGTCGATCAGCGTGGTCACTGGTGTCCTGTCGGCGACGATGGTCGTGCTATATACCTTATTTATCCTGCTCGACTACGAGAAGATCTGCAGTGGCTGGCCCAACTTGTTGCCTGCCCAGTACAGACAGTTTGCCGTACAGTTGATGAATGATGTGGAGGATGGCATGAACAAGTATTTCCGTGGTCAGGCCGTTGTCGCCCTCTGTGTAGGCATCCTCTTCTGCATCGGCTTTCTCATCATCGACTTCCCCATGGCCATCGGCCTCGGACTGTTTATCGGTCTTCTGAACATGGTACCCTATCTGCAACTGGTGGGCTTCATCCCTACCATCCTGCTGGCCATCGTCAAGGCTGCTGACACAGGTGAGAACTTCTGGTGGGTACTGTTCCTGGCACTCATCGTGTTTGCCGTGGTACAGTTGATCCAGGACTCCTTCCTCACGCCAAAGATTATGGGTAAGGTGACGGGCCTCAACTCGGCCATCATCCTCCTGTCGCTGTCGATATGGGGATCGCTGTTGGGTGTGCTGGGCATGATCATCGCCCTACCGATGACCACACTGCTGCTGACATACTACCAACGGTATATCATCAAGAAACAAGAGTCGGAAGTCAAGACTCAGGAGACTGCAGGTACTCCTTGATGGCCTCGATGAGACGATTGTCGTCCTCAGGGGTACGGGCAGTCACCCGGAAACAATGATTGTCGAGGCTTCGGAAGTTCGAGGCCTCACGAATCAGGATACCATAGCGGTTGATGAGCCATTTCTTCAAGTCGTGGGCATTGCCTTGCTCGATATTGACGAGCATGAAATGGGTCGCCGTGTCCATCACCATCACCCCGTCGATGGCCGACAACTGCTCTCTCAGGCGCTGGGCCTCAGCCAGATAGCCTGGCAGGTCGGGTATCATCTTCGGATCTTTCTCCACCAGGTATTTGCCTGCCTCGATAGCGATGGCATTGACGGTCCAGGGCTGACGGATCTGTCGCAGACGGTCTATAATAATCGGTGAACTGAAGATATAGCCGAGTCGCAGGCCAGGGATACAGTATTTCTTCGAGAGCGAGTATATCATCATCAGGTTATAGCAGTCGGTCATCTCCTTGGGCTGGATCACTGGACTGAGTGTATAGTCCTCATACGACTGGTCTATGACATAGAGGTATCGCGGGTGGTCTCTGACGATATGTCTGATCAGAAGCTTGTTCAACACGAGACCCGTTGGATTATTAGGATTACAGAGCCAGTAGATACGGTCCTCGGGCAACACGTCGAGATCATTGTCAGTATGATACGACAGCAGGTGATTATGGATCTTGCAGGCATCTTCGTATTCTGTGAACGTAGGCTGTGGGATGACCGATGCCCATCCATTGTAGAGTTGTGCGATGAGATAGATGGCCTCCGTGGCACCACTGGTCACCATCACCGTTTCCTCAGGCACACCCAGTCGCTCGGCCAGCATCTTCTCCAGACTGACGGGCTCGGGCTCCGGATAATGACCCACGATGGCGAAGCGGTCTGCTAAATAAGCCTGCAGGTCCGTCAGGTCAGCTCCAAAGTAGATGTTGGAACTGAAGTCCGCCGTGATCTGATCACCATAGCGATAAGCGTCGTCACCGTGTCCGAATATCATCTGTTTATTTACTATTTGACAATTTACAATTTGACCATTTATTTCTTCACCCGGATCGTGAGCGTCTCTTTATCAAAGACAATCCGGCTGTCGCCCGCTTTCTTGTCTCCCTCGATGAATCGGCCCAGTTCTCCACTTGCTGCCAATTCCTTCGGGCTTCCAATACTCACTGGACTCCTGCCTCCTGTCATTTCTCCTTCCTCATTCCTCCTTCCTCCTTCCTCGATTTTTCTCATCACCCACAGCGTATCCGCCAGCTGCAGAGCCAGTTCCACATCATGTGTAGAGAGGAAGATGGTCTTCTCGGCTTCACGACTGATGCGTCGCAACAACTGGAGCACCTCCACCTTACTGGGATAGTCGAGGAAGGCCGTTGGTTCGTCGAGGAAGATCACGGGCGTCTGTTGTGCCAGTGCCTTGGCGATCATCACCTTCTGGCGCTCACCGTCGCTGAGGGTGTGGACTGGGCGTCGAGACAGTTCTCCGATGCCAACCATCTCTATCGCCTCGTCGACGATACGGAGGTCGTCCTTCGAACAGGTGCCCCAGAAACCCGTATAGGGTGAGCGCCCCAGCGCTACCAGTTCTCTGACGGACATATTCCTCACATCCGGCTTCTCCGTCAGCACCACCCCAATCAGCCTGCTCAGCTCCTTATCCGTGAAAGAGGTAATCTCACTCCACACTCCTCCCTCCTCACTCCTCGAAATCAGCACCTCCCCGCTGATGGCAGGCTGGAACGCCGAGAGCGTGCGCAGGAGCGTCGACTTGCCCACGCCGTTAGGTCCTAACAGACAGGTCAGCTCACCGCTGCGTATCGCACCATTGATGCCCTCGGCCACCGTACGGACACCATGTTTCGTCGTATAGCCGATACTGAGATCCCTAAGCTGTATCGTCTCGTTATTCATCATTCCGCTGCAAAGATAATAAAAACTTTGAACTTTGTGCTTCAAACTTTGAACTTTTTTGTATTTTTGCACTCGAAATGAGAAATATAGAAGAAAAGATGGCGGCATTTACCGATGCCGGCCTATACGAGCAGGACGCCCATATCGACTTTGAGCCAGAGGGCCATGTGTATATTTATAGGAGTCAGGAGACAGGAGTCAGGAGACAGGAGACAGGAGACGAGAGACGACTGTTGCCCGTCAGTTCATTGATAGGTTACTTCTTCGAACCCTTCGACGCCCAGGCTCAGGCCCAGCGTCAGTGGGAGAAATACCGCATCCCAGTGGAGGAGACGTTAGCGAAGTGGGATCGTATCGGCCGTATGGCCAGCGAGGTGGGCACGTTCGTCCACGAACAGACGGAAAACTGGTTCCGCAACGGCACCTTCGAGACCGTCTGTCCCTTCTGCTATAACGGGAAGACCGAAGAGGTGTCCGTGGAGCGCGAGAGACAACAGTTCCTCTGTTTCGTCCGCGACTATCAGATCCGTCCCTATCGTCAGGAGTGGCCTGTCTTCGACCTCGACATGAACGTTGCCGGCACCATCGACATGATCTGTCGCGAGGCCGACGGCACCTTCTCCATCTACGACTGGAAGCGCAGTAAGAAGGTGGTCAACGCCTACGGTCAGCCCATCACCGAGGCCTTCGGTGGCAAGACCGACATCCGGGGCCTCAACCTGCCCGACACCTCGTTCTATCACTACTGTCTGCAACAGAACCTCTACCGTTATATGCTCCAAAAGAACTACGGCATCCAGGTTCGCCAGCTCAGTCTGGTGGTGCTCTGTCCTGACTATCCCACCTATTTCGTGGTCAAGGTACCCATCATGGACTCCGTCATCCGTCAGATTGTCACCATCTGCAAAGACCGCGACTTAGGACATTGTCTGCTATAAAGATGCCATCTAAGGGAGTAAAGGATGCCTGTTTACGTTGTTGGAGATGCCTGTTATACCCCCTAAACAAGCATCGTTTACTCTGTTAACAGGCATTCCTTACAGTGTTGGAAGGCATCTCCACGACCCTTAAGTATATATAGTTACAAACGCACCCCCGATTTTGCCATGTCGGGATAGCAAATTTGAAGTGTTTATAAAGGCGTTTGACGATTCTAGCCAACACCTACCTGAATCCTTGAAAAAGCCTTTATACATGGGGGAAGAAGAGAGGTAGGTGTTGCTCGAACACCTACCTCAACATCTAACTCAACACCTACCTGAACACCTACCTTAGTCATCATGCCACCTTGACCTTCAACGGAATCGCTTTGTAATAAGCCACGCAACCTCGTTTGGTGTGCTCGAAGCCCAACTCCTTCATCGCCAGTCCGATGTGTACCTTCGTACTGTGGTCACTCTTGACTGACGGATACTCTCGCTGGATCAGTTTCAGCATCTCCGCACTGTTCAGAGCCTTCACACTCTCCCCCTCTGCCGGCTTTCGGAAACAGCCTGCGATGATATCAGCCAGATCCAACTGAGTCACATAGTTCTGATTCAACTGCTGGATACGAGCCACCTCTTCATTGCTGAACCAATAGGGTGTCTTCGCCACCTTCAACTCGTACACCACCTGAGCATAGAGCTGTCCGTAGTCGATCTCGCCAGTGTTGTCGATGTACTGTCCCTGTGGGATGGTCAGACAGATGTAGCGCCTGCTACCTGTAGCATCCGTCAGCGGATGGAGATTGTTCGTCGTCGATACAAACGAAGCATAGCGAGGACGGTCTTCCTGAGAAGCCCCATAGATTGGACGTCCATTCACCTTACTCTTCGAGAGCGTCTGTTTCAGCGCTGCATGCTGACTGGGACGGATGGCTTCGAGCTCGTCGAGATTCACAATCAGATTGTTCGTCAACGCCATCTCCTTGTCAAATTTATTCGACAAGTTCAGATGGTCGAGATAATACTCGCGCAGCTCTGGAGGAAGCAGACGGTGGAAGAAGGTCGTCTTGCCACAACCCTGAGCTCCAATCAGCGTTGGTACGCACTCATTGCCATGCAGCAGATCCATCTGAAGCCAGTGGGCTACTGCCGACAGCAACCAAGTGGCCAGGAAGCCCTGCTGCTCTGTTGTGACACCAGGCAGACGACTGAAAAGACGAGCGATGTGGTTCTGTCCGTCCCACTCTGGCAGATGACTGAGATAGTCGCCGATGGGATCGTAGACAGGCACATCCTCAGAGTGCACAAACTCCGTGATCTCCGTCTTCGGATTACCCTTCTCCAGCACCTGCTCCTTCTTCGCCCTGCGGACGATGCTGTTAAAGGCCTCCAGAGTCAGAGGTCGGAATGTCAGATGGACTCCTTCCGAGTCCTGCGAGAGGCTGTCGGCAGACGGTTCTGCCTTCAGCAGTGTTGCAAACTCCACCTTTCCGTTTAGGACGTTTCGACGGAAGCGGTAGTTGTCATTGAGAAACTGCTCGATAGCGAGCGTTGTCTCGAGGGAGGCCTCAACAGCCTCACCGTTCATAAGCAGATTTTTACTCATAGTGATTTATGGATCGCAAATTATAGCTAGTTCTCTCTGGTACGATGGCGCCTTTCATAGCGTTTTTCTTTCCAATGTGCAAAGGTACAACATTTTTCGCTGATTTGCAAGAAAAAGGCAAATATTTTTCATCAAAAGATCATATTTAACATTTGCCGATGATAAGCCATATCCCTTAGGTCTCAACGCACCTCTCGAAGCAGATGGTAAGCGAGGTCATGAGGTAGGTCCCGAGGTAGGTGATGAGTTAGATGTTCAGTTAGGTGTTGAGGTAGGTGTTTAAAAGCCAAAACCCCTTTATATAAAGGACTTCCGAGAGATTCGAGGTAGGTGTTTGGCAAAAAGTAAAAATTATCCCTTATTTATTTGTATAGTTCATCTTTTTATCTTATCTTTGCAGCGATGTTTGAGAATGAGATAAAGGAATACGAGAGCGTCCGTCTGGAATATCAGCAGAAGGTTGCCGACAAGATGGGCGAGAAGCAGTGGATGGAATATAACGAGATTCTTTTCACTGCTTCTTCTTGTGCCATTGAGGGCAATTCCTTTACCGTCGACGACACGAGAATCCTTCGCGAACAAGGCATGGCGATGATTCCCGTAGGCCGTTCGCTGTTGGAGTGTACAGAGATGGCTGACCATTTTCGGGCATTCGACTATATGGTAAGCCATTTAGATCATCCGTTTGATGAGGCTCTATTGAAAGAGGTGAACCGTTTGGTGACTGAGCATACTCTGGCCTATCGTGCCCCTGGAGCTGTCGCAGGCGAGTATACCACAGAGGATATGGCTGCTGGTGATACCGTGTTTGGCGACCATGAAACGCTGATAGCACGTGTGCCTCAACTGATGTCTTCGACCCAACGCGCCATCGACGACGGACAGCATCCGATGATTGTAGCTGCCAAGTGGCACGGATATTATGAGTATCTGCATCCCTTCTGCGACGGCAATGGCAGAACAGGCCGATTGCTCTCTAACTTCATTCTGCTTCGTGCTGGCCACCCACTCTTGATCGTCAAACTAGAGGACAGATCAGAATATATCTCTGCCCTCAAACAGATTCGGACAGAAAGCTCTGACGAATTCCTGATCGCCTTCTTCTTCAAAACCGCCATCACTCGCATGAAGTCCGAACTGGCTCAGAAGCGGAAGAACACGTTGCCTACGATGTTCTTCTAAACTCTCCAAACGAAAACAATATGGAGGTTACATTGATAGACAAGGGGTATCATTTGGAAACATTCGGAAAATGTTTCTATTATTGTTGTGAGCCCCATTGTCGAATAGATGATGCAGAAGATAAAGGCCTATTCATAAGAAAAGCGGTTGATGGTCTTGACAAGAAGATCAATCTCTACAAGTATGACCTTGTTGTTATGCCCAAAATGAGAAACAGAGAAAATCAGTACATGATGCGATATATCTACAGGTTTAATCAGCCGAGACTACATACTGTCGACGAAATCCTTGCAATGCCGATGGATGAGAAGATCTCTTCAATGATACGCCAAAAGAATGTGCTGGTAATAGACGATGTGACGACTAGTGGCTCAACACTCAATGAAGTCCTTCGCACACTACGAAGCCTGAATGAAGAAAACAACATCACCATTTTCAGCCTTATCAGTCGCAATGATCTGATGGCAGAGTCAGGTCTCGAGGTAGGTGATGAGGTAGATGTTCGGGTAGATGTTGAGGTAGGTGTTTGAAAGCCAGAATCTCCTTAATTAAAGGACTTTCGAGAGATCCGAGTTAGGTGTTGGGCAAAAACACAAAATCTTATTATTTTAAACACGTCAATCTTGTCCCATCATCTTTTTGCATTTTCTTTATAAAAAACTTGCAAAGTTCAGGAAATCTTCTTAACTTTGCACTTGACTCGAGAGTGAGCCCCTAAAACTAACTAAAATGGAAAGAGATCTGATATTCTTTAACTCACGCGATGAGCTACTACGGATAGACATCTCCAAGATTGTCTACTTCGAGGCCGACGGCAACTATACTGATATCATCATGGTCAACAAGTTGCGAGCAGCTGTCTGCATGAACCTTGGAGAGATGGAGCGCGCTCTTGCTGCCCAGATTGGCGACGAGGCAAAACGATTTATGCGTATTGGCAAGCGGTTCATCATCAACATGCGCTATGTCTATCAGATCAATGTGTTGAAACAACAGTTGGTGCTCTCTGACTACGATCATTTTGCCTTTCAGGTCAACATATCCAAGGAAGCCCTTCGTAAGATGAAGGACCTGATGCTTATCACGAAAGTATGAACGATACATATATTATAATAGGTAGAGACGCCAATACTGGTCAGCTTCTTTTGAGTGGTGTAGGTAAGTCTGGGACATACGGCAACAATGTGCCACAGGATATCAGTGAGCAGCATTGTCGTATGGATTTCAACAAAGAGAACATCCGCCTGAAGAATTTAGATATCAACAACTTTACTTATGTCAATGGTCAGGCCGTAGAATCGAAGACCATTACCCGCAAAGACAAAATAGAGTTGGGCAGTAGCCGTTTCCCTCTGCCTTGGGAAGCCATTGATGCCATTGTTCCGCCAGTAGCCGACATCCGTCCTTTGCAACAAGTTTGGGAAGAGTACGAACGTCAGAACGTGAAACTGCAAGTTGACGAGCGTAAGTTCAATGCCCTCCGTTCTGCTACAGGACTAATCACGATGGTGGCTATTGCCTTAAGTATCGCCACAGGAGGAAGGAGTGCATGGTATATGCTGCTTTACGCTCTGGCTATTGTGATTTCCTTGGCTTTTCTGATTAAGGCCTACAGGGATTCCTCTAAGATCCCCCAAAAGCGCCAGGAACTGAGCCATCAGTTCCAACGGGATTATGTTTGTCCCCATTGCGGTCGTTTTCTGGGTAACCAGCCCTATCATCTTTTGACTCAAAACGACCATTGTTCATACTGTCGCGTGAACTTCATACATTAAACCCACCATTTCGTGGATTATGATTCTCAGAATTTGGAACATATCGAAATATTGCCGACATTTGCACTCGGAAACCAATTAAAACGTTTTTGATTATGAATGCAAAACAGATTGTTAAAGAGAATTGGAAGCCAGTAACCATTAGTGGAATGACTGGTATTTTGATGGGAGCAGGTAGCATGTACGCCTCCCAAGTGTTGGCAACAGACGAAAAGCCTGGTGTTGTCGAGTTAAATGAACTGCCCCTTCAGGAGGCATCGGTAGAGGGATGCAAGAGCTTCCGTGATGCTTTTGAAGCTGCCCGTGCCGAGTTTGGTCCTGGAGCTGTGTTCCGCTGGCATGGGAACATCTACAACACCTACACCTCTGATGAGTGGAACGCGATGTCTACGGAAGAGAAGAATCAGTTTGCCCAGAGGGTGAAGCCAGAAGTAAGCCCTGCAGACATCGACACCAAACAGATTGCTGAAACTGAAGCAGAAACAGCAGCTGAAGCAGAAACAGCAACTAATGAGGACGTGCAAGTGGCATCCGTACAACAGGAAGACCACGTAGCCCAAGCACATGTCGTAGCAGAAGAAGCCAGCCAAGTCAAGTCTGATGATGACGATGTCCGCGTGATTGGCTATGGTGACATCAATCTGGTCGATGGCCGTTCTGTCACAGTAGAGGAACTGGAGATCAATGGTCAGCGAGTAGCTATCATCGATGTCGATAAGGATGGAGTGGGCGACTTCGCCATGTCTGATCTGAATCACAACAATCATGCCGACGAGGGAGAGGTCATCGACCTGCACACTGGCGATGTGATTTCCTTCCACAATGACCAGACAGCAATGGATGATACTGCAGATGTTGATCTGAATATGATTCCTGCATAAAACACTTCATGAGAGATGGAAACGCTGCGCATCAAATGTCCCTCCTGTGGTATCGTGCTTGAAGTACGCAACTCCAAGAACGAAAAGGTGAAAAAGATCACCTGTCCGAACTGCCAGAAGCAGCTCGCCATTACCTTCGGCGACATGGCCACTCCAGTGGGATCCCTCTATGAAGGCAGCACACGCTATCAGTTGAACGAAGGGGGCAATGCCATTCCTGGCATCCCCAGCGGACTGGTAGAGCTGAGAGTAGTACGTCTGAAGGACGGAACACCCAAGCACATCCTCCGAGCCTTGACAGGAGAGCAGAAGGTTAGCGTCAATGGACAAAGCCTGATGCAGGATGATGAGGTGGTGCTTCAGCGAGGCGATGACCTGAGGATTGAAGCAAAGTCTTTCTCTTTCGATAAGCCTGTCGAAGCAAGACCACAGCCCTCAATAACCAAGCCTCAGGAGGTTAAGCCAGAGCCCAAGCCTCTGCAAAAGTCTGAGCCAAAACCAGAGCCCAAACCCAAAAAGACTTGGTTGTTCTCCCTCTTGGCAATTATAGCCGGTATCCTGCTCTTTTTGTTCTTGTGGCCTGTCAATAAGACAGAACAGCCTAAGGAAGAAGCCATAGACAGCATCATCGAGATAAGTACCAAGGTCATCAAAGAGAAAGAGAAAGAAAAAGACCTAAAGCAGGCCGATAAACAAGAGACAAAGAAAGATGTCCAGCCCCAAAAAGCAAATGTTGATCTGACTTCCATGGATCTCTATTCCTTGGAACTTATGGCCAATAAGAACGATGTGTCTGCGCAGTATGAACTTGGTCGTCGACTGGTTCACGCCTCAGGAAGTAAGAACATTGTGATGGGCATCAACTGGTTGCATAAGGCCTCGCTCAACGGATCCTCTCAGGCTCGTCAATTGAAGAACAAAGCAGTACGTTCCCTGCAAACTAAAGCTGCTCATGGCGATAGCGTTGCTGATTACATCTTAAACTCCATTGACAGATGAAACGATTCATTCATATTATAATAGGTGTAGCCATGCTCTTGACTTCAGCCTCTGCACAGACAGTTTTCCGTACTGCTGAACTGCAACGGTTGGCGACGGTATTGGCTATCGACCCCACAGCACTACAAGAAGGCTACAACTATCTTGATGCAGACCATCAAAGCCTTGTTGTGACCAAGACGAACCATACGGTAAACCATATCGGACTATACCTGTTTAATGAGGATATGCGAAAGATGGGAGATACGCCTATTATGGATTTCCTGGAGCGCTATTTCCTTCAACTGAAATACCCTCCCAAGGTAACCAATGCCAAGAACATGATCCGTGATGATCAGTTCCGATTTGTCACAGGTACCCTCCAGACCGTTGGTGAGTTAAAGTCCACAGATATCTTCTCCCTCAACTACGACAAACGTCTTTATACCGCCAGTTGGACACGTGAAGGTCAGCCTCTGCTTGTGGTTTCCTTCCCTGTGGAATATGAACTCATTAGTGGAGAGAACAAGATAGAGGCAGAGAACCACCTGCAGGCTGATATCCTGGCTACGGACATTACCAATGAACCACCTAAGCCTGCTTCAGAATTGGGTAAACCCTTTGAGCATTTCTCTGGCAAACTCTACAAGCAACGTGGTGCTTTGATCTACAGCGAACGTCATCCTGCAGAGACGGTAGCCAATATGATGATCAGCCAACAGATAAAAGGCGCGTTCAACCTGAACTTGACGCAGGTGTCATACGGATTCAAGAAGACCTCTTTTAGTGTGCCTTTGCGCCAATGGATTTCCTTCTGCCAGAATCATGGTTGCCAGCTCTATGTAGGTATTGAGGATGTGAAAGAAAACGGTGATGTCAGTGCTGTGGTACTGGCCGTCAACGAGGCAGAGAACTACAATCATGTGCTCACGCTGACCGTTCCTTCCGACATGATCCGAGCCCGTCAGGGACAGATCGATGCCCGTATCTATCCTTACGTTCCCACCCACAATGTGGCGAACCTATTTGCAGCCTACGGAAAGTCAAACCCAAAAACTTTCGTGAGTAAATGAAACGTACATTATTAATATATATGGCCCTCTTGGTTGTCCTGACGCTATTCGCTATGGACAGCAAACTGGAGGACATCAATGCTATCAAGAAGAGCAATGAGTTCCTCTATGCCGAGGCCACGATGCCTACAACGGCAGAGGCAGACTCTACGGCTCGTCAGATGCTGCATGAAGAGATCATCCGCTGGTCTGTTGAGGAACTGCAGGAGCCGATGGACAGTCTCATAGCTCTCAGACTTTGTGAAGAGGCAGACACGATGATGACGCCTCGTGCCAATATGTTCCGTGTCTTTACCTTTATCCGTAAGAACAAGGTGTCGCCCATGTTCAAGCTTCAGGCTGATGAGCCTTCTCTGCTTAACGACAGCACCAAGAAGAATCTGATGCGTCGCTTTGCTCCCAAGAAGATAGACAATGGAACCCTTCAGGAGATCATGAAGGCCCGTAATTTCTTTGAACTGAAAGAGATTATGGAGCCGTTGAAGAAAAAAGGTAAGATCATTGACTATGGCAAATACGCCACAGCAAAGAACCTCGAAGAGTGTTATCTCATCGTCTACGACCCTGCAGGCAATATCAAGGCCTGGCTCGATAAGGGCAAGGACACTCGCAAGAACCTCAAGACCCAGAAGCCCGATTCCGTCAAGAATTACAGAGGATGCGGTGCCATCTGGTTTATTATCAATCAAGAATTTAAGAATTAGAGAATTAAAGAGTAATAAGAGTATGAAAAAGAATCTATTATTGGCTTTTATATTGCTATGTTCAATATTCAATATTCAATGGTCAATGGCCTATAACCAGGTTCGCCTCGTTATCAAAGACGGCACCAGCAACCTGCAACTCAAGCAGCAGATAGAGCGTGGTGTATCAGTGATCATCACAGAGATTAACAATTGCCAGGAGAAGAATGCCCAAAAGTTGACACTCTCTGAGAACTATCTCAGTCGTGAGGCTCGTCAGGATCTGAGCCTGCTTTGGAACAATGAGCACTTCCGTTGTGTGGAAGAAGAGATCGTGGAGCGTCTGCTGACCACTCGTGATGGCTATCAGGTGCGAGGCATCCCCCTCATCGTCAACGCTGCTGCCAAAGGCGAGGAACTGGGTTATCAGGAGGCTGTCATTAATTTCGACAAGCAAGGCATCATCACCAGTTTCTACTATACCATCAGTCCGGAACTCTATTCCAAGCTGCGTATAAACCAGATGAGCGACAAACGCTATGAGGTGACAGACATCAAGGATCGCATGATGATTCTCGACTACGTGGAGCATTTCCGCACGGCCTATAACCAGAAAGACTTGAAGTTCCTGCGTCAGGTATTCTCTGAGGATGCCCTGATCATCACAGGCAAGGTCATCAAGGTGCGTAAGTCTGAGGTAGTGCCTTCTGGGAACAGGGTGGTCTATACCACTCAGACAAAACAGCAGTACCTCAGCAACCTGAGCCGTGCTTTCAAGTCGAACAGCTATATTAAGGTAAAGTTCGACAATGTGATGATGGTTGAGCATCCTACTATTAAAGGTATATACGGTGTGACTGTCCATCAGCGATGGAACACACCACGCTATAGCGATGAGGGTTATGTGTTCATGGTGTGGGACTTCCGCAATCCCGATGCCCCACAGATCCATGTCCGCACCTGGCAGCCTGACTACATCGACAAGGCCCAAGGCCAGCGCCTCAGCCCAAACGATGTCTTCACCCTTGGTGACTTCGATCTGTAGACGTAGAGAAGTATATGAATATAAAGCAAGACATAGCCAGCTCACTCTCTGGGAGTTACAAGGCTGTAAACTCCTGTTTGGTTTATACCAAAGCCGAAGGCTTCAGCCTCCTCGCTTATGAATTCTCGAGAAAATCCACGAGAAACAAGCCTTTAAAGTCCGACTTTCCTGCCTTTAAACTCTCCTTTTTTCTCGAGAATTCAAGAGCACGATTTATGCTCACTGATATTCAGCAGGTTACAATGCCGGATTTTAATGCTTACTTACTCTTTGAAATCACCTATCCATATC
>Ga0310786_10004320_pt1 | contig 19859 bp, 17 predicted proteins | sample AusTroGonzalo_MG_FD_203881 | JGI IMG/M metagenome (GOLD analysis project Ga0310786, IMG submission 203881) | Bovine rumen microbial communities from tropical cattle in Woodstock, Queensland, Australia - Gonzalo_03 (v2) (version 2) | ecosystem: Host-associated > Mammals > Digestive system >... | reverse complement strand
TCCCTGGCCTGGATCTCGTTGGAGTACTTCTCGGAATCGAAGCAGATGTATGCATCCAGCATCCCCTCGGAACCGTGTCCCTCGTCCCCTTCCAGGGTGAACTCGTAGTTGGGAGAGCCATCGGCCGCAAGCTTATCTGATGCGCGGAGCCCCACCTTGGCGGTCATGACGGTGTATGCATGGTCATCGTATACCATGGCCGTCTTCTCCTTGCTGCTGACGAACTCCGTCAGCAGCCTCTTGATGGGCTTAGGGCCCATCGCCACGGGCGCCACGAACCTGAACCCCTGCTCCAAGGAGCACTTGGCGTTGCGGGCCACTTGACTTAGGTCCTGTATCCGAGTGGCGAGTACCTCGGGTGCAAAGCACCATCCGGCATGCTAGTGGCTCCTGAAGTATATATCAGGAATCCTAGGGATCATCTCGGATGTGGAGGATACATAGATCGGACAACGGCCCTAACGTACCCACTAAACCCTGGTCGATGATGACTACAGGCAAATCCAGCAGGATAGATTCCTTCCTGGCCCCATGGAGGTCAGGATTGAGAGTAACCAATGCAGCGCTCATGAAAAAAACTTCGATACACGCGGCGCAATGCTCCATGCACCTGCCGAGGCTTATCGCGACGAATCCCCCTCGCGAACACCGGAATCCCCGAGAGAACTGGATGGACCCAATGGTGCCGATGAATGTGCGGCAATAGATGGCAAGCGTACCATGTGAATCGACCATCGCAATCTTGTCAGAACGTGAGTGCCATGTACCTATAAGCACCTCCTAAAGGGACGAGACATACGCCATGCTAGGCTAGTGGTTTCTAATTATTTATGCCCCCCTCCCCTTGTCTTGATTGCAGAAGGAGGGGTTTACATCCCAGGCATTGCCCTATTCTGGGCACAGTGTTGGAAGTGATGCCGGCGACTGGATGTGAATGTCAGCCCCATAGCGGTTTAACTCATTGATTCCAGAGGACATCTGTCATGATTTCCTCAATCCTCTATCTGTGTATGCAATCAGAGTAAGCTAGAATCACTGGTTTGATGTGCGTTGGGCCAGATTGTATTATATCTGAATTACTGAATTTATTATTTTTGTCATGAAACAAATTTCTTTTGTAAAATGGTATTTTTCCTTTGTATTTGGCATTTTATGAGTAAAAAGCATCGCATGTATGGAGATAATCTCCACAATCGATCAGGAGGACGAACGATGTGGGCTTTACTACAACAATCGGAAAACAATGACAAAGTGTTCCAAATGATGGCCGACGGAACGCATCCGGCATTTTTCGAGTTAGTCGAAAAGTACGTGCGCCACAGTCCAAAGGATGTCGCAGATTGGAATTGATCCTAAACGTGAAAAAAAGGAGGGAAAATATGATGACTGAAAAACAGGAGAATAACCATGCCGGACATCGCCACGTTGAAAGAAACTGGTGTAACAGCGTCATGAAAATGCTCAGAATGATTGAAAAGCGCTCTTTCAACGTTGATGATTCGTTAGCGAAAATCGGAGACCGCATTGAGGAACTTAGCCTCAACGTCCGCAAACTTACCGCCGAGAAACCCCAGGTCGATCCCAATGACTATGACAGAGGATATAAGGACGGGTGGAATAATGCTGCCGCATTATTCTGCAAAGAACTGCTGAGATTCCAGAAGAACATTAGTTCGGTGATGGAGGACCTAACCCTTGACGACCCTGAGTATCTCGATCAAGCTAGGCTTAAGAGATACGTCGATTCCACAATATCCAACCACAGAATTTCGAGCGTCGAATCTCCGGAAGGTTCGGAGTTCGATCCAGACACCATGATTTCGACGGGCAACATCGCATCCGAAGATCCTAAGAATAGAGGACTTGTGGCCAAGACGATTGCCCCTGGCATCACCGTCAAAGGCCGTTGGGTACTCAAGGAAACCGTTTACGTGTACTCGTATCAGGAGGAATGAAAATGAACGACATCAAAGGAAAGACTGCTGAAATAGTAATGGACGAGCAGAAAGAGGACGCCCAGAAGGCGGTAACTGGAACGAACGCCGCCACTGATGACAGCAAGAGCGGTATGACAAATGTGGATGACAACGTAAAGGGTGCCGCTAAGGCCGGACCTAAGATCGGAATCATCTCTGAACTGGCGAGAAGAATTCTGGATGAGAGATCGAGATTCATCACTATCGACAATGGGACATCTACCTGCGTCTCTTCGATCCTGGTCGGAGACAAGATTGCAAAGAACACCTGCATCGACAGGACCGGAATGTTCCCCAATAACATATATTACGGCGCAGACGGAACCACCTACATCGGTCAAGAAGCTATCGACAGAGGAAATGCGGATCCTGCAAACATGGCATACTCATTCAAGCCTATGGCGACGACCGGCGGAACCTTAAACCTTAGAGGGAAGGAACGGGATGCGATCGAACTCATGGCCGATGTTGACCTTTCCGTCGTCACGAAGACCTGTGAGAGATACGGTTTGAAAAAGGAACAGATCATCCTCACGCAGTCCTATCCTGCAACCTGGACCCCTGAGATAATCGAGAAGATGTGCAGAGCAGCGAACGACAGAGGGGTCAACCTCGACCCAAGATTGATGTTCAGCGAGCCTGTGGCTGCCATTACGGCTGCCTATGAGAAGAATCCCGACATCCATGGAAAGAATGTGATGATTGTGGACTCCGGGGCTGGGACCACTGATTCGGCAATCGTCGTCCCATCGGTGGATGAAAAAGGAATCGTAAACATCAGCACCAGGTCTCTCGACGGTGTAGGGGTAGCAGGAAACGATTTCGATACCCCTATCGCCGATAGGATCATCGAACAGTCCTCGATTGCTCTTCAGGTCTCGGTGGATACTCTCCGTGAGGACCCTGCGGTAATGGCAGCAGTCATGGAGACAACCAGGCTGGTCAAAGAGTCGCTCATGGATGAAAAGGACCTGGTGAGTGCGATCATGATTCCCGGATATGATGGCAAGATCGTCGAATATTCAATGACCTTCAAAGAATATGCATCGAAGATCCAGCCCATCCTTGATTCCATCGAAGAGATGTTGAAGAGAGCACTGAAGTCTGTGACCGATGACGATGTCGGAAACCTTGAGGCGTTGGGGCTAGAAAAATTCGAAAACGTCGATGTCATAGTCTTCGCCGGTGGCACTTCCAAGGGCAGATACTTCCGCAAATACATCTCTGAAAGGATTGTGCACAAGCAGGTGATCGATGCGGACTCCCAGACGCTCGTTGGCGAGGGTCTCGCGATACTGGCGAGAAAATACATACCCATCATCGCTGCAGACCGTGTGACCGATCTTGCCCTTAACTGCAGAGCTCAGAGAGGATTGGCCTTCGGATGTATTGCCGCTGATGGAACACCCAAGGCGCACATCCACATCTACTCCAAGGACGTATTACCAGCCAGAGTGACCCACACCTACTACGTGCAGGATCGCCACGGCCCATCAGCAGCGGGCGACATCTACTCCACTGATGTATCTGACCATGAAATCGTATCACTGGATCCTGACGGGCTGTCAAGTATAGGCAGATTCGTAGTGGAATTGCCCCAGGGTACCAAAGCCGGAGATGAGGTCATAGTGACATTCGACATGCTGCACAACGGGGTCCTGATGGTATCGGGAACGGTTCACGGTGAGACGACGGATGTTACCTTTGAAATCTGAGGGGCGATAGCATGAACGCTTATGAATACGTGAAGAGGGAGGTGATAAAGGGGGTCGACGAGATCCCCATCACCTCCCTGAATATCACCATGGAGGAATTGAAATCCATCGTGGACAGATTGATGGATGATCCGTGGGGCTTTGGAATCCATGCCTGTTCCAGCAAATCAAGAGACGGTGTCCCCATCGATCTGGTCATTGAGTACAAGTACGAGAAATCCAAGTATGTGGGAATGATGGCCAGGATTAGAAAGAAAGTTGATGAGATCACTAAGGAACTGAGATTGTCGGACCTCGACCCCATATCCAAGATCGAGGCGGTGCATGAGTATCTGGTCGAGAAAATGACCTGGGATGAGACCCTGGAATCGCAATACGATCTGTCCTGCATATTGGACGGTCAGGGCGTATGCAGCGGTCTATCGAACGTGGCTGTCTGTCTGTTGCAGGCCCAGGGCATCGAGGCGAAGGTGGTCCATGGAAGGATCAGGGACTCTCCTAAAGACGGCCCGGGACATGCATGGTGTCTCATCAAGGTGAGCGATAGGTGGTACCATTTCGATCCGGGATTCAGCACGAACTACGAAAAGGGAATCCATGTTCACAGCTGGTGCCTGGTGGACGATCGCACTGCGGGCAAGAACCGTGAGTGGGATACAGATTCGGTACCTGTCGCTGATTCCATGCGTGACAACTACTATTATCGCAGGAATCTTGTGGCAACATGTGACGCCTCACTGAGGAAATTACTGATTAGGAACGAAAGGACAGAGATCGAGATCAAACTGGAATACAACTATGACACTCAGCTGGTGTTCGAGATAGTTAACGACATGATGGCTGAGGACTATGTTGTCCCCGACTGGAAGGTCTTTGTCTTTTCGGATGTTCTGGTGATTCAGGAAGGATGATGAAGATAGCTTCCACCATATATGTTCCCCCTGACGAGATGTCCTCAAAGATACAGGGATGAGGAACAATCTCAGTCTGCAAAGGAGATACGGAGGAAATGGGATGTTCGAACAAGAATGGGATAAGGGGGCGTTCCTGTGTTGAGGGCCGCCATACATCAGGTCATGCGATGATACGCAGGGATCCTGCCCCCATTTCCATAAAAGGCCACGGTATGCGCGAATAGACATGAAAGCGACCGACTCTTTCAGTCATCTAGAACCATATGGATAAACAGGTGGGTCAAGAAGCCTCCGAATGATAGTATCCTCTCTTCCATACTTGGCGGAATGCTCACCTTTATGATTTTATTCGCCAATTGCATCTTCATGCCTCGTAAACTCTCCCGGATGATCGGTGCGATCATCATGATCATATTCGGCGTCTTCTGGATGATCGTGGCCAGCTCCGGCAGCGCTCCCGGAGTCTTCTTTGTGTTCGGACTGGTGTTCGTAGCCATTGCAGTGTTCATCTTCCTGAAGGCCTTGGCCTCAGGATGATGGATCGGATCCCACGACCACCCTCAGACCGCCTGAAGGACCCTCCTGTTTCCTCGCATGCAACATACATTGGCCAAAAATCCGTATCCTGGCTGCCGAGCCGGGATTGACCCGACGCCGATGAAAAGATCGTGGGGCACCAACCTTTGACATTGATCCCATGTTCGGATAAGCGGACATAATACCTAATATCCAGACAGCGCTCATTGGACTAGGGCCCGCATGAATATAGAATCCCCTTTCGACAACGAGATGGACGACCTGCTTTTCATATACCGCATGCAGTCGAACATCCATCTGAAGCGCTATGAAGAGGGATACGACCCCGCTACGGGAAAGAAGGTATGGAGGGAGACGGGCGAACCGGATGATCCCCCGCCTCGTCCGACAGGCGGTGGGTTCGATTGCGAAAACTGCTGTTGCTGTTTCTGCTGCGGTCTGGCAGGCATCGTCCTGGGGCTGTATGTGGTGGACCAATACATATGGCCCGGATTGAGCCCTTACTGCCATTTCTGACGGCCCCCATACCTTATGTTGAGGGCTATTTGCGGTCAGCGTGTTGATATGGCCTATTGCCAGACTTGGACAGTCCGATACGGGTCGGTGACGGTTCCATGAGGTCACTGGAACCGTCCGGGTGTTGTAACAATCGTCCATCGCTATGCTTTAGACCGTAACGGGGTTGCAGGAAACTGAGTGTTCATGTAGCAAGAGCTGGTTTATGGACGAGCACGGTACACAGAGGTAACTCGTGAATGGAACGACAGCAAATGGGATCTGTCTAAGATCAATCCGACAGGGACCGAGTTGTCCACTCGCGGGAGGGCCAGAATCGGCGTTGGAGCAGCCATCGTGGTCGGTGGCCCCCGTACTGATCCTCGATGAAGCAACAAGTTCAATGGACATGAAAGCGGAGAGGATAATCGTAGATTCTCTGGCCCGTTACGCCTCTGACAGGACATCCTTCATAGTCGCCCATAGGCTGTCTACATTGCGTGATGCCGATGTCATCATGTTCATTGAGAACGGAAGGCTGATTGAAGCAGGAGCACCGAATGAGCTTATCGAAACGGATGGATACTACAGCAGTATCACCAGATCCGTCCGACCTGTGCCTACATTATCGGAGTATGACGACCAGCATGTTGAACCGCGGATCGCTCTGTAATAATCAACGGCCCGTGAACGTTGTCCAATCGGCTGAGGCCACGGGCCAGGTTCATGCACCAACCAGGGATGGCCCAAGTCCCGCGAAAGATATGGTCACGGAGTTCCCGTAGCAGTCAGGCTGGTTAACGGCCAGATAAAAGCGAAAGAGAACAGATCTTTCCATCTTGAGCAGAAGAAAGAGAGATAGAAGATGAGTTATGCCGAACTTACGCTCAGGATATTCGGAAATAATTAATTCCGGAGGAAAGACTGGGGAGCGGATTGTATGTAAGGCATGCCCAATCCGCTCTGAGAGAGGTATGGGGGAACCTGCTATCGTCGTTGATTCCAAGGAACCCCACGCCACTTTAACACAGAAGGAAGCTGGAGGAGGCTCCCGGCCCCCATTCGACTGAAATGATCGATCGAACCGCGGGCTCATTTTTCTACTAACACGTTATGCGGATCGCCATGCCCCTAGTATCGCTGACCTGCCCCCAATGCGGCGGACACCTGTCGTTCGATGACTCCAGGGTCTTCGGGTTCTGCGAGTTCTGCGGCCAAAGGATCATGATACAACAGGAATGCACCCACATCCATGTGTCCAATTCATTCGAATCTCAGGTCGACAGGCTGCTCTCGCAGGCCAGGACCAGCCTGGAGTTGGAGAGGCCGCAGGATACCATGAAGCTGCTCGATCAGATGCGGTCCATCGATCCCACCAATCCCTCCATATACCTGCTGATGGCGAAGGCGATAGCGATGGATTCGAAGATCAACGGCTACAGGTTCGGGATAGGTATCGATTCCAAGGTGTCGGAGAACCTGAGGCAATATGCGCTGTACTCCGGGATCCGGAAGGAGACCCAGAGCGTATACGACGAATACGGCATCGACTACCAGTCCTTCGACACCGTGTTCCATAAGCTCTTAGAGAGCAAGGACTACTGGTCATGCGTCAGGCACATCAACGGATCCTACTCCTCGGATTCGATGGCATCGGACATAACGCCGTACAAGTACTACGTGAAGAAGCTGTATGAGGCCTCGTACATCGAGGCGAAGCATCCCCTTCTCTGCCTCATCGACCTGGAGGTGTTCAAGAAATGGAAGAAGCAGTCCCATCAGGACGGGAGCTACGAGGTGACCGCCTTCCAGGTGGGGATCGTGAAGTCCCTGAACCTCTCGATGGACGAGTTCGACCGCATACTCGGGGAGTTCCTGCTCTCCGCCCTGAAGAACAGCGGCTTCACGGTCGATTACGTCCTTAGCAACGGGTCGACGCTCCGGACATACGGGGACATGGCGATGATCGTGTCCGAGAACCTCTCCAGACTGTACGCCGATTTCCTGCCCATCCTGGAGGACTGCCTCAGACAGCCCGGCATAAGCTCCTACATCTTCACAGAGAGCATCCTGATGAACTATCATGCATGCCGCTATGTGATGCAGTGCATCGAGAAGAAGGTGGTATTCTATGTCAGCGACATCGAACAGTGCCTTTGCAGGAGATACGATGAACTCCATCCACCCAAGGTGAAGAAGGGGATCCTGAAGACCACAACGATACCCAACGAGTACCCGCCCGAATTCAAGGGCATCGCGAGCGGCGTATTCGGATAGTACACGGGTCAGGACCCGCCCAGATTCGGAGACAAGTCGGCCGTCCAAGAGATCCTGCTCACGATGTATTACTGAGCGCTTTCTCAAGGACCCGGAAGTTATGGAACTCGTTGCTGAAGGGTGCGTATCCTCGATTCAGCTTTCGGTATGTCTGCCAAATGCCGACTCGATGATGTGATCGGCATAGGCGCCGGCGACATTGATTCCGGTGCATCCTTCGAATGATTCGAAGAATGCATTGGAATTGACCTCGCACACTATGGTGTATTCCCCCTTCTCATCCTTCAGCAGGTCCACTCCGCAGTAGTCCAGATCCAGTATGTCCGCAACCCTCTCCGATATCTCTATGCTTGCCTCGGGGACCTCCATCGGGGATGTGGTGCCGCCCAATGCCGCATTGGACCTGAAGTCTGTCGCTGATCTCCTGATCATACCGCCTAGGACCTTTCCGCCTATCACGATCACCCTCAGGTCCTCCCCAACGCTGCTACCGATGAATTCCTGGACGAGATACATCCTGCCTCTCAGCTCGGTCAGCTTGTCCAACAGCTCTGACCTGTCGTCCACGATATAGACCTTCATCCCCGACGAGCCGAAGGATTCCTTGACGACCATGGGGTATTGATACCTGCCCTCCAGAACATCCAGGCTGTCGACGTCCACAGGCATCCCGGGATCGTAGTAGAGTGGGCCGGGCGTCGTGTCAGGCAATCTCAGGCCCGTGCCCGACAGGGCGAGATAGGTGAGCATCTTGTCATCGCAGATCTCGATGGCCGAAGGATTGTTGAAGATGGGGATCCCCAGCTTCTCTACCATGATGGAGGTGTACAGGTCCTTGTCGAGGAAGATGCAGAAATCGTACCGCCCGTCATAGGCGACCGAGCCGCCCTTGATGTGGAACCGGAAATCCTTGTTCTTCACCTTATCGATCGGTACTCCTCTCTTGCGGAACTCCTCGGACAGACGTTCGATCTGATGGTCGTATGCCCGGAGGTCCGAGTAACCGTTGTACAGCAATAGTCCTCTCATCGTTGCACACCTGCATCGGAATCCGAAGAACTCCCTGAGCCCTTCCCTGTCCAGGAGATCCTCCACCGTGAACATGTAATGGCGGGCGCTGACCAATGTCAGCACATTATCCAGGAACTCCTCGTAGGGCAGTTCCATCCACTCCTCGGGGATCTCCTCGCGCATGGTGCCTCCGTCGTTATGGCCTCCGCCCCACCACCAGGCCTCGTCGAGCTCGGCCTCGAACGTCCCGTCGTCCCTCTTGTTGAAGCAGTACCACGACGCCCATTCGCTCATGCCCTCGATGGGCCCGTTGCCCTCGGAGTGGGGAACGGAATGGCTCTTCTCGGAGTAGTCAGGATCGCCCTTCTCCGCTCCGCACCTGTACACATAGAACTTGGCCACATCCTCCGGGATCCGGACGATCCTGACTGGCCCTTTCTCGTAAGCGGTCTTCCTGGTCCCGCGGACACGGTTCTCGTCCGCCATCAGGTCATCGAAGAAACGGATGGGCCCCGAGGACTCACAGGATCTCCTCAGCTAGGACGGGATGTTCTCGCCCTTCAGGTCCTTGAGGATGCTGTCGTAGGCGTAGTACTCCGTGCTCCCATCCTCGAGGATGTAGTACGACCCTATAGACTGGTCGCCGTAGTATACCGAGTACTCGCCTTCGTTCTCCATGACCGTTGGCAATCATGGTAATATTACAAACATATTTCGGCCCGTTAAGCGACAGTCGCCGATACGTACCGGGCTCGGACTGCGGAATCGATCAAAGAGATCGGGACATAGCGATCGTCACAGCCTGACGCTCATGATGTAGTCATCGCGGTAGTACCCGCCGCCTATGCTCTCCTTGTGCCTGTAGCCTGTCATCCCGGCGCGCTTGTAGGCCTTGATGGCGGTCTCGTTCCTGTAGTAGACGTTGAGGTAGGCCTCGTGGCAGCCGTTGGAGCGGGCGATGTCGAACATCTTGGCGATGGCGGCGCTTCCCAGCCCCTTGCCTCTGGAACCCTTCTCGAGGTACAGCTTGTTGATGTAGAACCTCCCATCCTCCTGGATGCGATAGGAGTAAAGCCCCAGGCTCTGGCCCTCATGCATGACGTATCCGAACTCGTATCCCTCGGACATGGCCCTGACGATGGCGTCGGGGGTGGTCCACGCCCTGAAGATGTACTCCGCCTCATCCCATGGCATCAACGGATCGAAGACCTCATGCCAGATGGGATGCAGGTATTCTGACAGCTCCGGCGCATCCTCGGGTCCCTTGGCGATAAAATCCATCACGCTTCGGATGATGGATGGCGTATATAAGGGGCATCACTGCGTGGAATATACCTTCTTGAGATATTCCTCGGCCTCCTGGTATCCGGGGAACAGGTGCTCCCAGCTGCGGAACTGCGCGTTGTGGGGGCGGCGTATCTTCGACGTGTCCTGTCTCAGATGGAGGATCTCATGGTACACGACGAAATCCACCACGCTGTCCGGGACATCGTCGCGGTCCAGGACCGGATTGACCGACACCACCCTGAACACCTGGTTGCACTGGCCGAAACGGTACTTCTGCATATGGGTGGCCCATGTGATGTACGAGTTCCTGAGGTCGTCGTCCATGACCAGCCCGGAATCCCGCAGCCTCTCCACCGAGTCCAGGAGGTTCTTGGTTCTCCCCTGCTGGGTCAGCGCCAGCGTCCTGGCCCTCTTCAGGTACTTGGGGCGGCCGTGGACTATGAAGTCCTCCGAACGGATATACGCCGACACGGATGCCGGCTGGACGAACCGCTTCCCCAGGGACCACTGGACGATCGCCTTGGCGCCGTCCCTGAACACGCTGTCTGGAGCGTGCTCCAGGTAATCGGACATCTCCATCTACAGGCATCCGTCCTTGATCCGGTAGCCGTAATGGAGGTGGGCCGTGGGCTTGAGGGCCAGGGAATGCCTGTCGTACGGATGCACGTCCAGGGGCCTTATCCTGTCGGAGGCGTCGATGGCGCGCATCCTTCCTCCTCACCACCATCTCCTTCTGGTGGAGCTTGCGGGCCGTGGAATGCTCGGAGAAGACGGCCTTGCCGTCAAGGTCCGCGCCCGTATGGAACATGCACGTGGATACCGTGGATGGAGTAGGGGTGAATATCTGGACCTGCTCCGGACTGAGCCGGAGCTCCGAACGGCAGAATCTGGAGAGCTCCTTCATGTCCTCGTCCCTGCAGCCGGGATGGGCAGCTATGAAATAGTATGTGAGGTAGAGGTCCTTCCCGGATTCCAGGGCGCATCTGTCGAACCTGCTCTTGAATTCCAGCAGCTTCTCCGGGCCCGGCTTCCCCATGGTGCGGAGGACCCTGCGGCTCACATGCTCGGGGGCGACCTTCATCTGTCCGGACACATGGTGGCGCACCAGCTCCGCCAGGTAATCCTGTCCCGTTTCCTTGTCGGCGAGTATCATGTCGTATCTTATCCCTGAGTTGACGAACACCTTGCGCACACCCGGGACGTCCCTAATGCGACGCAGTAGTTCAATCTGACGGCCGTGGTCGATGCGCAGGCTCGGACATGCGGAATCCCCGAGGCAGCGCCTGTCGGTGCATATGCCGTCCCTGAGCTTCTTCCCGCATTCGATGCCGTACATGTTGGCCGTGGGGCCCCCCACATCCTGGATGGTCCCGTTGAATCCGGGGCGGGAGGCGAGCCTCTCCACCTCGCTGACGATGGAATCCTCGCTGCGGGAGACCACGGTACGCCCTTGGTGGGCGGCTATGGCGCAGAACGAGCAGTCCCCGTAGCATCCCCTGTGGGTGGTGACCGAGTTCCTGACGGTCTCCATGGCCTTGACAGGACCGTCCTTGAGATAGTACGGGTGGACCGCGTTCTCGTAGTCCAGGCCGTACACCGTGTCCAGCTCCTCGGACGTCAGGAGCCTCTGGGGAGGGTTCTGGATGAGGAAGCGCCCGCCCTGGTCCTGGGCGAGGCCCCTGGCGGTCACCGGATCGCAGTTGTCTCTGAAGACCCTGAAGGCCTGGCGGAAGGATTCGCCGCTCGAGACGCAATCCTGGTACGATGGCATGATGATGTGGCCTTCGGGAACCTTGTTGGATGCGTAGCATATCCCCGGGACGGCCTTCCAATCCGCGCCGTCGCGCATGCGCTGCGCGACCTGCAGGTTGCTGAGCTCTGACATGCCGTATGTGATCGCATCCGCCTTGGAATCGAAGAGGATGGATCTCCTGACGGAGTCGGACCAGAAGTCGTAATGGGCGACCCTCCTGAGGCTGGCCTCGATCCCGCCCAGCACTATGGGTCTGCCTTTGGCATGCTTCTTGATGAGGTTCGAATATGCGATGCAGGCCCGGTCTGGACGCCTGGTGTTCATGCCCCCGGGCGTGAAATCGTCCTGCTTCCGGAACTTCTTTATCGAGGTGTAGTTGGCCACCATCGAGTCGACGCATCCGGCGGATACCGACCAGAATAGCTCCGGCATGCCCAGGCGGGTGATGTCCTCCGGACCGCCGATGTCGGGCTGGGCAATGATGCCCGCCCTGAAGCCGTTATGGATCAGCCAATGACCGATGATGGCGGTGCCGTTGTAGGAATTGTCCGTATAGGTGTCGCCGGATACGAGGATTATATCTAGCCCGTCCCATCCGCGGGCCCTGACCTCCTCATCCGTTGTCGGGATGAACATGGCCCGATCGGAGCCTGAGCTCCATCAGATAATCGTTCATCTCGTAGCCGTTGCCGATGGGCTTGTCCACCTGGCCGGTCACGGAGAATCCCATGGCCTTGTAGGCGCATATGGCGCGGCGGTTGTTCCTGTTGACGGTGAGATGTATCTCCTCCAGGCCCTCCTTGCGGCAGCGGTCCTTCAGGACCTCCATGGCCCTCGAAGAGAGGCCAAGTCCGCGGTACTCCTTCAGGAGGTAGATCTTCGAGAGGAACATCCCCTTGCCCTCGATGCGATATCCGACATAGCCAGCATCCTGGTCCCCGGACCTGATGATGCTGTAGACGTATCCCTCCGAGATCTGCTCCGCTATGGCGCGCTGGCTCTGGAATCTGTCGACCATGTACTCGGCCTGCCCTTCGGCGATCATCTTCCCGAAGGCCTCGGGCCAGATCCTGGCGGCCAGACCGGCGACGCGGGAGATCTGGAGGTCCGAGGTCACAGGCTCCAGGACGATACCTCTCTTGAGGGCGTCCACCTGCCTGCTGTATTCCAGCAGTCCTGCTTCGAAATCTACTCCGTACCTCACATCCGCGCCGGAATCGAAGGTCCTGCGTATGGAGCCTACGGTGAAATCCACCGCCAGACGGACCGAGTCCCTTAGCGATATGCCAGACTCCAATGCACCGACGAGTGCGGAGCCGAAGACGTCACCGGTACCGTGGTAGTATCCCTCTATGACATCCCTCATGACCTGGCCGGTCTCGCCTGTCTCGTAATCCTTAAACACCGCGCCGACCTTGCCCTCCTCGAAGCTCACTCCTGTTATGACGATCTTCTTAAGACCGAAGACCTCCGCCTCGGCGAAGACCGACTCGATGTATCCCCAGGTGTAGGGCCCGTCCCTGTACTCGAGGTCGAGCATGAAGCAGAGCTCGGTCAGGTTGGGCATCAGGACGTCGGCCTTCTCGCACAGCCTGCGCATCCCCTTGGGGAAGCCGCTGTCGAAGATGGTGTACAGCTGGCCGTTGTCGGCCATGACCGGGTCCACGTATACTGTGGTGGAATCGTCGGAGAGCTCGTCTATCAACGATTTAACGAGGTCTATCTGCTCGAACGATCCCAGGAACCCCGTGTAGAATGCGTTGAATGTCAGCCCGAGCGACTTCCAGTGCTCCTGGATGGGGACGATGTCCTCGGTGAGGTCGCGATACGTGAACCCCTTGAAACCTCCGGTGTGCGTGGACAGCACCGCGGTGGGCAGTACCGAGCATTCCACGCCTATGGACGATATTATGGGCAGGGCAACAGTCAGTGAGCATCTACCTACGCATGAGATGTCATGCACGGCCAACATTCTTCCGTGAGTCATTGGAAGTGCACTCGCGCATCAATTAAAAATCGTTTTCTATAAGGTGGATATATGTGAAGTCATGGACGTTTCCGAGATCCATCTGGAGAGGGCCCTTAACGAGTATAACGACACCGTCAACATGCTCGAGTCCGAAGGGGGGTCGCCTGAGCTCGTGGAGGCCTATGTCAACCGCGGCTGCATACTCTACATGATGGGATACCTCACATCCGCCATGGAGGACCTGGGTTCCGCCTGCGAGCTGATGGAGGGGATCGGGATCGATGCCGATGCCGGCACATACGTCAAGGCGCATGCCACGATGGGGGCGATCCTCTACGAGCAGGGGTCGGAGATATCCGAGGAGTACGGCTACGCGCTCACCCGCCTGGACGAGCTGAACCCCGGGTCCAAGCACTTCGACAAGGCCGGTATCATCCGCATGTGCGTCGAATCCGCCGAGAACCTGCTGGACAGCGACTACCCTGAGGATGCCGAGAGGTTCGTGATGAAGGCGATGTCCATACTGGAGAACTCCTTCGACCGGTGGTCCAGCAACAGGAAGATGGAGCTGATGACCCTCCGCGGGGAGTGCCGCATGGCCATGAAGGACAGGGAAGGGGCCATGGAGCAATACTCCGATGCGATAGCCCTGGGGACCACCCTGGTGGAGGATTCCGAGATCGAGGACATGGAGGAGCTGGTGGTTCCGATCATCGCCAGGTCCCAATGCGAATCCGAGCTCGGGCTGGACGACCTGTACCTATCGGACCTGGAGCTGGCCGTGGGGCTCCTGGAGGAGATGCTGAAGGTCAACAAGCTCAGCGAGCCGGACATCCTGGTGGACATGCACCAGCAGTTGGCATCCGCGCTTATGGTGAAGGATCGCATGGAAGAGGCCGAGAGGCATCTGATGCGCGCCGTGTCCATGGGCGTGCATGGAGCGGATGATTACATTAGAAATCAAGTCAGAAACTGAATCGATTTGATTTATTACATTTCTATTTTGATTTAATTTAGGTAATAGCTTAATTACATTGAATTTGTTAATAAAATATTAAATTAATTTATTCGATTATGTAATTAACATATCTATAAATGAAGAAATCACAATTATTATCAACTTCACCAATCAAAATGAAGGCGCCGGATCCCATCAGGATACCGTCCGGCTACTGACAAAATAACACCTCGCACTAGGCTTATATCGTATCTCCGTTTCGGGAATCCAATGAATGGGATGTTCTGTACACGGTGCAAGAGCCTGATGCCTCCGGGGAGCAAGAGATGCATATCCTGCGGGGCCACCCTCGGACCCGATTGCATCAGCAAGCAGTCATCCCTGGACGGCGTGGCGCCAAAGAAGGCGCCCGTGGAGCTAGTAGCGGTTGAGAATACCGAAGCTCCCTACCTTCCGTACAAGCCCCGCGGTTGCCAGATGGACATCATCTCGGACATCCGCAACGCCCTGTCCGAAGGCCGCCACATCATCATAGAATCCGGCACCGGCACAGGGAAGACCATCGTATCCCTGGCTGCGGGTCTGGAGCATGCCAAGTCCGCCGGGAAGAAGATCGTCTACCTCACCAGGACCATCTCCCAGAGCGACCAGGTCATGAGGGAGCTGAAGGCCATCTCCCGCATCAGGACCGTATCCGGCCTCACGATCACCGGCCGCAACAAGTCCTGCCCGCTGTTCAGGGGCACCAAGGACTACGAGAACATTCCTCCGCAGGTCCTCGCCATGATGTGCGAGGAACGCAGGTCCAAGAGCGCGAAGGGCCAGGCCGGAGGATGCCGCTACTTCGACAGGATCAACACCGAATTGGCCAACGTCGAGGGCTTCCTTCTGAACGAGTTCCCCACATCCGACGAGCTGGACAGATACTGCGAGCGCATCGGCGTGTGCCCGTACGAGATGAAGAAGCAGCTCATGAGGAAGGTGGATGTGGTCGCCGTCCCCTATGTGCACATCCTCTCCCCTGACATCCGCGACAACCTGATGAGCAACATCGGCCGCGAGGAGTCCCCGGAAGGGATCCTGCTGATCGTCGACGAGGCCCACAACCTTGTGGATGCCGCCCGGGACCAGGAGAGCTTCACCATCGACAGGGCCCTGGTTGACAACGCCATCGACGAGTGCTCCACCATGATGGGCGAGCCCACGGTATGGATGGAGGTGACCCTCAAGGAGTTCCTGTCCTTCTTCAAGAACTCCATCCGCAACGTCGCCACCGAGAAGCTCGGCCTGAACGAGAAGGAGGTGGTGCTGAACGATGATTACGTGGAGCAGCGCATGATGCAGAAGTTCTCCATGCGCCCCCAGGATCTGGATTCCGCCATCGAAAGGGTCATCGACATAGGAGAGAGCAGGACCGAGCGCCTCATGGACAACGGGGACAACCGGGTATCCGACATACAGACCCTCGGTGTATCCATGCGCGACTGGTGCTCCTCAGCATCGGACAGGTTCGTCCGCTCCCTGAAGATCGACCAGGACGGCGAGTACCTTAGCGCCAAGTGCATAGACCCCAGGGAGATCTCCGTCTTCCTGAACAGCGTGCCCGGCGCCATCCACATGTCCGGTACGCTGCAGCCGCTGGACCAGTACGCCCGCGTACTCGGCCTCCAGGGCAACCCCAGGTTCCGCATATATCCCTCGCCGTTCCCGCCGGAGAACCGCTCCGTGCTCTACGTGAACGATGTCACCACCCAGCAGAAGGAGATGCAGAAGGACCCCTCCATGCAGAACAGGCTGGAGCAGTACATCGCGATGCTCTGCAACAGCGTGGACAAGAACACCCTGGTCTTCTTCACGTCTTACTATTTCATGCGTCTCATGAGGCCATACCTGGAGACGCACATCAACAAGAGCCTCTACTGGGAGGAGTCCCGCAACCAGAGGAGGACCATGGAGAACCTCGCTTCGTTCCGCAACGGGCGCGACGGGGTGTTCTTCTCGGTCATGGGCGGATCCGTGGCCGAGGGGATGGACTTCCCCGGGGACGAGCTATGCTTCGCCATCATCGTCGGCATCCCCTACCCCCCTCCGTCCACGGAGCAGAAGGCCATGTCGGCGATGTTCGACCGCAGATACGGCCCCGGGAAGGGATGGGTGTACACCAGCGAGGTGCCCGCCATCAGGAAGATGAAGCAGGCCATCGGCCGTCTGATCAGGACCGAGACCGACAGGGGGATGGCCGTGATCCTCGACAGCAGGGCATCCAGATACGTCAAGCAGCTCGATGCCAAGCTATCGGATGATCCGGCCGGGGATGCCGTGAGGTTCTTCAGATGAATCCCATATTCGACATCAAGCTGTGGATGATCATCGGCATAGGGCTGGGACTGGTGCTCGGTTTCGACCATCCCGATGCCCCCACCATGCTGATGATCGCCCTGATGATCCAGATGACCCTGTCGCTCCAGGGCCTGAAGTTCGATTATTCCGATCTCGGCAACAACCGTAGGGAGGTCCTGCTGGCCTTCGCATCATGCTTCGTGTTAAACACATGCATAACCCTGCTCACCGGACTCCTGTTCATCAATGAGACCGCGCTCTGGTACGGATGGATCATTCTGTCGGCCGTGCCCTGCGCGATATCCGCGATGTCCATGACCTTCTACCTTAAGGGGGACATGAAACTGGGGATGCTGGGATTCTCCTGCATCTATGTGGCGGCGCTGGTCCTGACCCCTCTGATCTCGCATGTGCTCATCGGCGAGGCGGCGAGCTGGTTGAAGATCCTCGAGTACGTATTGCTCTTCGTCGTCATCCCGGTCCTCATCGACATACCCCTCAACAGGATCACCATACCGCCCAAGACGAAGATGATGATGTTGAATGTCGTCATCATGGTCATGGTGTTCATCAGCGTCGGATTCAAGAGGGACTACCTGCTGATGAACCCCGACATCGCCGTCTGGCTGCTGCTCGCCAACATGGTCAGGATCTTCGTCCCGAGCTTCGTTCTACTGTTCATACTGAAGAGGATTGGGTGCGACAGGGGCAAGGCCATCGTCTACATCGCCATGGGCACCTGGAGGAACTCCGGCCTGGCCACCACCCTGTGCATAATGATGTTCTCTTCCACGTATCCGGAGGCACTGCTTCCCGCAGTGCTCTCGCTGATGGTCGAGAACCTGTGGTTCATCATCATACAGGGAACGTTCGACAGGCTCTGGCCTGCCGACAAGGAGCCATCGGCAACCGCTTAATACTTCCTCTTCTATCCGAACCCCGAGCGGAGGTAGCCAAGTGGCCTAAGGCGCCGGTCTTGAAAACCGGTGGTGCATCACCTCGAGGGTTCAAATCCCTTCCTCCGCGCTTTTAATCTCATTCATCACACTTCTATACTCAATGACAATGATTTTAAATCTCAAATTTCGTTTTAAATCTCAAAATCAATTTTTAATATTCAAATGACTACAATCCAATATGGTCAGCCCCTGGTTGAAAATGGATATTGCACCCTGAAAGAATCCATTACCTTCGAATCGAAGAAGTGCTCGGATAAGCTTCCAAAGAGCTTTTGGGAAACATATTCATCATTTGCCAACACGCTTGGAGGGACAATCGTTTTAAGATTTGCTGAGGAAGAGGATCGTTTGAAACTTGTCGGCATTCAGAATCCTGACAAAATAATTAAGGAACTCTGGGATCTTCTGCATGACCACAATAAGGTCAGTGCCAACATACTTACAGAAGATGATGTACTGATTGAAGACCATCAGGGGCTGAAATACATAGTCGTGAAAATCCCAAGGGCCGACAGACATCAGAGACCGATATATGTGAACGGTGATCTTGACAATGGGACATATCGCCGTAACAATGAGGGGGACTACCACTGTACCGTGCCTGACATTCTCGAAATGGGAAGGGATGCTTCTGATAACGCTGCCGATCAAAGGATTTTGGATGATACAGACATTGCTGACATCAATATGGGGACTCTTTCAAGCTACCGGAATCATCTCCGTTCGAACAACCCTACACACCCATGGTTGAAAGAATCCGATGAAGAGTTCCTCAGGCTGATCGGCGCTGCTAATCTTGATCGGTCGAGATTTCACTTGACGCAAGCCGGTCTCCTGATGTTCGGCAACGACTACAGAATCACGCGCACCATCCCGGACTACCATTTAGACTATAGGAGATACACAGACAACTACGATGAATGGGACGACAGGATCAATTCCGACTCGGGATTGTGGTCCGGCAATCTATTTGACTTTTATCTCGAGGTCTCCAACAGATTAATTCAAGCTGCTAACCATCCATTCAAGCTCAAGAATGACAGACGCATCGATAATACCGAACTCATGAAGGCAGAAAGGGAGATGGTGCTCAACGGAATCGTGCACGCGGATCACCTGGGAAAGGGGGGCATTAACATAGTGCTGAGAAACGAAAGCTTGACCGTGAATAATCCGGGCAATTTTCGTATCCCCCCTTCTAAGGCTGCTTTGGGTGGTTACAGCGATGCACGTAACCCATTATTGATGAAGATGTTCACACTCGTAGGTTTTGTTGAAAGATCTGGTAGCGGGATATACCGCATTTTCCACACCTGCAGGCTGGAAGGTCTGCCGAATCCCGAGGTGTCTGAGGAGTTCGACCCTAGCCGTGTCACATTCGTCCTCGGTCTCAGAAAGGGCAACGATCTGAGGAGCACAATCATCATGATGATGAAAGAAGATGATAAAATCAGTATTGATGATATGGCTTCAAAGACGGGAATCTCTAAAAGCACGATTTCTAGAGAGATTAGTAGACTCAAAAAAGAAGGGATTGTTAGTAGAATTGGTGGCACAAAGGGACACTGGAGAGTTGAATAATATCCCGATGCCCAATTGGATGAAAGTTCAGATCCATTCCCCCGCACCACTCATACATCCAAGTCGATTTTGACAACCCAATATCCT
>Ga0310786_10004319_pt1 | contig 19864 bp, 15 predicted proteins | sample AusTroGonzalo_MG_FD_203881 | JGI IMG/M metagenome (GOLD analysis project Ga0310786, IMG submission 203881) | Bovine rumen microbial communities from tropical cattle in Woodstock, Queensland, Australia - Gonzalo_03 (v2) (version 2) | ecosystem: Host-associated > Mammals > Digestive system >... | reverse complement strand
GTCGCCTTCTTTTGTCGCGAACTGAGCGATAACAGCTGATTTTTTTTCTTTATCAAGCATACCCTAAATCCTCCAATAACAAGGGTCAAAAAAAACGCGGGAATTATATGGATTGAGATGAAAAAGTCAATAATTTTGTTTCCATTAAGGGTGTTTGTCTGAAAAAATCAAATAAAATCATGCGGTTGTGATTATTGAGACAAAGCAAAAGATTCATGCGAATTATTGGTGGCCTTCGCAGTCGTTAGTAAGTTCATCATTCGCCTGGTCGCAGTCGATGTCGTCCCAGGTACCTTCACATTCGTATTTTTTACCGTTGTATTCATACCATCTGCCGCCGTTTTCATCTGTGCAGACTTGGTAGTCGCATGTACTGCTGCTTTCGTATTTGCAATGAGTTAAGCCGCAGGCATTGACAACTTCCTCGAAAGCCTTGTTGCAGTCGATGTTTTCCCCGCTGCCTTTGCACTTGTATTTTTTGTCTTCATACTCGAACCATGCTGTCTTTTTGCTTTCATTCGCACACATTATAAGATCAGGACAAAATTCGCCGACATCCTCGCATTTGACATCTTCGTCTCCGCCGCATGAAACAAACGCAAAAGTGACGATCACGAAAATCATTTTTTTCAAAAATTTTTTCATGACAAACCTCCTATTTTTCATAATAAAGCTTGAATGTTTTCGTGAATTCTGTGAGTTCTTGTCTCAGTTCTGCGTTGGCAGAGGCGATATTGGAAATCGTTTTTTGGGGATCGTTTTTTTCCGAAATCATTTTGACCGCCCACTTGGTATACATTTTATTAAGCGAGGAAACAGAAGTCACAAGGTAAAGCAGTTTTCCGTATTCAGTACCGTAGATTTTGTCAATGAAATCCTCAAAACTGCCTGAAGCCTTGTGTTTGGCTAAAAGCTGATCGAATTCTTCCGCAATAATAAGCCGGATGGACTCCTCGTTTGCCATATTCACCAGTCCGCAGCTTTTGTCGATGCTTTCCTGCAGGAATTTAAGGAGGTATTCGGCATTCGCGAAAACATTTGCCGCCGAGTTTTTGTGTTCCGCCGCTTTTTTGGAGAGAACCGAAACGGCGTCGGCCAGACCCCCGTTGTTTTTTGAAAGTTCGGCACATTCGGGTTTTGTTTTGTTCAGGAGTGCTGCCGCCTGATTGTAGAGTTTAACTGCGAAGATCTGTGTCTCATCCTGTGAACGGAGAGTAAATGCAAAAACCATGACAAAAAGAAAAATCACGCTTTTTTTCATTTGTTCCTCAGCTGTGCCGAAATTTCAAAACGGTATGCGCGGAAAACAGAAAATTCGTTGACCGGATATTCGTCGTCAATGTATCTGTCCAGTTTTATTCTGTTCTTTTCTGTGTTGTCTTTGGGGTCGATTTCAGCTATGAATGCTCCTACAGGACCGTCTCCGTATGCACTTCTGAACATTTCGGGAATGAATGAAGAGCCGAGAGAGCCCGAGGTTATGAGGCGGTCGCCGTTCTCAAGCTCGTTTGCGCCGCTTACAATGATGCTCATCGAATACCACATAGGATCGTCTTCCAGAACATATTCCCAGACCTGCTGGATCGTTCCGCCGTAAGTATCCTTGTCCGGAGTTATTTTATATTCCACTACGCGGCTGAAATGTTTCTGGGAAATCGGAATAAAACTGAAATTTCTCGCCAGACCGTTGTCAAAAACCATCAGATTCCCGTTTTTGAGTATTGTCGGATTGTGAGCACGGAACGGCCAAGAGAAATCCTCGTGCGACTCAAAACCCTGTTTGACTGACAGGTCTTCGATCTCCTTTCCGTTTTTGTCAAGAGGTGTCAGGAAGAATTCCGGGTATGAGAATTCAAAATCGGAATAGACTTCATAAGGTTTTCCTTTTATAGGAACTCGTTCATCGACATATTTTTCACCTGCAACTAATTTGTCACCCTCTTTCTGTGAGTAGTTGCCTACCCATGTTTTCTGGTCGTCAGGATTGTAGTTGGCTGTGAAAGAATCGCTTTTGAAGTCACCGTCGGCATCGTCGATAAGTCCGAAAAGATGAGGCGCGAGATACCATTTCAAGTATCCTGCATGGTTGAGTTTCACGATCCCGGCTGTCTGAGAACCGACAATTATCGAGTTGTCGGATTCGTCGTAGAAAATTGCGTTGTGGTGGATCGGATTGTTTGTCTGGCCGGGAATTTTGGTGCTTGTCGGCTGCATGTCGATGAACAGATCGGCGACATCAGGGAAAGTCTTGTTGAGATCCCATGCGCCGCGGAGCCGGTCAAGATTCCGCGGGTCGATCTCGATCATCCTGTCTTCGATATAGTCGTCGTCAGCCTTGTCAACAGCGACAAGGTAGTTGCCGTCGGGTTTGATGAAGATTTCGTGGTGCACATTTTTGTAACCGAACGGCGTGACATCGATATCTTCAAGAACATGCCCCATAAAATCATATTTAGTCACATGCGAACCTTCTTCTCCGCCTCCGCAGTAGAAAGTATCGTCTTTTATGACTATCGGAAAACATATCGGAAACGGCAGGTCGGTATACCAGCGGACACGCCCGTATTCGTCAAGCGCGATGCCGTTCATCTCGGTTCTGGAACGCGGAGTACGCAGCCAGTTGACCATCGTCCAGCCTGAATCGATCGTGCCTGTCAGTTCAATTGCCGGAAAATCTTTCGGAAGAGGCGAGGTCGTTATTTCGAAATTTCTCTCGTCGACTGTTTTTCCGCCTGCATCCAAAGCAGTCGCGGTCACCTTGTTTTTGTATGCCGGAAACAGCCCCAGGACAGGGATCAGCAGAGTTTCGGCTGCATCTCCTGAAACCGTGTATTCGCGGGAGAACGGTTTTTTGTCTGCATCTTTGTCGGCAACTTTGACCGTTACTTTCGCGATCCCTTCTGCTTTCACCGGGATCTCGGCACTGAGCGGAATATTGCCCGACGGATTTATTTTCGGCATAGAGAAAACGGAACCTGTCAGATCGGTGTCGGAAACACCTTCCTCTCCGTAGTCTGTGTCGTCGTCGGTTGTTTCACCGCTGTCGGTTTCGCTGCTGTCATTCGTTTCGCTATCGCTGTCGTTCTCGGATTTGCCGCTTCCTCCGCACGAAACCAGCATTGAAAACACAACCAAAATTGCCGTTAAAACAAAAAATCTTTTCATATCAACCTCTTTAATAAGATCTCACTTTTTGTTCCCATCTCCACAATGGAGAGGGGTTAGGGGTGAGGTCAAAACTGCAATATTATACTCAATTTTTTGAAAAAATCTATTTTGCGCCTCCTTTACACTTTTTCCGATTCTGCTAAAATCTTCAGTCTTATGAATGGAGGGAGTATGGAAAGCGCGGAACTTCGGCAGATTTTGAACGATGTAAAAAACAATATCGCCCGCTTGGTCAAGGGGCATGATAATGTCATAACAAAAACGGTGTGCGCCTTTTTTTCCGGCGGGCATCTGCTTCTCGAAGATGTGCCCGGAACAGGGAAAACGACACTGGCGAAGGCTCTTGCAAAGTCGCTAGGCATGAAGTTCAACCGCATCCAGTTCACGCCTGACCTGATGCCGGCCGACATTACCGGAGTTTCGATCTTCAATCCGAAAACTTCCGCTTTCGAGTTTAAGAAGGGGCCTGTTTTTGCCAACATAATTCTTGCTGACGAAATCAACCGCGCTTCTCCGAGGACACAGTCGGCTCTTCTGGAAGCGATGGGCGAAGGGCAGGTGAGCACCGATGCAGGGCAGTTCGTTCTTGAAAAACCGTTTTTTGTCATTGCGACGCAGAACAATATTGAATCGAAGGGAACTTACACGCTTCCGGAATCGCAGATGGACCGTTTTGCCATGAAACTTTCGCTGGGTTATGTTTCAGCCGAAGCTGAGATGGAGATCCTGAACGGCCGCGGTTTTTCCGATGAGCTTGAAAATCTCGGACCGGCGGTCTCTTTTGAAAAAGCATGCGAAGCTATCCGCGCCGTCGAGACGATCAAAGTTAGCGATGAACTCAAATATTTTATAATCAAACTGGTGGATTCGACGCGCAGCGCACCGAATGTAAAGCTTGGGGCAAGCCCGAGAGCGGCTCTCGCGCTGATGAAGGCGGCTCAGGCTGCCGCAGCATTTGACGGACGCGCTTTTGTGATCCCTGACGATATTGTGTCAAATGCCGTCAATGTAATGGCGCACAGAATAATTCTCGATAATCCGTCGTTCGTTTCAGGTACTTCGAAAGAAAGCGTGATCGCTTCTATTCTTGATAATACGAAAGTTCCGCTTTGATTCTTTTATTTTAATTTTTTGATTTCCATAAAACAAAAAACCCGGCACGAGGCCGGGTTTAAAAAAGGATCCGATGACCGGATTAGTAGCAGTAACCCTGGACGCAAGGCATACCGGAGCAGCATTCGCTTACACCTTCAACACACTGCTGACCTGCCGGAACACACTTTGCTGCGTTGATGACTACGCCTGCCGAGCAACCCGACGATGTGGTGTTTGCTTTGCAGATGTGGTCGCTTTCGCATTTGAAGCATTTTGACGGCGGGTTGGTGGAACTTGAATTGAGTGACGGGCAGTTGTCTGTCGTTGTCGAGCAGAGTGCATCAATGCAGTTGCTGCCGTCGTAGATCTGACCCTGCGGGCATACGCCGCAGACGTTGATCGACGGATTCTCGCGCTCGCATTTAAGACCGGTAAGACCTTTGTCAGCATAGCAGCATCCGCCTGCCGGGCAGTTGTTCGGATGGCAGACTCTCTCGGAAACATAAATAAGAAGGCAGCGGCCGAGTGCCTGGTTGCACTGAAGGTCGGTCGGACATTCGCTGTCGCTTGTGCAGCCTTTCTGGCATTTCTGGTTTACACAGATGTTGCCTGTTCCGCATTCTTTGTCTGTCTGGCAGATTTTGTCGAGATTTTCGGTGTCGGCTTCGTCGGCATCCGCATCCTGAGCTTCAGCTGTGTCGTTATCCTGAAATACATCTTCATCATCAACGGTATCTTCATCTGCAACGGAATCGTTATCGTTCTGTTGCGGTTTGATTGTTGTCGGATCTTCTCCGCATGCGACGAACAGGAAAACAACAGCTGTCAAAACATAAAACATTTTTTTCATCTCAAACCTCCAAAATTATCTCTTCATTGTCAAAGTCAACTGAAACGCGGTAGGGATTTTAACTCAAAAAAGTTTTTTTTCAACAAAAATCGTACAAAAAATCTTCGTATTCGATTTTTGTGCCGAAAAAGCACTTCAAAACTTGAAATTTAGTTGATTTTAAAAGAAAATGCCGCCAGCTTTTTTGTTCTTATTTTTTTAAGAGGTTTAATTATGAAAAAAATTTTTGCCATTTTTTCTGTGGTTTTGAGTTTTTCCGCGGTTTGTGCGGCAGGCATGCTTGTCAAGGTTACGGCTGTCGATGCCGGCGAAGGGTGTGACAACGGCGGAATCAAAATCGAGGTCGGTACGGATGACAATGAAAGCGGAGTTCTTGATGAAGGCGAAGTCGACAATACAAAGACTCAGTTCGTCTGCAATGGTCAGGACGGTGCTGACGGCGCATCGACAACGATCACCGTTACGGAAGGCGCTGCACTCTGCGGCTCTCTCGGCGGCATTACGGTCAACGTCGGCGGCAGCGAGGTCCCTGTCTGCAACGGAGCTGACGGTTCCGACGCACTTGTAAGGACTTCAACTTTTGAAGGTAAAGCCGGCGACTGTGAGAACGGCGGAATCAAGATCGAGGCAGGGCTCGACAATCTGACTGTCAACGGTATCCTTGACGACGACGAGGTCATCACGGCAAATACGAAATATGTCTGCAACGGCAGTGACGGCAGCAACGGCAGCAGCTCGATCATAAATGTTTATGACGAGCCGAAAGGCACGAACTGTCCCGACAATCCCGGCGTGAAAATAGAGTACGGAGTCGATTCGAACAACAACGGAGTTCTTGATACAGATGAAAAACAGACAAGGTATGTCTGCGGCGGCAAACCGGGCAAGTATCAGGGCGACGACGGAGATAAAGGCGAACCCGGCAAGGATGCGTTTTCGAGAACTTCCGAAGAGCCTGCCGGCGAGAACTGCAAAAACGGCGGAATCAAGATCGAGGTCGGAACCGACAATAACCGCAACCTCGTTCTTGACGACGACGAGGTCATCGCGGCAAATACGAAATATGTCTGCAACGGCGAGCGCGGCGAGCAGGGTGACAAAGGCGAAGCCGGCAATACTGGCGAAGCTGGCAGCACAGGTGCCACCGGTCCTGACGGCAAGGACGGAGCTTCATCGCTGGTTTCGGTAGTTGACGAGCCGAAAGGCGAAAACTGCGTTTCAGGCGGCAAAAAAATTTCTGTCGGACTTGATTCCAACAGAAACGGGATCCTTGACGAAGAGGAAATCGGCGAAAACAATACTTATTATGTATGCAACGGAAGCGATGCGGAAGAATCAGGACTTACTTCTTCATCGACCGGCTGTTCTTTGGACGCTGTCGATGATAACGGAAGTTTGATCCCGGCGCTTTTCGCTCTTTTCGTTGCTGTCTGCGCGTTTTTCGGGTTTAAAAAAGTCCGCAATTAGGAGGCTTTATGAAAAAACTAATTTTATTGCTTTCCGTTTTTGTCTGCGGACAGCTTTGTGCAGAATGGGTGATCGATGCGACCCATTTGAAACCCGGCGATAATGACAAATGTCCGGACGGCGGAACACTTGTTACTTTCTCCGATACGGATAATCAGGATTATGAAGCGTCAGTTTATATCTGCGACGTCGAAAACGGCGAGGATGGATGTAAAGGTGTGGCTGTTCCCATGATGAACACGCCGGCTGCCGGCTGCGTGACGATAAAAAGCGGACTCTCATGTGACGGCGACAATTCGATAGATGCCGATCAGACGGTGACTGAGACACCGGTATGCGGCGTAAAGGGAACGGACGGCACGATCACTATCTCTGTCGACGGAAACGGCACAGACGGCGCAGACGGCGCAGACGGAAAGGTACCTGAAATCATCATAACGGATGAACCTGCCGGAAAAAACTGCGAAGTCGGCGGCAAAAAGGTCGAAACCCGTTCCGATTCCGACGGAGACGGCACATTCGAGACGGTTTCGGTTTCCTATGTATGTGCAGGTGTCACTTTGAACGGTAAAGATGGCGAACCTGGCAAAGACGGAGAATCCAAAATCGTCGGCCAAGACGGCGAAAACGGAGAAAAAGGCGAACGCGGCGAGCAGGGCGAAGCCGGTGATCCGGGTGAATCAGGCGAGCCTGGAGCAGCAGGTTCCGACGGACGCGACATGCTGATGAGTGTCGTTGATGAAGTGGCCGGTGAAAACTGCCCGAACGGCGGCAAAAAATTCATGAGCGGCGCAGATGCCGACGGCAACGGAATTCTTGATGAAGCCGAAATTTCAAACAGCTACTATGTCTGCAACGGCGTAGATGCGGTCGAGGCGAGCGACAGCGTGAAGGAGTCCGGCTGCACGGTCACTTCGGTCGACACGGACGCTGTTCTTCAGCTTGGTTCGATAATTTCAAATATTTACAAATTCGTTTCGGATCTTTTCTAATAGATCACAAGATAGCTCGAAAGATAGACTTCTGCGCGGTAGCCGTTTTCGTCGGTGACGACAGGCGTGTAAACTTCTCCGTCAAGGTAGCCTGCGTAGGAGAAAGTGTTTTCGCCGCTGACAAGTGCATCAGTAACATCAAATTTTATGAGTTTGACATCCTGTCCTGGACACCATCCGGCGCGTCCGAAAGGCCATGAGCCGTACTGATTCGGTACGACGCCGTCAATAACGGCATCAAAACAGCCTGCACGGGTCCCGGCTTTGTTGAAATCGATTTCAAAATCGTTGCCGTTGACTGTGAAAACCGATTCAAACCTGCAGAATTCGGCGCAGTTGGCTTCTTCCGAACCGTTTCCGTGGCCGGTTATAAAAGCGTAGATCTCAGCTTTTTTGACGTTTTCCTCATTCAGGATCTGCGGTTCGAAGTGCGAATTGTAGTTTTCGTCGAACTGTTCCCTCTGGTTGAAGAGAGGAATCAGTTTTATGGGTTGTTCGGCCTCTTTTTTTACAAAAATGAAATCGAGGTTGTTGACATAGTAGTCGCCGTCGACCGTGAATCTGAATTTGTATTTTCCGTCTTTCTCGAACAGAGGTTTCAGCGGAGTGATATCGGTCAGCCATTTGCCGCTTCTTCCGTAAGTCGTGATCCAGCGGCCGGTTTCGGTGTCGCAGTTTTCCCCTTTTTCGTCGCAGAGAAAAAGCCTTTCAAGGCGATCCCATTCGCATTTTTTCGGATCGTCGCAGATCTGTTCAAGCAGGATGTAAAGTTCGCCTGTCCCGCTCAGCCCTTTGAAATCGACATCGAAAAAGATCTCTTTCGTCCATCCTTCCTCTTCGAATGGAACATTTTGCAAGCCTTTGAAAACTGTTGAACTTCCGGAAGTTTCTTTGATAAAGTCGGATATCTTCTTTTCGTAATCGTAAAGTTCCGCCTCTTTGTAGAGATTTTTGAATTCGACAGGAAGCGTGTTGGAATTCCAGCTTGAAAACGATCCGCCCTGCCTTATTCTGCGTTCGCGGTCAATGCCGAAGAAAAATTCGGATTGGTTGTCATTCAGCCATTTGTTTATCCAGGAATCTATTTCCGATAGCGGTTTTTCAATAAGGTGGATCTGTTTTACAACCGAGGAATCGCCATTAAAATCAATCGCTTCCGCAATCGAATCCCTGATCGTCTGGATTTTTTCCTTTGCATCATTGCCGTCTTTTGTGTCAACAAGGAAAAAATAAGTGATGTTTTCCGGTGTCCGGTCGAAAAGATTGTAAAGTTCGCTTGTCCAGATCTGCCTGCTTGACGAAATTTTAGCACGATAAAAAACAAAAAGATAGTTGTCGTTCTTCGAGTAGTTTTCGGCAAAATTCCACTTGCCCGATTCAAGCGGCAGGGTGAAGTCGCAGGCGATGTCGCCGAAAGCTGTGCCGCATTCAAGATCCTCGAAATCGGGGCTTTTTGCAAATTCGTCCTGAGTGTCGCCGTCGTTTTCCGCATCGTTCAGATCTTCGTCTCCGTCGATGTTTTCCACATTGTCGTCGGAATTTTCGGAGTCGTTGTTCTCTTCGTCAGAAAGAGTGCTGTCGTCGGAAACATCGCCGTCGGAGACAGAATCGTCCAGGTTTTCTGAGTCTTCATTGTTCTTCCCGCTTCCGGAACATGCCGCCATGGCAAGCACGAGCATGAAAACGGTAAAAAGGATTTTAGTGGACTTCATTTTTTACCTCGCAGTCAATATGGTGAATTATTTAGAAAACAAATGGCAAATTAAAGAAGTGTCGCGGAGCAGCCCGACGATTTGAGTTTTTTCGAAGAGCCTGGATCATCGTCTTCGAACATACAGTATTCGGAGCAGCCGTCACCGTCCGTTCTGTTGCCGTCGTCGCACTGTTCGCCGTGATCGACTATGCCGTTGCCGCAGTTCGGGTTGTCGTTGCCTGAATTGCCGCCGTTGCCGGATGAACCTGATTCTTCTGAGCCGCTGTTTCCGTTTTCGTCGTGGCAATCCGATTTGTCCCAGCTCAAGCAGTCTTTGGAGCATTTTACCGTTCCGAATGCAGGGGTGCTTGCAAACTGGCTGCACGGAAGAGTGTCGCCGTCGCATACTTCGCCCGGATCAGGGTTCCCGTTGCCGCAGAGATTTCCGCCGCCGCCTTCGCAGGTGCTTGTGTCATAACCTGTGCAGAGCGAGTTGCAGTAAGCTATTCCGCCGGTGAAACTGCTGTCGATCAGCTCGCAGGATTTGTATCCGCCGTCGCATTTTTCGCCTTCTTCTTTGGTTTCGTTGCCGCAGCTTGCTTCGACTTCGGTGCCGGCAGGAAGGATTTTGTTTCCGATACATGCGTATCCTGAGCGGATATCGTTGAATTTGCAGCTGGCTATGCACTGACCTTTATAACATTCGACTTTGTTTTTGCCGCCGTTGTAGCAGTCTGCTGTAGTTGAGCAGCTTGCCGAGCAGTAGCCGCCGTTATAACCTTCGCCGGTGATGCATTTAGGATTTGTGCCTACATTTATGCAGTCTGTCGCAGTGGTGCAGGTGTCGCCCGCCTTGCCTTTTCCGCCGTTGTTACACTCTTCCTTGTTATCGATTTCACCGTCGCAGTCGTCGTCTCTGCCTGCATACTTTCCGTAGCATCCGTCGATCGAAGAGGTCGCTATACATTTTCCGCACGAACCTTCCTTCGCTCCGACGACCATCGCATGAGCATCGACTATACCGAATCCAAAGCACGGCGAGTGCTCTTTGGCACCGTCCGTGACATACGGATCGCTCTGCATTGTCCATGAGCCTTCAGTGCAGCTGGTCGAAGGTTTGCGAGCCTGCGATTTTATGCACTTCATCGCGCCGTCGAAAGAGAGATCGGGATTTGCCGCAAGCATTAAAGCCACAGCACCTGCCGCAACAGGTGTAGCCGCGCTGGTTCCGTTCATTCTGTTTGTATAGTCGCCGTTTTCGTCAAGATTCCCGCAATATTGACTGTTATTGCATGCGTAACCGCTGCTCAATCCCTGAATGTCGGTCGTGCTCAACATTCCGCTTACTAATCCGCCGCCGCCTGCCGAAATATCGATTTCAGCACCGTAGTTCGAATAACCTGACAGTTTGTCGCCGTTTTCAAGTGCGCTTACAACAAGTAAGTCGTCACTTTTAAGGAAGCTGTTCAAATTTGTGTTGCAGTGCGAGTTGCCTGCCGCCCAGAGGAAAATCGTTCCTTTGCCGTTTCTTCCTTTTGTTTTGCCGTAGTCAACAGCTTCGATACTCTGGTTGTCTTTCGGAACAGTGGCACAGGAGAGACATTGACTTTGATCTTGATTCCACTTGCTGCAGTCGTTTGCTCCCCAGCTGTTGCTGACGACCCACGCGCCGCTGTCGACCGCATATTTCAAAGCATCTTTGTAAGCAGTGTAGCTGCTGGGCTGCTCATACTGACTGCCGATAAGCCTTATCGGGATGATAGGGCATCCCCAGCATGTTGCTGAAACTCCCGCTCCATTGTTTGTTTTTGCCGCCGCAAGACCTGCACAGGCCGTTCCGTGCGGAACGCCGTTTACAATGTCGTTATAGGTGTTATTTGTTGTGTGCGGGGCACCGCCGAGGTTGCCGATGTAGTCTCTGCCGAGATTTTTAAGGACATTAAGGTCAGGGTGGGTAAGATCGACACCTGTATCGACGATCGCGATTCTGACATCCTTGTTTGCGGCAGTCTCTACGTCCCATGCTTCAGGTGCATTGATCTGCTTCAAATGCCACTGCTTACTGAAATATGTGTCGTTGGGAGTTGTTGAGAGCGGTATCATATGCCACATCCAGTTCGGCTGAGCCCATTTGACAAGGCGTCTTTCGAAAAGCGCGTTGCAGATAGCGAAAGGATCCGTGCCGGCAGGAAGCTGAACTGAATAGAGATTCAGGTCTTCATCGGTTTCAACGACTTTAAGACCGAAAATCTCAAGAGTCTTTTCGCGTTCCTCGACACTTGTATATTTGGAAAAAACGACTGTGATCGTGCCGTCAAGGACGATGGGCGAATTTATGGCGTGATAAGTCAGGACAGGCCATGCCGCAACGCCGTCTTTTGCAAGGATGTTGCGTACCTGCAGCCAGTTTTTGCGGTCAAATTCGTCAAGTTTTATTTTGAAAGCACGGAAATTGTTTGCATCGTAAGTAACTTCCGAAATCATGTCGGAAATTTTGATTCCGTTAAATTCAAGTCCGTTCAGCGAGTTCAGATTGACAGAATGCGGGATCGCGATTTCGTCGTATTTCTGCAAGAGATACTGCGGCTCACCGTCCATGCTGTAGTAAAAAGTGTCGTAAAGAAAACCGTTTCTTTCGATAAGTTTACCTAAAACAGGTTTTTCGAACTCTGTATTTTCAGCCGAAAGAACAAACGAAAAACAAAGCAGAAAAGAGATCAAAACTTTTCTCAAGCAGGGCATTTCCTCCTCCTTTTATAAAAACAAAAAACAAAAAATCTAAGCAAAAACAATGCCTTATAAAAAACACCAATAAAATCGGCATTTTCTGCAAAGCACGAAAAAACCAATCATTTTAATCCGCATGATTTTAAAATCAAGTACTGTTTTTCCGCTGCTTTTTTTATTAGGATTTTTTCAATAAATAAATATAATAGTCCGTTTTTTTGGAGGTTTCGTCATGAAAAAAATGTTTTATATCCTGTTTTTGGCATTGCCGCTGATGTTCGCGGGATGTGACAACGGAAAATCTGACAATGTCTATGATTATACCGACGATTACGGTAACGATTCGGAAAATTCCCAGGAATCTGAGGTCAGCGACAACGATTCCGACAGGCAGGGACATTCCGACAATGATGTTCCGAGACCCGGTGCAGGAACAGGCGGCGGAAACGGAAATCACGGCGGGTCAGACGGCGACGGCAATTCAAATCTCCCTGATGATGAGGACGGGAATCAGGATTTTGACGACGAAGACATCGAAGATCCCGACGGGAACGAAAACGATGAAGAACCTGACGGAAACAACGATGACGGTGCTGTCTATGCTTCGCTGCCCGATGTCGAATCGTGCATTTCGGGAAATCCGTCAGACAAAGAGAAGCAGAAAGTTCTTGACAGGCTCAACGAACTTCGCGCGATCCACGGTCTGCCGGCGGTCGTTTACAGTACCGAAGGCGATAAGATCACTGCGGAATGTTCTCTTATTATCGCGGCGAACAATATCGAAGGAGGGACTCTTCAGTTGAGTCATGAACCGCCGAAATCGTGGGACTGCTGGTCGCAGGAGGCTTACGACGGCTGCCATTCGAGCAACATCCATGTCTCATGGGCGAAAAATCAGGACATTTCCACGACCGACAGCGCGGCAATAGTCGACGGTTTTATGATCGACAAAAATGTTGATTCCATCGGTCACAGACGCTGGTTCCTTGATCCGTGGCTCGGCCATATTTCGTTCGGACGCGCCGACTATACCGACGGCAACGGGATCTTTGTCATCGGAGCGGCGGTGAAAGTCGTCCACGACGACAAACCCAATGTTTCCGACCTGAAGATCGATTTTGTCGCCTATCCTTTTGAAAATTATCCGAAAGAGCTTTATCCCGGCAGTAACATCAGAATGTCGTTCAGCGTTCTGAAGGACAAATCGAACAAATTCAGCAATGCATCGGGCATCAATTTAGGAGGAGTGGCGATCGCGATAATCGATTCGACCAACAATAAAACGATATCTGTCAGCAGTTTGAAGACTGATACCGACGGAATCGGAATTCCGAACAATGTAAGCTGGCTGGCTTCGGGAATCGAGTACAACAGAAAATACAATGTTACGGTTCGGAATATAATTATAGACAATGTTTCAAAAGATTATCAATACTGGTTTGAGTTGAAATGATGAAAAAAACACTTTTTTTATTAAGTTTTTTGATGATTTTTGTTGTTTCGTGCGGTGATGGCAGCAGTAAGTTGGGACAGAAAGAGAATGAAACTCAGTCAGACCCGGCGGACTCTGCCGATACAGCGGAAGAAGCAGAACAGCCGGATTCCGGCGATACCGCAGAGCCGGCAGAACAGACAGATTCTGACAACGATCCGGACCCGGAAGAATCTCCGGAACAGCCGGATTCAGACGAAAGTCCAGAAGAAAATTCCGATGAACCGCAGCAGAATGAGGAGCCGCCTGCCGCAAAATTCTGCCAGTATGCCTGCACAAAAGCTTCCGACTGCGTTACGGTAACCTCAAATGCGATATACGATGAAGACAACTATAAGTGCGAAAACGGCAAATGTGTCTATCTCGGCTGTCTGAGCGATGCCGAATGTGATGAAGTCTATGGAGCTGTTACAGAGGCAACAGGCAGAGTTTACCGCTGCAACAAAAACGGTGCTTACGGTTATCCGGAATGCACACCGACATGCTCGAATGCGGCGGACTGCAATCTTTACGGAGAAGGCTCTACGCAGTATGCCTATGACCTGGACAACAACAAATGCGACAACGGATTTTGCGTTTACACCGGATGCCTGAGCGATGCCGAGTGCGAAGCTACGACGTATTCAAGCGATTACAAGTGTCTGCCGCAGGAATATTCCGGAAAAACCTTGAAAGTATGCACTGTTGCATGCCAGACTGCTGGCGATTGCCCGAATTCCGGTTTATACGAATGCAAGGATTCCAACTGCGTGATGAAAAGCTGCGAAAGCGATGAATGGTGCAGGAAATATGATGAAAAATATTCATGTTTTTGATTTCGTGAGGATAAATGAAAATTCTTTTTGTTACCCAGGCTGCGAATGAATTTACGGACGGTTCGAAATTTACGGTCGATTTTATTCGGGAATTTGTTTCTGAAATAAATTCGAGAGAAGGTTTTTACGCTGAAATGCTTGATATTTCGGCTTTGGATATCAAAGATCTTTCGATCCGCGACATTGAAAAACTCTGCTCGGAAACAAAAACCGATATAAATTCTTTCGATGCGCTCCACACTTTTTCATTTCTGCCGTTTGTCAACAGAGCGTTTTTCAGGCAGTTCGTTTTTTATTCTTTCGATTTTGACTTGAAAGAAAAATATGCCGGTTTAATTGAGAATATCAATGGTCTCAACTGCTCAGAATGCAATATTGCGAAATTCTCGCTTGATGAACTCTGCGATTTCTACACTCACAGAGTCGTCAACACCAAATCGTTTGACACAAGACCCTGGGGATGGTGGAAAACTCTTGTAAATGCCGAAGATTACAAAATAAAACACATTTTTGTCGCTCCACACCAGAAGCTGAGTCTTCAGACGCATAAATTCAGAAGCGAAACATGGATGATTGCTGAGGGAAGCGGTTTTGTTGTTATCGGCGACCGCAGGTTCAAAGCGGAAAAAGGGCTTGTCTTCACCATCCCGAAGCATGAAAAACACCGTGCCGAAACAGAAGATTCGTCGATGGTCATCGTCGAACTCCAGCTCGGAAGTTATCTCGGCGAAGACGATATCGAAAGGATCGAAGACATTTACGGGAGAATCAAGCAATGAAACTTTCTGTTGTGATAATGGCCGGCGGCAGCGGCAAAAGGTTCTGGCCGCTTTCGAGGGAAAAAAGAGCGAAACAGAGCCTTTCGCTTTTTTCTGAAAAGACTCTGCTTGCCGAAACGGTCGAAAGAATCCTGCCTATGGCTGAAGACATAACAATAGTCTCTTCTTTGAAACAGCGCGGTGAAATCGGGCGCGATGCAGCTAAATACGATCAGGTCAAGGTGATTTACGAACCGTGCGGCAGAAATACCGCGCCGTGCATAGCGCTTGCGCTTTTTTCAATAAAATCGGCGGTAAACGAAGATCGCGCTGTGCTTGTCCTGCCGTCCGACCACTATGTCGCGGACGAAGAAAATTTCAGGAAGCAGGTGAGGAAAGGGCTCGATTTTCTTGAAAAAAACACTGACTGCATCGGCACGATAGGAATCGAGCCGGCATACCCGGAAACCGGATTCGGATACATAAAAAAAGGGGAAGCCGTCGGAAACGGGATCTTCAAAGTCGCATCTTTCGAGGAAAAGCCGTGTCTTGAAAAGGCTGAAAAATTCGTGGAAAGCGGAAATTATTTATGGAACGGCGGGATTTTTATGTTTTCTCTTGGATCCATGCTGAATGAATTCCGGAATCTGACCCCCGACACTTATGAAAAGCTGGCTTCGTCAAAATCTTTTGAACTTCCTGAAGAAAGTCTTTATTCATCAATAAATTCAATATCTTTTGATTATGCAATCATGGAAAGGACTAAAAATCCGATTTTCACTGTCGCCGGAAATTTCGGCTGGAACGATGTCGGAAGCTGGCTCGCATACTACGACCTGCTGCCGAAAGACAGCCGCGGCAACGCGAAAACCGGAAGAGTCCATTTTATTGATTGTAAAAACTCGCTTGCGGTAAACCTTTCCGAAAAGGAGGCGGTCCTTTTCAACAAAAAACGCGAACTGCTTGTTATGACGGAAGATGCCGTTTTTTCCGCTTCTTTGGACGATCATGCCAGAATGCGCGAAATCACAGAATTTCTGGCGAAAAACGATCTTGAAAAACTTATCTGAAAATCAAACTTAAAAATAAAAGGGCAAAAAAAACCCTGTCTCAAAAACCGAAGTTTCAGAAACAGGGCAAAAATTGAATTTTTTAATTTGCTTATTCAGCCGGAGCTTCTTCAGCAGCCGGAGCTTCTTCAGCAGGTGCTTCAGCAGCCGGAGCTTCTTCAGCAGGTGCTTCAGCAGCCGGAGCTTCTTCAGCAGCCGGAGCTTCTTCAGCAGCCGGAGCCTGTTCTTCAGCAGCCGGAGCCTGAGCCGGAGCTTCTTCGGGTTTCTGTTCTGCGGAGCCGCAGGAAACAGCGAAGAAAAGAGCAAAAAGAGCGATAGCGAGAAATCTCATTTTTTCCTCCAAATCACAGTTAAAAAAACAAATTTTCCTAAACCTCGCAGAAAAAACTCTGCGACAAAAACGGGGAAATATAGCACTTTTTTTTCAAAAATCCAGAAAAATCGGAAAAATATATGAAGAAAATTCACAACAGACAAAAAGTCGAATTTTTTTTAATATTAGCTATAATACTCTGCTTTTTTGTTTGTATGGCAGATTTTAACAGATAAACCGGAGGCAAAAATGTCAAAGGCACTTGTAATGATTCTTGCCGGAGGTCAGGGCAAAAGGCTTGCTCCGCTTACTTCCGACAGGGCGAAACCGGCGGTCCCGTTCGGCGGCTCGTACCGTATCATCGACTTTGTTCTGAGCAATTTCGTTAACTCGGGCTTTATGCAGATCAAGGTTCTGACTCAGTTTATGAGCGATTCTTTGATCCAGCACATTTCGAGGAACTGGAGTCTTTCGCCGCGCTTCAACCAGTATGTCGATTCTGTCCCGGCTCAGATGCGTACCGGTGACAACTGGTACTTGGGCAGTGCCGACGCGATTTTCCAGAATCTTAACCTGATCCGTGACGAGTCTCCGAAAAATGTTTTTGTTTTCAGCGGCGACCACATCTACAAAATGGATATTTCGCAGATGTACACATACCACAACATCAAAAACGCCGACATGACGATCGCGGCTCTGCCAGTTCCGATAAAGGAGGCAAGCGCTTTCGGCGTTATCGAGATAGATGAGGATTACCGCATGATCGGATTCGAGGAGAAACCGAAAAATCCGAAACCGATCCCGGGAAAGCCAGATTACGCTCTTGTCAGCATGGGAAACTATCTTTTTTCGCGCGAAGTTCTTGTGAACGCTGTCACGAACGACGCGAAAGATCCGATGAGCGAACACGATTTCGGCAAAAACGTCATTCCGGCGCTTTATCCGTACAAGCGGGTCTATGTCTACGATTTCCTCAAGAACACGATCTATATGCCCGATGAAAACGAGTACGAAAAGCCTTACTGGCGCGATGTCGGAACGATAAAAAGCTATTTCGAAGCGCACATGGACCTCGTTTCGGTTTCTCCGGCGATCAACCTCTACAACCGCCACTGGCCGATTTTCGGTTTCCCGGAAGTCAATATGCCCCCGGCGAAATTCGTTTTTGCCGACAAGGAACACAAAAGGCTCGGGATCGCGACCGATTCGCTTGTTTCTGAAGGGTGCATCGTGAGCGGCGGCAGCGTCAACCGCTCGGTCCTTTCGCCGGGAGTCAGGGTCAACAGCTACAGTCAGCTTGACCAGTGCGTAATTCTCAACAATGTCAAGATCGGGCGTTACTGCAAACTCAAAAACGTCATCGTCGATAAAAATGTCGTCATTCCGCCCGACACGACGATCGGTTACGACCTTAAAAAAGACGCGGAACGCGGTTTCACCGTAACGGAAGAAGGAATCGTCGTCGTTCCGAAGGGTTACAACTTCCAGGAGGACAGATAGTCCATGACCGAACTTGTTTTTTTGTGGCATATGCACCAGCCTTTTTACAAGGACTGTATCAGAAACAAATATCTTATGCCGTGGGTCAGGCTTCACGCGCTGAAAGGCTACTACGACCTTCCCCTCGCGATGGAAAAATACGGTGTCCGCGGAGTCGTCAACGTCGTTCCGTCACTTATCGAGCAGCTGAAAGACTATGCTGAAAACAATGTTTCAGATGCATGGCTTGAGCATACTCTTCTTGATCCCGCCGAGATGAAAGAGGAGCAGAAAGCGTTTGTCGTAAAAAACTTTTTCATGCTGAACTGGGACAGACTTGTCAGGACTTCGCCGCGTTATAATGAGCTCTTGAATAAAAGGCTGCGCTACGAAAAAAAGCTTGACTGGGTCGAAACGGCGAAACTTTTCTCCGACGACGAAATCCTTGATCTTCAGGTTCTTTTCAATCTGAAATGGTTCGGTTTCATGGCGCGCGAAAAGTTCGAAAAACTTGTCGAACTTGACAGAAAGGACTGCGGATTCACGAAGAGCGACAAAGAGGATCTGCTTGAAATCCAGCGGAAAGTCCTGCGCGAAATAATTCCGCTTTACAGGCGTCTTGCCGAAGAAAAAGTGATCGAAATTTCATTCACCCCTTTCTACCACCCGATTTTTCCGCTCGTTTACGACACGGACATCGCGAAAAGGTGCATGGAAGCGCCTCTTCCGGCAAAATATTCGTATCCTGAGGATGCCAAGTGGCATCTTGAGGAAGGAAAACGCTTCAGCGAGGAGACCTGGGGAAAAAATATCGAGGGAATGTGGCCTGCCGAAGGTTCCGTCTCGCCTGAAATAATCGAAGCCGCCGCAAATGCAGGAGTAAAATGGCTCGCAACAGACGAAACGATCCTTATGAGATCGCTCGGAACTTCTGACAAAGCGCGAGTCCTTTACACGCCTTATCTTCTGAAATCGGAAAAAAACGAGAGTGTTACAGCATTTTTCCGCGACAAATATCTTTCCGACCTTCTCGGATTTTCTTTCTCGCAGATGAAGCCGGAGCAGGCTGCCGACATTTTTGTAAACTATGTTAAAAATGTGTCTGCAAATTTTCACGGAAACAGAGAAGCCGTTGTTTCAGTCATTATGGACGGAGAGAACGCATGGGAATCTTACCCAGGGAACGGCGAACATTTCTTAAAAGAGCTATTTACGAGGCTAAAAAATGATTCTGAAATAAAAACAACAACTTACAGCGACATAGTTTCGCGTGGAACAGACAAGTTCCCGGTCGTTGAGAACCTCTGGTCGGGTTCATGGATAAACGGCAACTACGAAATCTGGATCGGAAACGAAGAGGATAATTCGGCATGGGGTTATCTCAAGCGTGTCCGCGATTTTTATGCGAAATACAGCCTTAACCACGTTGTCGAGCCGCAGATCCACAGTGAAGTCATGCGCTGTCTCTACCGCGCCGAAGGAAGCGACTGGTTCTGGTGGTACGGTCCGCAGTTTTCCACCGAAAACGACTGGCTTTTCGACCGTCTTTTCAGGCGTCATCTGCGCAGAGTCTACAATCTGCTCGGGATGAACTATCCGACATTCCTCGACATTCCGATTTCGTCAAATTCGGGAACAAGCCTTTTTGTCGATCCGACGACTGAGATAAATCCCGTGATTTCAGGCAGAAACAACGGCTACTACGAATGGGCGGGAGCGGGATTTTTTGAAAATTCGCGCAAAGCGGGCGGCGCTATGTATAATTCGATAAAACTTGTCGACAAAATCCTTTACGGCTTCAACCGCGAAAAACTGTTTTTCAGAATCCGGCTCACGAATCCGATGCACTTCTACGAACATAAAAAATACTTTATCAAAGGATTCCTGATGGATCACCAGAACATCGACTTCGCCCTTCCGATGGTTCGTCTTGAAAAAACGCCTT
>Ga0310786_10004318_pt1 | contig 19864 bp, 32 predicted proteins | sample AusTroGonzalo_MG_FD_203881 | JGI IMG/M metagenome (GOLD analysis project Ga0310786, IMG submission 203881) | Bovine rumen microbial communities from tropical cattle in Woodstock, Queensland, Australia - Gonzalo_03 (v2) (version 2) | ecosystem: Host-associated > Mammals > Digestive system >... | reverse complement strand
TCGGATTAAAAAGTACACCGTACTTCGCTCTCCCCATACCGATAAAAAAAGCAGAGAACAGTTTGAAATGCGTATTCATAAACGCTTGATTGACTTAAAAAGCCCCACCTCTAAAACCGTGGACGAACTAATGAAATTAGACTTGCCCGCCGGTGTAGATGTGGCCATTAAAAGCAACTAATAGGAAACAAGAAGAACTATGACAGAAGAAATGCAAAATGCTGCTGGTGCCCAAGAGGCAACGCCCGTTGCTGAACCGGCCAAAGCAGAAACTGTCAAAGAGGCGCCCGAAACTTTCCGCTTTGTAATTGGCGAAAAAATCGGCATGACGCAACTCTTTGATGAAAAAGGCAATCTGCATGGTGTATCCGTTGTAAAAGCGGGTCCGTGCAAGGTTGTGCGTGTCAGAACCCAAGAAAAAGACGGCTACAACGCCGTTTGCGTGGGTTTTGGCGAAGTGAAAGAAAGCAAACTGAACAAACCTGAACTCGGGTATTTCAAAAAAGCCAACGTGGCTCCGGTCAAACACATGAAAGAATGCCGTGTGGCCGATGTAGCCGGCTTTGAAATCGGTCAAGTCATTTCACTTGAAAAAATCTTTAAACCCGGCGACTATGTGGACGTGCAGGGTCAAATCAAAGGCCACGGCTTTGCCGGCGCGATGAAACGCCACGGCTTTGCCGGCCAACCGGATTCGCACGGTCAATCCGACCGCTCGCGCGCTCCGGGGTCTTTGGGCTCCCGCCGCTCGTTAGGTAAAGTATTGTCCGGCCAACGCATGGCCGGTCACTACGGCACCACTACCCACACGGTAGCCAAAATTGAAGTTATTAAGGTGGATAACGAAAACGGCCTTTTATTCTTAAAAGGGTCCGTTCCGGGGGCTAAGGGCTCCATCGTGGCCGTCTTGGAAACTTCCAAATACAAAAAACACTATGTGGCGCCTCAACAGAATAAGATTTCTGCTTCCAAGGCCGCTAACAAGAAATAAGGACTTTGACCATGGAAACGAAAGTTTTAGATATCAAAGGTAAAGAGAAAGGAACGTGTAACCTGCCGGATAGTTTGTTCGGTGTGAAACCCAATCCTACTTTCTTGCACGAAGTCATCACCGCTTTTTTGGCCAACCAAAGACGCGGCACCGCGGATACCAAAACCCGCAGTGAAGTTTCCGGTACCGGTAAAAAACCGTGGAAACAGAAAGGCACCGGCCGCGCCCGTCAAGGGTCGTTGCGTGCCGTGCAATTCCGCCACGGCGGTATCGCCTTCGGGCCTACCCCTCATTCCTACCGCCAATATCTGCCGGTGGCCAAACGCCGCGCGGCACTCGCCATGGCGTTATCTGCCAAGATGGCGGAAGGCAATGTGGTGGTATTAGATTCTTTGAAACTCAAAGAACCCAAAACAAACGCGTTTGCCGAAATTATGAATGTTCTTTCCGCCGGGCGTAAACCCTTGGTGATGGATAACTTCGCCGACGAAAACGCCGCTTTGGCCAGCCGCAACATTGCGGGCTTAACCCGCCTGTTGCCGCAAGATGCCAACGCGTATGTGGTCTTAAATAGCACCAAAGTTATTTTGACCCAAGAAGCGGTAGAAAAACTCGCCAACACGTTTGCCAAGGAGGCCAAGTAATGACCACCTATACAACCTTAAAAAAACCGCTCTTAACGGAAAAAAGTCTTATTGAACGCGACACGCACAACCGCTACGGGTTTATCGTAGCCGCTAACGCGTCCAAAGGCGAAATTAAAACCGCGGTGGAAAAAATCTTTAACGTAACCGTTACCAAGATTAACACAATTTCCGTCACGGGTAAGACCCATCGGATGGGTCGCTTTGAGGGCAAACGGCCTGATTACAAAAAGGCCTTTGTGACCTTGAAAGAAGGCGATAAAATTGAAATGGTGGAAGCCGCTTCAAAGTAGAATAAGGAGAACTACTAACTATGCCTATTAAATCATTTAGACCTTATACTCCTTCCCGCCGCACGATCACGGTGTCGGATTATTCCGATATTACCAAGACCACGCCCGAGAAGCGCTTAACGAAAGGTCTACGCAAAACCGGTGGCAGAAACAATACCGGTATGATTATGGTCCGCCATATTGGCGGCGGGCACAGACGTGCCTACAGACAAATTGATTTCAAGCGCGAAAAATACGGCGTGCCGGCCAAAGTCGTATCCATTGAATACGACCCCAACCGCAGCGCGCGTATTTGCTTGTTAAACTATGCCGACGGCGACAAACGCTACATCTTGCATCCGCTCGGCGTAAACGTGGGCGACGTGTTGATGTCCGGCCCGGCCGCAGATATTAAAGTGGGTAACTGCCTTGCACTTAAAAATATTCCGGAAGGTACTTTTATCCACGCGATTGAACTGAAAGTCGGCAAAGGTGCGCAGTTAGCGCGCAGCGCCGGCAGCCAAGCGCAACTTATGGCCAAAGAATCGGACTATGCCCATATCAAAATGCCGTCCGGCGAAATCCGTTTAGTGCCCAGCGATTGCTGTGCGACTATCGGTCAAGTAGGGAACATTGACCACGGAAACATCGTCATCGGTAATGCGGGGCGCAACCGCCACCGCGGCGAACGTCCTACCGTACGCGGTAGCGCGATGAACGCCGTGGACCACCCGATGGGCGGCGGCCGCGGTCACGGTAAGGGCGGAAACATTCCGCGCTCTCCGTGGAACCAACAAACCCGCGGTTTAAAGACACGCTCCACCAAGAAAGCATTTGGCTGGATGATTGTCAGCGACAGAAGAAAAAACAAGGTTAAGTAACTATGGGAAGATCAACTAAAAAAGGTCCGTTTGTGGATTTAAACCTGTTGGAAAAAGTTCAAAAAATGAACCAAACCAACGAAAAGAAACCTATCAAAACGTGGGCAAGAGCGTGCACGATTGTACCGGAATTTGTGGGACACACATTTTTGGTGCATAACGGCCGCAAGTTTCTTCCCATTTACGTTTCCGAACGTATGGTAGGATACAAACTCGGCGAATTTTCGTTCACCCGTTTGTTCAAAGGTCACGGTGGTATGACAAAAGACTCCACCGCCTTAAAATAAGAGTTGAGGATTTGATATGGACGCTTGTGCAAAAGCAAAATTTCAACGCTTCGGTAGCCGCAAGGTGAACTTGGTCTTGGACCAAATCCGCGGGAAAAACGTCAAGGCGGCGGAAGATGTACTTCCGTTTGTGGCCAAACGTACGGCGGATTTAGTAGCCAAAACCATTCACAGCGCTGCTGCCAATTTAGAAGTAAAAGCCGGTAAAAAACTGGACTTCAGCAAAGTCTTTATTAAAGAGGCCTTTGCTAATTTAGGCCCCAGCGGCCACTTGAAAAGAGTGCAGCCCGGCCCGCAAGGCCGTGCGATGCCCTACAAAAAGAGCATGTGCCACTTAACGGTGGTTGTCACCGACGAAAAAAAGGGAGGTCGCTAATTTATGGGACATAAGATTCACCCCCGGTCAATCCGGTTAGGTTATATTCAGGATTGGCGCTCCAGATGGTTCGCCCCCAAGAATATGCCGGCACTTATCAAAGAAGATTTTGAAATCCGCAAAATCGTTGATAACAAATTCAATATGGCCGCGATCAGTTACGTGGGTATTGAAAGAGCCGGTGCGTTCTTGCGCGTCAACATCCATACGGCCCGCCCCGGCGTGGTCATCGGTAAAAAAGGTGCCGATATTGAAGCGCTTCGCAAAGAGTTAGAGGCCTTCAGCGGCAGCAAAACCTTTGTCAACGTGGTAGAAATCAAAAACCCGGAAACCGATGCCCAATTAGTAGCGCAAAACATCGCGATGCAACTTGAAAAACGTGCCCACTACGGTGCCGCTATCAAAAAAGCGATTGAAAAAGCGCTCTCCGGCAAAGCCCTGGGTATCAAAATTATGGTATCGGGTCGTTTAGGCGGTGCGGAAATTGCCCGCACGGAATGGAAACGTGAAGGCCGCGTACCGCTGCACACGTTATGCGCCGATATTGATTACGGTTTTACCGAAGCCAACACCGTAAGCGGTAAAATCGGTATCAAAGTGTGGATTTTTAAGCGGACTCACTTCGCCAAATCTCCCAAAGAGATTATGAACGAACTTAAAAAACACCGTGATATGGAAACCGCCGCCACCGAAGGCGTCACCGAAGAAGTGACCCCGGCCGTGGAAGCGAAATAAGAGGAATTTGACTTATGTTGATGCCTAAAAGAGTTAAATACCGCAAGCCCTTCAGCGCTCCGCGCATTAAAGGCAACGCCAAACGCGGCACGGAAGTGGTCTTCGGCGAATATGGCTTAAAGGCCTTAGAACCCAAATGGATTACCGCCCGCCAAATTGAAGCGGCCCGTGTAACCTTATCGCGCTTTATCAAAAAGAAAGGTAAATTGTGGATTCGCATTTTCCCGGATAAAGCCATCACCAAACACCCGGCCGAAACCCGTATGGGTAAAGGTAAAGGCGCGCCCGAATACTGGGCTGCCGTTGTGAAACCCGGCCGTATTTTGTTTGAGTTGGAAGGGGCTTCCGAAGAAGATACCAAACGGGCTATGCGTTTGGCTTCCGACAAACTGCCCATCAAAACCAAATTAGTAACCAGAAGGTAGTTTATGAAGACGAACGAAAAGGAAGTTTTGAAAAATAAGACGTTGGCCGAATTAAATGAGGCCCTCGCCAAAGCCCAAGAAAAGAAATTCAACCTTCTTTTCAAACACAGCACGACGCCCATCGCCAACCCGATGGAAATCCGCGCTGTAAGACGCGAAATTGCGCTGTTGCAAACGCTGATTAACCAAAAGAAAGCGCAAAAATAGAGGTTTAACCCATGGAAAACAAAGAAATTCGCGGTAAAAGAAAAGTGCTGACCGGCGTCGTCGTGTCTGATAAAATGGACAAAACCCGCACCGTAACCGTGGAACGGTTGGTGCACGATGCCCGTTACGGCAAAACGCTCAAGCGGGCGGCCAAATTCCACGCGCACGATGAAGCCAACGAAAGCAAAATCGGCGATAAAGTGGAAATTATGAGCACCCGTCCCGTTTCTAAAACGACGAAATGGCGCGTTTCCAAAATTGTGGAAAAAGCCAGAGTTTAGTTGGTAAAAACTGGAGTTAGAAAAGTATGATTCAATTAAGAAGCATCGTCAATGTGGCCGACAATTCCGGCGCGCGTAAAGTGCAATGCTTTAAAGTGCGCGGTGGTCACCACCGGGATATCGCAACTTTGGGAGACGTAATTATGTGCTCCGTCAGAGATGCGATCCCTACCTCTGCCATTAAAAAAGGCGACGTGGTCCGTGCGGTAGTCGTTCGCGTGGCCCGCGAAAAGAGAAGAAAAGACGGTTCGTACATTCGTTTTGATGATAACGCCGTTTGCATCATCAACGATAATGGCGAACCCAAAGGCACCCGTGTATTCGGCCCTATTGCCAGAGAGTTGCGCGAAAAGAATTTCTTAAAAATCATTTCGCTGGCTCCTGAGGTGGTATAGTATGATTATTAAGAAAAAAGATACCGTTTTAGTCTTAGCCGGTAAAGACAAAGGCAAGAAAGGCGAAGTGAAATCCGTTAATCCGTCCAAAAACACCGTAGTAGTGGCCGGTATTAACATGATTTCCAAACACGTAAAACCTGCCCAAAACAAGCAGGGCGGCATCATCAAGATGGAAGCCGCGTTGGACGCGTCTAACGTGGCGGTTGTCTGCGCTAAATGCAAAAAAGCGATGACGCCCAAAATCAGCATTGCTGCCGACGGCACCAAAACGCGTGTCTGCCGCAAATGCAACGAGCCGATCATTTAATCTAGGTACGAAAAAATGACTAAAAAAGAAACCAAAAACGTAACGAAGGCGCCCGCGGGTTATCAACCCCGCTTGCAAGCCCTCTACAAAGAAAAAGTGCTTCCGGCTTTGCTTAAAGACATGAATGTCAAAAGCCCCATGGCCGTACCGCGGATGACCAAAATCGTCATCAACATCGGTGTAAAAGATGCCCGCGAGGACATCAAAGCGTTAGAAGTGGCCAAAGAAGACTTAACGGCCATTGCCGGTCAAGCCGCCCAAGTACGCCGCGCCAAAAAATCCATCTCTAACTTTAAACTTAGAGAAGGGATGCCTATTGGCGTGCGCGTGACGTTGCGCGGGGCCAAGATGTATGAGTTCATGGAACGCTTCATCTGCATTGCCTGCCCTCGCATCCGCGACTTTCAGGGCTTCAACGCCAGTTTTGATGGCAAAGGCAATTTGAACTTGGGGATCAAAGAGCATTATATTTTCCCGGAAATTGACGTGGAAAAATCGCCCAAGGCGCACGGTATGAACATTACGTTTGTTACCACTGCCCAAAACGACCAAACCGGCCGCATGCTCATGGATTACATGGGTTTGCCGTTCCGCAAGGCGACCAAATAAGAGGAGCAAAAAACTTTATGGCTACTAAAGCATGGGTTGCAAAAATGGCTAAAGACCAAAAGTTCGCTGTGCGCTACCACAACCGCTGCCAAATCTGCGGACGTGCGCGCGGGTATTACCGTGACTTCGGCCTTTGCCGTATCTGCCTGAGAAAAATGGCACACCAGGGTTTAATCCCGGGTCTGAGAAAATCAAGTTGGTAATTTACAGGAGGAGGTAACCGCTTTCGGGCCAACTCTTGTAAAAGAAAGTGGCTTGGAGGGGTAACCTAAATATATGGATCCGATTGCAGATTTCTTAACCAGAATAAGAAACGCCAATATGAAGAAAAAAGAAAAAGTGGACATCCCTTTTTCTAAAATCAAAACCGAAATTGCGCGCGTACTCAAAGAAGAAGGGTATATCGCCAATTTCAAAGCCGTCCACAACGAGACCAAAGGCGGCGTCGTGCGGGTGTTTTTGAAATATACGCCTGAAAACGAAAGCGTCATCCAAGGTTTGAAACGCATTTCCAAACCGGGTTCGCGCGTATACAGTGCGTACAACAACATTCCCAAAGTCCGCGGTGCTTTCGGGGTGACGATCTTGTCTACCTCTAAAGGCATCATGACGGACGCGCAAGCCAAGGCCGAAAAAATCGGCGGCGAATTGTTGTGTCAGGTTTGGTAAGGAGGGAATATGAGCAGAATCGGTAAAAAAGTAATTGCTATTCCCGCTAAAACCAAAGTGGAAATTAAAGAAAATATCATTACCGCTACGGGTGCTTTAGGCACGCTGTCTTACACGGTTCCCGCGGGTATCACCCCGGAAATGAAAGACGGCAACTTGACATTCTCCATCCCGCAAAACCGGGTCAAAGAACTCAACGCCTTGCACGGCACCACCCGCGCCAACGTGTTCAATATCATTGAAGGCGTAACGAACGGTTTTTCCAAAGTATTGGAAATTAACGGTTTGGGTTATCGCGCGAGCGTAGCGGGCAAAAAACTCAATTTGGAACTTGGGTTTTCCCACCCGGTCAATTTGGATATCCCCGAGGGCTTAACGGTCGTCGTGGATCCGAAATCCGGCGCGGTGACGATTAAAGGCAGCGATAAGTTCAAAGTTGGTGACTTTGCCGCCAAAATCAGAAGAATCCGTCCTCCGGAGCCCTACAAAGGTACCGGTATTAAATACCAAGGCGAACACATCGTTCGCAAAGCCGGTAAAACTGCGGCGGGAGGCAAATAAGTATGGCTACTAAACAAGTAAGATACCAATTCCGCAAAGACCGCAGCCGCGCGCATTTATTAAAAAACGGTGCGCACCGTCCGCGTCTTTCGGTGTATAGAAGTTTAAAATACATCTATGCCCAAATTATTGACGACAACACCCATAGCACGCTTGTTTCTGCTACGACGTTGTCTAGAGAATTTGAAGGCAAGTTTGAAGCGTCCGGCAAGAGCATTGAAGCGGCCAAAGCCCTCGGTGCCGTCATTGCCAAAAAAGCCCTGGAAAAAGGCATCAGCGAAGTCATGTTTGACCGCGGCGGACGCGTCTATCACGGCAGAATCAAAGCACTTGCCGATTCCGCCAGAGAAGCAGGATTGAAATTCTAAGTTACAGGTGAATTTAATGTCCAATGAAACGCTCGTAAAAAACGAGAATAAAAAAGAAGCGAAAGGCAAAAGAGCCGAGTTTCAAAAAGCAAGACCGGCGGCTGAAGGTAAAACCACGGTCATCCATGTAGCCCGCACGGCTAAAGTAGTCAAAGGCGGTAAACGCTTTGGCTTCCGTGCGCTTGTCGTTGTAGGTAACGGCATGGGCAAAGTGGGCGTTGCTATTGGCAAGGCGAATCAGGTTCAGTTGGCAATTGCCAAGGCTGAATCCCATGCGCGTAAACACATGATTACGTTCCCGATCGTCGGCGAAACGATTCCGCACGAAACGATCGGCAAGTTCGGTGCGGCGTCGGTTTGGATGAAACCGGCTGCCCCCGGTACCGGTGTAATCGCGGGTAGCGGTGTGCGCTTGTTATTTGAAGCCGCCGGCATCAAAGACGTGCTCGCCAAAAGTTTAGGCAGCACCAACCCGTGCAACTTGGTTTACGCTACGTTAGAGGCGTTCAAGCAACTCAAAAGCAAAGAAGCCGTCAACGTACTGCGCGGTAAAGCCGCTCCGGTCACCGAAGCCCCCAAAGCGGAAGAAGTGAAAACCGAACCCGCTAAGGCCGAATAGTTTGGAGGAGAAAGAATATGGTAAATTTGAATACACTTTTCCCTAAACATGGGTCCCGCAAAGAAAGAAGACGCTTAGGTATCGGGCCGGGTTCCGGCTTGGGTAACTACTGCACCAAGGGGATGAAAGGGCAAACCTCCCGCTCCGGTAACACCCGCAAAGAAAGCAAAGAAGGCGGTCAAATGCCTTTGATCCGCCATACGCCCAAAAGCGGTTTTTCCAATAAAGATTTTGCCAAACGCTACGATTATGTAAACGTCGGCTCGTTGGAAAAAGTCTTTGCCGCGGGTACGGAAGTAACCCCCGAGGCCTTGAAAAAAGCCGGTATCATCCACGATGCTACCCGCGTGAAAGTGCTGGCTAACGGCACGCTCACCAAGGCGCTCAAAGTGTCTGCTCACGGTTTTTCTGCCACCGCCAAAGCGGCGATTGAAAAAGCCGGCGGCACCGTAACTGTACTTGAACAGAAGACCAAATAATGGCAAATAATACAGTTGCAAATATCTTTAACGCGCCCGAGCTCAAAAAGCGTTTGCTTTTTGTGCTCGGCGCGCTGGCTGTTTTCCGGATTGCGGCCGCAATCCCAATACCCGGTATCAATACGGAAGTGCTCAAGCAATTATTCAATGCCCACCAAAACGGTATTTTAGGTTTTATGAATATCTTTTCGGGCGGTGCGCTGGGGCGCTTTTCCATTTTAGCACTGGGTATCATGCCGTATATTAACGCTTCCATCATTATGGGGCTAGTGCGCGGGGCGCATATTTTCCCGGCGCTGGACCGCATGCATAAAGAAGGGGAATCCGGCAGAAGAAAAGAAAACCAGATTACCCGTATTTTTGCACTGTGCTTAGCCGTTTTACAAGGTTCCATGATGACGTTTGCCATTACCCGCGTGACGGGTGCAGGCAACGTAGCCGCCGTAGTCAATCCGTCGGTCATGTTCTTTATTACCACGGTGTTGACGTTATCGGCCGGCACGATGTTTGTGATGTGGCTGGGTGAACAAATCACCGAAAAGGGCGTCGGAAACGGTATTTCGCTGATCATTTTCGCGGGTATCGTGGACCGCTTGCCCAGTGCCGTTATGGAATTAGTCCAACGCGTCCAAACCGACGAAATGGACTTTTTTATGATGTGTATGATTGTGTTGGCCGCGGCGGTTATTACGGCGCTGGTGGTCTGGTTGGAAACGGCCCAACGCCAAATCCCGGTCCAATACGCCAAACGTCAGGTAGGCAACAAGTCGTACGGCGGACAAACGAGTTACTTGCCGCTCAAAATTGACCAAAGCGGTGTTATCGCGGTCATTTTTGCGTCGTCGGTAATTTCGCTGCCGCTGACGATTGCCACCTTTAACCAGGAAGCCGAATGGGCGCAAAAGTTAATCGGTATGATGAACCATAGCAGCGTGTGGTATATGCTGTTATTCTCGGCGCTTATCATTTTCTTCTGTTATTTCTATAACTCTATGACGATTAACCCGTCCGATTTAGCCGATAACATGAAGAAATGGGGCGGTTTTATCCCCGGGATTCGTCCCGGTGAGCCGACCAAAAACTACATTGAATGGGTCATGAACCGCTTGACGTTCTGCGGTGCCATCTTTGTATGTTTGATTGCCGTGTTGCCGGACTTTTTCCGCTCGTACTTTAACGTGGATTTTTACTTCGGCGGTACCGCGCTACTCATCGTGGTAGGCGTGGCGTTAGATACCGTGGGCCAAGTGCAAGCGCACTTGCTGGCACGGAATTATGAACCGCTGATGAAAGGGTCCAAACGGATTAAGGGCCGCTGGTTCAACGTCGGCCAGTAATTTGGTAATTTTGGGAGATTGCGTTGTTGTTACGCGGCTCGCTTAACGAAGTAAGCTTCGCCGCTATACGCCTAGCAATCTCCACAAAATCTCACAAAAATATAAAGTTGTGGGAACGGATATGAAATTCTTATTTGGTTTACTTTTGGGGATAATTGGGACTCTTGGGTTTTTGTATGTGCTAGGACAAAGAACACAAGATCAAATAATGCTTTTCTCAGAAAAAGGCCGGTGTATAACTAAGAAAGATCTTATTGTCTTTCAAGTTATTAGTCCATCTAAAGCATTGGTCCGCCCTTCTGTGGACTTTAACAAAGACATGGAAAACGTTTTAGGTATGTTTGGAGTGATGCTTTTAGTAAACGACACGGGCGAAACTTATTATGACGATGAAATTGTCAAAGTGCCAGCTAAAACGTGTGCAAGACAAATAGGGACATACAAGTATCCAACTAAAAATAATAATTATAAAACCGTTCCTGTGGTGCGTATAGAATCAATTAGATAGAGAGTTTTTATGAACATTATTTTAATGGGTTGTCCGGGGGCCGGGAAAGGGACGCAATCGGCCAAATTATTAAAAGAATTTCCCTTACACCACATTTCTACCGGGGATGTACTCCGCGCGGAAATGGCGTCCGGGTCCGACTTGGGCAAAAAATTGGGCGAAATTGTCAACCAGGGTAATTTGGTGCCCGATGAACTGATGGTACAAATGCTGGAAAACATCGTCAAATCTACCGATAAAGGCATTATTTTTGACGGTTTCCCGCGCACCGTCGCGCAAGCGGAAGCGTTGGACCAAATGATGCAACGCTTGGGCCGTGCCATTACCCATGTGATAATGATAGATTTACCGGCCGAGGAAGTAGTCAAACGTATTTGCTCGCGCAAACAATGCAAAAAATGCAAAGCCATTTTAGGGGTGGATTTGAATAATCCGCCGTCCGTTTGCCCGACTTGCGGCGGCGAACTTTACACCCGGCCCGACGACACGCCCGAGCGTGCTACGCACCGCTTGGAAGTGTACCGCCAAAGCACGCTACCGGTAAAAAATTATTACCAACATAGCGGCAAATATGTAGAAGTAAACGGCAATCAAACGCCGGAAAAAGTTTTTGAGGATATCGCAAAAATCCTTAAGAAGTAAGTATGATAGAAGTAAAAAACGAACAAGAACTTCAGCGTATGCGTGCGGCCGGCAAAGTAACGGCGGCCGTGCTTAAGCAAATGACCGAGTTGGTTAGACCCGGCATTTCTACGCTGGACTTGGACAAAGCCGCCGAAAAAACGATTCGCTCCTTCGGAGCGACGCCGCTTTTTCTGGGCTATTATGGGTTTCCGGGCAGTATTTGCGCGTCTGTGAACGAAGAAGTCGTGCACGGAATCCCAAAAAAAGATAGAATATTAAAGAGTGGTGATATTATCAGTATCGATACAGGAGCCCGCCTTGACGGTTTCTGTTCGGATGCCGCAATCACCCTCGGCGTGGGAAAAGTTTCCGAGGAAGCCCAACAACTCGTGGACGTAACGAAAAAATCGTTATATAAAGCCATCGGGCAAATCAAACCCGGCCGCCGTCTTGGCGACGCGCAGCACGCGGTGGAAACTTTTGCCAAGCAATATAACATGGGCGTCGTGCGCGATTATTGCGGGCACGGAATCGGCCGCAATATGCACGAGGAGCCGAGCATCCCTAACTTCGGCAAACCGGGTACAGGCCCGGTGCTGGAAGCGGGGATGACGTTGGCTATTGAGCCCATGCTTACTGCGGGAAGTTATAAAGTCAGGGAGTTGGATGACGGTTGGACGGTGGTCACGTTGGACGGCAGTTATGCGGCCCACTTTGAACACACGGTAGCCGTTACCGCTAACGGCAGTGAAATCCTCACTGCTTTTGAGTAACACGCCGGATACGTTAAGCAGTAAAAACGTACACGGGGTGATTATTCTGATAATTTATCCGAACTCGGAGTTGTATGAGTGACAAAATAGAAGTTGAGGGTAAGGTCTTAGAAGCACTTCCGAACGCGATGTTCAAAATTGAAATCCCGGGCGGCAAAGTCATTCTGGGGCACATATCCGGCAAAATGAGAGTTCATCATATAAGAATTCTTCCGGGCGACAGTGTCAGATTGGAGTTGTCTCCGTACGATTTGACCCGCGGCAGAATAACTTATAGGGAGAAATAAATGAAAGTCAGAGCCAGTGTCAAAAAAATATGTCAGAAATGCAAAATCATTAAACGCAACGGCGTAGTTCGTGTGGTTTGCGAAGTGGCAAAACACAAACAACGCCAAGGTTAATTTAGAGGAGTCTTAACGAAATATGGCTAGAGTCGCAGGTATTGATTTACCGAAAAACAAAAGAATTGATGTCGCGTTGGAATACATCTACGGCATCGGCAAAAAGAACGCCAAAGAAGTGCTTGCTAAAGTAGCAGGCCAAATTGATCCCGCCACCCGCGTGAAAGATTTGACCGAACAACAAGCGGGTTTACTTAACACCATTTTGCAAAAAGAATACAAAGTGGAAGGCGAACTGCGCCGCGAAGTCGCGCAAAATATTCACCGCGCGATTGAAATCGGCTCCTATCGGGGTCAGCGCCACCGCCGCAACTTGCCCGTACGCGGCCAACGCACCAAAACCAATAGCAGAACCCGCCGCGGCAGACGCAAAACCGTGGGTTCTAAAACTAAATAACTTTTAGAAGGAATTTACTATGGCAGAAGAAAAAGCAACACAAGCCGCCCCGGCCCAAGCGCCCGCGGCGAAAGCAAAAAAGAAAAACTCCAAGGCCCCGGCCTTCGGTGTCGTGCATATTTATTGCTCGTTTAACAACACCATCGTAACCGTATCTGACGACAAAGGCAACACCGTTGCTTGGTCCACGGCCGGTTCCCATGGTTTTAAAGGCACCAAGAAATCCACGCCGTTTGCCGCGCAAATCACCAGCAACAAAGCGGCCGAAAAGGCCTATGCGCTGGGCATGCGCGAAGTAGCCGTTAAAGTTTGCGGGCCCGGTCAAGGCCGCGAAACGGCTGTACGTGCCGTGCAACAAGCTGGACTTATCGTGTCTTCCATCAAAGACATCACCCCCATCCCGCACAACGGATGCAGACCGCCTAAAGCTCGGAGAGTATAATTTTTATGTCAAGATATACAGGACCTGCCTGCAAGAAATGCAGAAAATTAGATTGCAAATTGTTTCTGAAAGGAACGAAATGCTACACCAACTGCGTCATGGACAAGTTGGCCGCCGCCACCAAACGCGGAGGCAAAGTGCGCAAAGCCAAAGTATCGGAATACGGTATCCGCTTGCAAGAAAAACAGAAAGCCAAATGGCAATCGGGCATGTCGGAAATTCCGTTCCACAACTTGTTTGATGCCGCCGCCAAAGCCGAAGGCCAAACGGGCGAAAATTTCTTACGCAAATTGGAAACCCGCTTGGACAACATCGTGCGCCGGTTAGGGTTTGCCGTATCGCTTAAAGCGGCCCGCCAATTGGTGCTCCACGGCTATGTAACGGTCAACGGCAAAGCCGTCAACGTGCCTTCGTATCAATTACGCATCGGCGACAAAGTTACCTTGGATAAATCCTTGGCGGAAAACGCCATGGTCAAACAAGGGTTAACGGAAGCCGAAAAACGCAACCAACGGCCCAGTTTCTTGGAATACGATAGCGAAAAACTGACCGGTAAATTGTTACGCTGGCCCGACCGGGCGGAAATGTCCTACCCTGTCAATGAGCAGCTCATTGTAGAATACTATTCTAAATAATAGGTTGGAGGCAATCATGGCTTTAAATGAATTAGTTCTTCCGCAAAAAATTCAGTTAGAAGAAAAAACCGCGTCTGACTTTTACGGCAAATTCGTTGCCGAACCGTACGAAAGCGGCTACGGCCACACCGTGGGTAACTCCCTGCGCCGGATTTTGCTTTCCGGTATGGAAGGGGCCGCGGTCAGCGCCGTGCGTATTGCCGGTGCCATACACGAGTTCAGCACCATTGCCAATGTGCGCGAAGACGTAATTAACATCTTGCTCAACTTTAAGCATTTGCGCGTAAAGATGGAAGGCAAGACCCGTGAATATTTGCAATTACACGCCTCCAAACCCGGCGTCGTAACGGCGGCCGATATTGAAGAAGTGGACGGGGTGGAAATTATCAATAAAGACCTCGTACTGGCTACGTTGGAAGTAGGCGGTGCGTTGGATATTGAAATTGAAATCACCCGCGGTAAAGGGTATGTTCCGGCTGAAGAACACGCCAAAACGCAACGCCCGGCCGGATTTATTCCGGTGGATGCGCTCTACTCGCCGATTGTCAAAGTACACTACGACGTAGAACCCGCCCGCGTCGGCCAGAAAACCGACTACGACCGCCTGATTTTGGAAATCACCACAGATGGCACGTTAGAGCCGGCCCGCGCGCTTCACCGCGCCGCGGTACTGCTTTCCAACTCGCTGCATATCTTTACGATTGAAGGCGAAGAAGGGTGTGTAGCCACCACCAGCGACGAAGCCGCCGAAGAAACGGCCGCCGCTCCGGCTGCCGCCGCGGCTAATGGGGCAACGAGCAAACAAGACGAAGTGCTCAATCAATCCATTGAGTTTATTGAATTGTCCTCCCGTTCCATTAACTGCCTCAAGTCCGAAAACGTGCACACCGTGCGCGACTTGGTGAAGATGACCGAAGATGATTTGAAAATGATCAAAAACTTCGGCGCCAAATCCATGGACGAAATCAAAGAAAGATTGGCCGAAATGCACCTTTCTTTGGGCATGAAAATTTAAGGAGTAGTTTTATATGATTAAAAATACCGGATACCGCAAATTAGGTAAAACCGCCTCCCACCGCAAAGCGATGTTGACCAACATGGCCACCAGCATCATCTTGCACGAAGAAGTCAAGACGACGTTGCAAAAAGCCAAAGAAGTACGTCGCGTGGTGGAAGGGCTCATTACCTTGGCTAAAGCCAAAAACGAACGTGCGGCCAAAGATACGCTTAAAGATGCCGCCGCGTGCAAAAAATTATTTGAAGTGTTGGCCGCCCGTTATGCCAACCGCCCCGGTGGGTTCTGCCGCATTTACCGCGCAGGGCTTCGCCAAGGGGACAATGCGGAAGTAGCGATTGTTAAACTTGTAGACTAAAAGAGGCGACAGATGGTAATAGACTATCTTGGAGGGCTTTTTTCCTCGGACTTAGGGATGGACCTGGGTACGGCCAACTGCTTGATTTACGTCAAGGATAAAGGCATCGTACTGCGCGAACCGTCCGTAGTCGCGGTGGAAAGAGAAACTGGCGAAGTAAAAGCCGTAGGCGCCAAAGCCAAGCAAATGCTGGGCCGCACGCCTGCCAACATCGTAGCCGTACGCCCGATGAAAAACGGTGTCATTGCGGACTTTGAAGTAACCCAAGAAATGATTCGTTACTTTATCCGCAAAGTACACAGCCGCAGCAGTCTGTTACGTCCCCGCATTGTCATTGGTATTCCCTCGGACATTACCGGCGTGGAACGCCGCGCCGTAGACGATGCCGCCCGCCAAGCCGGCGCGCGGGAAGTGTATTTGATTGAGGAACCCATGGCCTCGGCCATGGGGGCCGATCTGCCCATTGCCGAGCCGCACGCCAGCATGATTGTTGATATCGGCGGCGGTACGACGGAAGTGGCGGTTATTTCACTCGGAGGCATGGTGGTAGCCAAATCCATTGATGTCGCCGGGGACGAACTGACCGAATGTATCGTGCAGTATTTCCGCAAAAAATACAACTTAATCGTCGGGGAAACAACCGCCGAGGAAGTCAAAATCAATTTAGGGTCTGTATACCCGCTTAAAGAGGAAAAATCCATGGAAGTCAAAGGGCGCGACCAAACCCAAGGGTTGCCGCGTACCTTAACCGTTACTTCCGAGGAAATCCGCCAAGCCCTCATGGAACCGGTGCGCTTGATTTTGGACGTTATCAAAAGCACGCTGGAAGAAACCCCGCCCGAGTTGGCCGCCGATTTGGTGGACCGCGGGCTCGTGGTGGCCGGAGGCGGCAGTCTTTTGCGCGGGATTACGGAACTGATTCGCAAGGAAACAGATATCCCGGTGCACCGCGCGGCGGACCCGCTCAGTTGCGTGGCGCTGGGCACGGGCAAGTTTTTGGAACAGTTGAACGAGAAAGGCACCCGCTTTTTCAGTTCACGCGGTAAATCCTTCTAACTTGCTTGCCGGCTGATTTAGGGCGGACACCGCTTTTGCAAAAAAGCCGTGTCCGCTTTTGGGTTTTACAAAACCCCTGTAGTTGACAGGAAGTAGCAGTATTATGGTATCATCCCGCAGAAGAACCACACGAAAAATTTACACGGGCAGCCGTCGCCGGTTTTTATTTCCGGTGTCGTTTTTGCTACTCTCTTTTTTATTGATGATTTTGCCGCTGGAAGGAGTTGTTTCTTCCGTCAAAGCGGTGCTTTCGTACGTGTTTATCCCGCAAGTGCGTTTGGCGCACGGCGGTGTTAAATATGCCCAAGGCGTCCATCAAACGGTGCAAGAATTGTTAAACGCGCACCAAGAAAACCGCCGTCTAAAACAACAAATTGAAATGGACCACTTGCTTACCGCACAAGCCGAAACGGTTTTTAAAGAAAACGAACGGCTGACGGAAATGTTGGATTTAGCTCCCGTTTCTCCGTGGCAAGGGATATGGGCCAAAGTGGCCTACCGCGAGCCCAGCCAATGGAACACCGTGATTATAGATAAGGGCTCGGCCGATGGCGTGGAAGAACGCAGTGCGGTGCTTTCGGTGGAGCAAGGCCAAGAGGGGTTGGCCGGTGTGGTGGTGGAAGTGACGGAAAATACTTCCAAAGTTTTATTGGTGCGCGATGAAGATTTTACGGCCGCCGTTACGCTTGAAAAAGGGCAGGAAGAAGGGCTTTTAATAGGCGGCGGTACAAACGCCGTGCGGATTAAATATATCCCGTTGCAAGCACAAGTGAGCAAGGGCGATAAAGTATTTACTTCTTCTACCAGCAGTATTTTCCCGGCGGGGATTTTGGTCGGGAAAGTGCGTGCCGTGCGCGAAGACAGTAGTTTCCAAACGGCCCAAACGATTGAAGTGGACCCGCTGGTGCGTTCGGCCGCAGTTAAAGAATTATTTGTCATTTTAAAACAAGAGGAGCAAACGCCGTATGTGGAAGATCTGTAAACTTATGGCTCTTTTTATCGTGGCGACCGTATGCCATTGGGGTTTTGCCACCTTGTTTTCGTACGTCGGATTAAGCGTCAACTTTATGCTCGTGTTTGCCATGGCTTTTTGTGCGGTGGCGCGGTTGGAAATCGGGTACCCGGTGGCGTTCATGTGCGGACTCTTTTTGGATTTTTTCGGTTCCAAACTGTTTGGAAATAATGCATTTTCATTTACGTGGGTGGCGTGCGTGGTGTATGCCCTACGGGAACGGATTGATTTTGCCAGTATCTTGCCGCAGGTAGTAACGGTGTTTTTCCTTACCTGTGCGGTAGGGGTGGTAAATAGTTTACTGCTGATGCGTTTTACTTCTTCCTCTTTTTGGCCGGGCACGGTCAGTTTGCTGGGGGGAGCGGTAGTAGGCGCGTTGTTGGCTCCGATTGTATTTGCCGTCGTCCGTTTTGTATGGGTGGATTTATCCGCTGACGAACACCTGTAAGGAAAAATATGGCGGTTACCAAAGTTTTATTCAATATGCGCTTAAAGACAATGATGGTCTTGGCTTGCGTGGCCGGGATTGTGATTGCCTTGCGGCTGATTGATATCCAAATTTTGCGCCATAATGCGTATTTGCAAATGGCGGAGCGTAACCGTACCCAAGTGCTTTACCAAACGGCCCCGCGCGGGCGGGTGTTTACGGCAGACGGCGTGGAAGTGGCGTCTAACGCCCCGTCGTTTAGTTTGTATTATTTGGGCGGTACGCAAGACAGCGCCTATTTAACCCGTTTAGCCCACGATTTTGCCCCCAATCTGCACACTTCGTCCGAAGCGTTGGAGCAAAAACTCCAAACCGGCGCCGCCAGCGGTAAAGCCGTTTTATTGGCGGAAAACTTATCTACCAAAAGCACGGTAGCGTTGCAGGAATTGCAATACTATTATCCCGGTATTTATTTGAGCGAAGAAACAAAACGCCATTATCCGTACGGTATTTTTGCCAGCCACTTGCTCGGGTATTTGGGCAGCATGGACGACCGCGAATGGCGCAAGCGTAACGATAAACTCGGCTATCGGTTGACGAGCAAAATCGGCAAGAACGGCATTGAAAAAAAATACGAGCAAGAGTTGAAAGGCAAAGACGGCGGCGTATTTTTGGAAGTGGATTACCGCGGCCGCGTGAAAAGTATTATTGAAGATAAAAAATGGGCTGCCGGAAGTGACGTCTATTTAACCTTGGATTTTGCCGTCCAGCAAGCGGCGGAAGAAGGTCTCAAAAATTCCTTAACGGGCCGCGGGGCCGCGGTGGCGATAGACCCGCGCACCGGTGCCGTGTTGGCCTTGGCCAGCGCGCCGGCGTACGACCCGAATATTTTTGTGCCGTACAATGACGAAGAACACGACTCGTCCTCCAAAAAAATCAGCGAGTATAATTTGGCGTTGCAAGGCATTTATCCGCCGGCCTCTACGTTCAAAGTCATCACGGCGGCCGCCGCGCTGGAAAGCGGACTTATTGATATCCACCGTAAAATTAACTGTACGGGGAAATACAACTCCGGCCCGCGTATTTTTAAATGTTGGGGTACGCACGGCCCGGTAGATTTTTTTGAAGGGATGAGCCACTCGTGCGACGTATATTTTTACACGGTGGCGGCCCAAATCGGTGCCGCGGCCATTGAGCGCGTACAACGGATGTTTATGTTCGGCCGTCCCACCGGCATTGATTTGCCCGGCGAAAAAGCCGGTAATTTGTACGGTCCCACCCGCCGCGCGCGCAACAAAACGTATTGGTTTATCGGCGATACGCTCAATTTATCTATCGGGCAAGGCGAACTGCTTGTCACGCCCATTAAACTGGCGCAATTTGCCGCCGCATTAGCCAGCCGCGGCAACGTATACCGCCCGTACTTTGTGGAAAAAATCGTCAGTAACCAAACGGGCAAAACGCGTGTGGTGGGTCATAGCGAAGTCTTGCAACGAGCCGATTTGAAACCGGAAACGTACGACACGCTCTTTGCCGCGTTGAAATATACGGTGGATAACGGTACGGCCCGGCGCGCCAAACTCAAAGGATTTAACGTCTACGGCAAAACAGGTACGGCGCAAAACCCGCACGGGGAGGACCACGGTTGGTTTATGGCGTTTGCCGCCCGGCCGGACGAAGAACCCGCTATTGCCGTAGCGGTGTTTGTGGAATTTGGCGAAAGCGGCTCTGCCGCTGCCGGACCGATTGCGCACGATATGCTTAAAGCGT
>Ga0310786_10004315_pt1 | contig 19877 bp, 22 predicted proteins | sample AusTroGonzalo_MG_FD_203881 | JGI IMG/M metagenome (GOLD analysis project Ga0310786, IMG submission 203881) | Bovine rumen microbial communities from tropical cattle in Woodstock, Queensland, Australia - Gonzalo_03 (v2) (version 2) | ecosystem: Host-associated > Mammals > Digestive system >... | reverse complement strand
GGTCTTCGGCCTTAACGATGCGTCCATCCCGGAGCGCATCCGTCAGGGCATCCCGGCCCGCGTGGTCTTTGCCGGCACCCTGCCGCCGTCCGTTCCCGGCATCCGCACCCAGATGCTGCTCAAGAAGCGCTACGAGGTGCTGGGCGGCACGTACTTCCTGGGAGACCGCGTAACCGGTGCCCATGTGTACGAAGATGTGGTCCAGAATGTGGTAACCAAGCAGCTGGACCGCCATTATCTGGAGGCCGATCATTTTATCCTGGCCAGCGGCAGCTTCTTCTCCAAAGGCCTCAACAGTAACCCCTTCAAGATTTACGAGCCCCTGTTCGAACTGGACATGGACTACGATACGGACCGTAACACCTGGTACGATCCCACCTTCGCTAACCACCAACCTTACCTTGGCTTCGGCGTCAAGACCGATGCACAGCTCCACCCCAGCCGTGGCGGCGTTCCCGTCAAGAACCTCTACGTCATTGGTTCCATCCTGGGAGAAACCCACCCCGAACTGGGAAGCGGTGCCGGCCTGGCCATCCGAAGTGCGCTCAAGGCAGCACAACTAATAACCGGCAAACCCTAATGCAGTATCAGGAGTATACACAAAGCGAAAATAATTTCGAAGAGTGTACCAAGTGCACCATCTGCACGGCCTACTGTCCGGTTATGCAGGTGAACCCGCTGTACCCCGGTCCCAAACAGGCCGGTCCGGACGGCGAGCGCTGGCGCCTGAAAGATCCCAACTTCTTTGACGAAGCCCTCAAGTACTGCCTCAACTGCAAGCGCTGCGAGGTTGTGTGCCCTTCAGAGGTAAGAGTGGCCGATATCATCCAGAGCGCCCGTATCAAGTACGAGAACAACCCGCCCAAGGTGAGAGACTATCTGCTGGCCAATACGGATACCATGGGCAAGCTGGCCCGTCCGTTTGCACCGCTGGTGAACTTTGCCACCCGGCAGCAGATCACCAAGGTCACCATGGACTTTACGCTGAGCATCGATAAGCACCGCACCTTCCCCACCTACAGCGCCCACGGCTTCGAGGGCTGGCTCAAGCGCCACCGGAAAGAGCAGGCAGCCTTCCCCGAGCAGGTAGCCTACTACCACGGCTGCTACGTGAACTACAACTATCCCAAGCTGGGTAAGGACCTGGTGAAAGTGCTCAATGCCATGGGCATTGGCGTACAGCTGCTGGAAGACGAAAAATGCTGCGGCATTGCCCTCATCAGCAACCAGCTCATCAAAACGGCCACCAAGAATGCCCAGTTTAATGTGGAGCAAATCTCCAAGGCCGTGGAAAAAGGCCTCAAGGTGGTCACCACCTCCTCCACCTGCACCCTTACCATGCAGGAGGAATACCCCAACCTGCTGGGCATAGACAATTCCGCCGTACGGGATTCCCTCCTTATGGCCACCCGCTTCATCTATGAAAAGCTGGAGCAGGGTGCCCAGCTTCCTTTTCGGCCCGATTTCCATAAACGCGTAGCGTACCATACGCCCTGCCACATGCAGCGGCTGGGCTGGGGCGTCTTCTCCCAGCGGCTCCTGGAGAGGATCCCCGGCATCGAGTTCACGACGCTGGAGCAGACCTGCTGCGGCATGGCCGGCACCTACGGCTTCAAAAAAGAGAACTACGCCAACTCCCAGGCCATAGGAGAGCCGCTCTTTGAGCAGATCCGCAGCGTGAACCCCGACGTAGTGGCCTGCGACTGCGAAACCTGCAAATGGCAAATAGAAATGTCCACCGGCTACAAGGTGGAGAACCCCATCTCCATCCTGGCCGAAGCAATAGCAACTGAATAAACTATGCTAAAGTTCTTACAGCAACCGGCTTATTTGCCGGAAGAGACGGGTCCTGAAGCCGATGCCAAGTACAAACGCCTGCGTTGGCAGGTCTTTATTGGCGCCTTTATTGGCTACGCCGGCTTTTACCTGGTCAGAAAGAACCTGTCCATGGCCATTCCGGCTATGGAACCCCTGGGCTTTGACAAGACCGAATTGGGCTTTGTGCTGGGCCTGAACGCGGCGGCTTATGCCCTTTCCAAGTTCCTGATGGGCAGCGTATCGGACCGTTCCAATGCGAGGGTCTTCCTGCCTCTGGGACTCATCCTCACGGCCATTTCCATGTGCTTCATGATAGTCCCCATTCAGTTTATCGGGGCCGATCATAAGGCCCTGGCCATTCTGGTCATGGGCGTACTCAACTCGGCTGTGGGTTGGTTCAACGGCATGGGCTGGCCTCCTTGCGGACGCGTGATGACCCACTGGTTCTCCCCCAACGAACGCGGGACCATGATGAGTATCTGGAACTGTGCCCACAATGTGGGCGGTGCCTTGGTGGGCCCTATGGCCACTTATGGCGCCGTCTGGTTTGGGAGTTGGTTCTATGGTGCACATACGGATCTTTACTTCCTCATCGGCACCTTTGCCTTCCCGGCTGCCGTGGCCCTGTTCATTGCGCTGCTGGCCTATGTGCTGTTACGGGATACACCTCAGTCCTGCGGACTTCCTTCCGTGGAAGCCTGGCGCAACGACTACCCCAAGAACTACTCCCACAAGCACGAGCAGACCCTTACCACCAAGGAGATCTTCTTCCAGTACGTACTCAATAACAAGTTCCTGTGGTTCATTGCCCTGTCCAATGCCTTTGTCTATATGGTCCGTTACGGCTGCCTGGACTGGGCTCCCACCATCCTCACGGAGAAGGGCATTGACCTCAAGAGCGCCGGCTGGGCTTACTTCGCTTACGAGTTTGCAGCTATCCCCGGAACCCTGCTCTGCGGCTGGCTGTCAGACAAACTCTTCCATGGAAAAAGAGCCCTGCCCACCATTATCTTCATGGCTCTGGTGCTTGTCTTCATTATCCTGTACTGGCAGTTCATCGATAACCTCACCATGGTTATCATCTGCCTCATCGGCATTGGCTTCTTTATCTACGGCCCCGTGATGCTCATTGGTGTACAGGCGCTGGATCTGGCCCCCAAGAACGCAGCGGGTACGGCCGCCGGCCTCACCGGTTTCTTCGGCTACTTCCTGGGTACCTTTATCCTGGCCAATACGGTCATAGGCTGGGTAGCGCAGACCGCCGGCTGGAGCTGGACCTTCATCCTCCTCATTGCCGCCTGCATCCTCGCCATCCTCTTCATGGGACTCACCCTGAAGGAAGAACAAAAGTAGCCTGATCCTCAGCCACTTAAACGTCAAGGGGTGCACCTGCAAGTGCACCCCTTGGTGTATAAATGTCTGATTTACAATTAGAAGACTAACAGGAACAAACCGGCGGCGATGCAGGCGCCAACCATGGGGCCGGCAACCGGCACCCAGCTGTAGTTCCAGCCGCTGTCCCGCTTGCCTTGGATGGGCAACACGGCGTGGGCGCAGCGGGGGCTGAGGTCACGGGCGGGGTTCATGGCGTAACCCGTGGTTCCGCCCAGGGACATACCCAGGGCCATGATGAGGCACGTGACGGGCAGGGAGCCAATGGCACCCGGAGAAGCCATCACGGAGCCCACCTGGAAGGAATTGCCTTCATGGCCGATGGCCAGAATCACAAACACCAGCAGGCAGGTAGCAATGACCTCGCAAAGGAAGTTGCGCCAGGGGTTCCAGATAGCCGGCATGGTGCAGAAGGTGCCCAGCATGGTGTCGGGCTGATCGGCCGTGGCCTTATAGTGGTCCTTGTAGAAGAGCCATACCAGCACGGCGCCCACAAAGCCGCCCAGCATCTGGGCCACGCAGTAACCCAGCACCAGGTCCCAGGAGAACTTGCCGGCAATGGCCAGGCCCAGCGTAACGGCCGGGTTCAGGTGCGCACCGGATACGGGACCGGCAATGAGCACACCCATCATCACGGCAAAGCCCCAGGCCAGGGCAATGACCACCCATCCACCGCCTTGGGCTTTGGATTTATTGAGGGAACAGGCGGCGCATACACCGTCACCCAGCAGTACCAGCACCAAAGTGCCTAAAAACTCAAATACGTAAGGATTCATAGTTTATTGGTTTACAGTACGGTTAATGGCATCTTTCCAGCCTTCCTTAACGGGCGTCATATCGGCTCCGGAAGGCGTGAAGTTGCGTTCTACCTGCCACTGGGCCTTGATCTCATCCAGTGAGCCCCAATAGCCCACGGCCAGGCCGGCGAGGTAGCAGGCACCCATGGCGGTGGTTTCCGTCACAACGGGACGGACCACGGAGGCGCCCAGGATATCGGCCTGGAACTGCATCATGAGATTGTTGCGGGAGGCTCCGCCGTCTACCTTCAGTTCGGCCAGCGGCACGCCGGCGTCCTTCTCCATGGCCTTAACAATATCCATGGTCTGGAAAGCGATGCCTTCCAGGGCCGCGCGGGCAATGTGAGCGGCAGTGGTGCCGCGGGTGATGCCGCAGATAACACCATGGGCATACTGATCCCAGTACGGGGCACCCATACCGGTAAGGGCCGGTACGAAGTACACACCGCCGTTATCCGGAACGGTAGAGGCCAGGGCTTCAATCTCGGAAGAAGAGCGGATAATGCCCAGACCGTCCCGCAGCCACTGGACCACGGAACCGCCCACGAAGATGGAACCTTCCAGAGCGTAGTTCACGGTATCCCCTATCTTCCAGGCAATGGTGGTAAGGAGGTTGTTCTTGGACAGGATGGGCTTGGTACCGGTGTTCATCAGAAGGAAGCAGCCGGTGCCATAGGTATTCTTCACAGAGCCGGGATCCGTACACATCTGGCCGAAGAGAGCCGCCTGCTGGTCACCGGCAATACCGGCGATGGGTACCTCATGGGCAAAGAGGGTGGTCTTGGTATGGCCATAGACCTCGGAGGAAGACTTGACGGCCGGCATCATGGAAGCCGGAATACCGAAGAGCTCCATCAGTTCCTTGTCCCACTGCAGGGTGTTGATGTTGAAAAGCATGGTACGGGAGGCATTGGTCACGTCCGTCACGTGTACCTCGCCGCGGGTAAGCTGCCACACCAGCCAGCTGTCTACGGTTCCAAAGCGCAGCTGCCCGGCTTGGGCCCTTTCGCGCGCACCAGGTACATTGTCCAGGATCCATTTGATCTTGGTGCCGGAGAAATAAGCGTCAATGATGAGGCCGGTCTTTTCGCGGATCTTATCCACCAGCCCCTGCTCCTTGAGGGTATCGCAGAAGGCCGACGTGCGGCGGTCCTGCCACACAATGGCGTTGTACACCGGAGCACCCGTCTCTGCATCCCACACCAGGGTGGTTTCACGCTGGTTGGTGATGCCAATGGCAGCCAGATCCTTTCCGTTGATACCCATGCGGGTAATGGCTTCGGCAATCACGGCCGCCTCGGACGACCAGATTTCCATGGGGTTGTGCTCTACCCAGCCGGGCTGGGGAAAGTACTGCGTAAACTCTTGCTGGGCCACGGAGCAGATGTTTCCGTCGTGGTCAAAAACAATGGCTCTGGACGAGCTTGTGCCTTGGTCCAGAGCCAGAATGTACTGCTTATTCATAGATAGTTCCGTCTTCAATCATGTTATGAACGGTCTTGAGGAAATTCTCCACGCGGCGGGTGTACTCTTCCGGGTGCTTGGCGTAGGCGTTGGCGTGTACGGCGCCTTCGGCCACCCAGTACTCCTTGTAACCGTGGGTCTTGGCGTTGTAGTTGAGCCACAGGTTCTCAAAGGGCACAAAGTCATCGGCGTCACCGTGGATAAAGAGCATGGGCTTGTAGCAGTTGGCCAGCATCTTGGAGCAGTCTGCATTCTTGAAATACCAGCCATACAGGCGGTTGGTCACAATACTGGCACTGCTCAGGATGCCCTGAGGAAGGAGGGGCGACATATCCTTGAGGTTCTTGGCAAACTGGCCTTGAACGCTGTTGTAGCCGCAGTCTTCCACAAAACATCTCACATAATCCGGTAGCGGCTCACCGCTGGTCATCATCACCGTAGCGGCACCCATGGACACACCATGCAGCACCATAAAGTCGTTGAGGAATACGCTGTAGGCCACATTGATCCAGTTGAGAATATCGTAGCGGTCCAGCCAGCCCATCTGAATGGAGTCGCCCTCTGAGTAACCGTGGTACTGGAGATCCGGCATCAGGACGTTGTAATTGAACTGGTCTCGGTACATACGGGCCAGGTAGATAAACACAAAGTGGTTGTCTCCGTAACCATGCACGATGATGGCGGTACCTTGGGCTTCTGCGGGTTTGGGAGCCGGCGCAAACACGGCGTGTACCCGCTTGTTGTTGTAACCCACAATGAAGGTATCCTTGAGCACGCCCTGGGTCTTGAGGCTGTCGTACCAGGCGGTACTGCCGGGCATCAGGGAATCGGCCTTGTGACGCGTACGCTCAATATCTTCCACGCCGTGGATCTTGGGCTTAAGGGCGTAATTGGACATATACTTTCCGGCCAGGCACGAGCTCATCAGCAAGGCCGAAAGGGCAAGAGCCAGAACGGGAGTAAGCTTTTTCATTAGAAGATGTAGTTTAGACCCACATTGATACCCAGACCGGCACCGTCGTTGTTCGTCCAGCCAAACTTCTGGCCATCGAAGAAGATCTTGCCAAATTCAAAGTTCACGTTGAAGTTCTGGTTCATAATAACGTGAAGGCCAATGCCGGCGCCCATGTGCAGTTTCTGTTTCTGATCCTGGTAGAAGTCGCTGGCTACATACTGCTTAAAGCTGTTGTCAATCTTTCCGGTGATTGTGTTCACCACCGTCTTGTCGGCAGCAAAGCCGCTGAAGTCGGCCGTAGCGGGCTTATAAGGCTTCACAATCATACCCATATCAAAGAACGGGTTGGTGGCCAGGATGAAGTTCTGGTTAAAGAGCACAAAGCGGGCAAAGCTCCAGCGAAGCTCCAGGTTGGTCCAGGCAAAGCTCTCTCCCTGCAGACGGTTGTACAGCGAACCGCGGATGGTGGTGGCGGAGCCCAGGCCTTCCGGGCAAAGCTGCTTGAAGTTGATGACCTGGAGGGTCTGCAGCATATAGGAAGGAGTACGTCCGGCCAGGAGTCCCTGGAAGGCCAGATGGCCGCCAAAGACCAGCTTGTCGGGAACCAGCGTGAAGAACTGTTTGAAGTGAACAGCCAGTTTGAGGTAATGGGTGCGGTCGGCCTGGGCACGTCCGTTCAGGATGTCCGGAGAGCCATACAGGCAAACTTCCAGGTTGGTACCTTTGTTGGGATTGTTCTCGTGATCACGGGTATCGAACACCACGCCAACCTTGGCTTCCAGGTGCTGACCACCGAATTCTTCGGCCTTGGGAATGAGTCCGTGCTTTACATAGAGGTCATAGAGAGAAAGGTCCGTAGCGGGATGTCCGGCTTTCTTATCATAGCCGGCCAGGCCCTTGTTCTCTGCGTGGCCCGTCTTAATACCCAGGTAAGTAAGACCGGCCGCCCAGCCCCAGTGGCTCTCTCCAAAGCGTCCCTGGAACAGAGCCATACCACGGAGGATGTTGCGCTTCATCAGGTAAAAGCCCTGGCCATCCTCGCTGAAGGAGTACTTCTTGTTCTTCTCACTGTTGGTAATCTGGTCCAGCGCATTCACATAGAGGGAGGAACCTCCGTTGAAACCATAGAAACTGGTTGTCTTGTTGGCAAAGTAAGACAAGTCAAACGACATACGGACGCCGGGAACGAGATACTTGCCGTCAAAGAAAGCGTGATATACGGAGTTACCCTTGGAGTACCACGAAGCCTCAACATTCATTTTCCAGACGTACTCGGGGTACTTGGAGCCGTCTCCGTACCAGAAGATATCCGACATAAGTCCATAGTGCCAACCTAAATCGGAGTTATACCCCAGGGTGGGAAGAGGGCCGAAGTTGATACCGGTTTTGGTAATTTCCTTTTTTTGAGCAGAAGCCGTTAAAGAGATGGCCACCAAAAGGATGCCGGTGAGAATTCTTTTCATATGGGTTAGAGTTTAGTTAAATATTTTAGTCAGTCGTTCCACAAATATACAAATTATTTGCATATGTCCCACATTGGGCTTAACTTCGCTGTATGAAAAACATCATTCGCCGGATGTCGGCCGCCATCCTCGTTTTCTGCGGCCTCGTATGCGCCTCCTGCGCCGGTACAACCGATAGCCGGGTCATTTTGGGAGACGAGCAGTTTGAAGTCTACCTTCCCCTTCTGGAAGGCCAGAGAGTAGCCATTTTCAGCAACCAGACCGGTCTGGTTGGCAACACTAAGACTCACATTTTGGACACCCTCATCGCCAAGGGCGTCAACGTCAGCGCCATCTTCTCTCCGGAGCACGGCTTCAGAGATCTGGCCGATGACGGTTCCCACGTAGCCGACGGAGTAGAACCCGTCACGGGCGTTCCCATCCTCTCCCTCTACGGCGGCGCCGGCGGAAACCACCCCACCCAGGAAGCCATGGATATGTTCGATGTCCTCATTGTAGACATTCAGGACGTAGGCCTTCGTTTCTATACCTATTACATTACCATGTGCCACCTCATGGATGCCTGCGGCGAAGCCGGCAAGCACGTGGTACTCCTGGACCGCCCCAACCCCAATGGCATGTACATTGACGGTCCCATCCTGGATATGAGCCTCAAGAGCGGCGTGGGTCACCTTCCCATCCCCACCGTGCACGGCCTTACCCTGGGTGAACTGGCCCAAATGGCCCAGGGAGAAAAGTGGCTCAGCGAGGCCGGTAACACCTGCCAGCTCACCATTGTCCCCTGCAAGAACTACACGCACCAGACCCTCTACGAGCTTCCCGTTCGGCCCAGTCCCAACCTGCCCAACATGCAGGCCATCTATCTCTATCCTTCCCTCTGCTGCTTTGAGGGTACGGTAGTGAGCCTGGGACGCGGAACCGACAAGCCCTTCCAGCAGTACGGCCACCCGGCTTTCAACGTCAAGTACAGCTACACCTTCACGCCCCAGAGCGTCAAGGGCTCCAGCAATCCCCCGCTTCTGGGTCAGGAATGCTACGGAGTGGACCTGTCCGCCATGGACCAGGCCCAGATCCGCGCCAAGATGATGGATCTGTCCTACGTGATTGACGCCTACGCCATCATGAAAGAGCAGGGCATGGAGCAGGGCTTCTTCCGCCGCTTCTTTGACCTGCTGATGGGCCAGCGCTACATCCGTGAAATGATTCAGGAAGGCGCTTCCGAGCCCGAGATCCGCGCCATGTGGAAGGAAGACGTAGCCAACTTCAAGAAGCAGCGCAAGCCTTACCTCCTCTACGCCGAGTAATTATTTGGAATGAATATTCAACCGTTCCCAGAGCCCTCTGGGGATGAGCCGCCAAAAGGCAACCAACAAACGATAGCGCCAGTCAAAGAGAATGACTCGGCGCTTTCTTTTAAGGCCTTTGAGAATATGGCCGGCCGCCTCCTCCACCGTAAGCATCATGGGATAATGATGCTTGGGATCCAGGATATCGGTAGCCACAAATCCGGGCCGGATATCCGAGAACTGCGCAGAAATCTTCTCCATCCGGCAAAGCTGGCAAAGGGCCGAAACATAGGTGCTCTGCATCTTCTTGCTGGCCGAATAGGCCGCCGAAACGCCCAGCCCCATGGTCCCCGCCACCGAAGTGACGACGGCAATGTGCGCCTTGTTTTTGGAGGTGTACCTGGGGTTGGCTTTGACGTAATTCAGAATATGGGGAAGCATGCGGGCCAGGCCGGTGCAATTGGTTTCCATCACGGCCACGTCAATGGACTCGTCCAACTGGCGGTTCTGCCGCCCTACGCCTGAAACGTGCAGGAACAGATCCGGCGCACCCGTCTTCTCCAGCAGGCGGTCCAGCGCTTCCAACGCCTCTGGCCGGGTGATATCCATCACCTCATACTCAACGCTTTCCGCCCCGCACTCCTTCTGAAGGTCGGCCAGCCTCTCTTCTCTTCGGCCTGCTGCGCCTATGCGCCAGCCTTGTGCCACGAGTCTCCTCGCCACCTCCCGGCCTATTCCGGACGTTGCTCCAATGATAATCGCAGTCTTCATACTTTAAATTCGAGAAGCTAAGATAGTCATTTTCACGGAGAAATGCTTATATTAGCGGCAGATAATCCTTACACATATGAAAACAAACAGACTCTTTGCCGGTATAGTGGCTCTTGGCGCAGCCCTCTTCCTCAACGCCTGCCAGTCAGAGAAAGCCACAACGATTTATGACTTCACAGCCGTTTCCAACGAAGGCGAAACCGTGAACTTTGCAGACTATAAAGGCAAGGTCCTGCTGGTTGTCAACACCGCTTCCAAGTGCGGCTTCACCCCGCAGTACGACGGCCTGGAGGCCCTGTACAAGCAGTACAAGGACCAGGGGCTGGTGGTCATTGGCTTCCCCTGCGACCAGTTTGGTCACCAGGAGCCCGGCACCAACGAAGAGATTGCGGAGTTCTGCCGCCTCAACCACGGTGTCACCTTCCCGCTCATGGACAAGATCGAGGTCAATGGAGAGAATGCACACCCCATCTTCAAATGGCTGTATTCCGAGAAGCCCTTTGAAGGGTTTGGAGAAAGTGATACGGCAAAATTTATGGATCAGATGCTATCCGGCCGTGATCCCGAATACGCATCCAATCCAGATATCAAATGGAATTTTACCAAGTTCCTTGTGGACCGCAAGGGACGTGTAGTAGCCCGTTTTGAGCCCACCGTCACCCCGGAAGAGATGGAGGCTAAAATCCAGGAGCTGCTATAAAAAACGATCCGCTACGAAAGGAGTTTCTTGACCACCGTGGAGATGGTGCGGCCGTCGGACTGACCGGCGAGGGCCTTGTTGGCTGCGCCCATAACCTTGCCCATGTCCTTGATGGACGTGGCACCTACCTCGGCGATGATCTCCTTGACCTTGGCTTCTACCTCGGCCTCTGACAGCTGCTTGGGGAGGTATTTCTCCATGACGGCGGCTTCGGCCAGTTCATTATCGGCCAACTCCTGACGACCGGCAGCCACAAACTGCTCGGCGGCTTCCTTGCGCTGTTTGACGAGCTTCTGGATCATCTTCTGGACATCTGCGTCCGTGACTTCCCTGGCACCTCCCTCGGAGGTTTTGAAAAGGAGAATCTCGCCCTTGACGGCGCGGGTGGCGTTCATGGCTACGGTATCCTTGGCCTTCATGGCGGCCTTGATATCTTCCTGAATTTGCTGTTCGAGTGTCATATTGCGTTATCTTTTATTTCTGTGTTCAAATTTACACATTCTTTTTGTTCTTGTCACATGAAATTCCGTATATTAGAAGCGGAAAACCGCAAAAACACAATATTATGAAAAGACTGATTTCCGTTGCTCTCCTTGTTGCCAGCCTGGCTTTCCCCGCCCTGGCTCAGGAAATGAACTCACTGATGTTCCGCGCTCCCGTCAAGTCGCCGGAGTTCTCCGAAGGCTCCGTTGTCTTCCGCTACCGGGCTCCCAAGGCCCGCGCCGTGAGCCTTTCGGCCTCCTGGGGCGGATACAGACCCATCCCTATGACGCAGGATGCCCAGGGCGTATGGACGGTTTCCCTCCCGACTCCCGATCCGGAACTTTATACCTATACCTTCGTGGTGGACGGTCTTTCGGTCCTGGATCCTTCCAATGTGATTGTTCAGCGCGATGGAAGCCGCTACATGAATGCCCTGCTGGTTCCCGGCGGTTATGCCGATGAATACGCAGAATGCGCCAAGCCCGGCAACCTGGAGCACGTTTGGTATCATTCGGCCGAGAACAACATGACCCGCCGCATGTACGTGTATACCCCTTACGGCTACAACCGCAACGACCGCAAGACCAAATATCCCGTCCTGTATCTTCTGCATGGCGGTGGCGGAGACGAGGATGCCTGGAGCACCCTGGGCCGCACCTGCCAGATCCTCGACAACCTCATTGCCAAGGGTCTTGCCAAGCCCATGATTGTGGTCATGCCCAACGGTAACCCGGGCCAGTATGCCGCACAGACGCTGGGAATCCCCGAGAACAAGGACATCAAGGAATATGCATCCGGATTTGACAACTATTCGTCCCTGGTGGCCGATATCCTTCCGTACATCGAGAAGAACTATCCTGTCATTAAGGACCGTAAGGGACGTGCCGTAGCCGGCCTCTCCATGGGAGGCGGTCAGTCTTTCTTCATTGCCTTCCGCAACGTGGACCTGTTTGCCAACGTAGGTATCTTCTCCTCCGGTCTCATTGGCGCTTCGGCCATCGGTGGCGCTCCCTTTGATGCGGAGTCTTACTTCCCGGGCTTCTATACCGATGCCAAGAAGTACAACCGTTTTGACGTGATTTACCTCTCCTGCGGAGAGCAGGACGGCCGTATTACCGGCATGCAGGAGTTCCGTGACAAGATGGGTGCCGCCAACTACAAGGGCGTTGTCTGGGAGCAGTATCCCGGCAACCATGAGTGGAAGGTCTGGCGCCGGAACCTCTCTTCCTTTGTTCAGAAGATATTCAAGTAAGCCGATATGAAAAAGACAGTATCCCTTTTCGCAGCAGCCGTCCTTCTTTTGACGGCCTGCGACCGTTATCCCAATCACAGCCTCATTGTGAACAGCACTGACGCCCTGGTGGAAACCACCTACGGCACCCTCTGCGGCTACATTGAAGACGGAATCTATACCTTCAAGGGTATCAGTTATGCCAAGGCCGATCGGTTCATGCCTCCGCAGGATCCGGATTCCTGGGAAGGCGTACAGACGGCCCTCTATTACGGCCATCAGTGCCACCAGGCTCCGCGCATGACCTGGGAGGACGACTGCGAGGCCTTCCTCTATCAGTGGGACGACGGTGTCCAGAGTGACGACTGCCAGTATCTGAACGTCTGGACCAAGGGCATCAACGACGGCAAGAAGCGTCCCGTGATGGTCTGGCTCCACGGCGGCGGATACGCCATGGGCGCCAGCAGCGAGCTGCCCTTCTACGACGGTGCCAACCTGGCCCGCAAGGATGTGGTTCTGGTGAGCATCAACCACCGGCTCAATATCCTGGGCTACATGGATCTGTCCGACTTTGGAGAAAAGTACAAGTACTCCGGTGTAACCGGCGTGATGGATATGGTCAAGGCTCTGGAGTGGGTCCACAAGAACATTGCCGCCTTCGGTGGTGACCCGGACAATGTCACCATCTTTGGTCAGAGCGGTGGCGGCGGAAAGGTGAACATCCTCATGGGTACCCCTTCGGCCAAGGGTCTTTTCAACAAGGGCATTATCGAGAGCGGCTCCATGCTGTCCCTGGCCAAGCCGGAAGACTCCCGGGAGATGGCCCGCCTGACGGTAGAAAAGCTCGGATTAAACGAGAAGACCATTGACGAGATCCAGAAGGTTCCTTACGACAAGCTGCTCTCCGCCGCAACGGAGGCCATCATCTCCAAATTCCCGGAGAACATCTTCTACCGCCTGTACGGTGCCGGCATGTGGTTCCAGCCCACCCTGGACGGTGAGGTAATCCCCTACCCGCTGGACGACCCTCGCGTGGCCGAGATTTCCAAGGGGCTTCCCACCATCATCGGCTGCAACTTTGCAGAGAACAACATGCTGCCGGCCGTCTATCACAATGCCGATTTCCGCTATCAGATGGGCGATACCAAGCAGTATCTCTACGTTTTCGCAAAGCCTTCCCCGCACATGGACGGGACCTTTGCCACCAACCACTGCACGGAGATGCCCTTTGTGTTCAACAACATCTGGCTGGGCCGCTTCATGGTGGGCTGCGACAAGAGCGCCTACAAGCTCGCAGACCTGATGAGCGACGTATGGGTCTCCTTTGCCAAGGACGGCTGCCCCGATGTGAAAAAGCTCAAGTGGGAGGTCTACAATCCCGATACCAAGCCCATGGTCGTCTTTAATGACAAGACCACGACCGTGCATCAGGGAGACACCTTCTTTGAAGAAATGGCAGCCTACAAGCCCGAGAGATGGGTTTACAGACAGCCCTGGTGGTAGGATGCGATACACGCCTTTCAGCTATAGTGAACGATACGGGATGCGCCTTCAGCGGCTGACGCTGGATGGCGCATTCACGTGCCCCAACCGGGACGGAACGCTGGGCACAGGAGGATGCACCTTCTGCGACAACGCGGCTTTCCATCCCGGATACACCAGGGGCAAAAGCATTTTAGAACAGCTGGAGGCAGGAATCGCTTTCCATTCGCACAGAGGAAGAAAGGCCGAAGGCTACCTGGCCTACTTCCAGGCCTTTTCCAATACCTATGCGCCTCTACCGGTTCTCAAGGAAAGGTATGAGGCAGCGCTGTCACACCCTCTGGTGAAAGGCCTTGTCATAGGCACCCGGCCGGACTGCGTGGATGCGGAGAAGCTGGACTATCTGGCTTCCCTGCAAAAAGGAGGAGCCATCGTAGAAGTTGAGTACGGCATAGAGTCTGTCTATGACGAAACCTTGCAGCGCGTGCACAGAGGGCATGATTTTGCCTGCACTCAGAAGGCCATCGGGGAAACGGCCAAAAGAAAGATTCCGGTGGGCGGCCATATCATCCTCGGCCTTCCCGGAGAAACCCGTGAGATGCTCTTGAAAGAGGCCGAAATCCTAAGCTCCTTACCCCTGAGTAGCCTCAAGTTCCATCAGCTCCAGATCATCAAAGGGACGCAGATGGAAAAGGAGTTTTCCCAAAAACCCCAAGATTTCCTTAGGCTGGGCCCGGACGAATATGTTGATCTGCTGGTGGATATTCTGGAGCGACTTCGGCCCGACATGTCCATCGGGCGCATTGCCAGCAGCGTCCCTCCCACCTTCACCGATGCCCCCTGGGGTCTTCTCAAACACGAGGAGCTTCTTCGCCGGCTGGAAGCCCGGTTGAAAGAAAGAGACACCCGTCAAGGCAAAAACCTACCCCATTTCGCATAAAATGACTATATTAGCGTCATTAAATATGTAGAAATGGATTCCATTATATCTTTTGCCAAGGACAATTTCGACCTCATTACGCTGATCGTTGGTTTTATCGGGGTAATGATTGCCGTCATCAGTCTTCTGGTGGAAGTCAGGAAGAAGAGACAGCAGAAAAAGAATGATTGAGCAGCTGCTCATAGAAGGCCGAACATGCCGTCTTTTCGGGTCGGAAAGGCCGGGGTGCATCCTCATTCAGCCTTCGGCCCGGCATGAGAATGCCACGCTGGAGGCCGAGGCCCAGATGATTGCGGGACTATCGAGCGTCCCGTTTGTTCTGGCCACCATTGAGCTGGAAGACTGGATGCTGGACCTGATGCCCTGGCCGGATGGGAATATCTCCCGGGATCCGGAAGCCGGAAAGCACGGACAGGATACCCTGCAGTACATTCTTCTGTCTCTGATTCCGGAACTTCAGCAGCGCTTCGGCCCTCTTCCCATTATCTTTGGCGGCTATTCCCTGGGCGGACTGTTTGCCCTTTGGGCTTCTACCCAGACGGACAGTTTCAAAGCCATTGCAGCCGCCTCCCCTTCCGTCTGGATCAAGGACTGGATTCCATTTGTCAGAAAGCATGTTCCCATGGCCGATGCCGTTTATCTGAGCCTCGGAGATAGGGAGGAGCATGTTAAGAACCAAGCCATCGCCCGCGTTGGAGACAACCTCCGGACCCAATACACCCTGCTCCAGGAGCAACTGGAGCCCCAGCATTGCACCCTCGTCTGGGAAGAGGGCGGGCACTTCAACGACAACGAAGGCCGCCTCGCCCGCGCCTTTGTCTGGTGCATAAAGAAGATAATTATTCAGTTATGAAGAAAGTATTACTTTGGATTGTCGGCATTCTTGCCGCGCTTTGTATTGCCGTTGCCTGCATTTGGCACGGCGAGATTGCTTCCATCGGCTCCGTTAAGTCCGTTGACGGCAACGAGTACCTGTACTGGATGGAGTACAAGGCTCCGTACGACCTTGACGATCTGGTTAATAGCGATGTGGACGAGAACGCCAAACTGCTGGATTACGTTGTCAGACGTATCGGAAAGGGACTTCCCCTGAAGATCAAGAGCTCGCAGGTGAAAGAGGATACGGGCACGTTTAACTGTACCTCCTTCCAAGCCGTCAAGGCCCTGGGAGAAGGCTACTGGTTTGGCCGTAACTACGATTACTTCAAGAATCCCACAATGGTAACCGTCTCCCATCCCAAGAAGGGCTATGCCTCCATCGCGTGCAGCGACATGTCCCACTTCGGTTACTCCCTTGAGAAGCTTCCGGGCTCGCTGGCAAGCAAGCTCAACTGCCTGGCTTCCATCTACGCTCCCGTAGACGGAATCAACGAGAAGGGCCTCTGCACCTCCATCATGGCGCTCCCCAAGCAGGCCGCCCAGCAGAACACCGGTAAGCACAGAGTGGGAACGAGCGTCATCATGCGCCTGTGGCTCGATCGCTGCGCCACGGTCCAGGAGGCTCTGGACCTTCTGGAGACCGTGGATGTACGGCACGATGCAACCGTGGGCAGCGGATATCATTATTTCATAGCCGACGCCAACGGAGACTGCGCCGTGGTAGAGTTTGACCCCAACGACGGATGGAAGACCCTTATCACCCGCAAGGACAAAGACAAGAACTACATGCATGTCACCAACCACCTTCTCAATGAGAAGTACTTCTCCACGGAACCGAACCCGGCCCTTGGCAACCCCCTCAGCATGAGCTGGTGGCGCTATGAGACGGTGGGAGCCTACCTCGAGACCCGTAACGGCACCCTTACATTGGACGACGCCCAGGAGTGCCTCTCGATCGTTCACTGGGAGGACCTCCACCGGGCCGACGGAATGATCGAGGACACGCAGTACAGCAATGTCTACGACCAAAAATCCATCTCCCTCTATCTCCGAAACTGGAACGATTACCAAACCACCCACCAGTTTAACCTGTAAGCCAACATGAGAAAGTTCCTTGCTATAGCAGCCGTTATGCTGCTGTCTTTGGCCAACGCCTATGGCCAAACCGTCCAGGATTCCAACTACCGGACCATTGGGTACGCGAAGGGCATCCCCGCCAGTTGGACCGCCTATTATTTCTTCTTCTTTAAATCATAACTATGGAAACCAGAAAGCAACTCGCAGCCGAGAAGAAACGGCTCAACACCCATAACTGCGCACAGGCGGTAGTATGCACCTACTGCGACCTCTGCGGCCTGGACGAAAAGACCGCGACGGACATTGCCGGAGCCTTCGGCACTGGTATGGGCAATATGGAAGGAACCTGCGGAGCCCTCGTGGGAGCCGGTATGGTCCTCGGCCTTCTTACCAAAGACCGCAATCTCTCCAGGGGCCGAATGAAGACCATCCTGGAGAAGTTCCAGCAGCGTAACGGTGCCATCCAGTGCAAGCTTCTCAAGGGCGTTGGAACGGGGAAACCCCTCCGCGACTGCCCAGACTGCGTGGCCGACGCATCCGAGTTCCTGGAAGAATTCATAGACTAACAACATTATGGAAAATGCCGTTTTAACAGCGCTCAAGACGCGAAGAAGTATCAGAAGCTATAAGGCCGAACAGATCACCGACGAAGAGCTCCAGGCCGTCCTGGAAGCCGGTACCTGGGCCCCTACGGGAATGGGATTCCAGGACCCGTGGATTGTAGCGGTACAAGAACCGGCCATCAGGGAGCAACTCTCCCGTATGAACGGGAAGATTATGGGCACTGACTCCGATCCGTACTACGGTGCTCCCACATTTGTTCTGGTCTTTGCCTCCCGTCCCGAGAAATGGCGGAATGCCGTACAGGACGCCTCTCTGGTTCTTGGTAATATGATGAATGCGGCCCATTCCATCGGCCTGGGCTCCTGCTGGATCAACCGCGAGCGGGAGATGTTCGAAACGGAGGAAGGCAAGGCCCTCATGAAACAGTGGGGCCTTCCCGAAGACTTGATTGGCGTAGGCGCCATTGCCCTAGGCTACCCCGCCTCCGAACCCAAAGCCCCCAAACCCCGCAAGGAGAGCTACTACCGGATCATCAAATAACTCTTTTGCCGTCAACTTGTCAACATAATGGACTTTTTGGCACTCAAAAGTGACAAAAAGTCCGACTTTTGGTCATTGGTCCCGGCTTTGTAATTCTTTAAAGCGACTCCGCCAAGGAGCCCCGGGAATAGGGAGGTTCCCAAAACCGGAACGATTAAAGTTTTTGAGTTATGTTACCGATGATTAGAAGGAATAGTGACAACTGGCTGCCGGACATTTTCAATGACTTTTTCGACAACAGTTGGATGGAAAGGCCCACTTACACGGCGCCCGCTATTAATGTATTGGAGAACGAGAAGGAGTACGAGGTGGAACTGGCCGCCCCTGGTTTAACCAAAGAGGACTTCAAGGTCCACGTAGATGAGCAGAACAATCTCCACATCGAAATGGAAAAGAAGGCCGAAAACAAGGAAGGCAAGAAGCACGGACGCTATCTCCGTCGCGAGTTCTCCTACGAAAAGTTCCAGCAGACGCTGCTACTGCCGGACGATGTAGACGCCGAAAAGATTGAGGCAAAGGTGGAGCACGGCGTGCTCAACGTCCTCCTGCCCAAGGTGCAGAAGATTGAGAAGCCCAATCCCATCAAACAGATTGCCGTTCAATAACGCGCAACAACATACAAACAAAAAGAGCGTCGGGGCTATCCTGACGCTCTTTTTGTATTACGAGACTTGGAGTATCTCCTGAGAATCAATAATCTCAACGCCCTGACGGCTAGATTTAGCCAGGCGAATCATAGCGGCGGCCACTTCCTCAGTGGGCATAGGCGTAAAGCTTCGCATAATGCCCAAAGCATTGAAAGCCTTGAGAGCCACCACGCCAACCTTTTCGCCAAAACGGTCACTCCCCTTACGGATGAGAGAAGGGGGCCGAAGAATGAAGCATCCCTCGAAACCAAGCTCCTGAACGGCATCGTCCAGGGCCCCTTTCATCTTGGTATAGAAGACCTTGGACTTGGCGTTGGCCCCCACGGAGGAAACCAACACATAGGTCTTGACACCATTAGCCTTAGCGGCCTTGGCGGCCTCATACTGATAGGTGTAGTCCACCTTCCACTGGGCCTCCTGACTGCCAGCGGCCTTGATGGTAGAGCCCAGACAGGAGAACAGAACGTCCCCTTTGAGCTCATCGGCCCAAGTCTCCGGATGATCAAAATCCACAACGTGAACAACTAGCTTTTCGGCCGAGATCTTGACCTCCCGGCGAACAAAGATATCTACACGCTCAAAAGACTCGTCAGCTAGAAGCTGCTGAACCAAATCCTTACCTACTGCGCCGGTGGCGCCAATAACCAGGGCTTTCATGGCTTACCCCAGCTTCACGGCCGTGCCGGAGGCGGTGACCATAAGCATACCGTTATCCGGGCCCAGGACCTCGTAGTCAACGTCAATGCCCACTACGGCATCGGCCCCTTTTTCAATGGCACGATTAGCCAGCTCGTCCATAGCCTGGCTCCTGGCCTTGACCAGTTCTTCCTCGTAAGAACCGCTGCGGCCGCCTACGATATTCCGGATGCTGGCAGCAAAGTCACGGATGAAGTTCACGCCGGAGATTACCTCACCAAAAACAACGCCTTTGTATTCAGTAATGGTCCGTCCTTCGACGGTAGGGGTAGTTGTAAGTATCATACGTTTTATATTTTGAATGTAAAGATAGTACTTTTAGAATCTTTTTCCCACACAGAACTGAATACTCTCCGCAGCCTTGAATCTGTGTGCCTTCAAGACAAGCCCCAGGTACATATCTGCCACCTTGGGGAAATAGTACTTGAGAGTAACCAGCTGATACAGGACTTGCGCCTGCTCAATACCGTCGTTATGGTGCAGATACCGCCCCACACCAACCATCACCGAGAAATTGCGGTAACTCATTTCATGCAGGATGGAGATGCCACAGGACACCGGATCGTACTTCAGCCCCTGGCCGTCGCTTTCTGCGATCTTATCATAGAACGGCGTAACAAACAAGTCAAATCCCAGGCCGGAGGCTTGCGTGCGATAGTATCTGTATAAGGCGTTGACCTCGAAAGAAAACT
>Ga0310786_10004314_pt1 | contig 19878 bp, 14 predicted proteins | sample AusTroGonzalo_MG_FD_203881 | JGI IMG/M metagenome (GOLD analysis project Ga0310786, IMG submission 203881) | Bovine rumen microbial communities from tropical cattle in Woodstock, Queensland, Australia - Gonzalo_03 (v2) (version 2) | ecosystem: Host-associated > Mammals > Digestive system >... | reverse complement strand
GTAAGCCGCCACAGGTGCCAGACCTCATACGCAAGCCCGGCCAGCACAATGGCAAAAAGGATCAGGAATGTTGTTTTCATACACCGCGAATATACAAAAATGGCACAAAGGGGACAGTCCCCAATGTGCCATTTTTGTATATTCGCAGAAAATGAACAAAACTATGAACCGTCTAGCTTGCATTGTACTCACATTATGCGCAATATTTGTATCCTGCGCAAAAAAGATATCAGGACCATCCAATGTCCTGAAGCCCAGAATCGTGATTATGACCGATATAGGTCCTGCAGAGGTTGAGCCCGATGACAATGAATCGGCCGTAAGACTTATGGCTTATGCCGACCGTTTTGAGATAGAGGGAATCATTACCACAATTGGATGGAACTGTGACCCCTACCCAACTGACTGGGCTGTTTACCTGACTCGCGTTATAGATGCCTACAAGATTGATGTGCAGAATCTTATGAAACGCTCCAATCAGAGCGGATTCCTGAGCGTAGAACAGGAAAACGGCAAGCAGGAGCTTGGTTACTGGCCCAGCTATGAATACATAAGCAGTAGAGCCATGATGGGCAGCACCCGTGCCGGCATAGGAGTGATAGGACCCGATAATGACTCACCCGGCAGCAACCTGCTGATACGTCTGGCCGATGAGGATGATGACCGCCCTATCTGGCTCTGCTCATGGGGAGGCGCCAACACATTTGCCCAGGCCGTATGGCGCATCAAACAGGAGCGCAGCCCCGAGGAACTGAAAAAGTTCCTGAACAAATTCCGTCTTTACACCATCACAGACCAGGATATGCAATGGAGCATGCGCATGAACCGCGCATACAGCTCACACCAATGGCTTAGGCGTGACTACTCACAGGAGCTTATGCTGGTTTGGGATGAGAGTGCCTGGCTCAACCAGAATGATCTGGGTAAGGCAAACTGGGATAAGTATGAAAGCCAGATTCAAGGCAAGGGTGCTATGGGTAAGGTCTATCCCAAATTCCTATGGGGCGTTGAGGGTGACACCCCAAGCATGCTTCACGTAATGCCCAATGGCCTTAACGACCCCGATGATCCTACCCAGATTGGTTGGGGCGGTTGCCATCAGTTTGGCATATCCCCTGACCGCGAGACATACGCTTGGACAAACTGGCAGCAGCCTCTCAAGGACATATCAAACACCTACGAGCACAAGTTCTATCCCGATGAGTTCAATGACTTTGCCGCCCGTATGCAATGGGCCGATACCGGCACAGGCAACCATAATCCCGTTGCTGTAATAAATGGCACGCAAGACCTTAAACCAATGCAGATTACAGCCAAACCCGGCCAGAAGCTCAAGTTTGATGCATCAGATTCTTATGATCCCGATGGCGATAAACTTACGTTCAACTGGTGGTTCCAGGAGTTCCCTGATGAAACCAATTATCCAGCAATCGACAATCCGGAGACGACAAAAGTCTCAATCATTATACCGGACAACTCTCAAGGCAAGACATACCACCTGATATGCGAGATACACGATGACGGCCCATTCAATCTAACCGCCTACCGCCGCATAATAATCTGCTGCAAGTAAAATATTCGCAAATTTAAACTACACCAAATATGAGAATTAACCTATTTATGCTTACTCTCCTGCTAGCTTCATGCACAGGAGCACAGAAAAAGACAGAGAGCAATGTGGCAGATGGCCGCCGCTACTGCAATCCGTTGCCTATGGTGATTGGTCAGGGCGGAAATGCGTCGGGCGACGTTTCGGTATTCCGTGATGATGACGGTCGATACTATATGTTCTGCACTGGCGGTGGAGCATGGCACAGTGACAACATGCTGGACTGGAATTTTACGCCCGTACAGCGAGTGCCAGTTGCCCCCGATGTAGTAAAATACCGCGGCAAGTACTACATGTCCGGCAACGACTGCCCACTCTATGTGGCCGACAACCCGCTGGGGCCCTATTCCATTCTAGGGGAATGGGAGAATACTCCAGATGTGGAGGGCGGCTGGAACGACCCGTTCGATATGCACATCTTCATTGATGATGACAAGCCCTACCTCTTCTACTCCGGACGCGGAATCAGCGGTATATTCGGCGTGCCACTTGACCCCGATCATCTGAACCGTTTTGCCGATAAGCCCACCCATCTGTTCAGCTTCAATCCCAAGCATGAGTGGGAGCGCTATGGCGAGATGAACGAATACACCGGCGTTGCCTGGATAGAAGGCCCATGGCTCTTCAAATACAAAGGCAAATATTACATGCAATATTCAGCATCAGGCACTCAGTGGAAGACCTACGCCGAGGGCTATTACACGGCAAAGAGTCCACTTGGCCCTTATACCTATGCCGATAACAACCCGCTGCTGCGCAAGACCGAAGGGCTTGTTACTGGAACCGCCCACGGCAGCGTGGTTGAAGGGCCAGACGGCGGGCTGTGGCAGTTCTACACAATCGTGCTATCCAACCCGCCCGGCGGACGCCGCATCGGTATGGACCGCATAAATGTGGATAAGAATGGACGCTGGTCAGTTCAGATTACCGATACCCCCCAACCCGCTCCCGGCGTAAAGAGCGCCAGGAAATCACTGCCCGTGACCATAAACAAGATGAACGCCATGAACGCGCTCTCCAAATTCTCGTCACAGCAGCCGGGCCGATATGCATCATATGCAGTTGACAACTCCAGCGGCACGGTTTGGGAGCCGGATCCATCGGACACAGAACCATCAATAACGATAGAACTGTCACCCGCAACCCGTTTTGATGAGGTTCAGCTCTTTGACGTAGATGCTGTAAGGATCATGTTCAACGCTGGCGGCCGACGCGGATTCGGTGGCGGAGGTGGTGCTAGTGCAGTCTACAAGTATAAGGTTGACGTTTCACTTGACGACGAGAATTACACCACCGTACTTGACAAGACTTCAAACACCGAGCAACGCAACACTATATTCGAGGAGTTCAAACCCGTTGAGGCCCGCTATGTCCGACTCACGGTCACTGAATGGCCTGGCACTCAACTGGGCGTAATAGAGTTCACGGCCTTTGGATTACCCTGTCGTACTGAGCCTGCCCGCGTTGCAATTCCACCAATAATAACTTACTAACCATTATACCATATGAGAAACTAACCATTATACCTTATGAGAAAGACTACTATTATCCTGCTTACAGGCGTGTTATTGACCGGATGTGCCGGCAAGGTCAATGGACCGTGTGATATTTATGAGAAGTATGGCGCTGAATGCGTGGCTGCGCACAGCACCACACGAAAGCTGTATTCCAAATATGATGGACCGCTATATCAGGTGGTGCGTGACTCTGACGGAAAGACTCTTGACATAGGTACCATTGACGGTGGCTATGCCGATGCAGCCGCACAGGATGCATTCCTTGAGGGAACCATCGGATATATCAGCATAATTTATGACCAGACCGGTCACGGAAATGACCTGATACAGGCATCGCCCGGCACGTTCAAGGGCCCGGCCAAGGGTGAATTCAACACCCTGCCTATAGCCGATATGGCTCCGGCAACACTCGATGGACACAAGGTATATGGTGCATATTTCATGCCCGGAATGGGACTGCGCAACAACAACGCATCATATATGCCAATCAATGACGAGCCTGAGGGCATCTACTACGTGGTGGATGGCACACACTATGACAGCGGCTGCTGCTTTGACTACGGCAACTCATCAACTAACGGCAAGGCTGTAGGACGCGGCACAATGGAAACCACTTATTTTGGAACATCCACCAACTGGGGAAGCGGTAACGGTGACGGTCCTTGGATCATGGCCGATATGGAATCAGGGCTGTTCTCTGGCTTCAACGCAAAGAAGAATGACGTACCCAGCATTACCGACTGGCGTTTTGTATCGGCTTATGTGAACGGTGGCGGTCAGAACAAGTGGGACCTGCGCGGCGGTGACGCCACCAAACCGGATGTGGTGACATTCTATGAAGGCGAGCGTCCTTCATCACCCGATCCCAATGATGTCTATTTTCCCATGAGCAAGAAAGGCGGACTGCTGCTGGCCAATGGCGGTGATAACGGCAACGGATCGGCCGGTACGTTCTATGAGGGAGCCATTACTGCGGGTTATCCTTCATTTGAGGCAGTCAAGGCAGTTCAGGCAAACATTGCTGCAGCAAAATATGCAGAATCTACCATAAGGACCACACGTCTTACAACCTTCCGTAAAGGAGAATCGCAGGAACTTGTAGTAACATTCCGCAATAACGCCAAAGAACCCATAACAGATTTTGGAGTCTGGATGGAAGTTCCTAATGACTGGAACTCTGAATGTGTATATATGGAAGAATTTGACCGGATCTTGCCAGGCCAGGAGATTGCGGCAAAGTTCAGGATAAACGGCCCTGATGCAGACCAGACCTTATTTGTCAAAACCGGTGCCGATTTCAATGGCCAGACTGAAATCAAGCCAATCAGAGTACGTAGCGCTGCAGCGGTAAGTATAAATGAGATAAGTCTGGGCAGTGAGCAGTTCATAGAACTGTACAACTCATCAGATAAGCCTGTTGACCTGTCAGGTTGGGAGGTTGAGATAACTCGCAGCGGATGGGCTCCGGTACGTGCAGCACGCCTGCCTGCAGGCACCATTATCAAGGCTAATGATTTCCTTGTGCTTCGTCCCAATGCCGATGCTTTGGCGTTCGATGCAGCACCTCTCACCAACATATTCATCCCGGTATCAACAGATCCCAAGCATCTGTTCAAGGCCGGAAGCACTAATCTGCCCGTAACATCGGTAGCAGGTCTTGAAGCCGGACAGAAAATAGGCATTGACCTGGGCGGCAAGTATGAGGAGGTGACACTTACCAAAGTGGGTACAGCAGGCACACAGACCACTCTTGTAGGTCCGGCCAAGGCTGGTGACAAGACTCTGAACCTAGAGGTGACTGCAAACCTTACAGAAGGTATGCAAATAACGATAGGCACTGGTCAGAGAAAAGAAGTCCGTAAGGTTACCAAGGTGGTAAAGGTATCTGAAGCACCTGCTCCAAGGCGTTTTGGACAGCAGTCTCAGCCCCATGAACCTGGCGTTGTAGAGATAGACAAGCCGCTTACGATTGACCAGATTGCCGGCATCGATATCTGGGCATTCGGAACAGGCGTTGAGTTCACCCCCGCGCTAAAATATGACCATATGAGCGGTGATGCAATATCGGGACCCGCAGCTAAATTGGCACAGGACGGAAGTTACAGCTACACCTACTCTACACGTGCAGGTGCAATTGCGCTTTATCACGGAAACGTTCTTGTTGATGCTGTAATCTATGGTTCCAAGCAAAGCAACTCAAGCGCCAACGGCACAATTGCCCGTCCGGATCTAGCTGTGCTTGAAGGAGAGCAGACACAAGGCGGTTGCCTGGCCGAAGTCCCGCAGATGCGTATGCCTCGCGGCATGAACCAAGGCGCAACTGCCGCCCCATCCTACTCGCTGGTACGCCTGCCCGATGGCAACGACAACGATGCCCTATGTGAGATTGCCTACACCAACACTCCCACCCCGGGTAAACACAATCATATGATTACCGGACAGTGATTTTCTGAATAATCTGGCCGGGATCGATAATGGAGAGTGTGATTTCATGCTCTCCTTTTATCTTGTCAAGCGGCAGAGTCAGGACAAACTCCTTGCGGTTCTCAAGCACCTGTATCTTCCACTCGCGTCCCCACTCCTGGAACTTGTTTTCACATACCACAGGCTCGCTGCCGTCAACACTTACGCCAAAACGGTTGCTGCGGTCATATGCTACAGGCCATAGAGGTACTACCGATACACATATTGTAACGGTCTGAGCATCACTGTTTATGTACTCTGCGGGAATAGGGATGCTTATGGAACCTCCTGTCTCAAAATCCAGAGGCTGGCCCATCTGGAGCGCTTTCCAGTCTGTACCTATGCCATCCAGCAGGCGGAACGGTTCTGTGAGTGCAAGGTTGGTAAGGTCTATCTTGTTATTGAACTCCGGATGGCGCTGGTTATCAGGCAGGCGGTATCTGTTGGTCGGAGCATCAACCAGAACCGGCATATTCTGATACAGTGCTTCGTATCCTGGAGTTATCTCCGATATCATCTGGTCCCACTTGCCGTCAAGCATGGTGTTATAGCGTACCAACAGGTTGTTCAACTCTTCATTGGCATTGCGGCACATATCGGCATACAGCACATTGCCGGTCTCGTGGTTTGCCTGGGCATAGAGGAACTTGCGGTTCATCTGATATGCCGAATATACAGAATAGCCAAGCATTTCAAACAATGCCGGAGCAAGTTCTGCGGACACGCCGCTTTCTATGGCATCATATACTGTACAGATATTCTGATAATCTACCAGGCGTTTCTGGGCGCTGCCGGTCTCAAATGAGAAATCTGTGTCATACAGGCGGCTGAACTGAGGTGAATCCCACTCCATCTCATATCCCATAAACTCCGGCTTGCGGTCCCAGGCCAAGCGGTAGTAGTTGTCCAGAATGTACTGGAACATGGACTCGTATTCCTTTCCAAAGATACCTGCCAGCCATTTGGCCTGATAAAGATTCACATTGTCATAATTGAATGAACCAAAGTCATAGGCCATATCCATGAACATGCTCATCTCAATCTCCATGGGCTTGATGTCACCCACATTGAGCAGCCAGTAGCGGTCAGCCCCGGCGGTATATGCCTTGAGCAACTCCTCATACATAAGCTGGGGAGCGGTTGTGGAGATCCACAGGTTGTCATGAGGCACACCGCAATAACTGAGATGGTAATATACACCGCTACGACCCGGACGTTTCTGCTCATCGGCATTGCTTACGCGCTTCATGTAGCCGTAATTGTCATCGGGCCAAACAAGGGTTATATCCTCAGGTACGCGCAGTCCTGCATCGTAGATATCAAGAGTCTCCTTGTACGGGACAAATATCTGCTGCAACTGTGTTGACGGTTTTTTCTTGTACTTTTCCAGGATGCTGCGCTGCTCCTTGAACACCTTCTCAAGAGTACGTGCACGGTCCTCGGGCCTATCGCTGCCGTGCATGGCCTCATCATGCAGTCCTCGCATGCCCATTGTGTAGATATTGTCGTACTGGGCGGTCTCGCGGATACGGTCATCCAGTTTCTTAAGGATGGTTGCTCCGTTAGTCTCATAATTCCACTCGCCGTCACGCTCCTTATCCCACTCCAACTCTGAAGCATTGTTGAACAGCAGCGGCTCACAATGGCTGGTGGTAATCATGATGCCCCACTTATCGGCCACCACCTGACTTTCAGGATGGCTATAGAACGGTCCTGTGCAAGAATGCATGGCGGGTGCCAGCATATTACCCTTAAGGCGCAGTATAAGTTCACAAATCCTGTCATATGTCTTGGGGCCGATGTCACCAAGTTCAGGCTCGTATGTCTTCTCTGCCCAAGTCTTGAGCCCCCAGTCCTCATCATTCAGGAAAATGCCGCGATATTTGATTGTAGGAGACTTACTTACATAGACACAGGTAAAATCCCTGACATTACTGTTATCCTTGTCTACCGGCACATCGGCAAACCAGTACCAGGGACTGACACCTATCAGTTCGCTGATATGAAAAACACCATATGCAAGGCCTCGTGCATCGGACCCCGTCACATAGATGTTGTCACCCTCTGTGTCGATTGCAAACTGCTCCCACTTGCCGCGCAACTCCTTATGCCGGCTTGTATTCTTTGCCGTAGCCAGTATCACGTTCTGGCCCTTACCCTTCTTGGGTGCCACCTCAGGCTTTACACCCGATACACGCTCAATATCCTGGGCCAACACTCCGGCCACATGCCCGGCCAGTGCCGGATCCTTCTGGTTATATACTATGGTAGCCTTTGTAAGGTCAACAGCGTATGCGGCACACAGCCATATTGCTAACAGAGCAGAAAGGATAACTCTTTTCTTCATTATTATTTAAAGCCGGTCTGAGCCCCCGTTTCACGAAAGTGAAACTAAAATAAGGGCCGGATTCCTGGGCCAGGTCGATTATTTAAAATCGACTTGTGCCCAAGGAATCCACTTTTGAACTTCTTTGTCTTCAAGTGTCTCGTCAACATACTGGATGATAGTGTTGGCATCCTCCTTGCCCAGCAAGAACTTGTCTATGAAGGCCTCAACCTCGGGATACTGGCTCTTGGGCAGCTGGCAGTGTCCGTGCTTTCCCTGAACTGAGAATCCCATACGGTCCTCAATACCGAATTTCTTCCAAACCTCACGGGCGGCAACGCATGATACGTATCCAGCCTCATCGGCCAGCCACTCATAATCGGTGTTACCCAGAACCAGGAGAGCGCGCGGGCAAACCAGAGCGCAGAGTTCGTGATGGTCCATGGGAAGCTTTGATACGTTATCCTCCTTCCAGTCCCACATTGACTCCTTGAACCAGTGAGGATCAGTATTACCCAGATTCTCCACATGACCCAGAGTCTGTGATACACGCCATGCAGCAGCACCACCGCCGCCGGGCTCCTGAGCGATTGTAAGGGCAATACGCTCATCGAATGCACCTGACCAGAGGGCCATCTTACCTGCATATGAGCAACCTGTTACACCGATATGTTTCATATCAATCTTGCTGGCAGCACCAACAATCTCCAGACCGTCAATGATACGGCTCACACCCCAAGGCCACATTGCATATGCGCCATTCTCAACAAGTTCGGGATAAATCTTGTTGATGGGCTCGCTACCACGTTTCTGCTGATGCGCCATAACCTGACTCATGTTGAAGTTCATGGTGGCTATGTTGCGGTCCGGGCAGAAATTACGGGGCAGGCTGATACCGGACATTCCTATCATCAATGGGAATGGACCATCACCCTCGGGATAAGTTATCTTTGAAGTGATGGTCAGAGTCTCACCGTTACGGTGTACAATTACAGTAAGGGTGTTATCCTCAAGTTTAGCCTCAATATCCTTCTTGTCAACCATAGGCTTCTCACCTACCTCATAGTGATAAAGCTCATGGATAATCTCTGCGCGACGCTTCTCCCAATCCTTGAATTTCTTAACCTGTTTCTTGCTGTTGGAGAACTCAAACGGGTTTGGCAAAGTTTCAACAACCTTAGCCTCGTCAACAGTAGGAAACGCGGGCGCAGGATATTTGGCACCTGTAAACTCCTGGTCATAAACAAGAGGAATGGACTTCTGTGCCATTGCCGGAATCACAGCCAGAGCCGCAGCGGCAGCAATTAACAATGATTTGATTGACTTCATTATTGTAGTATTTAGATTAGTATTGTGGCCGTAAAAGTAATAATTATTCCAAACAAACAATCGGACTATTCCTGGTTTCTGATGAATTCTAAACAGGCAACCGGTAATAAACGCAGTCAGTATCCCGGTAGAACTCCCGGGCGCCCCACCGTTGCCAGTAAGTGTGGGTCTTAAGCCGATGCAGAACCGGGATGAATATGAAGTCGTATTTGGCCTTCAGTTCAGGCATGATTTCCATCAGCATATCATAGTTGAGGCGTGTCCCGCGATAATCTTCACGGACTATGAATGAGAACACGGCCGTATAACGCTGACTGTTCAGTTTGCCCAGAAGTTCAGGATTATCCTTTACTATTTGTGCTGTTTCCTCTTCAATTCGATAATCACTCATATTGAGAAGCCCTATCACATCGCCTTTGTCATCGACAGCCTTTACACTAAGCGGCCAGTTGAAATGCAGGTCACGCACCCAGGCCTTAACCTCAGTGCGGTCAAAGCCATATTGGCGCACCATCCACTCTACGGTGAGCGGCGCATCATCGGGCGTCATTCTATGCAATGCGTACGACATTGAAACTCAACAGCATTTCAGGGTGATACGAGAGTTTGGCCTTACGCAAACCTTCAAGTCCCATATCCTCCTCACGGTTCACAAAGATATACTTTTCCGGCAGATGAGCGCAGAACTGCTGGTTAATGACGCTGAAAGCACCCTCAATATCCCGGTCCGCTTTCTCCATACAGACATCAAAAGTGTCATCGGTTACGGCCGATCCATACGTGAATGCCACCATGCGGCCATCCACATAAATGCTGCCGCCCAGCATGCCCAATTCATCCCAATGGGCAAATATGGTCTCCATCACATCGTGCTCGGCCTGCAACGTATCACCCCATGACGGGTTCTCATGCTCTTTCTCATCCTGCCATAAAGCAACAACCTTACGGCATTCATCAAACATGTCAGGTGTAAGGGGCCGATACTCAAAACCGGGGTACAGGGCGTTGAAACGGTTTACATGGTTCCGTTTGGCTTTGAGCTTGCCTCCTTGAAGCAACGCCAAATCAGTACGCTTATAAATGTAATCATATTGGTCTCGTTCAGATTTTACATCAATAATGATGCCCTCATGGCAGGCATTCTGCTGTAACTTAAGGGCCGCATCATCCTCAAGTCCCAAGAGTATAAGTTTTTGGCTGCAGTCCTCACATAGAGCTTGCAGGAGTTCACAGGAGGGAGTTTCCTGCATACAGAGCATGTATGCACGTTCACCATCCAGATTGAAACGCAGAACGACAGCATCCTTCAGCACGCAGACCTCGGTTCCAAACCACTTCTGCCAACCTACAAGATTGGCAAAAGTGAAGTTGCAGTTGCGGCGTCCGGCCTTCAGGCTAACAGCCTGCACAGCTTCACGGTCTGCTACGGTAAGCTTATGGAAATCAAGCTTCATTTCCATTTACCTGATTGTCAAGTTTAGCAATGATATCATCCAGCATACCAAACAATGCCGGAACAGTATCGGGAGTTACGCTTTTGCATAAAACCGCACTGCCTACTTTCATGGGGACATCGGTCAAAAGTTTCTGCAGATTCTGCCCCTTCTCCGTTAGTGATACTATCACCTGTCGTGCATCGGCCAGTCCTTTACTGCGGGTCAGTATGCCCTGCAGCTCCATACGTTTAAGGAGCGGAGTTACGGTGTTCGTTTCCAGCATAAGACGTTTGGCTATGTCATTAACCGGCTGCGCATCGTTCTCCCACAGGACCATCAGTACCAGATACTGCGGATAGGTCAATCCCTGCTCCGATAGCAGCGGATGATAGGCCTGGGTAAGAAGACGCGATGCGGTGTACAGCCTGAAACAGAGCTGGTTGTCAAGTTTGAACTGTTCTTTCATTTAAGGAATTCAATTATATCCTTCTCAATATCATTGGGAGTTACGGTCGGTGCGTAACGCTTTATCTCTGATCCGTCGCGGTTAATCAGGAATTTGGTGAAGTTCCAGAGAATGTCACTCTCCTTCTCTACGCTCTTGCTGATAGTCTTGAGCATCTTATGGGTAGCTTTAGCCTTGAGACCTTTGTACTCCTCTTTAGGGGCAACCTCTTTAAGATATGTATATACAGGGTGTTCCGAAGCACCGTTCACATCAATCTTCTTCATAAGCGGGAACGTAACACCGTGGTTGATACGGCAGAACTCCTCTATCTCGGCATCACTACCGGGTTCCTGATGTGCAAACTGGTCACAGGGAAAACCTATAACAATCAAACCTTGGTCTTTGTACTTTTGATAGAGAGCCTCCAGTCCATCGTATTGTGGGGTGAAACCGCACTTTGAAGCGGTGTTCACTATCATCATAACCTTACCCTCATACTTGGCCAAATCAGTCTCTATTCCCTTGTTGTTAAGCGCTTTGAAATCATAAATCCTTTTCATATCCTTATCTGTTTTATTGTTTTATATCGTTTGCGATACAAATGTAATACATATATTTTATATCGCAAGCGACATTTCGAATAATTAACATAGGACAATGGATGCATCACGCAACAACTTCATATCACGTGTTGACAAGCTGGGTAATCCCGATATCATACGGTGTACAACTCATTGAACTGCACGACATAGAAAAGCAAAATGGCCATCCTTCCATCAGCGGAATGAAGGCCATCTGCGATCAGCTTCTTGAAGCTATCAAATAACTACGCGTAGGAGTGCATACCTCCCAGGAGGAGGTTCACTCCAAAGTAGGTAATCAGTACCGTAAGAATTGCCAGAATGGCATAAGCGTGGAAGAACCTTGGGCGGTTAAATCGCGACAGGGTGCTGCTGTGCAGCATTGCCGAATATACCAGCATCGTTATCAGCGCCCAGGTCTCCTTTGGATCCCATGACCAGTAACTGCCCCATGAGATATTGGCCCAGACTGCGCCTATGAATGTACCTGTAGTCAGGATAAACACCGCAGGATAAAGTATGGTAAGGCTTACATCACGCAGCATAGCCTGTGTTTCCTTATTACGCTTAATCAGTCCCACCACCCCAATCAGTGCAGTAAGACCCAGCAGCGTATAGGAAACCATCATGCAAAGCACATGTACTCCAAGCAACGGAGAGCGCAGCACAGGAACCAGATTACCCTCCGGACTGGTGTGTGAGATTGCTGCCACCAGGATTGAGAATCCGGCCAGGACAAAGCCCAAAGGCTGAATGATAGGCATACGCCTGCGCAACAGAACCATCGCTACTGTCACCAGCCAGGCCATAAGCATCATTACCGAGTAAGTGCCTACAAACGGACCATGTCCGTAGCGGATCCAGTTGCGTCCTATGACATAGGTCAGATAACCGAACAGAATTACATTCATGACCAGCAATACCGTTCTAACAGGCTTGGAGAATCCCTGACCACGGGCCTTCAGTGCAATGCGGAAACCTGAATTCTTCTGGAAGAAAAAGCCTATCAGAGAGAGCAACAGCAGGAAATAGCCCGCATATGTAACCCCTACTCCCCAAGGATCATGACTTACAGCCAGTACGCTGCCGTGAAGGTCATCGTCATAACTTGACTGGTAGAATCGGTATCCGTCATACTTGAGTATGTTGTTCATGGATATGGTGTACTCCGTTTCCAAGTCAATGCGGCTGTCCTTCAGCACGACCTTGCTTATGTAATCGGACGGATCATTTGATCCCGGGTAGTACTCAATCTCAAACTCCTTGAGTTGCAGGCTGAACGGCAGTTTCTGGCGCATACCCTGGTCCGATGCCCACTGGCTTGTAACCAGTCCGCGACGCAGTTCCATCATGCCGCTCTTGCCGGTAAGCATGGTGATAAGCGCACCAGCCAGAATCAGCACAAACGCTATGTGCAGAAAGAATGTGGCGGGCTTATGGATAGTTCCGCGACGTATCAGAAGCCATACTCCAGATATCGCAGAAATGGCCCACAGTATTATAAAGACCGGACTGTGATAGACAATGCCCAAAGCCCTGTCCGTACCGTACAGCCTTTCAATAATGGTAGCGGCGGCCATCATAAGAATGACGGCTGCCGCACTACCAATAACAGAATATTTTAGAATCTTGTCAGTTTTCACACGGCTAAGTTATATAGAATTGATGAATTCCACAACCGCATCACGCTCCTCCTTGGACAGGTTGTAGAATTTCTCGGTGCACCAGTAAGCATCACTCTTCTTGCTGTAACCATGCCACATGATTGCCTCAATCACGTTGCGGGCGCGGTTGTCGTGCAGACGATCCTCGGCACCGGTGTTTTCACGTGAAAGGCCGCGTCCCCAAAGCGGAGTCGTGCGGCACCAGCTTCCATGTATGCCGTTTACCATGTATAGACGATGCTGGATCATGTCGGTATAGGGATAAATTGTCTGCTCCTGATACTGAGGCAGTTCCTTATCGGCATAAACTGCAGGTTTCCAGTAATTGTCCTCCTTGGTCTTCCATGAAGCACGGTGGCAGCTGGCGCAACCAATACGGTTGAACACCTCCTTGCCCTTCTGTACCTCGGGACGATTCAGATTACGTGCACGGGGAATTGAGAGACCGCGGTGCCATACCATAAAGTTGTAATACTGGTCATCACTCATCTCCGGCTCAAAGTTATGCCATGAGTTGTCAAACTGATTGGTGCTGGGATCAAGCAGATGCAGTACAGCGTCCTTGATGCCTTCATCGGTACCGTCAGCATAATACGGTGATGTGGGATCGGCCTTGATAGCTGCTATTACCTGAGCGTTCTCAGACATTGCCTTGGCCCATGCTGCTGTGGTATACAGTTTTGGACGGTCGCTGCGGGTTACGTTGGTGATGTTCCAGATGGCATTAGCACCTGCTCCGTCCTGCAGCGTAGCGCGGGTCATAGCGTATGTGAAACGCTTTAGCAGTTTGGTTCCGGTCGAAGCTGGCGTTCCGTCGGCAAAACGGCCCTCGCCCAACTTGTCATAAGTATACCATGCTCCTGCTGAGAAATCATTGGCCTCCTTATCCCAGAAAGACGGATTGAGTTCAGCATGGGCAGCCTCCTTGCGATACTGCTCGCGAATACTGTCCTCCGGAATGGCATCCAGCAGGCCTGAGCCGATGATACCGATGGTCGATTCCAGACGGAATGCCACAGCAGCACCGTTCGCATACGGAGTAGGACTAGTGTTGAATGCACTCTCAGGAATGGTCAGTTCAGGGTAGATAAGGCTGTACTCCTCGCCATCGGGGAATGTCATGGGCAGCCCGCTCTCCATTGCGGTTACGGGCAACCACTGGATATCAATCTGCTCCTCATCGATTGGAGGCAGGAACGGATATGTAGCCTTGGTCTGAGGCATACCGGTAACTTCCGAAACATACGGACCGTCATCGCTGTTCTGGCCATCTACCGGATGATAGATAACCAGCAGATAACCGTTACCGAACTCGGCACGATACTGTGACTGACGCTTGCCGTGACCATAGCCCGGATGGCAATCCAGACATGATGAGCGTACATAAGCCGGACCGAGTCCCTTGAAAGGAGCTGTAGAGGTCGTATACTTACGCTCAAAAGCAGCCTCACCCAGATTGAATGCTGTCATCAGACCCTGATTGACTACCGACGGAGTCTCATCCTCATAGCATCCTGCGGTTACATTAGTGGTAGTTCCCAGTTGGCCGCCGGGATACCATTCATCGGCACTGAAATTACCTACAGCCTGGCCAACATACTTGGCATCGGGCTCAAGGGTATTAACGTTCCCATTAATACCGCTATTGCCGTCGGTACATCCGACGGCAACGGTCAACCCTAACAATAGGGCGCTAAATCCTTTTATGTTCATATCAAATTACTGTTTAACAATCCACTCTGCGGCCTTGTTAAGTTCTTCATCAAGCTCGTTGATCACGTCCATTGCCTCCTGTACGGAGTTGTCGCGATAGATGTCTACGAATGCGCCCTTAGCCTGGCAAGCCTTGAGAGCAGTGACAGAAGCGTTCAGTTTGTCCTGCAGAGCCTGGGCACCTTCATACTTGTGATTCTTCAGTACATTGATTATTGAATTGCTCTCGGCAGCGTTGACATTTGCCTTACCATAGAGAGAATACTGAATACTGAGTATGTTGTCAATGAAATCCTGGAATGACTTCTTGCTGTAAGGAGACTCGATGTAGTTGACATCCCCACCGCTGTGAGCATTACCCATCTTTACATTTGCAACCTCATTGCAGATACCTGAGCATCCGCCTACAAGGATGTCGGCAAGCGTCTCCTGCCATGTTGCATATGTACTTCCGGCTTTTGATGCACCCAGCATATTCTCGCCGTATGTCTTGCCTGAACCGGTCATGCTTACTGCAACCTCAAGCTCCTCGCAACGCTCCTGATATGCCTGGGGAGCATCGGGGTTCCATGAAACGCTCAGACGGTAGCAGTTGTCACGAAGGTCACCGGCTACAGCTGCAGCATAAATAAGTTCCTGAGCACCTGTAACGGTCTTGCCGCTGAATGCCTCATCATCCTCATTGCCGCGCAAAGCCTCTACAGTGCGGTTCTGGCCATCACGGAACAAGATGAACTCAATACCGTGGAATCCAAGCAACTCGGCACCAAGTTTGGCCGATGCATACGCGATACCATCCTCACCCTCAAGGTTAGCCACCTGCTCAGCATTGCTCAGTGCGGTAGCAAGAGCCTCAACGTCCAGAGGCCATGTGTCAATGTGCGGGTCAATTCCGAAATCGGTAGCTGCACCAAAAAGGAATGCCTCTGACTCCTCCCATGACTGGCGGGCCTGCAGGAACTTTGCGCAGATGGCGTCAATCTCAGCCTGACTGATTGCATTCACGCCCTTATCGGCTGCATCGGCAAGCAGGTCATACAGTTCCTCTGACTCCTTGGCCAGATCATTGTATGTCTTGTAAATGACATTGGGAACGTACTGCTCTACAGCAGCTTTAGCGTCTTTCTCAAATGCAGAGAGACCTTCAGACTTATTGTCTTCAGAGTTGTCGCAAGCGGTAAGGGCTGCAGCTGCAACCATCATACCCAGAATAAACTTGTTGTTCTTCATATTACTTATGTTTTTATTATTTGAAAAATCCCATGTATGCGATACCTATTGATACCGATGGCTCATTATTGTAACGCTCCTGACGGAAACGCTCCGAGAACTCGGCCTTTACGGCAATCTGCGGTATAGGCAGCCAGTTGATGCCTGCAGCTATGCGGTGCACATCGGTAAAGGTGTAATCCTGCTGGTCCGATGCAGGCATATACGGATCATAGTATTCGTATCGGCCAAACAGATAGAGTTTCTCATCGGCCTTACCAAGTATGTTGTAACCGGCCTCTCCTCCGTATGTGATTGCAGATTGTCCGACAGGTGTCTTCTTGTACGGGGCGTTGTTTGAAGACATGTTACGCTTTATGGTGCTTATTGTTACAGCATCATTCACATGACCGTAATCGGCGTTTCCGCGTACGATCAGGTTCTTGCCTTTGTAACTGAAATCAAAGCAGCCTACCCAGGTACGGCCCTTGATATCCTTGTAACGGGTATCCTTAAGGTCGTTGGGGAAGGAGTTGTGCATGCTGTTTCCGTAGTATCCGCTAACACTCAGTCGCAGGTTCTTGACGGAACGGTTGTCAATGCGGGCGGCAAAGCCGTAGTTGTTTGCAACCTTGAACTCGTAAGGTGATGCCGCTCCGTACTTTATGAAATTGTCACGATTAAACATGAAAGCGTCCAGTCCGGCAATCACCTGGAATTCATAACTCCAGCTGCCGGCATCACCCCAAAGGCTGATTCCGGTATCATGCCATGTTGAAGGCAGTATTGTAAACTCGCCTTCAGGACGGTATACGGTAAAGAAATTGAGCGGCTCATGGGCATTGTTGAGTGCACCTACAGGCACTACAAAATGTCCTACACGCAGGTTGAGCCAAGATTTGAATGATTTCTGAAGCCAGAACTGCTCAAGGGCAACCTCACCGCCCTTCTCTATCTCCGACTCCCATTCACCTGCCTCGGTGAACTCCTTCTCAACGGCACTGCCGGTGCCGGTATGTTCAAACTCTATCTCAGACTGCATTGACCATCCCTGGCCAAAGTCATACCCAATATAGATTACTGCATGAGGTATGTCAAAACGGCCGTGACTGGGATCATCCTTGTATTTGGTAGGATTTGAGTATCGGTAAACGTTATCGCTGTAGAAGTTGCGGCTCATGGCAACTTCACCATAACCGCCTACACTCAAACCCTGGGCGGTTATTGCCGAAAAGGAAACAATTGACAGTATTAGTGCTATAAGCGTCTTTCTCATTATATCCTGTGTTTTTAAAGACGCTGCAAAGGTCTTTATTCAGCACAGGTGACGCAATACTCACTAATAGTGATAAAAGATATGTGTATTATACCTTCTCCTCGCCGATCATGATGAGGCGGTATAGGTTGCAGCCTATGAAGTTGCCTATTACAAGGCATACATAGAGCAGCAGCACACTCCAGATGTTCTCCTTGATGAAGCTGAAGGGAACGGTCAGATAGTAGAAAGCATCGGCTATGCAGTGCGGGAATCCGCAAAGGATAAACATGGGTACTGCAAAGAGCAGCGGGAGCCACTGGTTGCGGCGGGCAAACGTTACGGCTGTTGTCATCAGGAAACCGCAACCTATTGCCAGCAGTCCAGCACGTACGGGTCCGATAGCCAATCGGCCCTCAAGAATCTTCTGAGCGGCTTCCTGAAGCGGCATGGGCGATACTCTGGCAAGCAGAGAAACCAGAAGGCAGCCTACGATATTACCCAGCAGGATAAGCAGCAGGTCACCTACCTCACCCTTCACGATGAAGCCGGCAGTACCGGTATAAAGTTTAAGTTTGTAGCAGACTACGGTGATAAGGCCGAAAGCGAACATAACGGCGCCTACAACACCACCCAGAGCCAGAAAACCGAATCCTGCAATTCCAATGCAGATTCCCGCAAGTACAGAAGACTTGAAAATAGTGCTAAACTTTCCCATATCGCAAAGTTAGCATTTTTTCGGTTCGTGTGCGTAAAGATTTGTAGGATAGTCGCCATTGAAGCAGGCGGTGCAGAGCTGGCACTGCTCCATGCTGCGGCCCGATGCCTTGTAGAGCGACTCCAGTGACAGATAATAGAGCGAATCTGCACCGATGTAGTCACGAATCTCCTCGACACTGTGACTGGCGCCGATAAGCTCGTCGTATGTGCCGGTATCCACACCGTAGTAGCAGGGATAAGCGTACTTGGGGCTTGCAATGCATACGTGAACCTCGGTAGCGCCGGCCTCACGCAGCATACGTACTATCTGACGTGATGTTGTACCACGGACTATGGAGTCATCAATAAGGATCACGCGCTTGCCGTTCACGATACTGCGCACAGGCGACAGTTTCATCTTGACACCCTTATCACGCAGTTCCTGCGCAGGCTGGATGAACGTACGACCCACATATTTGCTCTTGAGCAGACCCATCTCGTAAGGAATGCCGCTGGCCTCGGCGTAACCCATTGCTGCGCTCAGGCTTGAATCAGGCACACCTACAACGATATCTGCTTCAACGGGATGCTCCTCATAAAGCAGACGACCCGAGAGTTTGCGGAAAGAGTGTACGTTGCAACCCTCAATGTCGCTGTCCGGACGTGAGAAATAGATATACTCCATAACGCACATACGGTGACTGCGCAATTTTGAGTAGTCGTTTGAGCGTATGCCGTGATGATCTATCGATATCACCTCACCCGGATTGACGTCACGGATGAATTCAGCGCCTATGGCATCGAATGCACAGGTTTCGCTGGCAACCACATAGCCGTCGCCCAGTTTTGCGATTGAGAGCGGATGGAATCCGTACTTGTCGCGACAGGCGTAGATACGGTTGGGAGTCATGATGACCAGTGAGAATGCGCCCTCAATCATGTTAAGGGCATTGATGATATTGGTAATACGGTCCTCCTCGGTGGGATCCTTCTTTATCAGATGAGCGAACAACTCGCTGTCCGATGTGGTCTGCAGCAGGCTTCCGCGACGCTCCAGATAAAGGCGTAACTCTTTGGAGTTGATGATGTTACCATTGTGTGCTAAAGCAAAATCTCCCGTATAATGATGGAACGTGAACGGCTGGATATTTTCCAGTCCGCCCACATTGGTGGTCGGATATCGGACATGACCTATTGCAATGTTGCCGGTCAGTTCGTCCAGATGATTCTGGCCGAATATCTCGATCACGAGCCCCGCACCCTTATGCAGATGCATGCCCTGTTTATCGGCACTTACTATACCACAACCCTGCTGACCGCGGTGCTGAAGGCTGTGCAGCGCATAATAGGCATACTGGGCGGCATTCTCAACGCCGTATATGCCAAACACTCCGCATTCGTGATGCAATTCTTCCATATTATTATACGTATTCGTCAATTCTCTTAATGGCAAGACCGTCTACACCGATCTTGCAGAAGGCGTAGATGAACGCGCTGGCCTGACGGGCGTTGGTTATAAGCGGAATATTGAAGTCAACCGCCGTACGCCTAATCTGGTATCCGTTCTGAAGCTCACGCGCCGTATTGTTCTTGGGTATGTTGATGGCCAGGTCAATCTTGCCGCCGCGC
>Ga0310786_10004310_pt1 | contig 19883 bp, 11 predicted proteins | sample AusTroGonzalo_MG_FD_203881 | JGI IMG/M metagenome (GOLD analysis project Ga0310786, IMG submission 203881) | Bovine rumen microbial communities from tropical cattle in Woodstock, Queensland, Australia - Gonzalo_03 (v2) (version 2) | ecosystem: Host-associated > Mammals > Digestive system >... | reverse complement strand
GACGAGGCCGCTCCGGACCTTCCCTGGGCAGTCAGCGCCGCGGATGACGGCCGTATGACGCGCGCAGCCGCGCTCGGCCTCAAGCTCCGCATCCTGTGCTTCGCCGCCAGCCCGACCTTCAACTCCAACACGCTCTGGCACCCCCAGGCCGACGAGTACACCTGCTACACCAACTACAGCGCAGCCCGCTGGCAGGCCGCCAAGGCCGCCGCTGACGAGTTCATGAGGCAGCAGATGGCCAACGGCCACTATGCGCTCTGCGAGGCCCAGCCCGACGCCCTCACGGGTGAGATCACCCCGAGGGCATACCGCCTGGCATACCGCAAGGGCTACTTCGAGCGCGGAAGTTCGGAGTGCATCATTTCCATACGCAAGTCCAACAGCACCAGTTACCACGACAAGCACTACGAGGTGCAGGGCTCGTACGGCAGCGGCGCCTCGCTCAACTGGGTGAACAAGTTCCCCTGGGCCGACGGTACTCCTTTCCCGGAGGATTTCCCCTGGGAGGACAAGTCCGCGTGGCCTGAGCATCCTTTCTTCAGGCCCGATCCGCTCGGTACGCTGAAAGTCGGTGGTGCAGGCTTCACCGAGACCCGCGATCCCCGTCTCTACGAGAACGTCGGCGTCCCCGGCGACATCTGGCGTGACGGTACCGTGGGCCGCGCCTATGACAACCACAAGTATCACCAGGACGGCTGTCCGGGCTTCCTGATGATGAAGTATGTCCTCCAGCAGAACTCCGACCGTTCCCAGCCTCAGCACTGGTGCATGATGCGTTTCGCTGAAGTGCTCCTGAACTGCGCCGAGGCCTACAACGAGGCCGACGGAGGTCCCTCCGACAAGGCTTACGCCTGGGTGAACGCCGTTCGCGCACGCGTCGGCCTGCCCGGCCTGCCGGAAGGCATGACCCAGGAGGAGTTCCGCAAGGCGCTCATCCTCGAGCGCGAACTCGAGTTCGGCTTCGAGGAGGTGCGCTGGTTCGACATGGTCCGCTGGGGCCTCAAGGAGGCGTTCACCACGCCCCTGCAGGGTCTCACCTCCTTCGGTGACAAGGACAGGGAGGCGACCGTTTTCACCTTCAAGGTGAAGGACGCCTACCCGCCGCGCAAGTGGTACACCGATTTCGACACCAAGTGGTATCTCGCCCCCATCCCCGCCATTGAGATCAACAAGGGCTACGGGATGACTCAGAATCCGGGTTGGTAATCTAAAATGTGCCCGAATATGAAAAGATTGTTAGCATATATAACCTTACCGCTTCTGCTGGTCTGCGCCGTGGCTTCCGCACAGGATGTCGCATCGCCGCTGGACTCCGTCGACCTGGGCAACATGTTCAGGATCAGGGCCAACGGCAATCTCAGCGCAGGCAGCGCCCTCTTTGAGAAGAGCCCTGAAGTGGATATCGCAAATGCCCTGTACGGGCAGTTCTCCGGCCTCCTGGTGAAGAACGGTTCCAGCGTGTACGACTCCAACCAGTCGAAACTGAAACTGGCCCTCCGCCTGCACGGTCACAGCCCGCTCCTCCTGGTGGACGGTTTCCCCCGTTCTCTGGATGACCTGACGGGCGTGGAGATCGACCAGATAACCGTCCTCAAGGACGCAGCCGCCTCCGCCATATATGGCGTGAAGGGCGGCGACGGAGTGATCTCCATCACCACCAAGCGAGGAAAGGACGCCCCCCTGAAGGTGACCGCGAAGTACCAGTACGGTCTGCAGACCATGTTCCGCGCCCCTGAGTTCGCCGACGCCTACACATACGGCTTCCTCGTGAACGAGGCCCGCACCCTGGACGGCCTTCCCGTCAAGTACAACGACGCGGAACTGCTGGCCCTCTACAGCGGACAGTATCCCTACGCCTATCCGAACGTGAACTGGTGGGACGAAGTCTACCGCAGCCACGGTGACAACCACCAGGCCGAATTCACCTTCACGGGCGGCAACCGCAACTTCCGCTATTTCGCGGCGGTCGATTACCTGAAGGAGGACTTCCTCTACAAGAAGGCCACCTCCGACGACCGCTACAACGCCAACCATTATGACAACCGCCTGGGCATCCGCGCCAACGTGGACGTGAACGTCACGCCCACCACGGTGATGAAGATCGGAGTGCGCGCCCGCCTGGCGGAATTCAACAAGGGCAACTACTCAGGACGCATCGAGAGGACCCTCTACACACTCCCTTCGGCGGCATTCCCTGTGAAGCAGGCCGACGGCGCGTACGGCGGAACCTCCCTCTACGGTGACGTGAACCCTGTCGCTCAGATGCAGGAACTCGGACAGAAGCAGTATTCCCAGACCAAGGTGCTGGCCGACATGCTTCTCCGCCAGGACCTCGGGAGCGTCATTCCCGGCCTCACCGCGGACGTGAACGTGGCCTTCGACTACATAGGCCGCCTGTCCGAGGACGCCACCAAGGAGTTCCAGTATTCGGAACTCATCAGCACGGTGGCGGCCAGCGGGGACCAGAGTTACATCCTCTCCGAGCAGAAGTACTACGGCACGAACTCCAAGATAGTGGAGTTCAGCCACTGGTTCAGCAACCTGGAGATGAAGTTCGAAGGTCAGGGACGCCTCAACTGGGAGGGTGAATTCGATGAGAGCCACGTGGAGATGCACGCCGCCTACCGCCAGCGTTCTTGGATCCTCAGCGGCCAGAACAATTCCTCCAAGACCCAGGAGATCCTGGGAACGGTCAGTTACAACTGGAAGGAGCGCATCTTCGCCGACCTCGTACTGAACTACTCCGGTTCCGCCTACATGCCCAAGGGCAAGCGCTTCCACTGGTATCCGGCCCTGAGCGTCGCCGCGGTCGTGCTGCCCGGCGACCCGTACCTGAAGGTGTACGGCTCGGCCGGCCTCAGCGGCTCCGACTCCGACCTCGAGCACGAACTCTGGCGTCAGAACTACGTGAGCGGCAACGGCTACTACTTCGGCGCCAACGGCGGCACGAGTTACAGCGGCCGCACCGAAGGCAAGATGGCCGCCGTCACCCTGAGCCCCGAACTGTCGCGCAAGGCGACTGCCGGACTGGATCTCGCCTTCTTCGGCAAACGGCTCAATATCAATGCTGAAGGCTTTCTGGAGGACCGCCAGAACATCCTCATTTCCCCGTCCAACATCTCGCAGGTGATCGGCGTGGGAGTGAGCCAGCAGAGCATAGGAGAGTACACTTACAACGGTATAGACCTCTCCGTGTCCTGGAACGACCGCCGCGGTGACTTCGACTACGGCCTGTACGCCAACGGCGGCTGGCTGTTCACCAAGGTCATAGACGACGGCCAGGCATACGAGATGTACGACTACCTCTACCGCAAGGGCAACCCCGTGGGCCAGCGCTACGGCCTCGAGGTCATAGGCATCTTCCAGAACCAGGTGGAGATCAACAACAGTCCCCAGCAGACCTTCGGAACGGTCCGTCCCGGCGACCTCAAGTACCGTGACCAGAACGGTGACGGCGTCATCGACAAGCAGGACCGCGTGAAGATGTTCGGCAGCAGCACCCCGCTCCTCCAGTTTGGCTTCGGCATCCACGCCGGATACAAGAATTTCAAGGTCTATGCTGATTTCCAGGGAGTTACCGGTGTCACCATCGACCTCCTGGATTCGCCTCTGTACCAGCCTCTCGTTTCCAACGGGACCATCTCCAAGACCTTCCTCGACAGGGAGGTCACCTGGGCACCGGGACGCGAGGAGTACGCCACAATACCTCGCCTGACCACCCAGGAGAACCCCAACAACTATGTGTCGAACTCCCTGTGGTACCGCGACGGCTCCTTCATCAAGCTGCGCAACGTGGGCGTGTCCTACACCATTCCGAAGGATGTCTTCCGGATCTGCGATGCCACGGTGTCACTGACCGGAACGAACCTCTTCAGCCTGGACAACATAGGATTCGCCGACCCCGAGCAGCTGGGTGCATACTATCCTTCCACCCGGGTATTCTGGGCGGGTATCAAGTTCAACTTCTAAACCGGGAAAAGATATGAAAAAGTTACTCTATATCCTGACAGCGGCCCTCCTTATGGCCGGCTGCAACTTCCTGGACTTTGACGAATCCTCGAGCGACTACTCCCGGGAGGATATGTACAAGACGTACAGCAATATCCAGAAAATGCTCACGAACATCTATGGATATATGCCGAACAAGGATATCGCGGACGTGGGCAGCGCCTTGCGCGACTGCGGCTCGGACGACGCCGAATACGGCGACCCTGACGCCAGCGTGCAGCGCTTCACCAACGGCAACTGGTCTGCCCTGAACATCGTGGACGACAAGTGGAGCGATATGTACCGCGGCATCCGCAGCGCCAACGAGTTCCTCGAGTCCATCGAGACCGTGGACCTGTCGATGTACCAGTACGACAGCAAGTACCAGCGCTGGCTGGAGCACCTGCAGTACTATCCGTACCAGGCCAGGGTCCTGCGCGCATATTTCTTCTTCGAACTGGCCCGCCGCTACGGCGACATCCCGATGCCGATGACGATGCTCACGGCCGAGGAGGCCAACGAGATAGGGAAGACTCCCTTCGACGAGGTGATCGACTTCATAGTGAGCGAGTGCTCCGAGTCCGCCGCCAAACTGCCCGACACCTACGTGGGAATGCTTGACGACGAGATCGGCCGCGTCACGAGGGGATTCGCCCTGGCCGTGAAGGCCAAGGCCCTCCTCTACGCCGCGTCTCCGCTCCACAATCCTTCGGGCGACAGGTCCAAGTGGCAGAAGGCCGCCGCTGCGGCCAAGGAACTGATGGACTTGGGAGTCTACAAACTTGATCCCTCGGAGAAGGCCAACAACTACACTTCCCAGGAAGTTGTATTCGCCATAATGCGCTCCGAGAGCCAGAGTTTCGAGAAGTACAACTTCCCTGTGCGCTTCACCGAGGGACAGCGGACCTCCATTTCCGGAACCTATCCCACCCAGAACCTGGTGGATGCGTTCCAGACCGCCGGAGGCTACGACATTACCCTCACCGCGAACGGATGGCAGACCGCCGATCCCGATTTCGACATCACCAAGCCTTATGAGGGCCGCGACCCGCGCTTCGCGCGTGTGATCCTCGCCAACGGGATGTCGTTCAAGGGTGCCACGATCGAGACCTTCGTGGGCGGAAAGGACTACTCCGCCACCCGTAACGACCTGGGCTCGCCGACCGGCTACTACCTCCGCCGCTACATCCAGGAGAGCACCAGTTTCACGCCTGAGAACACGGTGACGAACAAGCACCAGTGGATAGTTTACCGCTATGCGGAGACCCTCCTCACCTACGCAGAGGCCCTGAACGAGTACCTGGGCGGCCCGACCGCGACGGACGGAACCTTCTCCGTCAGCGCCCTCGCAGCCCTGAACCAGGTCCGTGCCAACGCCGGGATGCCGGCGGTGACGGCTTCCACGCAGGACGCCTTCCGCGAGGCCGTGCGCCGCGAGTGGAGGGTTGAGTTCGCCTTCGAAGACCATCGATTCTGGGATGTGCGCCGCTGGGACATAGGCCAGTCGACGCAGGGCCAGATAGACGGAGTGGAGATCACCCGCAACGGCGGAAAGTTCGACTACAAGCGCGTGACGGTGGAGAACCGCACCTGGAGTTCCAGGCAGAACCTCTACCCGATCCCTCAGTCCGAACTCTTCAACAATCCCAACCTCAATCCCCAGAATGCCGGATGGGAGCTGTCCATAACCTCGGAATAAAAATAAACGACATATGAAAACGATAACCAGAATCATTGCAAGCCTGTCCGTCCTGACCGCCGCCGTAGCGTGCCAGCAGTTCGTGATCGACACGCAGATGACGCCCGAGAAGGAGTACGCGAACCTGCGGCTGGTCTGCGACGCCGTGGATTCCTACCATTTCGCATCCACGAATGCGGACAAGGTCACCTTCAACGTGAGCGCCAACACGCCCTGGACTATCACGCGTTCCAGCGGCGCCGAGTGGTGCACCGTCACCCCTTCCTCCAGTTCGAGTTCCAGCCTCATCTCCGACGTGGTCGTGAGCGTGGCTGACAACCCCGACGGGGAGGACCGCACCGCCACCCTCACCGTGACGGGCGAACGCATCAGTTCATTTTATACCATCACGATCAGGCAGGACCGCAAGGGCAGGCTGTTCGTGACCCCCGTCGCCAAGGATTACGTGGCGACGGGCGGCCCCCTCTCTTTCACTCTCAACACCAATCTCCCCTGGGAGGTCCGCAGCGACGTCTCCTGGCTGTCCTTCAACCGTGAGAACGGCCAGCCCGACCCGGACGGCAGGACCATCACCATCATCGCCACGGCTGAGCCCAGCGACGTGCTGGAGCGCGTTGCCACTGTGACGGTGGTCGCCGGCGATGACGAGGAGTCCTTCGAAGTGACCCAGAAGGGCACTTTCGAGATGACCGAGATCACCGGAGAGTTCCCCGGAAAGGGTGGCACCCAGGTGCTCAAGCTGCGCACCGACCTGCCCTGGACGGTGAGCGCCGACAAGGACTGGATCAGGTTCGACAAGGAGTCGGGCGCGGGCAGCAACGGCGTCACCGCCGTGAACGTCACCGCGGCGCCTAACGAGGATGTCGCCCGCAAGGCCGTCATCTCCGTGACGGCGGGAGGTGAGGTCCGCGAGTTCGAGGTATCCCAGGCGGGCGCATCCTTCGGGATCGTCCCTCCGGCCGACCCGACCATAGACCGCAAGGGCGGTGAAATTATCGTCGAGGTGGATGCCTCCAAGGCCTGGGAGCCTCAGACCGAGACTCCGGGCTTCAAGGTCGAGAAGGTCGATGCCAACCACTTCAAGGTCATCGCGGGCTTCAACAACACCTTCGGCGAGCGCAAGGGTATTGTATCCATAGTCGCGGGCACTTCCACCGACAGCATCGAGATCACCCAGGACACCAACTTCGAGGTCCAGAACGGCGAGGTGCTCGCGGACGGCTCCGTCAAACTCAGCGGCGACAAGGGCTCCCGCGTGTACTTCAAGGACGGCCTGCGCTGCATGACCCTCGTCCTGACGATGGGCGAGAAGCATTTCGGCGACGCCGGACAGCTCTGGGTCCAGGGCGCCATCGGCAGCGTGAACATCTACAACCAGCTGTCCCTGGGCGGCAACACCCGCATCCGCACCGACGGCAACATGGCCGACGAGGCCGGAACCAGCGCCTACAAGAGCAGTTCCTTCTCCATCTCCAAGGATGAGTTGAACGCGATGGGCACCTACGAGTACGGCTTCAAGCCCAATGCCGAGGACAACACCCTGATGGACATGTGGTTCAAGGTGGACGGCACGGAGAAGAAGGCCCACACGGGCAACAATCCGTTCTACTACAATCCCGCAACGGTCAACTACTACTTCGGCTTCTACGGCACGACGTCCGACGGCAGCTGGTACGTGGTGAAGAGTTGCGACATCACCGTCAATGAAGAGGCCTATTAATCCGTCCGAGCCATGAAGAAGATATTCATCCTGCTCTGCTGCGCCGCCGCCCTCGTCACGGGGCTGTGCGGCTGCGGGCAGAAGATAGAAGAGCCGGTGAAGGTCGTGGACCTGCGCTACAGGGCGCAGGACAGTTACGACCTTCCGGCCGCGGGGGCCAAGGCGTTCACCATACTGGTGGCGTCGACGGACCCCTGGACGGTCACCAGCGAACATCCCGACTGGTGCATCATCAGCGAGGAGGAGGGTGACGCCTCCGATCCCGAGCTCGTCCATACCGGACAGGCCGAGGCCACCGCAGTGCGTATCCAATACTATGACAATACCTTCCTGGACGACCGCGAGGACAAGATAACCATCAAGAGCGACTACTGGGTGGGCAAGGTCATCACCGTACGCCAGAAGGGAAGCGCCTTCCTCACCGTTGACGAGGCCGACCTCGACCAGGCGGTGACCAAGGCCGGCGGCGACCACTACATCCACATCAAGTCCAACCAGAACTGGACCGCCCGCGTCACTGACGGAAGCTGGGTGACGGTCACCGATGGTGCGTCCGGCAAGGGCACGGGCACCGTCACGGTGAGCGCCGCCGAGAACTCCTCCGAGCTGCGCTACGCCGAGGTGACGGTCTATGACCGCAACAACGAGGCGAAGGCCCTGATCAAGTTCACCCAGGACGGCGTGCAACTTGTTCCGCTCGCGACCGAGATCCGCGCCGGTTACGATCAGGCTTCCGCCGAAATCGGTGTCCTTTCCAACGCGAAGTGGACGGTCACCAAGGAGTCCGCCTCCGACGACTGGTTCGACATCCTCACCCCGAGCGGCGAGGGCGACGGTACCATCAGGATCGCGTTCAAGCAGAATGACGGTGAAGGCCTGCGCAGCGCGACCATCATCCTTCAGAACGTGGTGGCCCATGAGGGCGACTTCGGCGCCGTGAAGGAGATCGTCGTGAAGCAGGCCTACAAGATCACCCCGACAAGGGTCATCATGAACAACGACGAACTCGGCAACTGGACTTCCGACTGGGCCAACAAGCCCTTCTACGTCAAGGACACCGGCCTCCAGTTCGACTCCAAGGCCCGTCTGAACCGCAGCATGCCTTTCGGCAACTACACCTTCCACTGGACGGCCATCGGCCCTGAGGCCCGTGTCCGCCATTGGTTCTGCTTCAGCGAGGGCTGCGAGCTCAAGGCGGACATCCGTCCCGCCGACGGCAAGGTCGGCTACGACTTCAATGCCGCCGGTGACGGCAACAAGCCCAGCGTCGACGGCTTCACGGCCGTGGATTTCACCCAGGATGTGGAGGTCACCTACAAGTTCGACCCGAGCGGTGCAGGATTCTGCCACGTCACCTATCTGGTGAACGGTGTTGAGGCGGGTAGTTTTGACACTTCCGACAGTTTGCTCCGCACCGTCACCTGGGGCGCAAGCATCAATATGTACATCGGCGTACAGGACACCGGCAGCGCCATCTGCCAGTGGTACGAGTACACCCCGCCGATGAACTGGGACGAATAGACGAAGGACCCTTAAATGAATCAGAAAATGAAAGCGATTTATAGATCAGTCCTTTTGACCGGCGCCCTGTGGGCACTATTCGCCTGCGGTGGCCAGGATCCGATCACTCCCGACGATCCCGATCCCAAGCCGGAGCCCGAGACCCGTACCCTGACCTTCGTGCTCCCCTCCGTCACGGGAGGGGAGACCGCAGGGCTCAAGACCGCCTGGAAGGCGGGCGACCAGATCGTCGTCCACGGCGAATACGCCAGGGACCAGGTGGTCGTGACCCTCGAGGCCGGTGATATTTCCGGTGACGGCAAGACCGCTACCAGGAAGGTGGAGGGCCTTTACCCCTATGAGAGGGAAGACTGCTCCAGCACCCTGTACGCGTCCTATCCAGCATCTGTGGTGAACAACCTCAAGCACTGCTTCTTCTACAGCCAGTTCTCCACGACCAACGCTCAGATAATGGCCGCCTGCAACAGCGGCGACACCTTCCAGTTCCAGAACATCTGCGGCATCCTGTCGATGACCGCGGAAGGGGATTTTGAGGGTTACAGCCTGTCCACACCCAAGAAGGAGGCGCTGGGCTATGAGTTCCTGCAGGTGAAGATCACCGACAACGAGCAGAATTTCAAGCAGTACGTGGGCAATCCCATCATCCAGCTCGACGGCAAGGCCGAGGGTTCGAAGATAATGGCCTTCCTGCCGGAAGGCACCGCCTTCGAGTCCGGCTTCGTCGTCAAGTTCAAGGAGGGCGGAGACTATACCAAGATCTACAAGAACACCACGCCCATCGCCTTCGAGCGCGGCACGGTGGTCGATCTCGGTGACATCACCCCCTTCATCCAGCACTACGACAATCCTTTCTCCAGCGACATCAGGGACCTGGACGAGAACGGCAACGCCAACTGCTACATAGTCAGTGAACCCGGAGGATACAAGTTCAAGGCCGTCATAGGCAACGAGTCCACCAACTACCTTAAGGACGTCGAGTCCGCTGTCATCCTCTGGGAGACCTGGAACAACAATGCCGAGGTCACGCCCAACAGCGTGCTCGCTTCCGCCTCGTACGCCGAGGACTACATCATCCTCCGCACTCCCGACACCCTGCATCCCGGCAACGCGGTCATCGCGGCCAAGGATGCCGCCGGCACCATACTCTGGAGCTGGCACATCTGGGTGCCCGAGACGGCCGTCAAGACCGGCAACTTCGGAGGCATAATGGTGGACGACCTGATGGACCGCAACCTCGGCGCACTCGTGGCTACGTCCGATGGCGACGGTTCGATAGATCCGCGCTCCTACGGACTGATGTACCAGTGGGGACGCAAGGACCCGTTCACCGCAGCGGGAGAGTTCAACGGCAAGTCTCCGGCCACCTGGGCCGGCGAGCCGGACGAGGTGGCCCCCGCCCAGATTTCCCTGGAGGAGTCCATCGCGCATCCGCGCAGGCTGGGCCATATCAACAACGGCGACTGGCTCACGATCACCGACGACAATCTCTGGAACGAGACGGAGAAGTCCATCTACGATCCCTGCCCTCCCGGATACCGCGTGCCGAAGTACAAGCCCGCCGGTTCCTTCTGGAGCGGCGACCTCACCGCCCAGCCCGGCTGGAGCGTGAACGTGGCCGCCGGCTGGTTCAAGATCGGCTCGCCCGACGCTTCCGTATTCCCCATCGCCGGCTATCGCGATGACTACGAGGTGGGCGGCCTCGCCAAGGTGGGCGTGCGTACCCTGTACTGGGTCGCCACCGGCAGCGGCGCCAGCGGCAGCGGCGCGAACCTCCGCTCCGACAGCGGCTACAAGTTCGGCTCCGCGCCGAAGGCCCGTCTCGGATCGGTCCGTTGTGTTGTAGAATAAGCTTGAAAACAAAAATAAAATATAACCAATATGAAAAAGTTTTTCGTTATCGTTGTGCTGGCGCTCCTTGCGGTAGGTTGCGCCAAGGAATATGACGACACCGGCCTGAGGGAACTCATCGCGGGCCTGGACCTTCGCATCAGCGAACTGGAGACCTCCATCAGCAGCCTGCAGAGCACCCTGGGCGACGGCAAGTTCGTCCGGAAGGTGGAGGAGTACAAGGATCCCGATACCGGCCGCACCACCGGCATCACCGTCACCTATACCGACGGCAACATCGTGCATTTCAACATAGTCCCCACGGATCCCTCCAAGGGCCCCGTGTTCTCCGTGATCCGCAACGGCGCAGGTGACCTCTGCTGGGCAGTGGACGGCGTCATAATCAAGGTCGGCGGAGAGGATGTGTCCGTCTATCAGACCCCTGTCTTCTCCATCGATGAGGAAGGCAATCTCATTGTCGAGATCGACGGCCAGCAGACCAATCTCGGACCTGTCAAGAGCGAAGGCGCCACCCTCCAGGACGGTATCTTCACCAACCTTGCCGTCACCGACAATGCCGTCGTCCTCACCCTCGCCGACGGCTCCACGGTGAACATTCCGTTCGCCGAGGCCTTCCAGCTGGTGATCGGGAAGACTGAGTATGTCTATTCCGGCTCCGGTCCCGTCGAGATACCTTATACCGTCACCGCCAAGACCGGTGCGACCGTCGTAGACGCCTATTATGACATCGACAAGTTCTCCGTCGCCGTCGGTGCCGACAAGATCACCGTCACTCCCATCGTGCCGAAGGCCAGCGGGATGATTCTCGTCTATGCCGACTCAAAGGTGGGCCTGACCTCCATCGTCAGCCTCGTCGTGGAGGCGGAGGGCATCCGCATCCTTGACACCCCGTACAGCGCCACAGTTGACTACCTGGTGGAGGGCGAGGACGCTACTCTCGTGGCCAACGCCGTCTCCAACATCCCGTTCTCCGTGAATCCCGTCGACGAATGGATCCACGTTGTGAGCGTGAAGAGCCAGGCATACGCCATCAACCTCAAGTTCGACGACAACAAGACCGGAGCGGTGCGCGAAGGCAAGGTCAACATCACCCGCGAGGGTACCGGCGACGTGGTCCAGACCCTCGTCATCGCCCAGCTCCCTATGCAGGAGGAGGTCGGTCCCAAGGACCTTGGCAGGAAGGGCACGGCCAACAGTTACATAGTTGACGTGACCGCCGCGGGAGCCGAGTACAAGTTCGCCGCAGTCAAGGGCAACAGCGAGGAGTCCGTGGGCGCCGTCGCATCCGCAGAGGTGCTCTGGGAGACCTGGAACAACGGTGAAGAGGTTGTGGCCGGCAGTGTGGTCGCTTCCGTCTCCTTCGCCGACGGCTATGTCTTCATCACCCTGCCCGCCGAGCCTCACGCCGGCAACGCAGTCATCGCCGCCAAGGATGCCGCCGGCACCGTGCTCTGGAGCTGGCACATCTGGGCTCCGGCCACCGCCATCGAGAGCAATACCTACGGTCTGCTGGACAAGGAACTGATGGACCGCAATCTGGGCGCCCTCGTGGCCGCCAAGGCCGGTGAGGCCGCTCCCGCCGAGTCGTTCGGCCTGACCTACCAGTGGGGACGCAAGGACCCGTTCGTGGGTGCGAAGGCCGCCAATTCCGGCAGCAACGCCACCGTGGCGGGTGCCGCGTTAACCGTCGCCGATGCCACTATCACCGTCGAGGAAGCAATCGCCAATCCTACCCTAATCGGCCACAGCAACGACGCCGACTGGCTTCCTGCAGCCGACAACACCCTTTGGTTGGACGAGGCAAAGACCATCTACGACCCCTGCCCTCCGGGATACCGTGTCCCCGCCCGTGACAAGGCCCAGCCTATGTTCAGCGGCGATCTTTCCGCACTTGCCGGATGGGCCGTCAGCAGCGACAACTTCTACTTCCAGATGGGCGATCCCGCCACAGTGTTCCCGTTTGCGGGCTACCGCGACGACTACAGCGTCGGCGGACTGACCCACGCGTATGACCGCTCCGTCATCTGGACCGCCCACAACGACGGTGACAAAAAGGGTTATATGCTGAACGTCCGCGGCTCGAGCACCCATACCCTCGGCTCCGCTCCGAAGGCCCGTGCCGGTTCCGTCCGTTGTGTAGCCGAGTAAACTCCCTGCCATGAGAAAGACATCTCACATATTGATCGTGTCGCTCCTGGGCCTTTTCCTGGCCCAGGGGTGCGCGGACGACCGTATGGGGATGGCCGTTCCGAACCCTGACACCAAGCCGACGGCTGGGACGATCCCTTCGGGAGATCCCTTCAACCCCGACGAGCCGCCCGGGCCGGTGGACCCGACGGATCCTTCGGATCCCTGGTCCACGGACCCGGCGCGGCTGGCGCGGCTCGGCCAGACTCCCATAGTCGAGGTGTACTACACTGAATACACCGACAAGTCGCTCTTCCCGAGCGTCTCGGAGATGCGCAACTACACGCACGTGAACGTCGGCCATGGCCGCTTCGTCAACAAGAAGACGGGCGACGGCGGCATCGAGATCGCCGATCCGGACCTCGTGAGGAAGTTCATCGCGATGAAGGCCGAATACCCTGAACTCAAGGTCAAGCTGATGATCGGAGGCTGGGGCAAGAACGCCGACGGATTCTCGATGATGGCGCGCGACGCAGCGAAGCGCAAGCTCTTCGTGGACGAGTGCGTGCGCATCTGCAACGAGTACGGCGTGGACGGCTTCGACATCGACTGGGAGTATCCCACCTATGCGGCCAAGGACGGCGACTATGTGAACGGCGCGAGTCCGGACGACTACCAAAACTTCGTGACGATGTTCAAGGAACTCCGTGCGGCCCTGCCGGACAAGATCCTCTCATACGCGGCTTCCGACAGCGGAAAGTACACCGACAACTACGGCGTGCTGCCCTATGTGGACTATATCAACGTGATGACCTACTCTATGGGCAATCCTCCGTACCACAACTCTCCTCTGCACCGTTCGACCATCACCAAGACGCGCTCGTGCGACGAGGTCATCGACGACATCTTCCACGGGGAGCAGAAGGTTCCCTACCAGATGATGAATTTCGGCGTGGCCTTCTACGGGCACGGCGATGCGAACAACAACAAGACGAGTTACTACTATCCCAGTTCCACCGACTACAGCATGCTGGAGGACATTTTCTTCAAGGGAAAATGCCAGGGTAGGGACGTCACGGGCAAGAACTACCGCATCTGGGACGACGTGGCCAAGGTCCCTTACCTGGCCGACGCGCTCGGAAAGATGTACGCCAGTTATGAGGACATAGAGTCCCTCAACTATAAGGTGGAGTATCTCAAGTCACGCGGCATGCTCGGGGCGATGGTCTGGGAGTACAGGCACGACGACGCCAAGGGCACCCTCAGGCACGCTCTCAGGCACGCTATGGACGGGGTTCCGGACGAGCCCGGGCGCCTGGAGCGCCCGGAGGAGAACGTCCCGGAGCCCGTCACGGTGCCGGTGATGGGTAGTTACGTCAAGTACAGTCTCAGCAGCGTCGTGGAACTCTCCGACCTCTGCATGAGCAAGGACAAGGATTTCCTCTGGGGAGTCTGCGACGAGAACGGCGACCTGTACAAGATAAGTTTCGACGGCAAGGCCACCCTGCACTGGCAGCATTCCGCTGACATGGAAGGCGTGACTGTCGACCCTGACAGCGGCGACCTTTTCATCGCCATCGAAGGGGAGCAGAAGGTATACCGCGTCTATGCGCCCGCATACAACACCTACAAGACCATCTGGTATGTCCAGGAGGCGGTTGACGGCAGTTACGGCAACAGCGGCCTGGAAGGCATCACCTGGTACAAGGACGGGACGATGTACATCGGCTCCCAGACCGGCGCCAACCTGTGGACCTACAAGGTGGACGGTACGAAGGTCTCGAAGGTGTCCCTGAAGACTGTCGCTTCCGGCATCACGGAGGTCGCGGGTCTCTGCTACGATCCCGAGAGGGACCTTCTGTGGGTCGTCGACTCCAATGTCTTCAAGATCTTCCTGTTCAGCGGGGATGCGTCCGAACTCGTCGCCGAGTACGACATTTCGGGCATGACGAAGAACAATCCCGAGTCGATCTGCGTGGACCATGCGAACAGTTGCGTCTGGGTTGCAGACGACGACCAGCAGTCGACGCTCTTCAAGATTTCCTTCACGGGTCTCTGATGAAGTCCCTTGCATAAAGAAGAAGGCCGCCAACTGGCGGCCTTCTTCTTTGTATGGCTTGGGGAGATCAGTCGATATTCTTCTTCTCTGCGGTCCAGCCTTCGCGCTGGGCGACGCCGCAGGGATCGCCGAGAAACATCTTGGCGGCCTCCTTGTCGCCCTGGAGCTGCCACTGCAGCCAGGCGAGGGCTACGACGGAGAACTCGCCGCCGTGGGGCTGGGCGTAGGTGCCGCCGTGGCCGACCGGGTAGTTGGCGGCGAAGGCGGGAACCTTGGTGATGCGGGAGAAGTCGTCCATGCCGTTGCCATAGGCGATGTCGGTCTCACCTCCGAGGATGTAGATGATGGGGACCTTGATGTCCTGGAGTTTCTCCTTGTCGGGCATGGGCATTCCGGGGACGGCGCCGGCCGGGTTGGAGAAGAGGCCGCTGTTGCAGATCATGAGGGTCTTGAAGCGCGGGTCGGAGGAGTTGTCGAGGGTCTGGAGACCTCCGCAGGACATTCCGGCCGCAGCGACTGCGTTGAGGTCAAGTTTCTGATAGTAAGGGCTTTCCTTGTCGGCGTTGACCACTGCGGCCCAGTCGACGCTCTCCAACTGCTGCGCGGAAGTGGACTGAGGTCCGTAGTTGCGCCTGCCTTCCTCGGGCATATAGCCGGTGGCTATGACCATGATGCCGTGGGAGGCAAGTTCGCTCAGGAAATTGACGTGCTCCCAGGGGGAGTTGGTGCAGGCGCCGTTGCCCCAGACGAGGACGGGGAGGGGATTCTTCTTGCCGAAGGCGCTGAGGTCTTCAGGACGGAAAATGGTGTGGGCATCGAGGCTCGGTTCGGTGACCATTATGGCCTTGTAGGGGCCGGTGCCGCCGTCTTCCACCACTTTCTTCTCGCTGTAAGTCTCGGCGGGCGCCTTGCCGCCGCAGGCCTGGAGCAGCGCCATCGCGCCCGCCGCCAGGATCAAAAGAGTCTTTTTCATATAATCGCTTTTTTGGGTTGTCCGCTTGACTTACAAATTTACGCTTTTTCCTCCTCCTTTCCTAACAAATCGTGTGCGGATCAGATGCGGGGTTTCTGTATGATGCGTAGGATCAGGGAGACGATGTAGATGATGATGCCGTAGATGGTGGTGATCAAGGTTACCTTGACACCGCCCCAGATGATATTGCTGGCGATATCGGAATTAGCCGAGAGGACATCACCGATCTGCAGGAAGCCCAGGACTGTTCCCAGGAAACCGAAGGCCAGGGCTATCAGACCAATTTCCCTGACCCAGGCGGGGGCTTTCCAGGCGGCGAAGAACATTGCGATCAGGAGGAGTGTTAGGATGCTCATGAAGCCTATTCCTCCTTCGCGGAACAAAACGAATACGGTGGAAGCTGACGGTAACATAATGACATAAACAATTAATAAGTTCAACAATACTTTTCGGAATTCCTTGATGCAAAGGTACGGAGGAAGGGAGGAGAAATGCAAGGTCGAATCCTGCCGACCCGTTGTCAAATCCGTTCAAACCGGATTCCGGGAGCGGTGGGAGGATGTTTTTATTGAAAGAATAAGTATTTTTGCAGTGGAATGAAAAAGATACTCATCATAGTCGCTTACTGGATCGCCGCGATGTTCGTGACGGCGCTGATACTCGTCAGTCTCGACTACGAGATGGGGCAGGCGCTGATGATGAGCCTGACCTTCCTGCCGTCGGCGATGGCCCTGGCCTTCTTCCTGCCGAAGGTGGACAGGACGAAGGACCGCGTCCACCGCATCCTTGACAGCGTCTATATTGTCCTTGGCGTGATGACGATGGCTTTCTTCCTCATTTTCATCATACAGTCGGTCTTCTTCTTCGCCGACAGCGAGGGCGGCAGGGTGTGGGACATACCCGCCATGCTCCGCAATCCCGTGTTCATAGCCTGCGTCCTGGCGGCTCTTGCATACGGCAACTTCCTGCTGGACAAGTATCTGAATGCCAAATATCCCTCCGACAAGCCAATCACTTTCACTTCCGACTACAAGAAGGTCTCGCTCAGGAAAGAAGACATACTCTATATCGAGTCGCGCGATTCCGAGGTGTGGATAGTGGCGCGGGACGGTCGGACCTACCGCAACCGCACCGGCATCACCCAGTGGGAGAACCTCCTCGGCCCCGGATTCCTGCGCATCCACCGCGCCTTTCTGGTGAATGCTTCCGAGGCCACCCTGTCCTCGCCCGACACCGTCACCGTCGGCGGCGTGGAACTTCCGGTCTCCCGGAAATACAAGGACGCTGCAAGGGCGTTGTCACAAGGATAAAAATATGAAAGGCCGCTGATAAAGCGGCCTTTCACAATTAAACAGGGTTTCTCTTATTCCCAACCGGGATTCTGCTTGATGCCTACGCCCTTCTCCTCGTCCCAGGGGTTGAGTTCGACGACGTCGAACGGGAAAGGATAGAGTTCGTGCTTGCCCTTCACGAAGCCGCCGCCCTTGGCGCCGTAGCCGTCGTCGACCCACATCACGATGGCCTTGTGAGGACGTCCGGTGGCTTCGTTGTAACTGCCTGCGATGTCGTCACGCTTGATGTCATTGCCGGAGCCGGTCTTGAGGGTGAGGTAGGTGTATGAGCCTTCCGTGACTTCCACGGGGACGAGAGGCTTGCTCTTGTCGGCACCGCCGGAGGAGTTCTTCTCCCAGTTGCCGAAGAAGTCGTCGCGCAGGTACGGGGTCAGGCTGTGGCTCCTGAAGGCCAGTTCCTTCTCTGCGTCGCCCCAGCGGACGAGGTCGACGAAGCGGGTGCCCTCCCAGGCCATCTCGAACCATTTCTCCTTCTTGACATTGTCCATCGTCAGCGAGGAGTAGGTCGGGGCTCCGGCGCGGGTCGCGACCTGGTTCAGGTACTGCAGGCCGTCGTTGTCGCCCGTCTGGGCGCAGGCCTCGGCATAGAGCAGAAGGACCTCCGCATAGCGCATCACGGTCTTGTTCTCCTGGGTCGGAGCGGTACTGTTGGTGTTGAGGTCTGACTTGTAAGGGATGAACTTGAACCAGAACCAGCCGTAGTTGGCGTAGAGGTCGGGACGCTTCTTCAGGTCGAGGCCGCGGTTCTTGTCCATAAGTTTCTCCTCCTTGGTCATCAGGGTGCCGTCCTTCTTGGTGTCGAGGCTGGTGTAAGGATATGCGGTCAGCAACTCCTCGTAGGTGACCATCCAGGCTTTCTGGCGGGCGGAGCCGGCCTCGTTGGCGAGGATGGCGTCGACGAACTTCTTGGTCGGGGCCATGTTGTTGCCCCAGCCGGCGGACTGGAGGGTGAAGTCGGGGAACTTGGTGAACTGGCGCAGGAAGAGCGACTGGTTCGACTGGTAGTCCCAGCGGCCGTTCTTGCCATAGTAATCGTTGTCCTCGACATTGATCTCGAAGATCTTCTCCGAGCAGCCGTCGCCGGCCATATGGAAGAGGTCGCGCATCTGCGAGCCGGGCACCAGTTCGTAGTTGCCGGAGGTGATGACGGCCTTGAGGGGCTCCTTGGCGGCGGCGTAGTCTCCGTGGAGCACGAGGGCCTTGCCGAGGAATGCCTGCGCGGCGCCCTTGGTGATCTTCACTGCGCCGTCTTTGTCGTTCTTGCCGCCTCTGGCGTCGAGGTCGGCTACGGACTCCTTGAACTCATTGATGATCCACTGCCAGAGGACCTCCTTGTCGGAGTTGGTCGGGCGTGCGTCACCGGGGAGGACGTGGTCCACGAGCGGCGGGGTGCCGAAATAGCAGGCGAGGGTCATGTGGCACCAGGCGCGGATGACGCGGGCCTCGGCCACGCAGCGCTTCTTGACGGGAGTGTCGGCGAGTTCGCCGCTCTCCCCGTAGAAGTTGTCGATGACGAGGTTGGCCTTGTAGATGATCTTGTACATCTGCTTGTAAACGGCCGTGATGTGGCCGTTGGTGCTGGAGTAAGTGGCGCGGAACTCGTTGATTTCCTGGCCCGCGACATGGTCGTCCTTATTGCTGCCGCCCCAGTAGAGCTCGTCGCCGGGGGCGTTCATGAAGACGTTGATGGAAGGGGTATTGCTATTGAGCTTGCCATACAGGCCGACGAAGTCGTGGTACACGGACACGATGGCCGACTCGGCGTCAGCGTCCGTCTGGTAGAAATTCTCATAGGCGATGACACCCTTCTGGGGGATATTCAGAAGGTCCTGGTTGCAGGAGGTGGCAGACAGTGCCAGCGCGGCGGACAATCCCAAAACTATATATTTTTTCATACGGCAGAAGGATTAGAAGGAAAGATTGACACCGAACATGAGTTTCTTGGAGTTAGGATACGTACCCTTGTCGAGTCCGCGTCCGGTAGTTCCACCGGTCGTGGCGGCCTCGGGGTCGAAACCGGGATACTGGGTGAAGATGAACCAGTCGTCGAAGGAGACATATGCGCGTGCGGCATTCATCTTAATCTTGCCGAGCCACTTCTTCGGGAGGGTGTAGCCGAGCTGGATCTGCTTGATCTTGAAGTAGTCGCCCTTGAAGATGGTCGCGGACGAGCTCCAGAAGTCAATCTTGTCGTAGAGCTTGTCGATGGTCGGGATAGTCTTGCCGGCCTGCTCGTAATAGTAGTAGAGGGTGTTGATCTTGGTGTGCTCCGTACGGTAGATGCAAGGCACGAGGTAGTTGCCGCCCGAGCCATTGCCGAACACGGTGAAGTCGAGGCCCTTCCAGTCCATCCTGAGGGTGACGCCGTAACTGAAGGTAGGCAGGGTGTTGCCGACGAACTTCAGGTCGTCGGAGGTCGGGGTGGAGGTCAGTCCGCCGTCCTTGTCGTAGAACTGGGCGTATCCGTCCTCACCGATGCCGGCGTACTCGTATCCGTGGAGATACCAGACAGGATATCCTTCCTCGAAGTAGGTGTACATCTTGTAGTTGGCGAAGTGCGAACCGCTCTGGTGGCCAACGGAAGGCTCGAGGTAGGT
>Ga0310786_10004306_pt1 | contig 19896 bp, 24 predicted proteins | sample AusTroGonzalo_MG_FD_203881 | JGI IMG/M metagenome (GOLD analysis project Ga0310786, IMG submission 203881) | Bovine rumen microbial communities from tropical cattle in Woodstock, Queensland, Australia - Gonzalo_03 (v2) (version 2) | ecosystem: Host-associated > Mammals > Digestive system >... | reverse complement strand
TAAAATTCTATAATTATCTATATGTTAAACAGGGAAATTATACAGAATCAAGACGAAAAAGAATTTGTAACAAGTCTGATTATGAGCGACAAATGTTGTCAGGTTTTAATACCTTACATCAAACTTAATTATTTTGATATTGATTATACACGCACAGTTGTTTCGTGGGTAATGGATTACTATAAGAAATTCCGTAATTCTCCGAAACAGGACATTATATCTGTGTATCGCAGCCGCTGCGATGAAATACAAGACGACGCCTTAAAGGAACTCATTCTCAATTATATTCAGGAACTGGGTAAGAATGAGATTGCGATTAACAATGAAGATTACCTTGTCGATAAGTGTAAGGACTTCATTGATTATAAGGCAATGGAAATTTACACGGAAGAAATACAGTCCTGCCTCGATACCAAAAATATGGATAAGGCAAGACAGATACAATCTGAATACAGAAAAGTTTCTACGGTAAATACAAATGAAGTAGACATTATGGACCCAAACAGTATTGCAACCATTGTGGATGATCTTAATGAAGTTGATGAAGAACTGTTTACACTTCCTGATGTTCTTACAGATGTAATCGGTAAAATACACCGTAATGATTTCATTGCTATTCTGGCACCACCTAAAAAGGGTAAGTGTCTAAAAAAACACACTCCTATATTGATGTATGACGGTTCTATTAAGGAAGTTCAGGATATAGTTCCTGGTGATAAACTTATGGGTCCGGACTCAAAACCTAGAAATGTCGAGAGTACTTGTAAAGGTTTTGGTGAAATGTATCGTGTTAAATCTAGGACAAACAAGTTAAGAAAATTTCAGACACCGGACATAGACTTTACTTGTAATGGTGACCATATTTTAGTTCTCAAGAACAATTCTAAAAAATACAGGAAACCTATCGAGAAATATAAATCCAACGGTGAATTAAATGGTAATTTTACATTGCATAATAAACTTAATTTCTTAAAACAAGATGAAGTTGAAATTTCTGTAAATGATTATCTTAAATTATCAGACACTCAAAAAAGAAATTTAAAGTTGTTTAGATGTGCTGTTGAGTATGAGGAAAAGAAACATATCATTAGTCCTTATTTAATTGGTGTGTGGCTTGGTGATGGTACAAGTTCTAGCGCTGAAATAACTAATACGGATGACGCTGTGATTTCAGAAGTTGTTTATGAATTGAATGATTTAGGTGATGAATGTGTTTATAAAAATGGATTGTCGTTAAGATGTCATGAACAGGGTAACAATCGTAAAGAATCTAAATTTCATAAAGAATTAAAGAAATTAAATTTACTTAATAATAAACACATACCTGTAGAATATCTGATAGATTCGAGAAAAAATAGATTAGAGTTATTAGCTGGTCTTATAGATACTGATGGATATACTACTAATGATGGTAGATATGAAATCAATATTATGAATAAAAAATTAGCCGAAGACATTGCAAACTTATCAAGACAATTAGGTTTCAGAACTTTCATGGTTGAAAAATATAAACAATATAAAAATATGTATGATGATACAAACGGGTGGAAATATTCTTGGACCGTTAAGATAAGTGGTTGTTTATCTGAAATACCTGTAAGAATTGAATATAAAAAATTACAAGATACTAAGAAATTTAGTTCTCTTAACAATACATTTACTTTTGACATAGAACCTGTTGGTAAGGATGATTATTATGGTTTTGTGTTGGATGGAGATCATAGATTTCTATTAGGTGATACTACGGTTTCTCATAACACTTGGATACTTCAATATCTTGGAATACTTGCAATGAAACAACATCTTAATGTAACCGTTGTTTCAATGGAAATGACAAGAGCCGAAACGGTGCAGCGTCTTTGGAAAACATTATTCGGTGTAAAGAGCGGCACAGTAAAACCCGGAAAATATGAAACCGCTAAGTTCGTAGAAGATTGCAATGAACAGAGAAAGTTCAGAGCGGAACCTTTTGATTTTGTTGTAAAGGAAGATGCGGGAAAAGATGTATCATCACTTCAAAAAGAATTAAGACGAAACAATCAGTATCAAGGACATCTTGAAGTAATCGCTTACCCTGCGTTTGGCGAATCTGTAATTGGTATCACTAACAAAATAGAGGAAATGGCAGAGAACGGATTTGTAACAGATGTTCTTATTATTGATTACGCTGACATTACAAAACCAATCGGCGGTTCAAGTGAGGTACGACACCAACTTGACGCAATATGGAAACACCTCAGAGGATTTGCCTCAAAATTCCATTGTGCCGTTATCACAGCTTCTCAGACAAATCGCAGCGGACTTTCAAGTTCTGTTATCGGTGGTGAGGCAATTGGCGAAGATTTCAGAAAATTGGCTCACATTACTAGTATGGTATCATTAGAGCAGACACCTAAAATGAGAAAGAATCATGTTATGCGAATACGAAATATTGCATTGCGTAAAGGTGAGAGTAAAGACGAACCTTGTGTGTTCTGTCAATGCTTGCCGTTAGGACAGTTTGTGTTTGGTGAAGTTATTCCAGCCAGTGATTATATTTCTGTAGATGACGATGATGAGGAAGATGCAGATGAGTAAGGGAAAGAATTATGCCAATAGAAAACCGGAAGAATTAAGACCTGAGAATGACTTTTACCCAACACCAAGTTGTATGGTTAAAGAATTGTTAAATTCACAGCTTTCAATTTTCAATTCCGAAATAGTGTCTATGAATATACTCGATCCGTGCTGCGGTAAATATGCGATTGGTAATGTTTTAAGGAATAGTGGTATTGCTGATTACAACAATCTTATTGAAAAAGATTTAATGTATGGAAATGATTTTCTAGAAGAATATGAAAAGTATAAAGGTTGTGTTGATATTGTGATTATGAATCCACCATTTAAGTTATTTAATGAATTTGTAAAGAAGTCAAAAGAAATTGCAAGTCTGATTTGCTGCATTGGTAAATTGAATTTCTTTGGAGCACACAATAGGAATGTAGAAGGTCTATGGGAACATCTTGAGTATGTTTTAGTATTTGATAGGCAAATTGCTTTCGATAAACCAGAAACTTCAGATGGAAAGGTTGAATGTGGAATGATGATTACAGGGTGGTTCATTTGGAATAAAAATTATAATGGACTTCCACAGATTAAAGTTCTGGATATGCAGAAATACATTAGAGGTAAGAATGACTGATATACTTGTAGAGAGGACTGTTACATCAGCTGGTGTAAATTACAGGTTCTTTAAGAAACTTAATGACAAAGAAATGGCATTACTCAGTTATGAGCCTTATAAGAAAATCTCACAATCGGAGTATGTTGTAAAACCAGATCTGAATACAGAGGTAAGACAAATGCCTTATGTTTCAAACGGTCTAACAGAGTATGACGAAACCAAAACATACATAAATGTTTTCAGACAATCTGAGAATATAAAGTCAAAGAACTTGTTAGCCTTATTCTAATATTATCTATATGGCTAGAGTATTATGGGACGGTGAAAAGATTGTTGCAACCGCCTCGAAATCAAATTATCAAGAACTCAATAGACTTGCGGAGAAATATCAGGCTGAGCCGCTTCCTGCGGTGAATGGTTATGCTTTCGACAGAACTGTTCAGACTGTTTTAGATATTGCTGCATTGAAAGGAACGGCTTTTGACCCGTCGTTTGAAGACATTGTAAAGAAAGTAAATCTCGCATTGGAAAAGAAAAAGAATGATATTGAAAGTTACGGTTTTCCAAAAGAGATGTATCCGTTTCAGAAAGAAGCCGTTGCTCAGTTACTCAAATGGAATCACAGCGCTTTACTCGCCTCAGATATGGGTTGTGGTAAATCCTGTATGGCTTCTGTTTATCTGCGTTGGAAACCGAATTCTTTTCCTGCTTTAGTAGTGTGTCCGGCATCTCTTAAAACGAACTGGGCTGTAGAGATTGAGAAATGGACGCCTGGAGTTAAGACATACATTATTAACGGTAGAGAAACATACAACGATTTGTATGTCCTCAACAGCGTTAAACAGGCTGATGTAATAATTATGAATTACGATATTCTCGGTATTGATGATAAAGAGGCAATACGCAGAGAGAAAGAACGAATTAAGAGAGCAAAGGAAGAAGGACGACCTTATCGAAAAGCATTCATACCGGTTCACGGATGGGCTGAGAAACTTATGAATGAGGTTCAGATTAAAACAATCGTATGTGATGAGGTTCAGGCGATTGAAACTACAAACACAATACGAACGAGAGCCGTTACACAGATTGCCGTGAATGAAAGTATAACGAAACTGTTTCTTTCGGGAACACCGTTTGAAACAAGAGTATCTCAGTTCTATACAGCCTGTCATTTAATTGCACCTCATATGTTTCCTAAAGAATGGGATTTCAAACAGAGATATTGTGCTCCGTATTACAACGGTTTCGGTTGGGAATATAAAGGAGTTTCAAATCTTGATGAACTGAGAGAAAGATTATCAACATTTATGATAAGACACCGTAAGGAAGATGTTCTCAAGCAGCTGCCTAAGAAACAGCGAATACCTATCTATTTTGATATGGATGCACAATCAAGGGCTTCCTATGACAAAATGGAAGATGAGTTACTCGCTCAGGACAGTAAGATACACCAGTTCAGTTATCTGGCAAAAATGAAACAATCCCTTATGGAAATCAAAATTGAAACGGTTGTGCAGTTCATAAAGGATATGCTGGAAGTTGAGGATAAGGTTGTCGTTTTCGCATTCCATACAAAGATGTTTAATATTCTTATGGACGAGTTCAAAGGACAATGCGTAGGAATTGACGGATCAACACCTACGGAAAAGCGTCAGGGAATGATTGACAGTTTTCAGAAAGACGATAAGACAAGAGTATTTATTGGTCAGATTGTGGCAGCCTCAACAGGAATTACATTGACCGCATCACATACCGTAATCTTTACAGAATGGGGAATGACCTGCGGGCAGCATAAACAGGGAGAGGATAGAGTACACCGTATTGGTCAGGAAGCTGACCGTTGTATTGCATATTATCTGATTATTAAAGATACGATTGATGAAGGACCTCTTGAGACATTAGGAGCTCATAACGCAGACATTGAGGCTGTTATGGACGGTAAGGAAGACGCCCAGTTTGTTGATATAAACGAATCTATGATTGCAAAAGTAAAGCAGCGTAAGTTAATGCGTAACAAACAGGCTGTTCAGATTGAGTACAAGTAATTATCCTATAATTCTTAATATGGAATTAGAAGAAATCGCTGAGAAATTAAATCGTAAAATAGTTCAGAGAGAAACCTCAAAGAAACTTCTTGAAGACCGTATGAATCGTCTGGAAGAGATCAAGAATGAAACGGAAGTTATTTTGAAGTCACAGGCACTTCTTCAGGAAGTTGCTAAAGAGGTACAATCGAAATTATCAATGAAAATCGACAGTATTGTAAATCTCGGACTGGCAACCTGTTTTCCCGAATATACATTCCAATTACGTTATGCATCTGCTCGTGGAAAGACAGAAGTTGAGTTTGTGGTTTTGTTAGGTGAAGATGAGGTAGACCCTAAATTGCAGAACGGTGGTGGTCTGATTGACTTGCTTACATTCTGTCTGAGAGTTGCCATTTATACCATTTCAAATACGGATTCTGTAATACTTTTGGACGAACCGTTCAAGTATGTTAGTAAAGGTTTAAGAGATAAGACGGCAGAATTACTCCACACACTTTCAGAAAGACTTAACCTGCAATTCATTGAGGTTACTCATGTTGATGAACTGATTGAGTATTCGGATAAACAGTTTGTTGTTAGAAAACAGAACGGGGTAAGTTATGTTAGTTGAGGCTCTTGAAAATATTGATGTCGAACTTGGCGAAATATCAGATAGGATAAAATCAATTGCTAGAAATAAGAAGTTTACTAAAGAAGATTATCAGAACCTTAATATATCAGCTGGCTATATAAGTGCGGCTATAAGAATAATTAGAGATGTTAAACGAGGAATTAAAGAATGATTGACTTGAACGGCATTTCAAAGACATCACAGGAGATTGCGAAAAAGAGAGAGAAACACGGACTTGGTGCAGATACCATAACTTGTCTTAAACATTGCAGCGGAGAAGTTTGTGAAGCATTGCAGGCTTTCAATGAATGGCAGGAAGATTTGAAGTTCGGTGCTGTTTCAATGGGAGTTACAGATCCTGATTGGCAGAAAGACTATAAGAATGAATATTGTTTGGAATTGGCAGATATAATTATCTGTGTTCTGATTGCAGCTGCTAACAGCAATATTGATATTGAAAAGGCAATCGCGGAAAAGGTTGTAATGAACAGGAATCGTGCAGAGGGAACCGGAGATAAGTTATGATTAAAAGAATAGAGATTAAGAATTTCCAGGCACATAAAGACACCGTAATTGATTTTGATAAAGGTGTGAATGTTATTACTGGTGAAAGTGATAACGGTAAGTCGGCTGTTCTCCGTGCAATGCGTTGGGTTGTAGAGAATTATCCGAGTGGTACTAACACAATAAACTCAAGGTGGAATACGGACTTTAAGGAGCCTATGTCTGTAAAGATTTATACGGATAAAGGTTGGATCGAAAGGGTAAGAGATAAGACAAGAAACGGTTACATCATATCAGATGATAACGGTGAACGGAAACTCATGGCAATCGGTCAGAGTGTTCCACCTGATGTAACGGCATTCTTCGGTATCACAGATGTAAATTTACAATGGCAACTTGATCCGCCTTATCTTATTTCAAAGACACCTGGAGAAGCATCTAAGTATCTTAATCAAATTGTTCATCTTGACAGTATTGATATAACGCTGGCTGCTGCAGATTCAGATAAACGTTCTTTATCTTCAGAACAGAAAGTTGTTGAAAAGGACATTGAAAGATTAAAAGAAGAAATAGAGTCTGGTGAATGGATTGATGAAGCACAGAATGTTTATGACAGATGTGCAAAACTTGATGAAATTGTTCAGGTAAAGAATAAGGAAATTGCGGTACTTGATAATTCGATTGATAATTATAACGAGTGGTCTAAGAGTATTACGGATACATCAGAGATAAACAAAATAATTTCTCAGATTGAATCTATAGAAATACCTGATTATTCAATGATTGATAATTCTATATCTGTTTATCAAGATTGTCAGAATAAGATAGTTGATACATCAGAAATAAACAAGATAATTTCTCAGATTGAATCTATAGAAATACCTGACTATTCTGAATTAGAAAAGTCAATTGAACGATATAAGACAGAAGAAGAAGTTATCCTAAAATGTAATAATGACGTGAAAGTACTCAAAGAGAGACTACCTAGTGTTTGTCCTCTTTGCGGTGCTCCGATAAATGAGGTGTAATATGTTTCAGAAAGAATGTGATAAATTTAGGGATAACGTTGTGAAAACGATGTGGTCTTTCTTCAAAATGAAACCTGAGGAAATTAAAGATAGTATCGATAAAATATTCAAAGAGTATGGAGATATGTATAATCTCGATACTGTGGATTACAGATACGTCAGACCGGAATTAAAAGAAGTTGTAATGCGTTATCGTACAATGAAATACTTTTATGATATTTATGTAAAATTAGATGAACTTAAAATATATTTAGATGAAGGAGTAGATAATGGATATCAAGGAATTTGAACAGATTAAAGACAAGGTAAAGTCACTCGAACTTGAATCGGCAACCGCAAAGGGAAAGCAGGAATCAATCGTTGAACAATGGAAAGAACAGTATGGTTTTAATACTGTAGAAGATGCCATTAAGAAAAGAGATGAAGTGAAAAAGGAAGCCGAAGACAAACAGGCAAAGCGTGACAGTTACTTTGAAAAACTGAAAAATATGGTGAACTGGGAAACAGTATAATCGATTGAAAGGCACAATGAAAAATTGTGTCTTTTTTAACATTTACCCTTTACAAGCCTCTTACTTTATGTTATTATTACAGTAAATAAAACATAAATGCTTTAGGAGGCAAATATGAAAACAGTAATCGGTGGTGTTGAAGTAAAACTCTTTGGTAAGAAAGAATTGTCAGAAAGATTGACAGAAATGGTTCAGTATTTCCTGGACAAGGGATATATCTTTACATATACTGGCAGCGGTTCGCAGGGTGAGGAAACAAAAATTGATTTGACCAATGACGGTGGTAAGACTGTTGTTCGTATCTGGATGGACGAAGATTATGAATATATTGAAAAATATCGCGGCGTTCGTGTAATGCGTATCTTTGCAAAGAAGTACGAGGATGTAAACAGAAACTCTACACTCTGGATGGACAAAGGCGAATTGATTTTCAAGTCTGATTTCTATTGCATTGATGACGACAAAAAAATCTACTCAGAATCTATTCTCGGTTTGAAGACTGTTCTTGAACTTCGTAAGAACCGCTGGAGTGGACCTTTCTATTCTTGCAGATACAGCGGCAGAAAAGTTTCACACAACTGTTTCAAGGCTGCATTACCTTTAATCAACAAACAGAAAGGATACAAGACAGTTCGTTTGTCAGACATTGCTGGTATTATTAAGTTCGATACATATTACCGATTTGACTTTCACGGAAGAAAAGCATCACTGGTTGTTGAAACCTTAAAGGCATAAAAAAAAATAGGCTGACTTTAGGGTCAGCCATTTACATAATTTTTATTGTGTATTATAATGATACCATATCAAAAACACAAGGAGTATAAAACAATGAGAGAAGTTGAGGGTGGCGATTACGAATCGTGCAAGAACATGATTTGGAAACTCGCATTGGAACGCTTTAACAAAAATAAGAAAAGGCGACCTGATGTTGAGTTTGACGATGTACTTGGTGAGGCTATGAGCATTTACACCATGTGCCTTGAAAACTACGACGGCAAAAAGGGTATGAAGTTCACCACATATCTGTATCAGAACCTTGTTGGTCGTCTTGTGGATTTCTATAGATTCGGAATGAGGGAATTCATTCATTACGAAGATATGAACTTCGATAATGATACTTCTAAAGAAAAGCGTTACGAAGACAATATCGAATCCCGTGATTATGACATTGATGAATCTACAAAGGAACTTCTGAGAGTTGCCAAAGAAGAATTGTCATATGAGGGTTATCAAGTTCTTCAGTACATAATCAGTCGTGATTGGGAAAATTCAAGACAGAAACAGTATCCAAGAAACGCATACATTACACACCGATTCGGGTATTCTCCTGAAATTGTTGAATCTATTTTATCTGAGATAAAACACTTCTGGAACAATATCGGTTGGATGGTTGCTTAGTTTATATATTTACTGTGAGGTATAATTATGAGTAAAAGACCAATTAAATCGGCATTAGGTAATGGACTGTGTATAATCGCTAACGGTGGTGAGGTGGATATACATGAAGATTCTTATGAACAGGGTGAGCTCGAATATGTAAATAGTTGGAATATAGAAATCAATGGCTATTTTGATACTGCTGAAGAACTTATCGCAGCATTGAGTAAAGAACTTTACTGGCATTTAGACCCAGCAGCTTGTGATTTCGGTGAGGGTGTTTTCAGGGCATATCTAACCGTAAATGCAGAAAACGAAGAACCTTCTGAATATGAATACGAACAATGGAAGAAAGGAGAATTGATGCTTTATACCGCCGATATATTTGTTCCGCTTGAATGTGGTCCTAGACCTGAAAAGCACGATATGACAGATGATGAGGCTAGAAGTTTCGGATTTGAAGTTTGGTCTTCTTAAAGAAAATTAAATCTGTATATAGGAATCCACCTCAATCAGAGGTGGATTTTTTGTCTGCGTTGAAATTCTATTATTAAAAGTATGTTTAACACGAATGAATTGTCAGAAATCACTTCCGGGAAAACGGAAACAAGAATCGCAGTAACTTATAATGATTTGGTACATATTAACAGGACATTGGAAACCTGTGAGAATTACATAGACTTCACATTGGAGAAGTATCCTAAAGGATTGGTGTTCTACGATTTTGAAGTTTTCAAATACGACTGGCTCGTAGTTCTTATTGATCCGTTAGAGAAAACAAAAACAGTTATTGCCAACGAGAGAGCCGCCCTTAAAAAATATTTTGATGAAAATTGTAGTAAGGTCTGGGTCGGTTATAATAATAAACATTATGATATTGCCATTCTTAAAGGTATTTTACTCGGAATGAATCCTAAGGAAATATCTGATAAAATCATTATAGAGGGTAAGCAGCCTTTTGAAGTTAGCGATGAGTTCAGAAAGATTAAAATGCTTTCCTATGACATTATGATACAGATTGTAAATGCTCCAAGTCTTAAAACCTTTGAAGCATATATGGGAAATGATATTGAGGAAACCGAAGTACCTTTTGATATTCAGCGACCTCTTACCAAACCTGAAATGTATCAGACAATGAAATATTGTATTCACGATGTTGAACAGACAATCGAAGTATTCAGACGAAAGATAGATGATTATAACGGCATTACATCTATCGTTGAGATGTTTGATTTTCCATTCGACTGGATTATAAAGACTAAAGGACAATTAACCGCATTGGTAGTAGACTGTAAAAAGCAGCCTCACGATGATGAGTTTGATGTTACCATATTGCCTTGTATTCAGTTGGAAAAATACAAGTATGTAATGGATTGGTTTAAGGAAATGGTAAAGCATAAGGACTATACTTATGAATTACCGAATACACCTGAGTTCAGACACATTCTTAGTAAAGGTGTTCAGGTAAAGAAAAAGGATAAAGGTGAAGATACCGCTAAGACAGCATTTCAGACAATGATAGGCGGTATTCCACATCAGTTCGGTTGGGGTGGTGTTCATGGTGCAGCGGACACGCCTGTTCACATTACAGGTAAAATGTATCATTGCGATGTTACATCATTCTACCCAAGTCTTATGATTGTTTATAATCTGTTTACACGAAACGCAAACAAACCGGAGAAGTTCAAGGAAGTATATGATTTGCGTGTTGCTCTTAAAAAGGCAGGAAAGAAAAAGGAACAAGCTCCTCTAAAGATAATACTTAATAGCCAGTTCGGAATAACAAAGGCAAAAGTTAGTGAGGCCTATGATCCGGTTCAGGCAAACAATATCTGTCTTAACGGACAGCTTATGTTACTGGATTTAATCGAACATCTCGAGAAATATCTGGGTGATAAGTTTGAACTCATTCAATCCAATACAGATGGTATTATCATTAAAATCCCTGAGAATGATGAAAAGGCAGAACGCATTATGAAACATGTTCTTAATGAATGGAGCCTCAGAACTGGTATGGGTATTGGTACGGACGCCCTTACTTCATATGTTGCAAAAGATGTAAACAATTACATATTCATTTTTGAGAACGGTAAACTTGAACGCAAAGGAAAGTATGTAAAGGAACTTTCTGATCTGGATAACGACTTACCTATCGTCAATAAGGCTGTTGTCGATTACATTATCAACGGTACACCTGTAGAACAGACAATTAACAATTCCAATGATATGATTGATTTTCAAACTATTGTCAGGGTATCTAAGGCATACAAGCTGGGCTGGCATAACGGTAAGGAATTGTCTGAAAAGACATTCCGAGTATACGCTTCAACCGATACCAAAGATACATATATCGGAAAATGCAGGGAAAGCGGCGCTACACCTGAGAAGTTTGCCAATACACCTGAACATTGTTTCATTTATAATAAATCCGTAAAGGGAATTCCTTTATCGGCAAAACTTGATAAGAAATGGTACATAGACTTGTCTAAGAAAAGACTTAGCGAATATGGTTATGAAATGCAGACTAAGTTCAGTCTGTTCTAAGGAGTAAAATTATGACTGTTATCTACAAGGAAGATTGCAGAGAAGCGATGAAACGAATGGAGCCTAACTCTGTAGACTTGGTTGTTACAAGTCCACCGTATGATGATCTGAGGGAATATAACAATTCTTCAACTTGGAATATGGAAATATTCAAAGATATTGCCAACGGTTTATACAGGGTTATGAAAGAGGGTGGTGTTGTCGTATGGGTTGTGAATGATTGTACTGAGAATTGCTCCGAATCACTGAACAGTTTTAGAGAGGCTCTGTATTTTAATGAAATCGGATTTAATCTTAATGATACTATGATTTGGAATAAGCCGAATCCTATTCCACAGACTAAACAGCCTCGTTATACACAGTGTTTCGAATATATGTTTGTTTTCAGTAAGGGTATGCCTAAGACATTCAATCCTATACAGAGAGTGTGTAAGAACGGTGGTAAGGTGATAAAGAGTTCACTTAAACAGATTACGACAGGAAAGATTGAACGCAAAGAAAAGATTTACACAAGCAGCGAGTCTATAAGTGAATATAATATATGGGAAATACCTGTTGCTCAGAATACTACAGACCACCCAGCAGTATATCCGATAGAACTTGTAAAGAAACACATTCTGTCCTGGAGTAATCCTGGCGATTTAGTATTTGATCCTTTTCTTGGAAGTGGAACTACAGGAATTGCTGCAAAACAGTTAGACAGAGAGTTTGTGGGAACTGAGATTGATGATCAGTATTTTGAGATTGCCAAAGAACGAATAAACAATGCGTTCGGCAATTATGACGCTAAGGAAAAGGAAAGCAGCATAAAAGCGCTGTTCTGAGATATATTCTAATATTAAGATAAGGAGTAAAATTATGGAACTTTACATTAAATATCGTCCTAAAGTTTGTGACGAGATTCTTGGCAATGACTTAGCAATTAAATCATTGCGTTCAGAAATTGAAGCGGGACATCATGTGTTTCTATTAACCGGTGGATCTGGCACAGGTAAAACTACATTAGCCCGTGCAATTGCTAACGAACTTGGTGGAACAGAATTAACTGTTCACGAAATAAATTCCTCAGAAAACAGAGGAATAGATACTGTTCGTGATATTATGGACGAAATCCGATATAAACCTATTGAGGGTAAGTCTGTTTATATTCTTGACGAATATCATATGCAGACAAATGCTGCACAACAGGCAGCCCTTAAAATGTTTGAAGAATGCCCTGAATGGTGTTACTTCTTTATATGTACTACAGATAAATCAAAAGTTATAGATGCTATTAAAACCCGTTGTTCACAAATTCAGTTATCACCTCTTGATTATAATACAATGTTTGGACTTCTTCGCCGTGTTGCACATAAAGAGGAAAAACAGATTGGAACTGAGGTATTACAGAAGATTGCAGAACTTGCTGATGGTTCTTCAAGAGATGGACTTAAAAAACTTGGTCAGGTTCTTTATCTTGACAACGATGAAGAACGAATGAAATATCTTGAAGAACATTCATTCTCAGAAGAAAATGAAGATATATTCAAACTTTGTCAGTCGTTGATTAAGAAAGAGGGTTGGAATAATTATGCTGCTTGCATAGTAAAGGCAGAAGAAGATGTAAAAGCCAATCCTGACGGTGTGAAGTTTCTTATCTTATCTTATGCCAGAACTGTACTTAAAAAAGGGTTTAATCTCAATGCTGCAGCATTGATTAAGGCTTTTACAGGTGTAGATACTTGGCGAAACAAGGAATACGCAATATGGGAAGGAATCATTGATTTCTGCGAATTGGTAGGTGATTAACCTTTCCGCATTTTCTGATAGGCAAAGGTTAGTTTGGCTTTCTGTTCGTCAGTTAAGTCCTTTGTCTGTAAGATAAGCTGATGTAATTTACGGTGATGATGAAAAGTTATGTGTACTAGATTATCTGTATGATCATCACCGCCGCAACATCTAGGACATAAATGGTGTTCCTGTAGATTTTTAAGGTTCTTATCAAGCAATGCGAAATTGTTTGCAAAATGAACATAGGCTAGAGGAAATGATACACCGTATCTGTTTTTAAGGAATGATAGTAATTCATTATCTGTCATATATAATATATTAAAGAGGCGTTGAATGAACGATTACGATATTCAAAGTGATATAACTATCAATCAATATCAGCTTGAGAGCGAATGTATTTCAATGGCAAGTACATATTACAAATACGCTGATATGGCAAGGGAAGCAAAGTCTATTGTGTCTGAAAAGTCAGACCTTGTAAAAATTATCTCTGCAGAACGAAACATTGCCATAAGAGAGGCGGCTGCTAATTCTGGTGAGAAAGTCACAGAGGGTATAATATCCTCAAGAGTGCAAAGCGATTCTCAGGTTGTTCAGGCAATGAAAGAATTAAGAGAAGCTGAGGCAACACATAGTAGATTGGCTGCTGCTGTATCTGCCCTTGAAATTAAGAAATCGGAACTTGATAACCTTGTGAAACTCCGCTGTAATTCTATGTATGTAGACAGTCCTGCAAAACCAACAAGAGATATGAAATCTGATTTTCAATCTGATTATAACAGGAGAACTATGACACCGTTGCCACAGTAATCCTATTATTACATATTATAAACATTAAGCATTAAGCCTATATGGCAAGGAGAAGCATTATGTTTAACAAAAAACCTATTAAGGCGTCTGTTTTCGCTATGGGAGCAGACAAGAATGGCAACCGATACGGTGGTTCTGGTTTCAAGACTAATCTTAATCTTGAAAAATTCGGTCTGAAGAAATGGAAGATTCATGAGGGTAGAAACCTTATCGACATCATTCCATACAACGCAGGTAAAAATCACCCGCTCGTTGCAACAGGACAATGCGAAAAAGGAGATACAATGTATTCTCTGGATTACTTTGTTCACAAGAGTATCGGACCAACACAGTCAGATGTAACTTGTCTTACTCAGTATGGCAAGAGATGTCCTATCTGTGAAGAAAGCAAGCGTCATTACGCATTGGGAAGTGAAGAAGAAAAGAAAAAGGGAACAGCTTTCAGAGCAAAGCGTAGAGCCGTTTACCTTATTCACGACCTCATTGACAACAGTTATGCCTATTGGGATACAGGATGGACTTCATTCGAAGAACCTGTAAACAAAAGAGCATCTATCACAATTGACCCTAAGACCGGCGCTCCTATCAATCCGTTTGATTGGGAAAATGGGAAATCAATTTCATTCCTTGGCGAAAAAGACAAATATCAGGGTAGAGATTTCGTAAAGATTTCAGACGGAACTCTTAACTTTGAAGACCGTCCACCATTGTCTGAAGAAGTTCTTAACCACTCAGTCGACTTGTCTGAGGGTATCGAAATTATGTCAGACGAAGATATGGATAATCTTTTGTCAGGCAAACCGGTAGTAGAAAGTAACAATACGCAGCAGGCACCTGAAACAACACAGGCACCTGTACAGTCAAATACCAATGGCAGCGCTCCACAGTCACAGCCTTCCTTTGATACAATGGAAACCGTTCCGCAGCAGCCCGCACCTCAGCAGGCGGCACCTGCACAGAACGCAGCTCCAGCAGCTTCACCTGAAAAAACCTGTCCTTTCGGACATAATTGGGGTGAGGCAGACAATCATAAGGAATGCGTAACCTGTGGTGCTTGGGACAGATGTATTAACGGTTAGTATCTAATCACATCTGGTTAAAAGAGGGGAATTAAGGGAGTGGGTAATTCCTACTCCCTTTTTTTTAATTGGAGGAAAATTCAATATGAATCAGAAAGAAATGTTGAATATTTGTAAAGAGAAGGGTCTTACGCTTACAGCACCGCTTCTGTATAGGGCTGGAAAGAGAGAAGGATTTTTGATTAAAGTTTCTGATGACAAGCGTGAAAAGTATCAGGTTGATATGAAGAAGTTCAATCAGTGGCTTGATAAGAACAATATCGATAAGAATTACATTTCAATCGGTGAAGCATCAAGAAAAACTAAAATCTCATTCTCAGGTCTGAAATATCAGTTGGAGGCTCGTAATTGCGAAATCAAGAAGATGGGTCTTATTGATGGAGGTACACTCTATGCCAAGCGAACAGACATTGAAAGAATTGTCGCTGAGTATAAGCGAAGGACTGTTAAAAAGGAGAAATAAAGTGTTAGACAGAGTTTATTTCAAAACTGGTGTTAAACTTATAGATATGGTTCTTGGTGGTGAAAAGGGTGTCTACGGAGACCCTGCTGGTAAGATAATCAGAGTTTGCGGCGATAAATCTACTGGTAAAACTTTTATCTGTAATGAGTTTATTGCCAATGCCTATTGGACTTACGGAAAGAAGTTTAAGTGGATGTACGCAGACTGTGAAAGAGGTTACAGTTTTGATACTCAGCCTCTTTATGGATTTGATGTTTGGACGCCTGAATCAGACGCTCCTGAGAATGTTGAGGAAGCATTTTATTGTATCAATAAGTTTGCAGAAAGTTTGAAATCAGACGAGTTTGGTATTTATGTTCTGGATTCACTTGATGCACTTACTTCTGATGAACAGGATAAGCGTGCAGAAGAACGACTTGACGCTATTGAAAAAGGCAAAGAGATGAAAGGTACTTACGGTATGGGTAAGGCTAAATATCTTTCTCAGGAATTCTTCCCGCAGCTCTGTAAGGTAATTGAGGACAAAAATATTCTTCTGATTATCGTTTCTCAGATCCGTGATAATACAGATATGTTCAGTTTTGAAAAGTTTTCTGTATCTGGTGGTAAGGCTTTTGATTTTTATTGCTATATGACATTCTGGCTGGCAACCGCTAAGAAGTACACCTATAATGAGGGTGATAACGAAGTAATTCTTGGCGGTACTAATATTCTCAAAGTTACTAAGGGAAAAGTACCAAGACCATACAGAAAGTGTTTCTATACCTATTATTTTGCCCGTGGTATTGATAATGTTGAAACAGGTGTTGATTATCTGTTTAATATTCGTACAAAAACCGGTGATATAAGTAAGGGTGTAGAATGTGCTTGGGAAAATGATCCTACAAAGAAACCTATGACTATTGCCAACATCAAAGACTGGCTTGTAGAAAACAAGTGGTATGAAGACTATCGCAATACACTTGAAAAAGGTGAACGTGCTTCTATGGAAACAATGTTGAAGTTCGTTAAGAGTGATGAAAAGATTAAGAAACTGTTTGACGATACTTTCAACCTCTGTATGGATAGAGATACACTTATCACTTATATCTATGAGAATGGACTTGAAGAAGAACTTGACCGAAGGGTTGAGGAAAAGTGGGAAGCATTCGAAGAAAGAGCAGCTGCTCAGGTTACATCTCGTGGCGGCAAGTACGCAAAGTTCTACGGCGACCAGCCTAAGAGTACAGCACCTGCAGAAACAATTTAATATTGCAATCTGGTAAAATTGCGTCTATAATTATAAATAGGTTTTTATGAGTGATGTGATTTTACTCCTTTACCCGCACCGGACGAGTGGTGCGGGTATTTTGTTTATGAGGTTGCGATATGACACGAAAGGAACAGAGAGAAGAAAAACTACGGAAAGAAAAGGAATTCATAGATTCCATTAAAGGTATTTACATTGACGGTAAGATAAAAGACCTGTTTCGTAGAACTTCAATATGGAAAAATTTTAGAAAAGAACTGAAAGAAGAACGAAAAGTAGATGCTTTGACCGGTCGTAAACTTACTAAAACATTTAACACACATCATATGCGTTTCGATAGTCGTCTTTACACAGACTTAGATAAGGAGTTCTTCCGTTGTTATAATAATCAGATACATGACATTGTTCATATTTGTGTTTCAGAAACAATTAAGAATCCTGAGTTTATGAAAAAACTTACAGATGAGGTAAATCTTCATATAGAAATAAACGGCGGTAAAGATGTTCGTGATTTCAAAGATTAAATTTTTTGAATTTTATCCTATACAATTCTTTTATTCTATGTTATTATTACGATAGATAAATAGGATTAGAAGGAGTAAGATTATGGATAGAAACATTTACAAAGCAAGAAACGATTATATCTGTGAACATTGTCGCAAGATAATTCCTCAGGGTGAACGATATGTAGATTACACATATTGTACCCGTAATTCGAAAACTGGTCTTGAGTGGCATCATTACAGGTATCATGTTGATTGTGATAACAGAAACGAAACAGAAAAAGATAACAGAAGTTTACTCGAAAAGATACACGCCAAGCTTGCTGATGAGGGTGCATTCCCTATGAGTAGACATGATGTAAAACATTATGGTGAAAAGTGTTGGGTTGTCGGTATCGTTATTAACTGGGGTAAGAAGCACTATGTTCACTGTACGACTTGGGATAAAAAGAAATCATTCTTTGTAACTGAGGAAATTTTCAGAACAGACTTCCACGATTATAACGGTTATCACTTTTAGATATTTTAAGTGAGGTGATTATTATGGGATCTACGGCATTTTGGTATAAGAACGGAAACTTCTACGATGTTGGAAGTGCGGAAACTCATGTAAACTTTTTCTTACAGAATCCTGAGTTATTGGGATTTTCTCAGAGGGAAAAGGAACAGCTCTGCATAGACAACGGACTTCCGCCTGATACTACAACTTGCGAAGAATACGGTAGCAAGAGAGTAGACATTATGCTTGAGGTTCTTAAGCGTGGTGCGATTCGTATTCGTTTTTACGGTGGAAAAACATCTGTTCAATGTTATGACAGAAACAACAAAATGAATTACAGGGAACTTCAGAACTGTGTACTTGACGGCATACATAAAATGTTTGGTGACATTTTAACCGTTATGGATACATTCGGCTGGGGTTTGGACCTGAATAATTACGGTTGGGGTACACAGATTAAAGACTTCATTGCTGCTGCCCTTAAACGACGGGAAAGGAGGTCTATTATGTCAAGAAACGAAACCAATCTGAATAAAGTATTGGGTGATTTTGATTATATCATCAATAAGAAAATACATACAAAGGCTCGTGAAGAATTCAAAGACAAAATGATTGGCACAGATAAAGACAACGTTATTCTCACATGGGCAATCGGAACACCTGAGAATCCTATGAAAGAAAAATCTTCTGATGAAGAAAACAAACAACGCTGTGAAAAGTTTGAAGAAGAGCTTGGTAGAGGACATTTTGACTTTGAAAGAATTCACGGGAAGTATGGCAATGATGAAAACTCTTACTTCATACCTAATATAACGATTGAAGACGCAAAGAATATTTTTAAGAACTTTGGTCAGGAATCATTCATTTACGGTCAGAAAGACTATGATGAAGAAACAGAACAATATTATCTTGAAATGGAGTTCTGGCAGCGTGAAAGTCTGAATGGTACTTATGAACTTGTCGATATGGAAGATAAGGTAGAAGATACACCTGACGCTGTGGACTATTTCTCTAAGTCGCACGGATTTAAGTTTAATATTCCGTTCTCTATCTTCCAAGCCTCTCAGAGATATTTCAACAGATACAATTGGAAATCTCCGAAACAGATTAACAGCGAAGCCTATGTTTATATTACACAGGCTCATAAATACCCTGGCTCACAGTGCTGGCGATACAGAGGAAGAATGTATCATAAGCCGCAATCTTGGGAACTGTCTAACGGTCTGAGAAATCAATATTATCATATGTGGAAAGAATAGTATTTATATATTCTTTATAAAGGAGATTTCAATATGAGAAAGAATATACGCTCTGGATTCTATGACGACGGTGAAGTTCACGGAACAGAAAAACAAGAATATTCAGGAAATTTTTGGCGTAGTGTTCCCGGTGTTACAATGATTTGGCACGGCGAATGGAATGACCCTGAACTCGAATATGAGGGTAAAGTTGCCAATTACTGGGACATTGAAGATGCAATGTATGAATGGGCTACTGAAGACGGTGTAAATGTTGATTCTGATGAAGCATTCAACAAATATTGTCAGGAACACGATTATGATGTTTATGCACTGTTTGATAATTATCCTATTGAATCAGGTTGCCACGGAAAGTCTAAGAAAGACGATAAGAAAGATGAAAAGAAACCTGTAAAATCTGCTATGCCTGGCAAAGAGAAATATATTCAGTCTGGTCGTAAACCTGTAAAGTCTGGATTGATGGACAAAACAAAGGAAG
>Ga0310786_10004305_pt1 | contig 19896 bp, 16 predicted proteins | sample AusTroGonzalo_MG_FD_203881 | JGI IMG/M metagenome (GOLD analysis project Ga0310786, IMG submission 203881) | Bovine rumen microbial communities from tropical cattle in Woodstock, Queensland, Australia - Gonzalo_03 (v2) (version 2) | ecosystem: Host-associated > Mammals > Digestive system >... | reverse complement strand
CGATTTTGCGCCGATTTTGCAATTTTGCGCCGATTTTGCGCCGATTTTCGACTCTAAAAGTTGGTCTCAGACCAAAAAGTTGGAACTCGTCCCCTTTAAATTGAAATTCCGAGAAACCCTTTATTTATGGGATTCTCGGAAGATTTCGTTTGTTTTCTTGCTTTGGGTGCCCGGACGGACTCGAACCGTCGACATTCAGAACCACAATCTGACGCTCTAACCAACTGAACTACGGGCACCATGTGAATGATCACTGCATCTCCTTTTCGGATTTGCGGGTGCAAAGGTAGTCATTTTCTTCCGAACTGCCAAACATTTGGCCGATTTTTTTGCAAAAAAGTTTTCTCCGTGGGGGCTCCGTGGGGTCTTACACCCCTCAACCGGCGACGAAAAACAATATCGTTGGCCCGAAAATTTGGAAGTATGAGAAAAATGTTGTATCTTTGCCGAAAAATAGGGAAATATATGGCAACAGTTGACGACAAGAAAGTGATTTTCTCGATGGTTGGAGTGAGCAAGACCATCCAGCAGAACCAGAAACAAGTGCTCAAGAACATCTACCTCAGCTTCTTCTATGGGGCGAAGATCGGCATCATCGGTCTGAATGGTGCGGGTAAGTCCACGCTCATGAAGATCATCGCCGGCCTCGACCAGCAGTATCAGGGCAACGTGGTGTGGAGCCCAGGATACACGGTGGGCTATCTGCCTCAGGATCCGCCGCTGAATGAGGAGAAGACGGTGAAGGAGAACGTGATGGAGGGCGTGCAGCACGTCTATGACGCGCTGGCCGAATACGATGACATCAACGTGAAGTTCGGACTGCCTGAATACTACGAGGATGCTGACAAGATGGACAAGTTGATGCAGCGTCAGGCTGAGCTGCAGGACATCATCGACTCTACCGATGCCTGGAACATGGACTCGAAGCTTGACCGTGCGATGGCGGCCCTTAACTGCCCTCCAGGCGATTGGAGCGTGAAGAACCTCTCTGGTGGTGAGCGCCGCCGTGTGGCACTTTGCCGTCTGCTGCTTCAGAAGCCTGATGTGCTGTTGCTCGACGAGCCTACCAACCACCTCGATGCCGAGTCGATCGACTGGCTGGAGCAGCATCTCCAGCAATACGAGGGCACGGTGATTGCCGTCACCCACGACCGCTATTTCCTCGACGATGTGGCTGAATGGATCCTCGAGCTCGACCGTGGTGAGGGCATCCCCTGGAAGGGCAACTACTCATCGTGGCTGGAGCAGAAGAGTCAGCGGCTGGCACAGGAGGAGAAGACTGCCTCGAAGCGCCGTAAGACGCTGGAGCGCGAGTTGGAGTGGGTTCGCATGGCACCCAAGGCCCGTCACGCCAAGGGTAAGGCCCGTCTGAACTCTTACGAGATGATGCTCAACGAAGAGCAGAAGCAGAAGGAAGAGAAACTGGAGATCTTCATCCCCAACGGTCCACGCCTGGGCAACAAGGTGATCGAGGCCGAGCATGTGGCCAAGTCGTATCCTGAAAAGAAACTGTTCACAGACCTGAACTTCATGCTGCCACCAAACGGCATCGTGGGTGTGATTGGTCCCAACGGCGCTGGTAAGACAACGCTCTTCCGCCTGATCATGGGCATGGAGCAGCCTGATGCTGGCTCGTTCTCTGTGGGCGAGACGGTGAAGCTGAGCTATGTTGACCAGCAGCATAAAGACATCGACCCGTCGAAGTCTGTCTATGAGGTTGTGTCGCAGGGCAACGAGACCATCCGCATGGGCGGCAAGGACGTCAACGTGCGGGCCTATCTGTCGCGATTCAATTTCAGCGGCGCCGATCAGGAAAAGAAATGTGCCGTGCTTTCCGGAGGTGAGCGCAACCGTCTGCATCTGGCCATCGCGCTCAAGCAGGAGGGGAATGTCTTACTGCTCGACGAGCCCACCAACGATATCGACGTGAACACCCTGCGTGCTCTCGAGGAAGGTCTCGAGGCCTTTGCGGGCTGCGCCGTCATCATCAGCCACGACCGTTGGTTCCTCGATCGTATCTGTACCCATATCCTGGCCTTTGAGGGCGAGGGAAACGTGTTCTATTTCGAGGGCAACTATAGCGAATACGAGAGCAACAAGGCCCAGCGCTTAGGACTGGAAGAGCCCAAACGTGCCCGCTATCGCAAACTGATGGAGGAATAGCATCTCCGATTACTATAGCTTGACGGAAGAGATATCTACGAGATTGTTGACGATGGCGTAGATGGTGAGTCCTGCGGGTGAATGGATCTGCAGTTTACGGGCAATGTTGCGGCGGTGGGTGATGACCGTGTTCACCGAGATACAGAGGTGGTCGGCGATCTCCTTGTTCGACATGCCCTGGACCAATGAGACGATCACATCTTTCTCACGGTCGGAGAGGGCATCGGCATTCTGAGTCACACCGTTCCTGAAGACCATATCACTGATATTCTTCGACACATCGCTCTGCTTGGCAATCTGCTCCAACCGGCGGATGGCTGGCACGAAGATGTGGTCTTCAACCTGTGCATGCTGCCGCAGCCACACCTCGTTCTCGTAGATGTCGTGGAGCGTGGCCGTGAGCTGGTTGTTGTGCAGCCCGTCCTGTGGCAGATACTTGATGATGAGCAGTTTCAGCTCCCGCAGGCGCTTGTCGGCAGCACCGTGATGCTTCGAAAAGGTATCCACATCATAATCGTTCACCAGACGCCCTTCCAGCAGCGACTCCACATAGGGGAAGAGCGTCTTCTGTTCATATTTCATGTGGCGGCGGATCTCGTGGGCATACTCATCGTAGAAGCGCAGTATCAGCCGTGCCAGCGAGTCACGCTCGTCGAGTGACTCCTGCAGTTCCCTGCGGATATAAGGCAGCTGGAAATCGAGGTAATAGGCATGGCTGGCCTCGAGATAGTGCAACAGCGTGGGTACGCTGATCCGTTCGTCGTTCTCGAAGTCGCCGCTCTCGTTGATGGTATAGTTGACGACAGCCAGGAAGGTATATGTGTCCACCTGGTTGTCATCGCACGTCTCCTGGACGGTCTTGTCGCCGAAACCCAGACTGATGCCGAAACTTCCCAAAGCCTGCAGCAGGTCGTAATTATCGCGGATGAGGGAGATCATCTTGTCGTCAGCCTCATACATCTTCTGATTCTTCATACCCAATAATGATTATCGGGTGCAAAGGTAGGCATTATTTCCGAGTTGTGCAATAATCACAAATAGGTATTTTGAGGGTGGAAAGCGAAAAGCAAGGGGTGGAAAGTGGCGATTTCATCATTTTTAGGTATTTGCTTTGCCCTAAGAAAGCCGTACTTTTGCAACCCGAAAGATCAAACAGACACCAGTAATATATAATAAGGTATGAAAAGACATTTGAGTTTATTGTTTCTCATGAGCGTCGTTCTCACAGCCTCGGCGCAGATCGATGCCGCCGACAGCGTGATGCAGCATGTGAGGGGAAACCGTCTGAGCGTAGGAGGCTATGGCGAGGTGGCTTTCAGCCGCGAATTCTATAGCGACCACGTCAACCGCTACAGTTCACCCCAGAATTACAAGGACGATCCCAGCCACGGCAAGTTCGACATCCCCCATGCCGTCATTTACCTGGGTTACGACTTCGGCTGCGGCTGGACCTTCGGCACAGAGATCGAGTTCGAGCATACAGGCACCGGCTCTGCCATCGAGAACGAGGCCGACGAGGCCGCCGAATGGGAATACGAGCAGGAGAAAGGCGGCGAGGTGGAGCTGGAACAGCTGTGGATCAACAAGCGTTTCTCACGTGCCGCCAACCTGAGGCTGGGCCACATCATCGTTCCCGTTGGCCTGAACAATGCCCACCACGAGCCGTTGAACTATTTCACCGTCTATCGCCCTGAGGGTGAGAACACCATCCTGCCCTCGACCTGGCACGACACGGGCATCTCCTTCTGGGGACGCTACGGACGGGTGAAGTATGAGCTGCAGATGGTGGCTGGCCTGAACGCCATGCTCTTCAACCGCGACAAGTGGATACACCATGGGGCTGGCTCGCCCTTCGAGTTCAAGCCCGCCAATCAATACGGCTTTGCGGCACGGGTGGACTATTTTGCGATGCCAGGACTCCGCATGGGTGTCAGCGGCTATTACGGCAACTCGGCGCATAACACCTACCCCAACGACCTGAAGGGCGACGGCAAGCCCTACGACGATGTAAAGGGCACGGTAGCCATCGGGAGCCTTGACCTGACGCTGAACCGCTGGAACTGGATTGTCCGCGGACAGGCCGACTACGGCTACGTGGGCAATACCGACAAACTGAACACCATCAAGGACGCCAAGGCCCATGCCTCGAACTCGCCAGTGAAGAGCGCCATGATCGGCAAGAATGCCATTGCCGTGGGTGTCGAGGCCGGCTACGACGTGTTCTCGCAGATTGAGCCACTACGCAACGACAGGCAGAAGCTGTACGTCTTCGGCCGCTACGAGTATTACGACAGCTACATACCCGCCACGAACAAGGAGATGTTCGACTACACCAACGTAACGCGCCTGGCCTTTGGCCTGAACTACTACCCCATCCCGCAGATTGCCATCAAGGGCGACTACAGCCTGCGGAAGCTGAAGAGCCCCTACAACAACGAGCCCAGCCTTAATATCGGCATCGCCTACGAGGGAATCTTTATGTAATTGATAATTGATAATTGATAATTTAAACGACAATGAAAAAGATTTTTATGTACGCCATGCTCTTTGCAGCATGCACTTTGGGAACCGCATCGTGCTCAAGCAGCGATGACAACAACGACGACAACAAGCTCGCTGAGAAGGAACAGGCCATGCAGGCCATCACCGATCAGTATGTGAACAACGTCATCTTCCCCATCTACCAGTCGCTGGCCTCACAGACCTCGACGCTCTTCGACCAGCTGGTCGAGGCCAAGGCGAAGTTCCGTTCTGGAACACTCAGCCAGAGCGACATCGACCGTATCTGCACCACGTTCATCGCCGCCCGTTCGGCATGGGAGAGCAGCGAGTCGTTCCTCTATGGTGCCGCCACCGACTTCGGCATCGACCCCCACATCGACACGTGGCCCCTCGACCGCACGGCACTCGCCAAGGCCCTGAGCAGCGCAGAGATCATTGAGGATCTCGACGACCTTGACGATGGCGGCATCGACAATGCCCGCGCCCTCGTGGGTGAACAGCAGTTGGGCTTCCACGGCATCGAGTTCATCATCTTCCGCAACGGCAAGAACCGCACCCTCGCAGCCCTGCAAGGCACGGAAGATGACGAGGCCTTCAGCGGTCGTGGCATCACGGGCGAACAGGAACTGATCTTCGCCGCTGCCGTAGCTGGCGACTTGCGCGACAAGTGCTTCCAGCTCGAAGTCAGCTGGTTGGGCGACCAGGCTCCAAAGGCCCATCAGGAGCGTGTCGAGGAATGCGAGTTCCCCACGACGGTGGCTGGCGGCGAGGCTTCCTACGGCGATAACCTGCTCAACGCCACGAAAGCCGGTAGTACGATGACTACATGGCGCAGCGTGATGGCTACCATCCTCGTGGCCGGTTGCAGCAATATCTGCGCCGAGGTTGCCGGACAGAAGATAGGACAGGCCTACCTGGGTACTGATCCCGACTATATCGAGTCACCCTACAGCCAGCGCTCCTACTTCGATTTCTTCGACAACATCAGCAGCATCCAGTACAGCCTCTACGGAAACCAAAGCACCACAGCCCACGCCAACTCCATCATGGGCTACCTGCAGAAATACAATGCCACGATGGCCGCCGAACTGAAGACCAGGCTCGACGCAGCCCTCACAGCCCTCAACACCGCAAAGGCAGGAACACCGTTCGTGACCGACTCTCACAGCGCCAACGCCAAGGCAGCTATGGACGCCATTAATGCCCTCGACGACATACTTAACGAAGCAGCATCATGGATTGCAGCAAACTGATCATAGCCCTCTGCTTAGGGCTTGCCCTGACGTCGTGTACCGACGACAGCGACAGCGGCGGCAATACCGGCACCATCGAAGCCGACTTCATCGGTAAGGCCGTAGGCAACTTCTCTGCTGAGGAATGGTTCACAGGCGGAGAGAAAGGCACCACGATGAATGTCACCCAGGGCTGCTACGAAGATGAGACGCCAGCCGTCACTGAGATGGGACTCACCGAGGCATTCAATCGCGGTGAGCAGTTCTTCGAGCGCAACGTCACCGAGTTTCAGGCTCCCTTCAACGGTCTCGGCCCTGCCTACGTCCGCAAGTCGTGCCTCGACTGCCATCCTGGCTATGGCCACGGCAAGCGCGTCACGCAATATAATGCCGAGTGGGGCAACGGCTACCTGCTCGTCATCTATCATCCCGTCGATGGCCAGAACAGCGACGATGGCCCCTATGTCAGCGAGGTGACAGGCATGCCTCAGACGCGTGCCGTCAGTCCGTTCCTGCCGCCCGTCGATGAGAGTGGCATTCACCTGAGCTGGCTACCGCTGATGGCGATGGCCGACGACAGCGAGATCTCCGCCACGCAGTTCCCCGACGGCGAAACCTACGAGTTGATCTACCCGGAACTGAGCATCGACCGCGAGGCCTTCAACACCAATCCCACGCCCTGGGAAACAGGCAACGGTGCCGTGGCTTTCCGTTTGGAGAGCACCATCGGCATCATCGGCACAGGACTGCTCGATGCCATCCCTGACGACAGCATCAAGGCACAGTATCAGCGTGAGGCCCGTTTCGTGGAGTTGAATCCCGCCTTCTGGGACAAGGAAGCCAACGACTTTGCCGCCTCCGCCTGGTATGTCAATGCCTCTTCAGGCTTGGAGCAAGTGAACCGCCTGAAGAAGTTCACCTACGCCATGACACGTGGCTCGCTGCAGGATGGTGCTGGTGCCAATGCCATCTGGAACATCACCAACGTCAGCCGCTCAGACCGCCCGAAACTCTACACCACGGCAGCCTGGGCAAAGGCCATGTCGGAGAATCCCAAGGTGATCGCCGCCATCAAGGGCGACCCATCGTCACCCTACTATGCCGACGGCACCGACGAGGGCATCCGCGAGGCTGTCTATAACCTGCTGCTGCCCACGACTAACCAGTTCGATAACCCCTGGCACAACTTCCAGCCCGAGATGAGCGACAACAACTTCTGGGCCTTCCAGGTGTGGCATCGCGGACTGGCAATCCCCCGAGCCCGCAACCTGCAGGATCCTGAGGTGCAGCGCGGCAAGGAAGTGTTCAGCGAAATCGGCTGTGCCAACTGTCACCGTCCGTCGTGGAAGACCACGACCGATGACTACTGGAATCCGCAGATCATCGCCTCGCAGAACCTTCAGCTGCCCCGTTATCAGAACCAGACCATCTGGCCCTATACCGACATGATCCAGCACCGTCTCTATATGAAGAACGGCATCCACGGCTCGTGGTGCCGCACCACCCCACTCTGGGGTCGCGGACTCTCACTCATCAACACGGGAGCCGAAGACCGTCTGCACGATTGTCGCGCCCGCAACGAGATAGAGGCCATCCTCTGGCACGGCTACTCGAAGAAGAGCGACGGCTACGCTGCCACGCTCAAGTTCTATCGCTTGCCCAAGGCCGACCGCGATGCCATCGTGAAATTCCTGAGAGCAATATAAGCATGCGCACACTATTCCTACTTTTCACTTTTCACTTCTCACTTCTCACTTCTTTCGCTCAGCCTCGGGTGATGCCACAAAAACAAGCGGCTCATTTCTGCCGACTGCTGGTAAACGACGGAGAGGGGAAAATCTATCCCCTCTCCGTCTATGCCCGTCGGCTTACCATGCTGCTCTGCCATGACGACCGCTACAGCGGCTATACCGCCGAACAGGTCTTTACCGGGCTCATCTTCTTCTACGACGACTGGGCAAAGGAACCGATGCCCTTTAGCAACGGGCAAGGGCGTCTGCTGATGGAGGAGTTGCACAGCGGCCAGACGCTCCGTCTGTTCCCCCACGTAGAGAAGCGGCGTGCCAGTTGGTACGCTCCCACCGACCCGTTGCCAGCCTCCATCAACGCAGAACATCAGAAATATATCCGCGAGGTCTTTACTCGTCTCAATGCCCTGGTGCAAACAGGCCGCTGGCAGGCCGTCGATGCCTTCATCGACCGCATGACCCGCTACCAGTGCCAGTTCGGCAGGCCTTAGCCCGCACATGTAAACACCTCATCTGAAACCTCGCAAGAAAAAATTTTTGTTTTCTTGCAATATTTGGGAGTTTACAGTCGTATATATAGGTAGGAAGCCCCAAATAAGAATGACTGGAATCGACATAGACCTGATACGGGGTCTGAGGGAGCAAAGCCCCAAGGCCCAAAGAATGGCACTCGAATGCTACGGCAAAGAGATCTTCGCCCAGGTGGCGAGGATGCTGCCAGCAGTAGAAGATGCCGAGGAGGTTTATCAGGATGTGTTTGTGAAAGTCTTCAGGAACATTCGGATGTATGATGCCGAGAAGTCATCGCTAAGGACGTGGATCTCACGCATCGCCTACAACGAGGCCGTGACATGGCAAAGACACAAGCGCCAGGCGGTGATCTACTTCGAGGACCGTGAGGGAAAGGCCGAACAGCTGACAGACGCGGAAGTGGAAGAGACGCTAGGACATCCCAATAGCGAGACAGTACAGCTGATACGTGCAGCACTGAAGCATCTGCCACCCGACGAACGAGCCGTCATCACGATGTTCTACTACGAGGAAATGAGCCTGAAGGAGATTGCCTTCGTGACAGAATCGCTGCCGACGACAGTTGCCTCGAAGCTCAGCCGGACGAGAAAGAAAATATGTAAAATCATTAAAATGTTGCAATCATGACAGAGGAGAAATTTAATGCACTCAGGCAAACGGATGCCAACCTTCGCGACGCCCTCAGGATGGACGAGGCGGAGGTGCCCAAGATGCCTGCCGACCTCAATGAGCGACTGATGCAACGCGTGGCCGCTCAAGAGCAGAAGAAGCCGCGCCACATCGTCTGGCCATGGATTGCCGCCGCTTGTGTGGCAGGCGTAATGATGATATGGCTGACACCACCAAAGGACACACCGACGGATGTCGTCGCAGAGAACAAGCCCGTGGTGGAACAGCCTTCAGATAATGACAAGGAGGAAAAGCCCGAGATGGCGAAAGTAGAAACGGAAGCCCCAGTGCCGATGCCCACTCCAGTCAAGGTCAGGAAAGCTCAGGTGCAAACCACTGTCGCAAAACGCGACGCTGCCCTCGTAGCACAAGAGACGAAAGCCGAGGAGCCTATTGCCCAACCCGTCATCGACGAGGTCCACAACGACTTGGCAGTAGCCCAAACCGCAAAGACACAAGAAAAGTCCGTCACGCTGACCGAACGCGACATCCCTATCACCCGTCCTGAGAACTACAAGTACACCCCCGAGGAAATTGCCCTCTTGAAAAAACAGGCCAACGAGGCATACTTGAGGTGGGCAGAACTGGAACTCGAAATCGCAAAACATAATTTAGAACAAACAGCCTCAAAATAAAAAATATGAAACGAATAATAATCATGCTGCTCATTGCTTGCAGCGCCATCACAACCATCAGTGCCGATCCTACGGCTACCCCGCAGAAGAAGGCAAAGAGTGTCATCCAGAGCCTGGAAGGTATCATCGCATTTCATGCTGAGGAGGGTAGCCAGACACTGTCCGTCACCAAGAATCCTGAAACAGGTCTTATTGAGTCAAGCGAACGCATCGCACCTTTCACCTGTGAGAAAGGAGACCTGTGGACCATACCCATCGGTTTCAGCGAAGATGAGCCGTTGTCGTATCAGTACATGCACCTGCTGCCAGGCAACGCAGAACTATTCAACCTGAAAGTGGTGACTAACAACGGAAAGAAGAGCAAGGATGTACGTATTCGCACCAATACTAAGCAGGAGATGTGGTTCATGTGCTGCAAGAACCCTGACAACCCCCAGTTACGCGATGCATACGCCATCGTGTGGGAAGAAACCAAGGATAAGAATATCGCGGGCACCGTGTATATGATTACCTCTCTGCGCCCCGATTTGTATGAGAAGAATATGTCGAGTGCAGGCCTCTTAAGCGAGAACAAGAACACGTTCACCATCGACGGACGTGTGGGCTATGACCTGAAGGACTCCCTCTACGTGGTCTATATGGCCAACACCGCAGAGGAACTGAACAACGTGAAAGACAGCGACTTCGTGGCTACGATGCCTGTAGTGAACAAGCGCTTCTCTTTCAGCGTGGAGCTCGACAAGCCCAAGGTTGGCCGCATCCGTACCGTCATGCCCGACGGTTCCCTCTGCGAGTTGTGGACCAATCTCGACTTCGTGCCTGGCGAGACCTACCGTATCACCACGCATAACGGCTACTACGACGAGGATCGCGACTATGAGCAGCGCGTAGGCCGCTACTCTGGCAAGAGCCTGCTGAACGACCTGCAAAGACGTGGCATTGACGACAAGATAGCGGTGGTAACAGACGAAGTACCCGAAGAGTTTGTCACAGTGCAGGATGGCGATGTGATATTAAACGGTGTGGAGTTCAAGAAACCCGAAAACCAGTGGGGAGCTCAAGCGATGCCGGTAACAGGGGGGCAGGAACCCGCAAATATGGAGGCGTGGATAAAAACCATTTCGCCCCAACAGCAGGCACAGCTGATGTTCAAGGCACAAAGTATTAAGGCTGGCATCGAAAGGATTAAGTCGTCGTATGAGCCTCTTGGGAGAATCATGAAAGACACCCCGTCGCTTCTTCTCGACAACAACACACACGTCAATCAAGTGTTTGAGAATATCACTGCGCAAAACAAGGAATTGGACAAGAGTGTCGAGGAGTTTCAGAAGGCTCTCTTCGCACTGAACCCACCCGCCAAATTGCGACAGAATTTTTATAGCGAAGCTTATAAGGAGATATTGAATGTCTTCACCGAACAGAACAAGGGCTTTACAGAGATTATCGCCAAGACCGGCAAACTCTCGAAGGCCGCTCAGAAAACCCAGAAGTACATCAACAAACTCACGGAGAAGTACATCAAAGAGATGGAGAAGTCCCTGAAATGGTGATCATCATAATTCGTGGGGAATGTTTGATGCCTGTTCGAAGGTCATGGCTGCCAGCTTCTCATTGTTGGCATCCTCGCCGTTGAGCTGATCGTAGAGGTGCTTGAGGCCGGCAACGCCCTCGCCGCGCTTCAACACCTGGACGATACAGAGATTCATCAGTCCCACGCTCTCGGAGATGATGTCGAGGTCGGTAAAGGCCAATTGGGAGAGAGCGAGCTGATAGGCATCCTCGGCATGTTCGTCAAGCAGCCGCTGTACGTCGCCCAGCGACGCCATCCCAAACGACTCGAGTACAGGCAGGAAGGGGAGCATCGACACAGGATAGACCTCAGCCTGGTTGACGGCAGCGATGCGCTTGTTAAGCCGGTCAAAGGGCTTCGTCTCGAGATAGTGCTGGAAGGATTCGAACTCCAAGGGAACCTCATCAAGCAGTCCGGAGGCGACGAGTGACTGCATCTTACGCCGGTAGTCGATGAGCGTGGTGCGCAGGCGGCTGAACTCATCGTCGATCAGTTCAAGCATACCAGAGAGGCGGCTGAACTGTCGGCGGTATTCGCCAGGAATCTTCACCGCGCCCTTGTAGCCCACATCGTGCTCGATGGTTGACCAGACGTGTTGCAAGGCTGTCCGCATCTGAATCTCAAAGCGGTACTCGTTGAGCTGGGGCATCTCAGGGTCATCGACAATACTCTTCGGCAGTCGGCAGATGTAGTGCAGCGAGTTGTAGCCGAAGCTGGTCAGCTGGTGCAGTTTCCTTTTATCGACCGATTCCTTCCAATCGACGTCGAACACCTGCTTGACAATGGCCGCCACCTTGTCCACATCATCGGTATAGAAGGTGATGACGCGCAGTCCGAGGATGTCTGTGACATCGGCGAGCGATTTATATTTGGCGCCTTTCAGCTCCAGTTTGCCTGCCAGCGACTGTTCCTCCTTGATACGGTGTTCGAGTGAGGTGATATAGATGCCCTGACGCTGGAACGTCCAGTGCAGGGCATCGTATGCCAGTTTCTCCATCCGCTCAAACACGGGCAGACGGTCACGGTACTGCTGCAGCAGTTCCTCACCATGAGCGTCTAACGTATATGACTTTCCCATATTTCTGACCTTTTCTGATACATTCAATACTGATTACGCCGCAAAATTACAAAATATTTTCCGTAATCCAACGAAATCAGTAAAAAATGTGAGGTCAGAAGAGCATCTCCACGTTTTCGCCCCAGTCGCCATCGACGGTGACGGTGATGAACACCGACTTCGACGCGCTCTGGTTGTCGAAGAGGTTACCACGGCAGATCGTGATACAGTTGCGGCGAATGGGGATGTCAGGTATCGACTTCACCGTCAGGGAAGTAATACGGCCATCGTCGGCAATATTATAGGTATTGACGGTGACGCTGACAGCATCCTCGGCATCGCTGGGAATCAGGTAGAACTCATACTGGCTCTCGTCGCCCGTCAGGTTGAGCTCCACGGTCTGGGCGGCATTCGTGGTGCCGTAGCCCGTCAGTCCGCTGAACGTGCCGCGACTGCCCTTATACTTGATGACCATCTGGTTCATCGTTGGCGGAATGTCGTCCTCAGGAATAAATCGGACCATCGAGACGATGCGCCTCAGCACAAGGCTACGGTCAATCCCTTCTTCGCCCACCTCGATCTCCTCGCAGCACCAGAACGTGTCGCCGAGGTTCTTGCCAGAGACCGACACCTTCTCGTTGGCCGAGAACGAGGGATTCGAATCCGCACTGTGGCCTACGACCACCAAGTAGTAATGGCCCTGGTCGAGCGAGAACGAGGCCGTGCCAAAGCCCGTGTCCTCCTGTTTCTGGTTCACATACTGGATGCGCTGGCCGCTGTCATCGTAGATGTGGAAGCACAGCCGGGTACAATAGTTGTTGACGTCAGCTCGCGAATGCGCCTCGAAGGGTGTCTGCTCAAACTGACTCACCCTGAGCACCACATTACCGTCCTGGGCACCACCTGTCTCCGAAGTCTCGGAAACCACCATTTTCTCACACGCCGACAGCATGGCCATCGACAACACACAAGTCACAAGACCTTGAAAAGCTTGTTTTTTCATTGTTGTTAAATTTAAAGTTTTACAAACTGTTTCTGCACTTCATGGTGCATTTGTGGAAGTGGAGGGAGTCGAACCCTCGTCCGCACAAGGAAACCATACGCTTTCTACACGCTTATTCCAGCCTTCGGTTTTCATGTGCCGACAAGACCTGGACCACCAACCGGCACCTTAGCCCCTAAATTTCATCCCTGCATCGGAGCCTACAGAGACTATTCCCGATTTTACCTGCGCCGCTTGATCTTCGGATTCGGAACAACATCCTCGGAGCGACGTCTCGTTCCTCTACCTTGTAGTGGAATTAAGCCGTTAATCTACTGTACTTCGATTAGGCAGCGAGAGCATACTCAGTGTTGCCAATTAATTTTTCCCTGTCTCAGATTATGGAGGAAGCCAGGCAGCCTCCGCGTGCTTACGTACCATCTCGACTTGCCGTCAAATCCAGTCACCCCCAGATGCGTGATACGCTGTATTCCGATGCAAAATTATGATTTTTTGGCTGAACATGCAAATATTTCATGGAAAAAATGTAATTTTGCACCGTTTTTTTCGTTATATTATAGACTAATAAGGTAAATACCTACAAAAAATGACATGATATGAAGCATTTCTACGCTATCAGACTCCTTTCGTTCGGCCTTTTGCTTGCGGCGTGTTCCACACCGAAGAACATCACCTATCTTCAGGATCTGACCGACGGGCAGATACAACAGTTGGCGGCCTACAAGGGCATCACTCTGAAGCCGTCCGACATGGTGAGCATCGTGGTGAACACGAAATCGACGGAACTCACCAACCTGCTGAACCTCCCCTACTCCTCGCAGATCATCGGTGCCTCGGAGCTCACGGCCCTGGCCCAGAGTCACGGATCGTCGGGCTATACCCTCGACAGCGAGGGCAACATCGACTTCCCGTTGGTGGGCAAGCTTCATCTGGCTGGCCTGACACGTGAGGGCGTCGCCGCCGCCGTCAAGCAGGCCCTTGAAGAGAAGAACGTCGCTGCCGCACCGGTCGTCACCGTTGAGTTCGGCAACCTGCACTACTCGGTGATGGGCGAGGTGGGGAAAGCCGGCGAATACGAGATCACCCGCGACAAGACCAGCATCATCGAGGCCCTGAGCGCCGCCGGCGACCTGAACCTGTTTGGCCGTCGTGACAGCGTGTTCGTCTATCGCGAGGAGAACGGCCAGCAGAAGACCTACGCCCTGAACCTGCTCAACGGCAAGTCGCTATACAGTTCGCCTGCCTACTACATCCAGCAGGGCGACGTGATCTACGTGCAGCCTAACAACTACCGTAAGCGCCAGTCGACGGCCAATGCTTCCGAGGTGACCACAGCCTCCTTCTGGCTGTCGGCGCTCTCCGTGCTCACCACCATTGCAGTATTGGTATTCAAGTAATGTCATACCTCAGTAATAAGATAGGTATCCTGAAAGACGCCTTCATGGGGAATCTCATGAAGCTGAAGGTGATGTATGACATCCGCCTGCGCAAGGCCATCACGCTCGCGGCGCAACAGGACTCCTCGGTCATCGTGTCGCTCACCAGCTATGGCAGACGCGTAAGGGGGAGTGCTGTCTTTACGGTCTATTCCCTGCTGCGACAGACCGTACGCCCCGACCGTGTGGTGCTTTGGCTCGACGAGGACGAATACAACAGCGGGAACCTGCCCGGCGACCTCCGCTTCCTCAGCAACTACGGCCTGGAAGTGCGCTTTGGCAAGGATATCGGTTCTTATACCAAGGTAATCCATTCCCTGTCGGCATTCCCCGACAAGCATATCATCACGGCCGACGATGACCTTTACTATACCAAGAGTTTCGTCAGCGAGTTCGTCGAGGCCCACCGCCAGCACCCCAAGGCCATCATCACGGGCTTTGCCAAGGTGCCGGTGTCGGACGGCGACCACCGGCTGGTTCCCTACGATGCCTGGCCGGAATACCACCATGTGACTGCCAGCTTCAAGTATGACAGCCTGAAGCTCTTCCCTTTAGGCGTGGGTGGTGTGCTCTATCCCAGCCACGTCTTCGACGACGAGGTGAAGAACGAGGCGGTCTTCACCGCCCTCTGTCCCAAGGCCGACGACATCTGGCTGTACATCATGGGACTGCGGTGCCAGGCGGAGAAACGCATCCTCACCGACTCCCATATCGCCTATTACCATACAGACCTGCTGCGACAGTACCTTACGAAAGACCGTCTGACGGCCACGAACCGCTTCGGGGGCGAGAACGACACCCAGCTGCAGGCGCTGTTGGAACATTATAAGATTAACATTGAAGATTGAACATTGAACATTAATAACTGCGTATGAAAGAAACATTTACCTTCAGTGAGTTTATCCGTCTCTGCCTGAACAAATGGAAGTGGTTTGCCGTTTCCGTCGCCGCTTTCCTGTTGTTGGCCATCACCTACCTGGTGATAACTCCTCCGAAATACACCCGCCAGGCCCAAGTGCTCGTCAGAGACGAAGGCGGCATGGGCGGACTGATGGGCCAGCTGGGAGGACTGGCTGATCTCGGCGGGCTGATCGGTTTCGGCTCGTCGAACGTCTATAACGAACTCTACGCCATGCAGTCGCCCTGGCTGCTGCTCAATGTGGTGAACCAGATGCACTTGGACATGACATACACCGTCAAGGGCATCCGCAATCAGGATCTCTATGGCGAGTCGCTGCCCATAGAAGTCGAGTTCAAGAACCTGACTGAAGAGGACGACGTACGCATGAAGATCGACCTCAAAAGAGACGGCAACTTCACGCTCTACAAGCTGAAGAAGAACGACGACAAGTATGACGACGAGCTGACGGGCCGTGTGAACACCACCGTCAAGAGCAGCATCGGCGACATCGAGATCAAGGCCACCCCCTATCTGGGCAAGATGAAGGATGACGAAATGACCATCGTCGTGAAACGTACAGAGCCAATGGCCGTCGTGCAGTCGCTGAAGAAGCAGAAACTGACGATGGCAGTCAGCAGCCGCGATGCCTCGATCATCGACATCAAGTGCAAGGACGTCTCCAAGAAGCGCGCCACCGACATCATCAACACTCTCATCAGCGAATACCGCAAGGAGGCCAATGAGGACAAGGATGCCCAGACGGCCGTCTCAGAGCGTTACGTGCTGGAGCGCCTCGCCTCGTTGGAGAGCGAACTCAAGGCGCTTGACCACCGCGTGGCCGACTATAAGAGCAAGACCATGATGCCCGACCTGGAAGTGATGGCCAAGGCCTACGCCGAGGGTGCCAAGGACATCTCCACCGCCCACCTCGAGGCCAGTGCCCAGCTCAACGTGGTACAGGCCATCCGCGACTATCTCCGCGACGAGTCGAAGAAAGACGAACTGCTGCCCGCCCTGCTCATTACCGACAACAAGGGACTGGCAGAAGAGGTCGGTCGCTACAACGAGCTGCAGCTGCAGCGCAACCGCCTGATAGCCAGCAGTAACAAGGAGAGCCCATTGGTGAAGGAACTCGACGATCAGCTGGCTGCCATGCATAAGGCCGTGCTGACCTCTGCCAACAATGCCATCAAGCAGCTCCAGTTGCAGCTGAAGACCATTGTTGCCAAGGAGAACGAGGGCAAGGAGCTGATCGCCTCCGCCCCCAAGAAGGCCATCGGCGGCCTGACCGACGAGCGCGACTGGAAAGTTGCCAACGAGGTCTATGTCTTCCTGCTCCAGAAGCGTGAAGAGGCCCAGATGATGAAGGCCATGCGCACCGATGTCCGTCTGTTGACACCGCCATTAGGCGTCAAGAAGCAGACCTCTCCCGTCAAGTCGAGCGTCCTCTTCGGTGCCCTGCTCCTGGGACTCTTCTTCCCTGCCTGCGCCATCTTCTTCCGTGAGCGCAACAAGCGGTAAGTCATGGTCTATCTCTTCAGCGCACTCACCGTCATCGTACTTCTGCTGTCGTGGAAGTATATCCTCAGGCTGGAGCCTGCGGGCATCTTTGCTGCGCTGTGGTTTTTCATGGCCGTCTTCACACTCTTACTGCAGAACTATATCGACCTGAACTTCTCCGGATGTGTATTCATCCTAACAGGAGTCATCTTCTTCGTGGCAGGGACCATCTTCAGCGACTACTTCTACCGGCCGACACCTTCCGACGACCAGTGGCAGCTCAGGAAGAAGTGGGTGACACCCCTGCTGCTCATACTGCTCGTAGGCGCCATGGTCAACCCCCTCTATTCCATCATCCTCCACGGATTCAGTCTTCGGGCACTGCTCGACATGCGCGAGGTACTCGAGATGAACAAAGGCATCTCAGAAGACCGCTATGCAGGAGCCGAGGCGCACGACGTCGTCAACCAGTTCTTCCTCATCTTCTCATACGCGGCACCCGTCATCGGCGGCCTCTGCTATCGGCTCGTAGGCAAGTTTAACAAGGTGCTCTGCGTCATCACCCTCATCCCCTGCACCTTCATCGCCCTGACACAATCGCTGAAGATGGGCATGATCGCCTCCTTCATCCTCTTCTTCGCCGCCTACATCGTCTGCTCCTACACCTACGGGCTGCCCATCCGCATCAAGGGAAAAATCATCCTGCGCTTCGCCCTGGTCATCGTCGGTTTCCTCGGCACGCTCTTCATCTCGATGGTATTCCGGACGGGCGAGGTGAGCGAGAAGACCATCCTTGAGATCAGCGAAAAGTTCGTCTCCTACGCGATAGGTCACATGCACAATGTCGACCGTTGGTTCACCTCCTATCAACCGACCGATCTCACCTGGGGCAGCCACACCTTCCTCGGCATCTCCAACCTCTTGGGCATCGAAGAGCGCGTACAGGGCATCTACCCCGAGTTCATGAACGTCGGCAAGAACGGATTCTATGGCATCTCCAACACGTTCACCATCTTCCGGCCTTTGGTGGAGGATTTCGGTGAGCCAGGCGCCATGGTGGCCATGTTCGTCATGGGCATCCTGGCCAACATGTCCCTCAAGGCCGTCACGGCCCATCGTGCCGTCATCTTCAACCAGGTGGTCCTCGTGGCCATCTTCGCCTACCTCATGTGGTCGTTCTCGGCCTCCTTCTACGCCTACACCACCTATCTGGCCATGTTCGCCCTGGTGTTCGTCCTGTTTCATGTCATTCAAAAAAGGGTGTCGGTATGCTGAAGGTCATCAAGGGAAAACTCCGCACAAACATGGGCCGCGATGTCGTCTGGACCTTCTCCATCCAGATCCTCATCATGCTCTGCTCCTTCGCCATCAACAAGTTGCTGGCAAACCGACTGAGCATCGACGACTTCGGGCAGTACAACGTCATCAAGCGGTCCGTACAGGTGCTCTCCTTCGTCATGCTGGCCGGAGTGGGCATCGCCCTGCCGCGCTACATTCCCCTCTACCGCAACGGCAACCCGCCACGCAGGATAGCGCCCCTTCTCGGCGCCTCGCTCATTTACATCTTAGGCGTATCGCTCGTGGTGTTCCTCATCTGTATGCTGTTCTCCTCGCAGATGCAGGATATCGTCATCGGCCAGCGCGACAACCAGACACTGCTGCTCATCGCCCTGGCCTATGCCTTCATACTCGCTATGGCACAATATGTCTTCGCCTACTATCGCGGCATCGGCCATTTCAAGTGGTACAACGGCACCCAACTGGCCATGCAGCTGGCCATCATCATGCCCCTTGTCCTGCTGCCCGTGCTCACCGTCAGCAACGTCTTCACCTCGTGGCTCATCATCACCATCCTCCTCGTGGCCTTCCTCTCCGCCCGCGAACTGTGGAAGCATTGTCAATTTTCAATTTTCAATTTTCAATTTTCAATTTTCAATTCCCATCTTCGCACAATCATCAAATACTCCTCCGGTCGTCTGGTCGCCGACTTCTTCCAGTTCTCCCTGGCAGCCTTCCCACTCATCTACATCAGCAATATCGAGGGCCTACAGACCACGGCCTATTTCTCCGTCGGCATCACCTTTGTCACCATGATCACGCCCTTCTTCTCCTTCATGGGCATCATCCTGCTGCCATACGTCTCACAGGCCATTGCGCGCCACGAGATGGCTTCAGCCGACCGTCTCATCCTCCGTCTCTCGCTGCTCTATGTGGCAGCCGCACTTGCCATCATCGTCGTGCTGTGCCTCTTCACCGAATTCGTGACGACCCTGCTCTTTGCCAGCGAATACGTGGTGACCGCCGACCTGACGCGCATCATGATACTCTCCATCCTGCCACAGGCGGCCTATATGCTCTACCGCAACACCATCGATGCCGTCAGCGTCATACCTTACAATGCCGTCATCCTCGGCATCTGCCTCCTGGCGATGATTGTCAGTTTCATGCTCTCCACCACCCTCACCCAGTTTGCCTGGGCCTACACTGCCGTATCCACCCTTCAGGGACTTCTTTCCTGGTTCACATGGCGCGTGGCCAGGAAGCGGAAAACCAATTTGTAACTCATTACTTAACCGTGCTCGCGTCATGTACTGCATTACGAAAGGTGTTGCAAAGGTGCGAAAATGCTAAGATTTTGCAAAATTCGACAAAAACAAAGTCTTGATTTAACATATTCAAGATTCGTTCTTGCATTTTCTTATATTCCATTATATCACTCCACATATGTTATTCTAACAAATTTATAACAAGAAAATATACAAATGAAAGTGCAATAACATGTATCATCATGTCAGAATATTAAAAGAGTTTCAATTCTCTAAAATATTCATTATGAGAATGTTATAATGGTAACGTGTTGAATATCAGGCATAGAAAAAGGGGTTCATCTCAGAATTCTGTTGATTTCCTATTCCCAACAATCGATTTTGTACATTTTATTTCCAGTAA
>Ga0310786_10004304_pt1 | contig 19905 bp, 17 predicted proteins | sample AusTroGonzalo_MG_FD_203881 | JGI IMG/M metagenome (GOLD analysis project Ga0310786, IMG submission 203881) | Bovine rumen microbial communities from tropical cattle in Woodstock, Queensland, Australia - Gonzalo_03 (v2) (version 2) | ecosystem: Host-associated > Mammals > Digestive system >... | reverse complement strand
GTTCGAGATGGTCTTTCCGATGGCGCAAGGCAGGGCGTATTTCGTGTTTTGGAACTTCTCAGAAGCCAGCACACTGCGCATGGAAACCGTTTCGGGCTTGCTGTTCGGCACCTCGATACCGATGGTGCCCTTGCCCGGAATTGGGGCGATGATACGGATGCCCAAGGCGGCCAAACTCAGTGCAATGTCATCCTCCAAGTTCTTGATTTTCGAGATACGGATACCGGCGGCGGGCACGATTTCATATAAAGTGACGGTTGGGCCGATGGTCGCCTTGATTTTGTCGATGGCGATGCCGTAGTTGCCCAAAGTTTCCACAATCTTGTTCTTATTGGCCTCCAACTCCTCATTGTTGATTTCGGTTTTCTTGCCGCCGTAGTCGTTCAGCATGTCGAGAGTCGGGAACTTGAAATCGCGCAACTCGTAACGCGGGTCAAAAGGTGTGTCGATGGTGTGGTGCTCGATTTTGTCGATGGTCTCTTCCTCCTGCGTCTTCTCAATGACCAAAGCCACCTCATTTTCAGCGGGAATTTCGTTTTCTTGCTTCTTTTCTTCTTGATTTTCCGTGTGTTGGATAAAGACATTTTCCTTGCCTTTGTTCTCGTTGATGATTTCCAAAGGCAGGTCTACGGTGTGGGCGGTCACGGGCGGAAGGTCGTCGTGGTCGTCCTCAATGTCGTCGTCGATGAAATCGGGGTCGATGTCCTCGCCGTTGTCGGTTTCGTTATTTTGTTGTCTTTCAATTTCTTCCCTGATTTGCTGTTCGGCAAGGATGGCTGCCTGATGGCGGCGTTCGTCTTCGCGTTTCTCACGCAAGTCCTTGAAATAGTTGAGCGTAAGGTTGAATTGGTAGACCGCGAAAACGAGGAACAGGAAAATGAGCACAATCAGAGTGCCAATCCAGCCGATGTAGGTTTCCAGAATCGTATTGAGCCATAACCCCACAGCACCGCCGAAGATAGCACACGATGCGAGGCCGCATTTCGGGCTGGCGAGGAAGGCGAAAAACAGCGGCAGCCAAACCAAGCAGAGGAGGGCATATTTCCATAGGCTCCACATCTTGATACGGGCGTTGTCGGTGAGTCGTAACCCGATGAGGGTCAGCAAATAAACGAAGAAAAATGCCCCGATGCCGAACGACTCTTTAATAAGGGTTTGCGCCAAGAAAACACCCGTACGCCCCGTTCGGTTCTCGATGTTGATGTTCTTGCTGAAGATTTGGTAGCCATATTCTTGATGGTGACCGCTGAAAAAACTCACCAAATAAGAAATCAGGGCGAGGCCGAGGAACACCGCCAAGCAGATGAACAGGATGCCGATGATTTTCCTTACGCGCCCGTCAGATTCCTGTTTCTCTTTGGTTTTCTGAGGTCTGGATTCCTTGCTTTTGGATTTTTTTTCGCTCTTTTTCGAGGTTTCCTTCTTGTTCTTCCCCTCTTTTTTCTCCACTTTATCTTCTATGATTTCCCTCTCCTCCAAAAATTCAGGTTCGGGCAAATCTTTCTTCTTGAAAGTGTTCTCTTTACGATTATTTCCTGTGGCCATTTTCTGTCTTCGATTTGGGAGTGCAAAAATAAGCAAAAATGTTGGATTACACTGCTGCAACTCGAGGATAGTAGAAACTTTCGTCAAATAATTCCAATTGGTTGAGGCTCTTGATTTTGGCTTTTTCTTGGATATCGAAATTGAATACCAATGCTTCAACTATCGAATGCCTATTCTCGAGATTGCCGCCGTTGTGGTAAAAATGATCTTTTGTCATCACATGAAAACTCCCCCAATAGCGGTCAATCATTTCATTTGGACGGAAATCATTGTGGTGCCATGTGGACAAAATGAATTTGGCTTTGGATTGTGAAAGCAATTCAAAAAGGTCATGCTCGTCCTGCTCAGTCCAACCATTGTAGTAGTCTACATAACGCCCAAAATAGGGTGGGTCGCAGTAGATGATGTCGCCTTCTTTCGCTGCTGCAATGGTCTTTCTGAAATCATCGTTTCGGAATTGCCAATCGCCTTTGCGGATGATTTGCGAGATATTGGCTATTTGGTTGCAAATCTTGGTAATATAAGCGGGAGCAAAACGTTCCGGTTTCTTGCAAAACGGAATGTTCCAGTCCCCATGACGGTTGAAACGCATCATGCCGTTGAATCCAGCGCGTGAAAGGAATATGAAATCATATGGACCATGTTCCGAATTGAATCTGTCACGTACTTCGCGGAAATGTGCATAGCCGTCTTCGTCAGCCGTGGCGAGCAATTTGCTTTCCTTTTCAAGATAAGAGCGCATGGTGTATGGAGTGATTTTGCCCTCTTGGATGCCTTTGTAGAAGTTAATGATGTGAGGATTGGTGTCACCAACTATGTGAGCACCCTCCATAGGTGAATTGAATCCGACCACTCCAGTACCGAGAAACGGTTCAATCCAACGTCCTTCCAAATCAACGCCTGCCTTCAAAACGAGGTCGTTAATCCATGGCACGAGTTTCGTCTTTATGCCTTGTGATTTTATGGGAGGGACAATGACAGCCATGTTATTTCTTGAGTTTCTTATTGATGTTTTGTTGCCTGTCCAAATATTCCTTGTAGGTTGCAAGGCTGTGGTAGCGAGGTGTGCCAATGCCGGAAATGCGAGCGTCAACAGCATTGAAGTAATTCATCCAATAATCATCGAACACATCTTCGCCGAGTTCAGAAAACGGACCTTCCCCCGCAATCAATTTCTCGATTTCAACAATGCCTCCAATATTGCGGGTGTTGCCACTACCTGCGCAGTCGCTGGCAATCTTCCATTTGGGTTGGACAAAGAAAATGAATTGTTCAATGACGGATTTTATGGCTGTCAATTCATCAATGGAATAAACGCTTTTTTCGCTTGTGTCGATTACACTTTGCTTATACAACATCCCAAGAACGAGATGGCATTTGTAGTCGTTGTATGGATAATCTGTGTTCTTTTTCAGGTCTCGATTACGGAAATAGCCCCAATAAGAACCTAATGTCAAACCGTTTACCTTGTTGTCGTCACCATAATAACTTGACTTGAAATCAACGGCAAACAGATTGCCTTGCTCGTCTTTGAATGTCAAATCGGGATAGTAATTTTGTGCGGAGGGAAGTTCGAGTGTCATCCCGTTTTTGTTGGCAAAGGCCTCCAAACGGGGAATAAGTATGATTTCGATGATTTTGGAAACGACTTTGGTATCATTGGTAATGGTGTAAACATTCTTGTTCACATCAATAAAGCCCTTGACAATCCAGTCGTTGTTATCCGTTTCAAGTAAATCCTTGTAAGATTTGACTTCTTCTGTCAGCAGATCAAAAAATGTATCCTTATCCATAATATATTTCGGATGATTTCAACTGCAAAAATAGTGAAATAAATTCAAAAAACCAAAAATCACTTCGGCACCCTAAACATCCGCTTCCAACGAATGCCACCGTTCTCCTTGTCCAAAGAGAGCCAAACGAGAACAGGCTTGCCAACGATATGGTTTTCAGGGACAAAACCCCAATAGCGCGAGTCGGCGGAGTTGTGGCGGTTGTCGCCCATCATCCAGTAGTAGTCCATCTCGAAGGTGTAACTGTTGGCGGGTTGCCCGTCGATGTAGATTTGGTTGCCTTTCACTTTCAGGTCGTGCAATTCGTAGGCGTGGATGATGCGTTCGTAAAGCGGCAAAGTGTTGACATTCAGCGGAACTGTAACGCCTTTCTTGGGGATATAAAGCGGCCCGAAGTTGTCCACATTCCAGGGATAGAGGTCGGGGCGGTTGGGGAAGAGGCTGGTCGAAGTGCCTTCGCCCGGGGCTTGGATGTTGCGCATCACGGAGGTGATGAAGGGCAATTTAATCAATTCATCGGCCACTTTTGCGCTGATGTTGAGAATGAAGATATTCGGGTCGGCGGTGCGGTAGCCCTCGGTGATGTTGTATTTGTCCAAGGTCTGCTTGTTGATGCCGCCGCTTGTGGTTACCACGGTGTAGTTATGTTGCATGTTTTCAGGCTCGTATGCTTTCTCGCCGTTGATAAACACCACGCCGTCAATGATTTTCAAAGTGTCGCCGGGCATACCGATGAGGCGTTTCACATAGTTTTCGCGCTTGTCCACGGGATGGGCGATGACGTTGCCGAAGTCGGCATGGTCGCTCCAAACGCGCTTGCGGCCATATTCGCGCACGAGGTCATAATAACTCACGCTGCTTTGGAAGACATCGCAAACCGTGTCGCCGGCGGGATAGTTGAACACGATGGGGTCGTAACGCTTCATCGTTGAAACGCCTGGATAACGATGGTAGGGCAACTTGATCCATTCCACATACGATTTCGCGGTCTTGCTTCCTGGCAAAGTATTATGGACAAAGGGGAACGAAAGCGGTGTATTGGGACGCTTTGGACCATAATGTATCTTGCTGACAATCAGATAATCGCCAACGCAAAGCGACTTCTCCATACTTGAAGTGGGGATGGTGAAGGCCTCGAAAACGTATGTCCTTATTATTAATGCGGCGACCACGGCAAAGATAATGGCATCAAACCACTCGCGGGCAGTCGATTTTTTTGGCCTTTGGGCCGTGGCAGGGTCTTGATAAGCGTCATCTTTGGCGATAATCGGGAAGAAAATGAACGGCAGAATGGCAGCCATGCCTTCCTCCCAAATCTTGAACCTGCCGAAACATTTGCCCAACTCAACGAGCATGAGCAACAGCATGAAAATGTTGATGTAAGGAAAGACGATGAAGAACCACCACCAGAAATTTTTGTGTTTTCCGATGATTTTCAACAAGATATAAATGTTGTAATAGGGAATGAGGCTGTAATAGCCTTTTTGTCCGGCTTTCTCGAATTGCTTCCAACAGAACGCAATCGGGATGGTGAAGAGTGCCGGAACGATGAGGATGAAAAGTAATAATGACATATTCGATGTTGATTTATTGGCTAACGCGATTTGGGATGAAAAAGTATATCCTATATAATAAAGGTGTGAAAAATCCCTATCGTTGCGCACCCTTGTCCATCCTACCCATCAGTCTGAGCAGGGGCGAGAGGAACGCGAACAGGAAATCGTAGGCAATCAGGCCAGGGAGCAGGCCTTTTTCGCCCAAGCGTTTTGAGGCTTTATGGTAGATAATGAGTTGGGTTCCAAAACGTAAGAGGAAGAAAAACACCAAAATTGGGATGTAGAACGCCGCCCCGTTGGTGATGACAAATGCCGGTTTCAAGCAGAGCAGGGCGATGAACGAGGCATAGAACAGGAATTGCGACAAGTAGAACAAACTCAGCGAAATGCGTGCGCCCACATTGTATTTCGACACGGTGGAATAGCGGCTGCTCTTTTGCCGCATCCAGAGTTTGAAACTGCTGGTGGGGGTGGTGAGGATGGCGTTTTCGGCATCAATCAGCACTTCGGTGTTCTTTTTGTTGGCCACTTGGCTGATGAAAAGGTCGTCGTCGCCGACGGAGGTCATGTAATGCGAAATAAATCCTTTATTCCTGTAAAACAATTCTTTACGATACGACAAGTTTCTGCCAACTCCCATATAAGGACGGCGGCTCAGGGCGGCTGAGAGGTAGAGCAACCCGTTTTGCAGAGCATCGAAACGCATGATGCGGTTCAGGGTGCTTTTTTTCTGCACGTAGGGACTGTAACCGATGACAATCTCGGTCTGGTTGTTGTAGCGGTTCACCACACTGCGCAGCCATTGGTCGTTGACTGGCATACAGTTGCACTCGGTGAGGACAATAATGTCGTTTTTGGCCGATTTGATGCCCATCGAGAGCGGGAACTTCTTGCCATTGAAGAAGTTAAGGTGCTGCTTGAGTTGCACGGGCTTGATTTTCGGCTCTCTGCGTTCCAAGTCCTTCAAATATTCTTCGGTCTCGTCGTCGGAACAATCATTCACCACAACGATTTCATAATCAGGATAATCCTGTGTGAGCAGCGCGGGAATTAGATCGATGAGGTATTCGTAGACATCGCGGGCGCAAATGACGATGGAAACGGGTTCCAACTCCTCGTCGAGTTTGGGCCGACCGACTTTCTTGAAGAAGGCGACCTTGGAAAACTTGCCCCAATGATAGAGCAATTGGATGAGAAGGCTGAGCCCGAAAACGATTAAAACAATGAAACTGAAACTATTGTAAGAAAAATTGATTTGCACGGCTTGGGATTTTTAATGAGTGCAAAAATAGGAAAAATGTTGAGAAAAAAAGTCGTACTTTTGCACAAAATTAGAGCGAATGAAATTCAATTTGGTTTCCAACGATGCGAAAAGCCATGCGCGAGCAGGTGTTTTGAATACTGGCCACGGCCCGATTGAAACGCCCATCTTCATGCCAGTCGGGACGGCGGGCACGGTCAAGGCTTGCCATCTTCGCGATGTGCGCGACGAGGTGAAGGCGCAAATCATTTTGGGTAATACCTATCATTTGTATTTGCGTCCGGGCTTGGAGGTGCTTGAGGCTGTCGGCGGACTGCACAAGTTTAATGGCTGGGATAGACCCATCCTGACGGATAGTGGTGGTTTTCAGGTGTTTTCGCTGACGGGCATCCGCAAGATGAAGGAAGAAGGTGTCACTTTCCAGTCGCACATCGACGGCTCGCGGCATCTGTTCACGCCCGAGAATGTGATGGACATCCAGCGCAGCATTGGGGCCGACATCATGATGGCTTTCGATGAATGTACACCTGGCACAGCGAACTACAACTACGCCAAGCAATCGATGGAGCGAACCCACCGCTGGCTCGACCGCTGCTGCGAGCGTTTCAAATCCACTGAACCGAAATATGGCTACGAGCAGACACTGTTTCCCATTGTGCAGGGTTGCGTCTATCGCGATTTGCGTGAGCAGTCGGCGGAGTATATTGCCTCGAAAAATGCCGACGGCAATGCCATCGGTGGGTTGGCCGTGGGCGAGCCGACCGAAAAGATGTATGAGATGATTGAATTGGTGAACACCATCTTGCCGAAGGACAAGCCGCGCTATCTGATGGGTGTCGGCACGCCGGCCAATATTCTTGAAAGCATTTCGCGTGGCGTGGACATGTTCGATTGTGTCATGCCTACACGGAACGGGCGCAACGGCATGATTTTCACCTCTGAAGGCATCATCAACCTGAAGAACGAGAAATGGAAATTCGACTTCTCGCCCGTCGACCCGAACGGTGAAACTTTCGTGGATGCACAATATTCGAGGGCTTACCTGCGTCATTTGTTCGTCGCGGGCGAAATCCTCGGCCCGATGATTGCTAGCCTTCACAACATCGGTTTCTACCTTTGGCTGGTGCGTGAAGCGCGTAAGCATATCATTGAGGGCGACTTTGCCGTTTGGCGCGACGAAATGCTGCAAAAAGTGACCAGAAGACTGTAAATGAGAAAAATAGACGCATATATCTTCAAGAAGTACCTCGGGACTTTCTTCTTCGCCATCTCCATGCTGATTCTGGTCGTCATCATTTTCGACCTCTCGGAAAACATCGATAGTTTCCTGAAGCACAACGCACCTTGGCAGCGGGTGGTGGTGGATTATTATGTCATGTCCATACCTTATTATATTAATCTCTTCATCCATCTTTTTGCCTTCATCGCCGTGGTGTTTTTCACCTCAAAGATGGCCGCGCGCACCGAAATCATCGCCATTTTGAGTAGCGGTATCAGTTTCAGGCGGTTCCTCTATCCTTATCTGATGGCGGCGGTGAGCATAGCCTTGATGTCATTGTATTTCGGCAACTTCCTGATTCCTAAGACGAACGAGGTGCGGCGGAAATTCAAGGACGAGTATATGGAGAAGTTGAGCCAAAGCGCAGGCCGCAATGTGCATGTGCAGATTGGGAAGGACGAGTTTGTGTATGTGGAGAGTTACAACATTGCCAAGCAATATGGCTACAAGTTCTCGTGGGAGAAATATGATGGCAATGAGTTGAAATACAAGGTGTTGTCGGATATTCTCTATCACGATACCGTTGCGGTCAACAGTTGGCGCATCGACCCCTACGCAGTGCGCACCATCGATGAGACAGGGGAGAGCCTCGTGCAAGGCCGTAACTTGGACACCCTGCTCAATTTGTTTCCCACCGACCTTTACATGATGAAGGAAGATTTCGAGGAGATGGATTTCTTTGAACTTCGCAACCACATCCGCAGCATGAAAGCCAAGGGTTCGGAGGGTGTGAAGGCCTATCAGGTGGAGATGCACCAGCGCATGTCGGCACCAGCGGCGGTCATTATTTTGACGCTCATCGGGGCAGCCTTGTCGAGCCGTAAGGTGAGGGGCGGCACTGGAATGCACCTCGGCATCGGCATCACCATTGCTTTCGCTTACATCCTATTCATGCAGGTTTCCAAGTCGTTCGCCATTTCGGGAGGCCTATCGCCCGCCCTCGCCGCCTGGATTCCGAATCTTATTTTCTGCGTGCTTGGGCTTTATCTTTTGAAGATGGCGCCGAAGTGATGAGTCCTGTTTTATACAGAACTTGATACTCAATATCTTACGTTTTTTCTACAAAAAACATCCTCCCTTTCCCGACTTTTTTTTATTTTAGCCACTTCTTTCGGAAATCTAAAATTGAAGTATTATGCACATCGCAGTAGCAGGCAACATAGGCTCAGGCAAGACGACCCTAACGGGGCTTTTGGCCAAGCATTTCAACTGGGAGCCTCATTATGAGGAAGTTGAGCACAATCCTTACCTCGACAGTTTCTATGAAGACATGCAACGCTGGTCGTTCAACATTCAGATATTCTTCCTCAACAGCCGTTTCCGTCAGGTGATGGACATCCGCAACAGCGGCAAGGACGTCATCCAAGACCGCACCATCTATGAGGATGCCCATATCTTTGCGGCCAACCTTTATTCGATGGGGCTGATGGAAAACCGTGATTTTGAGAACTATCAGTCGCTGTTCGAGTTGATGACGAAGTTCCTCCAGCCGCCCGACTTGCTGATTTACCTCCGTGCCTCGGTGCCGACCCTGATTCGCCACATCGCCAAGCGCAATCGCGAGTTTGAGCAGACCATCAGCATCAGTTACCTGACCAACCTCAACGAGCGTTACGAGAAGTGGATCAGCGAATACAACAGTGGCAAATTGCTCATCATCGACACTGACAACATCGAACTCGAAAACCCTGAGGATTTGAGTACCATCATCGACAGGATAGAGGCCTCACTCAATGGATTGTTCTGAAAATGAAAGTCGTAGGAATCATACCGGCCCGTTACAACTCTACGCGCTTCCCCGGCAAGCCTTTGGCCATGATTAAGGGAAAGACGATGATTCGGCGCGTGTGCGAACAGGCATGGAAGTCGAAGTTGGATGCCGTGGTGGTGGCCACTGACGATGTCCGCATTGCCGATGAGGTGATGGGCTTCGGCGGACAGTATGTTCTCACCGACCCCAACCACCGCAGTGGCACCGACCGTTGCCGAGAGGCTTTGGATTTACTTGAAAACCAATATGATGCGGTAATCAACATCCAAGGCGACGAACCTTTCATCGACCCGAAACAAATCGATTTGCTCATCGACTTGATTTCGCGCGACGACACCCTTCTGGCTTCCGTGGCCAAGAAAATCGAGGAAGAGGAAGAACTTTTCAGTCCCAATGCGGTGAAAGTGGTGATGGATAATGACGGTAAAGCCTTGTATTTCAGCCGCAATCCGATTCCTTTCATGCGCAATGCGGAGCGGTCGGAGTGGCTGGATAAGGGTGTTTTCTACAAACATGTGGGCATTTATGCTTACAAGGCCGATGTGTTGAGGCAAGTGGCTCAGATGCAGCCTACTGCATTGGAATTGGCCGAGTCGCTGGAGCAATTGCGATGGCTTGAGAATGGCTTGCCTATCCACATGGCCGTGATTGACGCGGACGGCATTTCCGTCGATACGCCCGATGACTTGCGAAGAGCAGAACAATTTATACAAAATCAATAATTTAGTGAATGATGATTACCGTTACCAAAGCCATTTCAGACCTTTTGTTTGTCCGCGATACCGTGGTAGTGCCGGGTTTGGGAGCCTTTGTGAAGAAACCCATTTCGGCCCAAGTGAATCCCGAGGGGAATCACCTCGCTCCTCCATCGTGTGAAATCAGTTTTGATGCCAATCTTAGAGAAGACAATGATTTGATAATCAATTATATGTCGAAGAAAGGCAATATGGGTGAAGACGAGGCCCGAAGTTTGCTGACCCAATTCGTTTCGGATTGCTTCAATGCGTTGAAAACCGAGAAAAAAATGGAGTTGGAAGCCATTGGGGTTTTGCGTTATGATGACGGGAACAACCTCGTTTTTGAGCCATCCGAGGCGGTCAATTACAATGCGGATGCCTTTGGCCTAAGTGGTTTATCGGCGAAGCCGATTCCACAAGTCAAGGCGAAGGAGGTCCGACAACAAAAGTCTCAACCGCAAAAGGTTCAGCCACATAACGATGAGGAAGATGACTATTTGCGACACAGACGAGGCTGGCCTTGGATTGTTTTGGGCGTTTTGCTTGTGGCTGTCCTTATTTACGAATTGTTTTATTTCCGGATCAATGACCACTTTGGCCAACATGAGAGTCTGCCTCCCCAGATTGTGAAGCCCGTCGAGGTTGTCAAGCCGGATTCTTTGCCTGTCGTGACGACGGATTCTGTCGGCAAGGAGCCTGAAAAAAAGGATTCTCTTGTGGCGGTGCCCGAGGGCAATATCAAGATTATTGCGGGTTCCTACAATAAGGAAATCCATGCCGAAAAGATGGTCAATACCTTGAAAAACGACGGCTTCCCCAATGCCTTCTATGAGCCGAGGGGAAAGAATTGGTTCGTGTCGTTCGGGCGTTATCGCACAGAAGAGGAGGCTAAGGCGGCTTTGCGTGAGATCAAGACGAAAACAGCATACAAGGCCTGGATTTTGAAATGATTAGCCCCGTAGGGGCGCAAGATATTGGGCAGGTGGTGAAGCGCGATGGAACCCCTGCCGAAACAAATAGGAATATGTCGAAAAAGAACAAATTGGAACGCTTCGCCGAGAACAAGACCTTCCCTAACTTGTTCGAATACAGTTATGAACGCATCATGGGCGAGGGCTTTCCCCTGCAAGGCAAGTGGCATGAGGATTTCTTCCACAACGACAACCCCATTGTGCTGGAATTGGGTTGCGGCAAGGGTGAGTATACGGTTGGTTTGGCGCGGGTACATCCTGAAATCAACTATATTGGTGTCGACATCAAGGGGGCGAGGATTTGGCGCGGCTTGAAGCAGAGCAACGAGGAAGGCCTGAAAAACGTGGCTTTCCTGCGTGCCCGCATCGACCAGATTGAGCATTTCTTCTCGAAGGATGAGATTTCCGAAATCTGGGTCACCTTCCCCGACCCGCATCCGGGCGAGGGCGCACGCAACGCGAGGCACCGCCTCACTTCGCCTGAGTTTTTGGAACGTTACCGCAAGATTGTCCGCCCCGATGGCATCCTCAACCTCAAGACCGACAGCCCCATCATGTATGAGTTCACTCTGCATGATGTGGTGGAAAAACAGGGTCTGCCGCTGCTTTACGCCACCGATGACCTTTACGCGAATGACGAGCCTCTGGAGGTGAAAACCATCCGCACCTTCTACGAGCAAATGTGGCTCGACCAAGGCCTTACCATCAAATACATCCGTTTCAAGATAAATCCTTAAATCTTAAATTTGAAATTTTAAATCAATCGATATGTACACAGACGACAACCAACTCTACATCGCGCATTGCGACAACGGACCCCTCTACATGGTGGGCAAAATGGCCAACCGCCACGGCTTGATTGCGGGTGCCACGGGCACGGGCAAGACCGTCACCTTGCAAGTGCTGGCCGAATCCTTCAGTCAGGCGGGCGTGCCCTGCTTCATGGCCGACATGAAAGGCGACCTTTCGGGCATCAGTCAGGCGGGCAAGATGAGCAGTTTCATCGAGAAACGCTGCCCTGAGTTCGGTATTGAGAACCCGAATTTCCACGGCTGCCCGACGCGCTTCTTTGACGTGTATGGTCAGCAAGGCCATCCCTTGAGAGCGACTATCTCCGACATGGGACCGCAACTTTTGTCCCGACTTCTCGGCCTCAACGATACCCAGACGGGCATCCTCAATATCGTTTTCAAGATTGCCGACGACCGAGGTCTGCTTCTTATCGACATGAAAGACCTCCGCATGATGCTCGACTATGTGGCCAAGAACGCCAAGGAGTTCACCACCACCTACGGCACGGTTTCTTCGGTGAGCGTGGGTGCCATCCAGCGTGCCTTGTTGGCCTTGGAAGCCGAGGGCGCCGACTTGTTCTTCGGCGAGCCTTCGTTCAACGTGTTCGACTTCCTCCAGACCGAAGGCGGCAAGGGCGTGATGAATGTGTTGGCTGCCGACAAGTTGATGCTCAATCCGAAACTCTATTCCACCTTCCTGCTGTGGCTGTTGAGCGAACTTTACACCCAACTGCCCGAGGTCGGCGACCTGCCCATGCCCAAACTCATTTTCTTCTTCGACGAGGCTCACATGCTTTTCAAGGACACCTCCAAGGCTTTGGTCGACAAGATTGAACAAGTCATCCGCTTGGTGCGCTCGAAGGGCGTCGGTGTGTATTTTGTCACCCAAAGCCCCGACGACATTCCGGATGCCATCGCCGGACAATTGGGCAACCGCATCCTCCACGGACTGCGTGCTTACACCCCCAAAGAGCAAAAGGCCGTGAAAGCCGCCGCGCAAACCTTCCGCGCCAACCCGAACTTCAACACTGAGGCCGCCATCCTCGAACTCGGCACGGGCGAGGCTTTGGTTTCGCTGCTCGATGAAAAGGGTGCCCCTTGCATCGTGGAACGCGCCAAGATTCTCTTCCCGTTGAGCCAAATCGGGGCCATCACCGACGACCAGCGCAATGACTTGATTCGTAAATCGCGCATCTACGGCGTCTACGACAAGAGTTTCGACCGCGAGAGTGCCTACGAAATGCTCGTTGAGCAACAGAAAAAGGAGGAAAAACGCCTCCAGAAAGAGGCCGAGGAGGAAGAAAAGCGCAAGGCCAAGGAAGCCAAGGAAAAGGAACGCGCAAAAAGCACCAGTTCAAGAAGCACTTCGTCAAGGTCGACAACCACAAGAAAGAAGAAATCGGCGGGCGCGAAAGTCCTTGAGAAGACCCTCAACACCACCGCCACAACCATAGGCCGCAATCTCGGCAACTCGATTGTGCGCTCGATTTTGGGGAGTATTTTCAAGAAGTAGTAGACAGGTGAACGGCTTGGTTATCAATCATTCCCAATCTCTTTCAGCATCGGGACGAATTTGAAGTCGCCGAACGATTCCTTTTTCAGGGAACCATCTTCCAATTTCGTGATTCTCAGCATGGTTTGGCCTTCGCCCTCGGTGTTGTCCATGGGGATGACCATGATGCCGCCGGTTTTCATTTGTTGGAGTAGCGTTTCGGGGATGCTCGGTGCGCCTGCTGTGATGATGATGCGGTCGAAAGGCGCGTAGGTGGGCAGGCCTGCAAAGCCGTCGCCGAGGAAAGTTTTCACACGGAAGGGCAGTTGCTCAATGGTTTCTTTGGTCTTGAAATAGAGGTTGCGTTGCCGCTCGATGCTGAACACCTTGGCACCCATCGCGGCCAGCACACAGGCTTGATAGCCTGAACCCGTGCCGATTTCGAGCACTTTCATGCCTTTTTCAAGGTTCAAAATCTGGGTTTGAAAAGCCACCGTGGAGGGTTGCGAAATGGTTTGTCCCGAGCCGATGGGGAAGGCCATGTCCTGATAGGCCAATTCCACAAAAGACGAGTCGAGAAATATGTGGCGCGGCACTTCGCCGATGGCAGCAAGCACGGCCTCGTCGGTGATGCCCTTGGTGCGCAGTTGGTCGACGAGTTGCTTGCGCAGACCCTTGTGGCGGTAGTTGTCTTCTAAATTGGTGTTCATTTTAGCGGATTGCGGCGCGAAATTACACCAAACCTAACAATAAAAAAACTATTTTTGCCGAAATTTTGAATTATGCTGAAAATAGGAGTTTTAGGTGCAGGGCATTTGGGCAAGATTCATCTCAACTGCATCAAACAAATTGAGGAATATAATCTGGTCGGCTTTTTCGACCCAGCCGAGGAAACGGCGCGAGAGGTGGAAACGGAAACAGGAATAAAATGTTTCGATTCCATTGATTCACTGATAGATGCGGTGGATGTGGTCGATATCGTCACCCCGACCGTCCGCCATTTTGAATGTGCTTCCAAGGCTTTGCAGAAGCGCAAGCACGTCTTCATCGAGAAGCCTATCGTGGCCACGCCCGACGAGGCCAACGCTTTGAAAAAACTGGCCGACGAGGCAGGCGTAAAGGTGCAGGTGGGTCATGTGGAGCGTTTCAATCCGGCTTTTATTGCGGCTGAGCCTTTCATCGGCGAACCGCTTTTCATTGAGGCGCATCGTTTGGCCTTGTTCAATCCGCGTGGGACGGATGTGCCCGTTGTCCTCGATTTGATGGTGCATGACCTTGATATTCTGCTTACTATCGTGAAGTCGCCCATCAGCCATATCAGCGCGAGCGGCGTGAGCATCGTCAGCCCGACACCCGACATCACCAATGTGCGCATTGAGTTTGAGAATGGTGCGGTGGCCAACCTCACGGCTTCGCGCCTGTCGTTGAAGAACATGCGCAAGACCCGCATTTTCCAAAAAGATGCCTACATTACCGTCGATTTTTTGGACAAAAAGGCCGAAATCTTCCGCATCCACGATGAGGTGGACGAAAACAATCCTCTCTCCGCCACCATCACCCTCGCCGATGGCAGCGAGAAGCAAATTACCTTCCAAATTCCTGAAATACATCCAATTAACGCTATCAAGACAGAGTTGGAGAGTTTTTACAATGCCATCGTCCACAACACCACGCCTGCTGTCACCATCGACGACGGCATCAACGTGCTCAAATTGGCCTACCGCATCCTCGATTCCGTCAACGAATCCATCGCCAAGGTGAAGAAATAAACTTGATGCGCCACAATAATCAACTTTCTTTGTCGTTACCTTATCAAAATCATTGTCATGGCAAGAAATTCTACCCTTTTCATTTTGCTGGGCCTCTTTTTAGCGGGTTTCACCTCGTGCGCTAAGTTTGAAGGCGCTCAGAAGATTCCATCTTACATCCATATTGATTCCATCACCATCGACCCCAGCACAGACTACTCCGTGTATGGTGCCACAACCCACAAAATGCCTGATGCTTGGGTGTATGTTGATGACCAAGTCCTCGGCTGCTTTGAACTGCCGGCCACTTTCCCCGTCCTGAAAAAAGGTGAACACAAAGTGACCGTCTACGGCGGTATTTGGCGCAACGGCATCTCGGCGGCGCACGCCCCGTATCCATTTTATAAGCCTCTGGTTTACCAAAAACTGAACCTTGTGGAAGACAGCATCGTCAACCTGACTCCCGTGCTTAACTACTACACGCAGGACGAAGGCACCACCTTTGCTTGGATGGAGGATTTCGAGAACGCCAATTCCCTTGTGCCCGATGCTGCCAGCGACACGGGCATCATCCGCGTCAGCGGTAGCGAGGCGTGGCGGTCGCCCGATTCGTTCTTCTCGGGCAAAATCGAACTTCCGCCCGATTCGCTCGATTTCACCATCGCCATGGCCGATGGGGTGGATTTCTACAAGAACATGAACGGTGTGTATTGTATGCTCGAGATGGACTACAATTGCAACGACACTTTCTTCGTTGGCGTGAAGTATTACAAAGACTATCAACTTATTACATGGCCCCTTGTGAAGGTGACGCCCACCGACAAGACACACGACAAGCCGCAACGTTGGAACAAAATCTACATCAACATCGGGCCGACCATGAACCAGAATTACACCGCGTCTTATTTCAAGGTGTATCTCACCTCCAATTTGACCACCGATTACGATCCTGAGTATCATCCCATCAGCGAGCCGCGCTACTACTATTTCGATAATCTGAAACTGATTTATCGTAAGTTATGAACAAGAAGAAACTGGCCAGCCTTTATCTTGTCGTCGATTGGGTCGCTTCCATTCTGGCGTGGACCTTGTTTTATTTCTTCCGCAAGGCGCACGAAGACCTTTACATCAATTATTGGGACCGCATCACCCATTCGTTCAGTACCCCAAGTTTTTGGCTGGGCGTGATTTTCATCCCCATCAGTTGGCTGATTCTTCATGCTGTGACGGGTGCCTACGAAAAGGTGTACTTCAAGTCGCGCCTGAAGGAACTGGGCCAGACCTTTTTCATCACTTTGTTGGGCGTGGTCGTCTTGTTTTTCGTGGTTATCCTTGATGACAAGGTGGTGAATTACAAGTCTTATTATCAGTCGATTATCGCGCTTTTTACGCTACAATTTTTGCTCACTTACATCCCGCGCCTCATCATCACTACAACAGTGATTTCGAGGATTCGAGCCAAGAAAATCGGGTTCAATACCCTCATTGTGGGCAGCAACGACAACGCCTGCGCCATTTTCAAGGAAATTGAGGAGGAGGTGAAGCCTTCGGGACGGCGCGTCATCGGTTTTTTGAATGTTTATGACAAGAAAGAATACAAACTGGGTGAATTCCTGCCGCATCTCGGTTCGTATCACGACATCGAGCGCATTGTGAAGGAATTGGATGTGGAGGAAGTCATCATCGCCATCGAACGCTCGGAAGTCGAGACGATGAAGGTCTTGCTTTCGGTGGTCGACACGACAGAAGCCAACGTGAAAATCATTCCCGCCATGCAGGATTTGGTGTTCGGCACGGTGAAGCAGTCGGCCATTTGGCAGGCGCCGTTGGTGCAGGTCACGCCCGAACTGATGCCCGTGTGGCAAAGGGTGGTCAAGCGGGCGTTCGACATTGTGGCCTCGGTTTTGGCGCTCGTCATCCTTTCACCTGTGTTTTTGGTTTGCGCCATCATTGTGAAAGCCACCTCGAAAGGCCCCGTGTTCTATGTGCAGGAGCGTATCGGCAAGGGCGGCAAACCGTTCAAGATGGCCAAGTTCCGCAGCATGAGGGTGGATGCCGAATCGAGCGGAACGCCTTTGCTTTCGAGCGACAACGACCCGCGCATCACGCCATTCGGACGTTTCATGCGCAAGGTGCGTTTGGACGAAATCCCCCAGTTCTGGACTGTGCTGAAAGGCGACATGTCGCTGGTGGGCTACCGTCCCGAGCGGCAATATTTCATTGACAAGATCATGGAAACCGCGCCTTATTATCGCCTTTTGTTGAAGGTGAAGCCCGGCATCACCAGTTGGGGCGAGGTGAAATACGGCTACGCTGAGAATGTGGAAGAGATGGTGGAACGCCTGAAATACGATGTGCTTTACATTGAGAACGTGAACCTCGCACTCGATATTAAGATATTGATTTACACGGTTCTGATTGTCATTCAAGGTCGTGGAAAATGAAAAAAGCGCCGTCGGCGCTTTTTTTGTTGGCTCAAATCACCCCTCGCTCCAGCAAAGTCATAATCGTTTCGATTTGGTCGTCCTCGGGGTTGTTGTGCGGGTCGTATTCCGTCTTGAGGTTGTAGCCCCAAAGTCGGGCGAAGCCTTGATAGAAGAAGGCGCGCACTTTGCCGCGCAGTTCCTGAACCACTTGATAGGAGGTGTTGCCTGTTTCGCGGTCGATGAGGCGGATGAGGATGAGGCCTTGGGTGATGGTCAAGTCTTTCAGTTCCTCGGTGTATTGGTCGGTGATTTCCTTTTCGGCTTGCTTCATCAGGCGGTTGCGCTCCGACTTTTCGGAAACATTCGCCAGAATCGAGTCATATTCCTGCATTTTCGCACCGGCGAGTTTGGCGTAGGGATACACCTTCCTCACATTGCTGGCCAAACGGCGGCCTTGGCGCGTGTCGGTGATTTGCAGGTAGCGTTGCATGAGGTCGATGTCGACTTCCGGCAGGTACACTATTAATAAGGTGTCGCCATTTTCGTCGATTTTGCCATACACTACATTCACCTTGGCTTGCTCGGGCGAGGAAAAGTCGACCACGCTCGACTTTGGAGTTGTTGATGTCCGCTTGATGGTGATGGTTTTGCCTTTGCCCATTACTTGGGCGAATCCCGAAAGGGTCATCAGGGCAATCAGTGCGGTTAGGGCTAATCTTTTCATGGCGTTTCCTCCTAATTTTTAATTGTTCAACGCCGGATATAATGCAAGTATTGTGCCAAAATGCTTGTCAATCCCCCACATGCAGTTTCTTCAATCCAGATTTCTCAAGTTTTTCCTCGGCGTAGGCGCGGTCAATCACCAGTTCGGTGGCGTTGATGTCGGAGGGCATCTCAAACATGGCATCGTTCAGGATGGCTTCCATGATGGAACGCAGTCCGCGCGCGCCCACCTTGAACTCGATGGCCTTCTCCACCACGAAATCAAGCACTTCGTCCTTGATGACCAAGTTGATGTGGTCCATGGCGAAAAGTTTTTGGAACTGCTTCACCAAGGCATTCTTCGGCTCGGTGAGGATGCGCTTCAGGGCTTCCTCGTCCAAGGGATTAAGGTGCGTGATGATGGGCAGACGCCCCACGATTTCAGGAATCAAGCCGAACTTCTTAAGGTCAGCGGGGGAGAGGTATTGGAGCATGTTGTTCTTGTCCAAGACTTCGTTGCCGCCTGCACCGTAGCCGATGACATTGGTGCGCTTGCGGGCCGCAATGAGTCGCTCAATGCCGTCGAAGGCACCTCCGGCAATAAAGAGAACGTCTTTCGTGTTGATGGCTACCATGGGCTGCTCAGGGTGCTTGCGGCCTCCCTTGGGCGGCACGTTGACGACAGAGCCTTCCAAAAGTTTCAACATGGCTTGCTGCACGCCCTCACCCGACACGTCACGGGTGATGCTGGGATTGTCGCTCTTGCGGGCAATCTTGTCGATTTCGTCGATGAAGACGATGCCGCGCTCGGCTGAAGGCACATCGTAGTCGGCGGCTTGCAGCAGGCGGACGAGGATGTTTTCCACATCCTCACCTACATAACCGGCTTCTGTCAAAACGGTAGCATCGGCGATGGCGAAAGGCACATTGAGCATTTTGGCGATGGTGCGTGCCAACAGGGTCTTGCCTGTGCCAGTCTCGCCCACGAGGATGATGTTCGATTTCTCGATTTCCACCTCATCAGCGGCCACTTTTTGGCTGATGCGCTTGTAGTGGTTGTAGACGGCCACGGCCAAGGTGCGCTTGGCTTCGTCTTGACCAATCACGTATTGATCAAGGAAACGCTTGATTTCGACGGGTTTCTTCAGTGTGAAACCTTTCGAATCAAAGACATTTTTCTGCTCGTTGCCGAATTGTTCCTTGACGATGGCATGGGCCTGTTCGGCGCAACTGTCGCAAATCTCGGCTTCGATGCCCTGAATGAGCAGGCGTACTTCCGTCGCTTTCCGTCCGCAGAACGCGCAAACTCCTGACTTCTTGGACATTGTTTATGCTTGTTTGTTCTTGATGAGCACTTCGTCAATCATGCCGTATTCCTTGGCTTCGGCGGCGGTCATCCAATAGTCGCGGTCGGAGTCGGCCCAAACCTTGTCGTAAGACTGGCCTGAGTGCTTGGCGATGATTTCGTAAAGTTCCTTCTTCAACTTCTGAATCTCGCGGGCCGTGATTTCAATCTCGGTGGCCTGACCTTCCACGCCGCCCATAGGCTGGTGGATCATGATGCGGGCATGGGGCAGTGCCGAGCGTTTGCCGGTGGCTCCGGCGCACATCAGCACGGCGGCCATCGAAGCGGCCATGCCGGTGCAGATGGTCGACACGTCGGGGTTGATGAACTGCATCGTGTCGTAGATGCCTAAGCCAGCGTAAACGCTGCCGCCGGGCGAGTTGAGGTAGAGGTTGATGTCGCGCTTCGCGTCAGTCGACTCCAAGAAAAGCAACTGGGCTTGGATGACGTTGGCCACATAGTCGTCGATGGCGGTGCCGAGGAAGATG
>Ga0310786_10004303_pt1 | contig 19906 bp, 14 predicted proteins | sample AusTroGonzalo_MG_FD_203881 | JGI IMG/M metagenome (GOLD analysis project Ga0310786, IMG submission 203881) | Bovine rumen microbial communities from tropical cattle in Woodstock, Queensland, Australia - Gonzalo_03 (v2) (version 2) | ecosystem: Host-associated > Mammals > Digestive system >... | reverse complement strand
GCTTTCGTCAGAGGCCGAAGCCATTTTCGAAGCCCAGCACCAGCCGCTGAAGGCGGGTGTGCTGCGCTCGGTGGGCCGCTACTTCTGTACGGTGTATTATCTGGACGGAGTGGCCGATAACTTCTATGGCCCGCTGGTTCCGTCTACCGGCTATCTGAAGGTGTTTGACCTTATGCCTTTCCACCACGGTTTCTGCCTGCAGTATCCTTCCCGCGTGGATATCACCAAGGTGGTGCCCCGCCAGAAACAGAAGAAACTGACGGTTACCCTGAAGGAGTACGGCTACTGGTGCAAGACTACGGGTATTGTGAGTACGGCCGCCCTTAACCGACGCCTGATGGAAGGCGGAGCGGTAGAGCTCATCAACCTCTGCGAGGCCCGTCAGGAAAGGGCCTATGCCGATTTGGCCGATAAGATTTATGCCGAGAGGGAAAGGGTAAAGATTGTATTTCTGGCCGGTCCTTCCTCCAGCGGCAAGACATCTTCTTCCCTGCGCGTGGCCCAGCAGCTCAAGGTGCTGGGGATGAACCCCAAGGTGATAGAACTGGACAATTACTTTGTGGAACGGGACCGTACGCCCCTGGACGATGACGGAAATCTGGACTTCGAGGCCCTCGAAGCCATGGATCTGAACCTGCTGGGCGAGCACCTGAATACCCTCCTTTCCGGTGCGGAAGTGGAGCTGCCTCGCTACGACTTCAAGCAAGGCCGACCGTTCTTTGAAGGAAAGAAGATGCACTTGGAGGAGAACGACATCCTGGTGATGGAGGGCATTCATGCCCTGGATCCCAACATGGTTCCCACCGTGGACCAAAACCGCATCTTCCGCATCTATGCATCGGCCCTTACTTCCCTTAAACTGGATGAGAACTGCTGCATTTCTACTACGGATAACCGTCTGCTGCGCCGAATGGTGCGCGATAACCGCGTGAGGGGCATTTCTCCGGAGGATACCATCCTGCGCTGGCCGTCGGTGCGCCGCGGAGAGGGCAAATACATCTTCCCCTTCCAGGAGAATGCCGATGCCCAGTTTAACACGGCCCTCCTTTACGAGCTGCCCATGCTGCGGTACTATGCCGAGCCTCTGCTCCGTCGCATCCAGCCTTCGTCCCCGGCCTACGCCGAGGCGGTGCGCCTGCTGGACTTCCTGGAGTACATCGTGGCCCTGCAGCCCTCCGAAATTGCCGCCATCCCTCCCACCTCCATCATGCGAGAATTTATAGGAGGTCAAACCCTTTAACGTCATTCCCGGCTTGACCGGGAATCTATCTTATGTTTAATATAGGTATTATCGGTGCCGGGCACATTGCCGAGAAGGCGGCCAGAACGCTGGCGGCCATGGACGATATGCAGTGCCTGGCCATTGGCTCCCGCTCGCTGGAGAAGGCCCAGGCCTTTGCCGCGCAGTTTGGCGTGGCCCGGGCTTACGGCTCTTATGCGGAGCTGTTGGCAGATCCGGATGTACAGCTGGTATACATTGCCGTTCCGCACTCCCACCACTTTGCCGTGGCCAAGGACGCCGTGCTGGCGGGCAAGCCCTGCCTCATTGAAAAGTCCTTCATGCTCAACGCCGTTGAGGCCGCTACGCTGCTGGCCCTGGCGCGCGAGAAGGGAGTTTTTGTGGCCGAAGCTATCTGGCCCCGCTACATGCCCGTTCGGCAGATGGCCCGCGAGGTACTGGCTTCGGGCATCATTGGCAAACCTACCGTGGTTACGGCTACGCTGGGGTACGATGTGTCCGATAAGGAGAGGGTTCTCAAACCCGAGCTGGGCGGCGGTGCGCTGCTGGATCTGGGCGTGTACGTGCTCACCTTTGTGCGCATGTACTGCGACAGCCCCATAGCCAAGCTCAATACCACCTGTATCCGTTCGGAATCGGGCGTAGATGCCTCGGAGGTGATAACCATGGTGCTGGAAGACGGTACGCTGGCCAGTGTGCAGGCTTCGGCCTGGAGCCAGGGGGACAACCAGGGCGTCATTGCCGGAACCACCGGTTACCTGGTTTTTGACGATCTTATCAATCCCACCTGTCTGCGCATCTGCCGCAAGCGCCATATTGTGGAAAAGGAGATTCCCGTGCCCCCGCAAATCACTGGTTTTGAATACCAATTCCGTGCTTGCAAGGAAGCCATCGAGGCGGGCCTGCTGGAACCGCCCCAGATGCCGCATTCGGAAATCCTGTTCATAATGCATCTGATGGACCGGTTAAGGGCCGAGTGGGGCGTATAAAAGGTATACTTTTTGCTGCCAAACAGGGCGCGTAAGCAAAAAAGTATATATGAAGAACTTTATTTCCCTAGTTGCATGCCTGCTCTTCATTCCCCTGGGAGCGCGGGCTCAAGTGTTCATTCTCAATGACAACGTGTTCCAAGGACGCCTGAGCAACATCAAGGCGGTGGTACTGGATTCCCTCTCCAACGAACCCGTACCGTTTGCCTCGGTGTATGTGATTCCTGTCAAGGACACTACCATCACCAACTTCACCCTCACCAATGCCCAAGGTGAAGCGACTCTCGAAGAAGTGCCTTACGGCAATTACGTGTTTCACATTGAGATGATGGGCTACAAGCCCTTCATCAAAGAACGTTACTTCCGCCAGGAAGAAGTGGACCTGGGAACCATCAAGCTCCAGCAGGACGAACAGTTTATCCAGGCCGCCACCGTCACCGATGTAGGTAACCCCATAGTGGTCAAGAAAGACACCGTTGAGTTCAACGCTTCCTCGTTCCGCGTGGGCGCCAACGCTATGTTAAAGGACCTCCTCAAGCGGATGCCGGGTATGGAAATCACCGAGGACGGCAAAGTAAAATTCAACGGAGAAGAGATTGACAAACTCACGGTTGGCGGCCGTACTTTCTTCTTCAACGACCAGAGCGCAGCGCTCAACAACCTGCCGGCCGCCGTGGTGGACAAAATCCGTGTGATTGACCGCGAGAGCGAGGAAACCCGCGCCTCGGGCATCCAGGACGGCAACCGCGAAAAAGTGCTGGACGTAGCCCTCAAGAAAGAATACGAAAAAGGCTGGTTCGGTAACGTGGGCCTCAAGGGCGGCGCCACCCTGGGCAAGAAAGACGGACAGGAAGAACTCCGTGACAACCGGGGTATGCTGTATAACGGCAATGTCCTGGCTTCGGCCTATTCTGAGAAAGACCAGATTACCCTCATTGGCAATGTGCAGAACATTGACGATTCCGGTATGGCGGTGATGTTCATCAACGAGGACGGAGAGGAAAGGACTTCCTGGGACCAGGGCCTTTCTACCGCTGCCCAGTTGGGTATCAATGCCAATACCTCCCGCATCAAGGATGTGGAAAGCACGGCCGGCCTCAACTATAAATATACGGACACGGACTCGGGCACCAAGACCTACCGGACCACTTTCCTGGACGACGGAAATCTTACCACTGCTTCTACCAATAGCGGAAAGGCTTTTGACAATACCGTGAACGGGAATCTGGAATTCCAGAAAGAAAAAGGAAAAGTGTGGTTCCACGCCCGTCCCACGCTGAGCTTCAGCAAGCAGTTCGGCACCAAAGGAAGCCGCTCGGAGACGCTCCGTGAAGGGGATTTTGTGAACCGTTCGGAGAATGCCTCCCAGTCTTCTTCGCTGAACAAGGAGGCCGGTTTCACCGGTGATATTACTTTCCGCGAACTGTGGGGAAAGGAGAACCGTACCCTTCGCCTTCGGATGTACACCACCTACGGCAACACCACCGGCGACAGCGAGGAGTCTTCGGCCCTCACTACGGTTGCCGGTACGGATCTCCGGCAGATGACCTACAACACCCAGTCTCTGAGCCGGCGCATCGTAGGCGGCATCGGCTACACGGAGCCCTTTGGAAAGAAATTCACGCTTTCCCTGTCGGCCAACCTGAGCCGGTACCAGCGGGACAACCAGCGGGATGCCTTTGACCAGGCGGGCCGAAACGACTATTACTCCTCCAAGACCAACTCCAGTTCCTGGGAACAGGTTTATGAGGTGACCGGCCAGTATAAGTTTACGGATAAGACCTGGCTCACCCTGGGCGGTACCGTCTCCGGCATTCTCAACGAGACATACTCTAAGAGTTACGGCATTGAGGAAACCACCGGCAAGGGCGAGTGGAACTGGCTGGTGACCCCTCAGTTCCGTTTCCAGTACAGCAACGACCTGGACCGTGTGCAACTTTCCGCATCCGGAGCGTCTTATCGGCCCGCCGTTTCCCGTATGCTTCCCGTTCTCAATATCAGCAATCCCTCCCGCTTGAGCCTGGGTAACGTATATCTTCGGCCCTATTCCACCACCTACATCAGCGCCAGCTGGAACCGGAACAACCGCAAGAGATTCTCCAACCTGATGGTCTATCTGTCCGGAGACGTCCGGTCCAACCCCATCAGTTCGGCCCAGTGGTACGACGAGGCCGGCGTTCTGTATGCGATTCCGGTCAACGCTCCCAAGCCCACCATCAGCCTTTCGCAGTTCGGCACTTACACCACCCCGCTGGACAGCAAGAAGAACTGGTCCCTGTCCCTGTATGAGTCCGTCAGCTATGCATACTCCACCTCCTACCAGGCCACCAAGACGCTGCCGGGTCTGGACAAGGACACCTTCGACTATTCGGACTTTATGGCCGGTTTCTGGGGAGACAGCACAGGAGACCGCTTCTACAGCGGCCAGAGCGGATTCAAGGAGAGCCTGACCCGCAGTATGAATCTGGCCGGATACGTCAGTCTCAAGTACAACTTCGACCAGGGTTCCATTGGCGGTACGGTTTACGGATCCAAACGCCTGGCCCGCTATTCGCTGGATCCCACGGCCAATCTGAATACGTTCGATATGGAGTTCGACCTGGAGGCATCCTATATCACCAAGCACGAGTTCGAGTTTGAAACGGACTTCGGCTACGAGTTCTTCAGAGGCTACGCCCCGGGCTACGGTCAGCCGGAATGGCACTGGAACGCAGAGATCACCAAGAGCATCGGCGCCTTCAACCTGAGCGTCTCCGTGCACGACATCCTCAACCAGACCCGGAACCTCACCCATACGGTGACGGACAACTATCAGGAAGACACCTACCGGCTTATTATGGGCCGATACATCCTGCTGGGCGTCAAATGGAACTTCGGCAAGATGAACGCCGCCCACAGTTCCCGCGCCCAGGCTGCCGCTTTGAATATGTTATTCTAGTGGTGCTTCGGTAAAAACTTCGTATCTTTGTACTCTATGGCAGACAAGGAGTACATACAGGTGCGGGGTGCGCGGGCCAATAACCTGCAAAACATCAACGTAGACATCCCCAGAGGGGAGTTTGTGGTAGTAACCGGCCTCAGTGGCAGCGGCAAGAGCTCGCTGGCTTTCGACACCATCTATGCCGAAGGCCAGCGTCGCTATATGGACACCCTCTCCACCTATGCCAAGCACTTCATGGGCATCCTGGAAAAGCCGGAAGTGGAAGAGATCACCGGCCTTTCCCCCATCATCGCCATTGAACAGAAGACCACCGGCAACAACCCGCGTTCCACAGTGGGTACTATCACGGAAATCTACGACTTCCTGCGCCTGCTGTACGCCAAGGGCTCCCGGGCCTATTCTCCGGAAAGCGGCAAGGAAATGGTCCGCTACACGGACGAGCAGATTGTAGACCTGGTGATGAGTCAGTACGCGGGCCGAAAGTGTTACCTCCTCTCTCCTCTGGTAAGGGGCCGAAAGGGCCATTACCGCGAGCTCTTTGACCAGTTGCGCAAGCGCGGCTACACGGAGGTGCGCATAGACGATGAAATCCGCGAGCTACAGGAGGTAGACGCCCTGGACCGTTACAAGCCCCACTTTATAGAAGTGGTGGTGGACCGCCTCAAGCCCGAGGCCGGAGACGACCGCCGCATCCGCGATTCCGTAAGCCGGGCACTCAACATTGGCAAAGGCTCCCTGGCCGTCCTGGACAGCGAGACGGGCGCCCTATCGCACTTCTCCAAGCATTTGGTGGACCCTGAGAGCGGCCTGTCCCTGCAGGAGCCCCAGCCGCACAGCTTCTCCTTTAACTCGCCGCAGGGCTACTGCCCCCACTGCAAGGGCCTCGGCACCATAGTGGACGTAAACATCGACACCATTATCCCGGACCGCAGCAAGTCCGTGGCCGACGGCGCCATCGTTCCCCTGGGCCGCGTGCGGGAGAACCGCAAGTTCGATATCATCCGCGCCATAGCCCGCAAGTACAATTTCAGCCTGTACGACCCCATCGAAGCCCTCCCGGACGAGGCCGTGAGCCTGCTGGTATACGGCTCCGAAGACCTCTTCCGCGTGGGAGAAGGTACGCTTACGGAGATGGAGAGCTGGGGCGGCGTGATAGACAATATTGAAGATACCGTTACCTGTCCGGTCTGCCACGGTACCCGCCTGAATGCAGATGCCCTCTGCTTCAAGGTGGACGGCAAGACCATTCCCGAGGTCGCCGCCATGGAAATGAGCGAGCTTCGGGTGTGGCTGGATACCATTCCCAAAGGCTTTAACCAGAGGGAGAAGAACGTGGCCCGGGACATCCTCAAAGAGCTCCGTGAGCGGGTTCAGTTTATGCTGGACGTGGGCCTGGATTACCTTTCCCTGGACCGTCCCACCGGCTCCCTTTCCGGAGGCGAGAGCCAGCGTATCCGCCTGGCCACGCAGATTGGCTCCAAGCTGGTGAATGTGCTCTACATCCTGGACGAACCTTCCATCGGCCTGCATCAGAAGGACAACCGCAAGCTCATTGCTTCCCTGAAGGCCCTGCGGGACGAGGGTAACTCCGTAATGGTGGTGGAGCACGACCTCGAGACCATGCTCAGCGCCGACTGGCTGGTGGACGTGGGTCCCGGCGCCGGAGAAAACGGCGGCCGCATCTGCGCCAACGGACCTCTGAAAGAACTGTTGAAGGGCAAGGAGTCTTCCATCACGCTGGATTACCTGAGAGGAAAACGGAAGATTCCCGTACCGGCTACCCGCCGCAAGGGTAACGGCCTTTATCTGAGTCTGAAGGGCGCTACGGGCAACAATCTTAAGAATGTAAACGTGGACTTCCCGCTGGGCTGCCTCATTGGCGTGGCGGGCCTGTCCGGCTCCGGCAAGAGCTCTCTGGTCAACGAGACGCTCATGCCCATCCTCAAGCAGAAGTTCTACCGTTCCAAGGAAAAACCGCTCCCTTACGAGAGCCTGGAAGGCATTGGCAATATAGACAAGCTCATAGAGATTGACCAGAGCCCTATAGGCCGTACACCCCGTTCCAACCCTGCTACCTTTACGGCGGTGTTTGGAGACATCCGTACCCTCTTTGAGGAAACCCCGGACGCCAAGGTGCGCGGCTACAAGGCCGGCAAGTTCTCCTTCAACGTGCCCGGAGGCCGCTGTGAGGAGTGCAAGGGAGCCGGTATTAAGGTCATCGAGATGAACTTCCTGCCCTCCGTACACGTGCCCTGCGAGGTTTGCGGCGGCACCCGGTATCAGGAAGATGTGCTGGCCGTCAAATACAAGGGCAAGAACATCAACGACGTGTTGGAAATGTCCGTGAGCGAGGCCTACGAGTTCTTCAAGCCCGTTCCCAAGATAGCCGCCAAGCTAAAAGCCCTGGCCGATGTGGGACTGGGTTATGTAAGGCTGGGCCAGAGCGCGGTCACGCTCTCCGGTGGTGAAAGCCAGCGCATGAAGCTGGCGGCCGAGCTGTCCCGCCCTTCCACGGGAAAGACGCTCTACATCCTGGACGAGCCCACCACCGGCCTGCACTTCGAAGATATCCAGGTACTGATGGGCGTCCTCCAGCGCCTGGTAGACGCCGGTAACACCGTCATCATCATTGAGCACAATCTGGACGTGCTCAAGAGCGTGGATTATCTGTTTGATATGGGTCCTGAAGGAGGCCGAAGAGGGGGCTACATTGTGGCCCAGGGCACTCCGGAAGAGCTGGCCCAGAACCCCGATTCCGTGACGGGACCTTTTCTTAAGGAAGTACTTTAACGCAACCGCTGATAGGCCAGTCTTTCGGCCCCGGAGGCTATGTAGATGATGCCGCAGTACTGAAAGCCGTATTTGGCCAGGTTGTGCTGCATGATGTGATTGTCTTTGTGGGTGTCTATGCGGATGTTGTCCGTAACGCCGTCCAGGTACTCCATCATGGCTTTGAATACCCCGTGCACCTCCGGATAGCTGGCGATGCGATGCACTACGCAGTAGGGTTTCTCATCGTCTATCCAGGCGCCGCCGTCAATGACGGCATAAGTAGGGTCGGGGGAGGGAATGCAGGCAAAGTAGGCCACTGTTCGGCCCTCTTCTTCCATTACAATGCCATAACCCGGGCCGATGTCGCGGCGTACCATCTCCTCCGTAGGGTAACCCTTGGCCCACTGGTTGGGGTTTCCCGAGGCCAGCATGATGCCCCGTCCTGCGTCCAGGACGGCCATGATGGCGGGGAGATCTTGCTCAGTGGCTTTTCGGAGCTTAAGCATGGGATTATTCGGAGGGGAAGAGGCCGTACAGCTCGGCGTCTATCTTGTCCGTAATGAACTGGAAATCTTCCGGTTTGTTCTCAAACTTGATGTTGTCCACGTCAATCACCAGGAGGCGGGACTTGTAGTCCTTGATCCAGTCTTCGTAACGCTGGTTGAGGCCGGTGATATAGTCTATACGGATGGAACGCTCGTACTCACGGCCGCGCTTCTGAATCTGGGCAATGAGGTTGGGAATGCTCGAGCGCAGGTAGATGAGCAGATCCGGCGGGTTCACCAGCGACATCATGAGGTCGAAGAGGTCTGTGTAACTCTCGAAATCGCGGGTGGACATCAGGCCCATCGCATGCAGGTTGGGAGCGAAGATGCGGGCGTCTTCGTAGATGGTGCGGTCCTGGATAATGACCTCCGAGTGCTTAGCGATTTCCACCACGTCCTGGAAGCGCTTGTTGAGGAAGTAGATCTGGAGGTTGAACGACCAGCGCTCCATGTCTTCGTAGAAATCGGCCAGGTACGGGTTGTAGTCTACCGATTCGAATTTGGGCGTCCAGCCGTAGTGGGCGGCCAGCATCTTGGTAAGGGTGGTTTTTCCGCTACCGATATTTCCGGCGATGGCGATGTGCATAGTATTGAAACTTTAGAATAATCCGTATAATTCTGCGTCTATCTTGTCCGTAATCTGGGCAAAGTCTTCCTCGTTGTTGAGGAAATCCAGATTGTCGGCGTCTATGGTGATGAGGCGGCCCTTGTACTCAGAGATCCATTTTTCGTATCTCTCGTTGAGGCCGGAGAGGTATTCGATGGAGATGGACTGTTCGTAGTCTCTTCCCCGCTTCTGAATCTGGGATACGAGGTGCGGGATGCTGCTCTTGAGGTAAATCATGAGGTCCGGCTCCTTGACCACTTCCATCATCACGTTATAGGTGTCCATATAGGTGTTGTAGTCCCTTTCCGTCAGGTTGCCCTGGGCGTAGTTGTTGGCTACAAAAATGTGCACGCCTTCAAAGAGGGTTCGGTCCTGGATAATGACGTCTTTGGACTGGGCGATTTCCAGAACATCGTGCAGGCGCTGCTGCAGGAAATACATCTCCAGGGCAAAGGACCAACGCTTGATATCTGCGTAATAATCTGCCAGATACGGGTTGTACGTGACGGACTCGAACTTGGGCGTCCATCCGTAATGGCGGGCGAGCAACGTGGTGAGCGTGGTTTTTCCGCTCCCTATATTTCCGGCGATTCCTATATGCATGATTGGGTTCTACAAAGTTGGCAAAAAGTTAGTAAATTTGCAATGATAAGACATAGCCTATGCTTCATTCCCGCATATTTACATTCAACCCCCTGGGCACCAACTGTTCGGTGCATTGGGAGGAGGGCCAGAAGGCCTGCACCGTGGTGGATCCCGGTATGTCGTCGGACGACGGCGTAAAGGAGCTCACGGATTTTTTCCAGAAAGAAGGTCTCACACCCGATGCCATTCTCCTAACGCACGGTCACTTTGACCACGTCTGGGGTGTGGAGAAACTGCTCAAGGTTTATCCCGTCCCGGTGTATATGCATCCGGCCGATAAGGGAATCCTGGCCGACGGCGCCTCCGTATTCAAGGGAATGCAGAGCTTTAAGGTGTTCCAGCACAACATTGCCACCACCGATATAGCCGAGGGCGACGTTCTCACCTCCGGCGGAACCGAGTGGAAGGTGCTGCACACGCCCGGCCATACGCCCGGCGGCGTGTGCTACTATTCGGCCCTTAACAACCTGCTGCTCAGCGGAGACACCCTCTTCGCCGGCAGTATCGGCCGTACGGACCTGGGCGGAGGAGACTACGATGAGCTCATGAAATCCATTCAGGAAAAGCTCCTTACGCTGCCCGGAGACACGGACGTGATTCCAGGCCACGGCCAACCCACGTCCATAGCCCAGGAGGGCATGCACAATCCTTTCCTCCAGCCTTTCAACGAGCCGGAGGGAGACGCCCCGGAAGAAGGAATAGCCATTGAAGGAATATGAGCGTAATCTGGCTGGACAGCATCGATTCCACCAACTCCGAGGCTCTGAGAAGGCTTCCGGAGCTCTCCGGCGGCACCGTTCTGGCCGCCAGGGAGCAAACCGCCGGGCGCGGCCAGCGGGGTAACACCTGGTTTTCGGCCCCGGGGGAGAATCTTACCTTTTCCATTGTCCTCAAAGACCTGCCGCTGGGGGCTTCCCAGGCGGTACGGCTCAATTATATGACCTCGGTGGCCGTGGCTTCCTACTTGGAATCCCATGGCGTGGAGGCCTCCATCAAATGGCCCAATGATATCTATGTGAACGGCAAAAAGATTTGCGGCATGCTCATAGAGAACGTTCTGGGCGCCCACGGGGAGCTTAAGGCTTCGGTGGTGGGGATTGGCATCAACGTGAACCAGAAGGTATTCCCGCAGCTGGCCAACGCTACCTCCCTGAGCCTTTGCACCGGGAAGGACTATGAGCTGGAGACGGAGCTGGGGAAATTCCTTTCCCTCTTCGACGGCCTTCAGGTCAGTTCCCCCGAACTTTTTGCTTCCTACTCGGCCCGGCTTTTCCGCTGCGGCGTTCCGGCCACCTATCACGATCTTCTGACCGACCGGGAATACCGGGGCGTTATCGAGGGCGTAGAGCAGGACGGCCGTCTCCACATCAAGGAAGAGGGCGGCCCGGATCACTATTACCGGTTCAAAGAAGTCAGTTATATCCTTTAGCCTTATGTTACTTGCACTTACAGGATTTATGGGAAGCGGGAAGAGCACCGTCGGTCGCCTGGTGGCCGATGCGTTGGGCTGTCCCTTCCTGGATCTGGACGAAATAATCGTAAAGAAAGCGGGCAAAACCATTCCGCAGATTTTTGAGGCCGAAGGAGAAAGAGGCTTCCGTCGCCGCGAAAAACAGGCGCTGGAGCAGACCGTAGAAAAGTACTCCGAAAGCATTGCCGTCCTGGCCCTTGGAGGCGGTACGGTGACCATTCCCGGCTCCATCGGCCTTCTTCAGGAAAAGACGCTATGCATCTATTTACAGGCCGATGCAGACACCCTCAGACCCCGTCTGGAAGGTACTTCCGGGGAGCGTCCTCTGGCCACGGAAGGCTGGGAGGAGCGCCTGGCCGACCGCCTGCCCCTGTACGAGAAAGCCGCCCATATTACCCTGGATACCACGGGTATGACCCCCGAGGAGCTTACCGACGAAATCATCATCTCCTGTTTGTAATTTTTCTGCATTATCCCTATATTTGTAAAATATGGGTATAGCAGAACGTCAATGGAGTTTAATTCCGGCTGCCGATCCTGAGAAGGCATCGCAGCTGGCGGCCGAACTGGGTATAGACCGGGTTCTGGCAGACCTCCTCGTTCAGCGCGGTGTGGAGACCTTTGAGCAGGCCCGCAGTTTCTTCCGCCCCCGCCTGGAAGACCTCCACGATCCCTTCCTGATGACCGATATGGACAAAGCCGTAGAGCGGCTGCACCAGGCCATCACCGGAGGAGAAAAGATTCTGGTCTACGGAGACTATGACGTAGACGGAACCACCGCCGTGGCTCAGGTATTTTCTTTTATCCGCCACTTTACCCAGAAAGTAGACTTCTACATCCCGGACCGCTACGACGAAGGCTACGGCCTTTCCTACAAATCCCTGGACTGGGCCGGAGACAACGGCGTAGGCCTCATCATTACGCTGGACTGCGGCATCAAGGCCATCGACAAAGTGGAGTATGCCCGCACCAAGGGCATCGAGGTAATTATCTGCGACCACCATCTGCCGGAAGAAGCCCTTCCCAAGGCGGTGGCCATCCTGGACCCTAAGCGGGAAGACTGCCACTATCCGTTTGACGACCTGTGCGGCTGCGGCGTGGGCTTCAAGCTGGCCCAGGGCTATGTGCAGAAGTACGGCCTTGATTGGGAGCTGCTGGAACCGCTGCTGGATTTGCAGGTGGTGTCCATCGCTTCCGACCTGGTGTCCATGACCGGAGAAAACCGCATCCTGGCTCATTACGGCCTCAAGCGCCTCAATGAGAACCCCCGCAAGGGCCTTCTGGCCATGATCAACCTGGCCAAGCTGGAGCCCGGTCACATTACCATAGACGATATAGTTTTCAAGATTGGTCCGCGTATCAACGCCGCAGGCCGAATGGAAAGCGGCCGCCTGGCCGTGGAGCTGCTCACCGCAGCAGACGACCGTACCGCCTTCCGCATTGGAGAACAGATCAACGATAACAACAACGAGCGCAAGTCCATAGACCGCGAGATTACCCAGGAAGCCCTGGATATGGTTCAGGCCGGGACGGCCCTGGCCACCGAGAATGTGACCATCGTATACAACCCCACCTGGAACAAGGGTGTGGTAGGTATTGTGGCCTCCCGTCTGGTGGAAGCCTTCTACAAGCCCACCGTGGTGCTCACCAAGAGCAACGGTTTTGTAACGGGCAGCGCCCGAAGCGTACAGGGCTTCGACCTCTACGCCTCCATCGAGAGCTGCGCAGACCTGCTGGAGAACTTTGGCGGTCACGTATATGCTGCCGGCCTCACCATGAAGGAGGAGCATCTGGAAGAGTTCTGCCGCCGCATGGACAGCTTCGTTTCCGGTAACATCACCCGTGAAGAACTTACGCCCGTGGTGGAGATTGACGCCAAGCTGGATTTCTCCCAGATTACACCCAAGTTCACCCGCCTCCTCAAGCAGTTCCAGCCTTTCGGCCCGGGTAATAACAATCCGGTCTTCCTCACGGAAGATGTCTACGACGCCGGCAATGGCCGAAAAGTGGGAGCCGGTGGCCTCCACCTTAAACTGGACCTGATGCAGGAAAGCCAGCCGTACCGTCAGATTGCCGCCATCGGTTTCAATATGGCCGAGTACTTTGACCACATCAAGGCCGGCAACCCCATCGATATATGCTATTCCATAGTGGAGAACTTCTACCGTGGTTCTTCCACCGTACAGCTCCGCCTCAAGGACATCCGCGAGAGGGACGAACTTATCTAACTCCCACCTTATGAAAAGAGAAGTCTGGTTGGATTACCTTCGGGTACTGGCGTGCCTGATGGTAATGGTCATTCATAGCACCGAGCCCTTCTATCTGGGCGGTGACGGTGCCCTTATCCTCACTCCCACCGATGCCTTCTGGGTAGCCATCTTCGAAGCTCTGTGCCGCTGCTGCGTGCCGGTGTTCCTGGTGGTTTCGGCCTATCTGCAGTTCCCGCTGCATTATTCTACCGGCGAGTTTTTCCGGCGCCGGGCGGTGCGCATCCTTATCCCGATGCTTATCTGGACGGTGGTGTATGCCCTGGTTTGGGGAGAACCCGTGGAGAATTTCAAGGGCCTGTTGCTTAACTTCAATTACGCTGCCGGACACCTCTGGTTTGTGTATATGCTGGTGGGCGTTTATCTGATTATGCCGCTGCTTTCGCCTTGGGCCGAGAAGGTCTCAGCCAAGGAGCTGGAAATCTATCTGGGCATCTGGCTGGTAACCACGCTGTTCCCCTTTGTCCGTGAACTCGCCGGCGGCGAGGCCCCCCTCATCCAGGCTGCCGACGGCCTGCCCGCACCGGCCCTGTTCCCTCTGTGGGGAGAAGCCTCCTGGAATGCTTACGGCACTTTCTATTATGTGAGCGGATTCATCGGTTATCTGCTGGTGGGTCTGTATCTGCGACGCTTTGTTCCCAACAAACCCTGGCTCAAACTGATGGGCTGCTCGCTGTTCCTGCTGGGCTTTGCCGCCATTGTGAGCGGCCTGCTGCGCCGTTTCTCCGACACTTCGGAGGTCTTCCCTCTCACCGGCTCTCTGAGCACGGCGGTGGCGTGGGAGACTCCTATTAATTTCTGTGGCCTTCCGGTGGTCATGATCACGGTGGGTATCATCCTGCTGTTCCGTACATATCTGTCCAATAGCTCCGAGGAGTCCGGCTTCTATCGCCGCATAATCCTTCCGCTTTCCAAGGCTGGCTACGGGATGTACCTGATGCATATGCTGGTTCTGGGAATGGTTTCGGCCTGGCTGCGGAATACCATGGGTATCGGTACCGAAGGCATGCTGGGTAACTGGACCACGCCGGTGGAAATCCTGGCTACGGCCCTTCTTTCCTTTGTTATTGTGGGCCTTGTAGCTGTCTTGCTCCAGCGTATCCCCAAGGTGGGAAAATATCTCATCGGATGAGAATCGTTGTGGCCCCCGACTCCTTCAAGGAGTGTCTGACTGCCCGCGAAGTGGCGGCTGCTATGGCTGCTGCCGCGCGTGAGCGTTGGCCCGGAGCAGAGGTGGTAGAGATTCCGCTGGCCGATGGAGGAGAAGGTACACTGGATGCCCTGACCGGCCCCATGAAGGCCCGTCCGGAGACTGTCCCGGTGCGGGATCCGCTGGGTAGGGAAGTGATGGCGCAGCTGGGGATAGTGGAGGATATAGCGCTTGTGGAAGTGGCCCAGGCCTGCGGCCTCCAACTCTTGAAACCCGAAGAAAGGAATCCGCTGAAGGCTTCCAGCTACGGTGTTGGCGAGCTGCTGATGGCAGCCTATAAGAAGGGTTGCCGGCATTTCATTGTGGGCCTGGGAGGCAGCGCTATCTGCGATGGCGGAAAAGGCATGCTGGAAGTCCCCGGCCTCATAGCCGTTAAAGACATCACCGTTGAACTCCTGTGCGATGTAGACGCCCCGTTCGTAGGACTTAAAGGCGCAGCGCGGGTGTTTGCTCCCCAGAAGGGGGCTTCGCCGGAAGATGTAGAAATCCTGGAGGGCCTAATGAAAGAATGGGCCCGCCAGATGAAGGCAGAAACCGGAGTGGATGTGTCTGATTTACCCGGAGCCGGTGCAGCCGGTGGTTTGGGCGGCGCCTTCATGGCTTATTGGGGAGCCCGCCGGGTGAGCGGTATAGACCGCGTTCTGGAGCTCGTGGGCTTTGAAAAGGCAGCCCGGGGCGCCGACCTGATTATTACCGGCGAAGGCAAGTCCGATGCCCAAACCCTGATGGGGAAAGTCCCTTTCGGCGTGCTGCAAAAAGCAAAAGGAACGCCGGTGGCGCTCCTTTCGGGTTGTATCGAAAACCGGAAAGATTTACTCTCTGCCGGCTTCTCTCAAATTATAGAGGTCTCTCCTCCTTCCCTCCCTCTTGCTCAAGCCCTTCAGCCTAACGAAGTTAAAAGGAATATATTAAGAGCAGTTAAGGATCTATAGCGCCTGCAGGCGCGAGCCCGGGCCGGGGGTTTTAGGGGGCTGCTCCCCTAATTAAAATAAGGTAGGTTCCCAGTCGCCCATATCCACGGGCGTATCGTCTTCGCCTCCCTTCAGGAGCTCGGAGGACTGACCGGTCTGCTCAATCTCGGTAGGGGTTTCGTCCAAAGATTCTTCGGCCGAAAAATCTACGTCGATGGCATCCTCGGTGGAGGCTATGGCTTCGGCCGGCATCTCTTCTTCCTCATCCTCTTCCTTTACCAGGGGCTCTCCAAATTCGGCCTTCTTTACGTCGTACGGGGAGCACTTCTTGCCCTTGGCGGTGATGCCCTTCTTGGCAATGAACTCTTCTACGTCTATGGTTTCGGCCTCGCGGTGCTCGTACTTGCCTCCGAAGGTCAGGACCAGCTGCGGGTGCTTGTCGGCCGAAAGGTCCACCAGACGGGAACCCTTGGCGTCGGAGATGAATAGCACGGGGGAGTTGTTGCTCTCGGGGAAGCTGAAACGCTTGACGTAATAAGCCTTGGCTGCATTGTCCCAGTAAATGACCGTGTAAACGCGATTGGGGTCCAGTTTCTCTATGCGCACCACGTCTCCCTGGTACTTGTTCACCAGGTCATAGGACGTGGTGTAGTAGCTGCCGTCGGCGAAGATGGCCAGTACCTTGTCTTCTCCGGCAAACTTGCCCAGATGCTGTCCGCGGCCTTCTTCGTTGAGGCGCTGGATATCAGGGTCGTACCAGATGTCCTTGCCCTCCAGGGTAGTGACACCCTTGGACTTGAGCTGGATCTTGGCAATGGCGTTCTTGGTTACCAGGTTACCGCGCGAGCTGCGTCCCTTGATGGCCAGGCCGGCGAAGTCCCATTCCAGCTGGGTCTTCTTGAGACCCTTCTTGGGCCGAAGATTGATTCTCACCGTCTCGGCCTCACCGTTGTGGTTCACCGTGAACCAGAGAATCTTGGATTCCGGGGCGCCGGTGGTGATGTCGTACTCCTTGTCGCGGGTAACGGAGGTGATATTGAAGCGCTTGGCGTAGTGGGCCGGACCCTTGCCTTCGCGGTAGATGACGTTGTAGATGGTTCGCTCGTCGCTGCGGTTGAATACGCCGGCGTAGAGGAGGTCCTTGCCAAAGAAAGCCTTGTCGCTCACCTTGGTTACGCGGTACTTGCCGTCGCGGCCAATCACGATAATCTCGCTGAGGTCGGAGCAGTCTCCCACAAATTCGGCACCCTCGTCACGCTTGAGGCCGATGCCAACGAAGCCCTCGGCCAGGTTGGCGTACAGCTTGGCGTTGTTGGATACCACCTTGGTGACGGTGATGTTCTCCAGGGAGGAGATTTCCGTGAGGCGGGGCCAGTCTTTGCCGTATTTCTTTTTGAGGTTGCGGAACCACTCGATGGTGTATTCGGTGATGTGCTCCAGCTTGTCCTTGACGTCCTTCATCTGGTCTTCCAGGGCGTAGATTTTCTCGTCCAGGGCCTTGGTGTCGAACTTGGAGATCTTGCGGACGGGCTTCTCCACCAGCTTGGTGATGTCTTCCATCACAATCTCGCGGCGCAGGAGATCCTGGTACTGCTTCATCTGGGAGAGGATGTCTTCCAGCTGCTCTTCCCAGGTCTTCTGGTTCTGCTCCAACACCTTGTAGATGCGGTTCTCGAAGAAGATTCGCTCCAGAGAGCTGTAGTGCCAGTCGTTCTCCAGTTCTCCCAGCTTGACTTCCAGTTCGGCCTGTAAGATGTCTCTGGTGTGATACGTGTCGTATTCCAGAATCTCGTTGACCGTGAGGAAGGCGGGCTTGTTGTCCCGGATCACGCAGGCGTTGGGGGCTATTTTGGTCTCGCACTCGGTAAAGGCGTAGAGGGCGTCTATGGTCTTGTCCGGGGAGACATCGGCCGGAAGATGGATAATAATCTCCACCTTCTCGGTGGTCATATCGTCAATCTTCTTGATATTGATCTTCTTCTTGTCCTTGGCTTTGAGAATGCTGTCAATGATGCCCTGGGAGGTCTTTCCGTAGGGGATTTCCGTGATGGTGATGGTGGACTTGTCCACTTTGTTGATGCGGGCACGCACCTTGACCATACCGCCGCGACCGCCCTGGTTGTACTTGGAGCAGTCTGCGATACCGCCGGTAGGGAAGTCCGGCAGGAGGGTATAGGGCTCTCCCTTGAGGATGGCTATGGAAGCATCCAGGAGCTCATTGAAGTTGTGGGGAAGAATTTTGGAGCTGAGACCGGCGGCAATGCCTTCCGTTCCCTGGGCCAGCAGCAGCGGGAAGCGCACAGGAAGTTCCGTGGGTTCCTGGTTACGGCCGTCGTAGGAGGTCATCCAAGGGGTTACCTTGGGGTCAAAGACCACCTCCTTGGCAAACTTGGACAGGCGGGCCTCAATGTAACGGGGCGCGGCGTTGGAGTCTCCGGTGAGGATGTTACCCCAGTTTCCCTGGCAGTCTATCAGAAGACCTTTCTGACCCAGGGTTACCAGGGCGCCCAGGATGGAGGCGTCTCCGTGCGGATGGTACTGCATGGCCTGACCCACGATGTTGGCCACCTTGGTGTAGCGGCCGTCGTCCATGGTGAACATGGTGTGCAGCACACGGCGCTGTACCGGCTTGAATCCGTCTACAATGTGGGGAACGGCACGGTCCAGGATGGTATAGGAGGCATAGTCCAGATACCAGTCCTTGAACATGCCGGAGAGCTTGAACTTCCGGCTGTCGCTGGTGAGGAGTTTGTCAAACTTCCCACTGGCAACGGCGTCTTCACCCAGTTCTTCTTCCTGTTCCTGCGGTTCAATATCTTCCCAATCTTCGGCCATAAAAATGCTAGCTTTTAAAATTCATATCCAAATCGGCGGAGTTCCTTGCGGCTCTCACGCCAGTCGGGGTCCACTTTTACAAAGGTGGAGAGGAAGACCTTCTTCTGGAAGAAGTCTTCCATTTCCAGGCGGGCCTCAGTGCCCACTTTCTTGAGCATGGAGCCGCCCTTGCCAATGATGATGCCCTTCTGGGACTCGCGCATCACGTAAATGACGGCGCTAATCTCATAGCGGTCTTCACCCTCGTGGAAGGCTTCAATCTCTACCTGACAGCTGTAGGGGATCTCCTCGCTGTAGTTGAGGAAGATCTTCTCACGGATAATCTCAGAGGCAAAGAAGCGGAGGTTCTTGTCCGTGAACTGGTCTTTGTCAAACCAGGCCGGGGCTTCCGGCAGACGGCTGGAGACGGCTTCCAGGATGCTTTCCAGGTTGAATTTTTCCTGGGCCGATGCAGGGATGATCTCTGCCTTGGGCAGCTGCTCGTGCCACCAGTTCATCAGTTCCACCACCTTCTCCTGGGTAGAGAGGTCAATCTTGTTGATGACCACTACCACGGGGCAGTCTACCTGGCGGAGCTTCTCGATGTAAGCCTCGTTCTTGTCTCCTTTTTCTACCGTATCCGTCACGTACAGGATAATATCGGCGTCACCGATGGCGGTGTCCACGAAGGCCAGCATGTTCTCCTGCAGCCGGTAATTGGGCTTGAGGATACCGGGCGTGTCGGAGTAGACTATCTGGTAGTCTTCTCCGCTCACGATGCCCATGATGCGGTGCCGGGTGGTCTGGGCCTTGGCTGTCACGATGGACAGCTTTTCCCCCACCAGGGCGTTCATCAGCGTGGACTTACCCACATTGGGGTTGCCGATGATATTGACGAATCCTGCTCTGTGTGCCATTATACGTATGCTCCCATCTTGAGGATGTTCACTTCACCTTCCGTGAGGTAGCGCCAGTCGCTCTTCTTGAGGCCTTTCTTGGTAAGGCCGGCGAAGTATACGCGGTCCAGGGCGCGGACCTCATAGCCCAGGCTCTCGAAGATACGGCGGACGATGCGGTTCTTGCCGGAGTGGATCTCGATGCCCAGCTGGCGGTGGTCGTGGGCGTCAATGAACTCCAGTTCATCGGCGGCTACAACGCCGTCGCTCAGTTCGATACCGGCCAGGATCTTCTGCTGGTCTTCGTCGCTGAGGGGGGCATCCAGTACCACCTGGTAAATCTTTTTCTTGTTGTAGGAGGGATGGGTCAGGCGCTCGGCCATCTCTCCGTCATTGGTGAACATGAGCACACCGGTGGTGTTCTTGTCCAGACGGCCCACCGGGAATACGCGGGTGGGGCAGCCCTTCAGAAGATCCATCACGGTCTTTTCTGCGTGGGGATCGCTGGCGGTGGTCACATAGCCCTTGGGCTTGTTCATCACAATGTACACTTTCTCTTCACCCTTGAGGCGCTGTCCGTTGAAGCGGATGTCGTCCG
>Ga0310786_10004300_pt1 | contig 19917 bp, 14 predicted proteins | sample AusTroGonzalo_MG_FD_203881 | JGI IMG/M metagenome (GOLD analysis project Ga0310786, IMG submission 203881) | Bovine rumen microbial communities from tropical cattle in Woodstock, Queensland, Australia - Gonzalo_03 (v2) (version 2) | ecosystem: Host-associated > Mammals > Digestive system >... | reverse complement strand
GCCTGTCGTTCACGCCGAGGTTGACTATCGCCGCCCTGCGCGCTACGACGATCTCCTTGAAGTGACCGCCTGGTGTCGTGCGCACAAGGGAGTGAGGCTCGAGATAGCGTGTGAAGTTCGCGTGAAGGGGAACGAGGATGTCCTGGTCTCAGGGTTCACGCGCCATTGCTTTGTGTCCACCGAGACGTTCCATCCCATTCCGCCGCCTGAGAAATTCGTCTCCATCCTCGACGAGGATTGAGCCGGCGCGGGCGCATCAAACGTCCAGCCCAGCAATTTCAGGCTGGAGTGAAATGCCGAACTTGAACTCCACGGCGCGGGCCATGAGCCGCGCAAGTGCGAGGATGTCCGAGGAAGTGGCGCCTTCTTCCGCGACGATGACGTTTGCGTGCTCTTCCCATACGCGTGCGCCGCCGACGCTGAATGTCTTGGCGCCCGCCGCGTCCAGCAGCTGACCGGCTGTCTTTTCTCCAGGCGGATTCTTGAAGACCGACCCGCATGTCCGCGGCGGAAATCGCTTGCGGCGGGCAAGGTAGCCGGCCGCCGTTTCTCCGGCGTCTGCCGCAGCCTTCAATCTCACATCGACGATTACGCCCTTGATGGTCGATTTTCGGTATCCGAAGCCGCATTTCTCGGCGGGAATCGTCTCGCGCTCGCCGTTTTCATGCTCCACCGTCACTGATTCGATGCGCTCGGATATCGAGTGCCCGAATGCGCCCGCGTTCATTTTTGCCCATCCGCCTATCGTGCCGGGGATGCCGGCCATCCACGGTATGCCGAACGAAGCACCCAAGGGCAACGGCGGGCGGACGATCTCGCAGTCGTCGGCGCAATCCGGGAACCACATGTTCGATCCTTGCCCAACCACGATCTTGCGGCCGCCGCCGCACGTTTCGCCGCCAGTTCGGAAGAAAGACAGATTGGCCAGTGGCGTGAATCGACGTGGTTCGGCGGGAAGGGGAATCGCGCAGTCTTCGCGAACCTTGGGCAGAAGATTCACGATGTCGCCCGCGCCAGCAAGGAGAATTAGGTCGCCCGGGCGCGCCGTGAGGAAGACATGGCGCCATGCCTCATGCGGAGAACGTGCGAGAAGAAGTCCGTCAGGCCATAGATTCGACGATGTCCGGCGGCGGCGGAATGCCGCATAGAGATCCGCAATGTCGCCGCCCGGAATGGGCTTTTCGAACGCGGCATAGACGGGAAGAAGAACCACCTCGTCCGCCGCGGCGAATGCCGCCGGGAACTCGTCGAGGAGAGCGCGCGTGCGCGAATGGCGGTGAGGCTGGAAAAGGACGCGCAGACGCTTGGGCTTCAGATCGCGCGCCATGGAGACGGCGCATGAGAGTTCTTGCGGGTGATGCGCATAGTCCGTCACGACTGCAAACGAATCGGAAAGGGGAAGCGACCGTGGCGTTGCCGTGGCTGGATGGACGACTTCGAATCGACGGTCTGGCAAGTCAGAGAGAATAGAAGGAAGCGCCGACAGAATTTCTTTGCGGGAATGCCCGAGAGAGAGGGCCACTGCGACTGCGGCAAGGGCATTTGCGATGTTGTGCTTGCCGAGGACGAGCGGGGCTATCTCCGGCCAGTCGGCGGCGGACACGTCTGCCTCTGGCGCCAATCCGAAGGAGATCAGGCGCACATCGGGCGAGACCGCCTCGCGGGCAAGGGCGAGCGCCTTTGGGTGGTCGGCACACACGATCACCGCGCGGCTTGTCCTCGAAATGGCTGTGCGATAGCAGTCGAAGTATGCGTCAGGCGAAGCGAAGTGTTCAAGATGGTCGAAGTCCACGGCGTTGAGAACGAGCGTTTTGGCGGCATAGCGAGTGAGTGTTCCGTCAGATTCGTCGGCCTCGACGACAATGGGACCAGCCCCCACCCCTGCGACGGGCATGGCGCCGGTCTCTCCGCCGATGCACCATGACGGATCGTCGCCGAGTGCGCGGAGGAGTTTGGCGGTGAATGTGGCGGTGGTGGTCTTTCCGTGTGTGCCGCACACTGCTATGCCATCGGAATCGTTGACCAACCCGGCCAACACGTCTCCGCGCCAGCGGATCTCGTTCGCGGCGGCGAACTCGGGCTCTTCCGGCGGTACGGCCGGCGTAGCCACAAGCGCGTCGATTCCCGCGAGGTGAGACGGGGAATGTCCGATCTCGACGCGGACGCCTTCATTTTTCAGCCACTCTGTGCGGGGCGAGGAATACTTGTCGCATCCGGAGACGTCGTGCCCGCGCTTCTTGAGGAGGTATGCCAGGCCGGCCATGCCAACGCCGCCGATGCCTATGAAATGCAGCTTTTCGCCCATGTGACGTGCGTCCTGATGAGTGCGTCAGAGCATGGCTCGGTATTCCGAGCTTATCACTTCGTCGGCCTTGGCGAGAACGTCGTTGAGCGTGCCGGTCTTCACGCGGTGCCAAAGTTTGAGGTCGTCGAGGTCGGCGACTGTCACGCCGTGTCCGAAGTCGTCGAAGAACGGGTCTATGTTGCGCGGTACGCCGAGGTCGATGAAAAGGACATTGCGGTCCGCCACGACGTCGCGCATCGAAGACGCAACGATCGGTTTTGATGAATCCACGGCGGAGAGAGCTATGTCTGCCTTTGCGAGCCGTTCCGGCAGTTCGTGGAGCGGCGCGATTGAAATGCGCGCGTCTGCGCCGAATCTTGAGATGTCGGGCACGCGCGAATGGTATATCCAATCGATCGCCACGCCAGTTCTTGCGAGCGCTTCGACTACGCCCGTTCCAACCATGCCTGTCCCGATCACGACTACGCGAGCCGATGGTTCCAGCCCGCCATGCACGCTGAGATAGCGCACGGCGATCTGGTCGATTTCCGCGACCTTGAGAAGGCCTTCGACGGCGTGGCGCACCGCCTTTGACACGCGCAGCACTTCGTCGCCGGCGAATCGGATTGCCGGACCGCTCCAGTTGTTGGCCTCAGCCTCGTCAAGCGCCTCTTTGAACTGCGAGACGACGTGGAATTCGCCCAGAAGGGATGACTCAAGGCCGCTCGCCACGCGCGTCAGATGCCGGAACGCCTCATACCCCGAAAAGAGGAACTGCTCGTCGGCGGCAAGGTGGTCGAATCCGGCGAGGCGTTTCACGACGTTCACCACTGCCGGGCCTTTCTCGGCCACGAGAGCGATTTCGACGCGGTTGCATGTGTTGAAGATGAAGAACTCCGCAAGTCCCTTGACGTGGCGCACAAGCTCTCCGAGTACGGCGCGTTCCTCTGACGGAAGATGGTATGGGGCGCGTTTGCGGGAGGGGAGCAGGGCATCGCTCGTGCCGAGAACGAACAATTCCAGATTGCGGCGGCCTGCAAGCTGGCGGGCAAGGTCGTCCTTCACGATCCGCGCTTCGCGGCAGTTCTGTCCGCCAGTTGACACTGCGAGGGTGAGGTCGCCGATGCGGGCGGTGGCGGGGGTCGTGAAGTCGCCGTCGGGCCAATTCATGTCGGAGCAGCAGCATGGAACGTGCGCGAGGCGGGCGTCGTCGAGGACTGCGCGGTTCACGTGCTTGTCGTCCGTGCATGCGAAGACGAGGATATGCCCTGCGGCGTCGCCTGCCTGCCATTCGCGGCGCGTCCATGCGATGCGACCGTCGTCTGCGAGGGCGGCGAGATCTTCCACGGCGGCGGGGCAGACCAGTTCTACGGAGGCTCCGGCATCCAGCAGGAGGCGCGTTTTGCGCAACCCCACTTGCCCTCCTCCGACCACGAGCACGGTGCGCGAGTCGAGGATGAGGTTGACGGGAATCGTCTTTTTGCTTGGGCGTTCCGTTCTATGCATCTCACCGCACTCCGTTCCAGGAGTTGAAGCGGGCCTCGGCGAGGCGACGGTATTTGGCTCCGGCGCCGCCGTTCACGAAGGGGTCTATCGATATGCCGCCGCGGGCGGCGAACTTCCCGATCACTTCCATGTACTTTGGCTTCAATAGCCGCAATAGATCGTCGTAGATGATGTTTACCACATCTTCATGAAAGTCGCCATGGCTGCGAAAGCCGAAGAGGTAGAGCTTGAGAGACTTCGATTCTACGAGCTTTTTCGACGGGATGTACCGTATCGTAAGCGTGGCGAAGTCCGGTTGGCCCGTCTTGGGGCAGAGGGTGGTGAATTCGGGGCATGTGAAAGTGACCCAGTAGTCGCGCTCCGGGTGGCGATTCTCGAAGGCGTCGAGAATCGACGGGTCGTATCCGCCGGACGGGCGGACTTCACGGCCGAGCGCGGCAAGAGAGTCAAGGTCTTTTCTTCTGCGTGATGTCATGGAACCTATTATACCATATTTCGCGCGTGGGGAAAAATATGGTATAATGATTTCGCGCAAACGGAGGGCAGTTTGCGGAAGGCTTGGAGAATTTATGAAAAGACTTGAGTACGTGAAGATGGGCGGCAACTCGCTTGCTGACGCAGCCATCGCATAGGAGGCGATCATGAAGGCGTGGGTGCTTCTGTTTAGGCCGTGGAGCTATACGGCCACCTTTATTCCTTTTCTGGTGACGGCGGGATTCTTCGTCGGGACGAAAGGTGCTGGCTTGAGGTGGCTGGACTGGGCATTGGGCCTTTTGTCCGGTCTATGCCTTCAGGCGACGGTGAATCTGCTGAACACGTGGGGCGACGAGAAGAGCGGGGTTGACGATGTGCCGGGCGCGATCCGCACAACGCCACAGGTGCATGACGGCGACGTTTCAATGCGCGGGGTGTTCGTCGCGGCCCTGGTCTGTGCGGCCCTTGGCGTCGTGCTGGGGGGGATTTCTTGCGTATATTCGGCTGAACGCACATATGAAAGGATAGCTCTTGGAGAAGGCGTCTATCTCAACTTCCCTGCCATTGTCGCAGGTTTTGTGGGCCTTTTGGGCGCCACGAACTATTCGACCGGCATCAAGTTCAAGTATCGCGGGCTTGGTGTGCCGTTCGTGTCGTTCCTGATGGGACCGTTGGAGATGTTCGCGGCTGCTGCTCTCATCAAGCCGGAATTGGCCTCCCGCCTGTTTTGGAATTTGGGCGGAATCTGCGTTGACGGCGTCTCCCTCGGCGCGATTTTCGTCGTTGCGTTCTTCTTTCTGACGTTGCCCGTGGCATCGTTGGTCGGGGTGATAATGCACGGCAATGACATGCGCGACATTCCTTCGGACAGAGCTGCCGGGATAGTCACTCTTGCGTCTCGTCTCGGTCCCAAGGGCGCATTGTTCTACTACCGCATAGCCCATGTCACGCCATATGTCGCATGCGTGCTGTTGGCGACTCTGATGGTTTCATGTGACGTTCTCGTCGGTGATTTGTCGCTGGCAAGTGTATTGCCTCTGCTTCCTCTCTTGTGCCTTCCCCTGACGATTAAGACGCTTCGCACTGCGGGGCACGTGTATGAGCGGAATCCAGTTTCGCCGCCATGGCGTGGACTTGAAAGGTCGTCGGGGCTTATACATCTTGTGTTTGGAATGCTTTACGCATTGTCGTTGGCTCTTTTCGCCGTAATGTGATGACGGAACTCAACCGGGAGACTTTATGGATGCGCTGATAGCCTCGTTGCCGATCCTGATGGTGGTCGTTGCCATGCTGGTGTTCGGGTTGCCGGCCAAGATTGCTTTGCCGATCGGGTGGCTGGCGACGCTGATCGTCGCGCTTGGATACTGGGGACAGGACATGCTCACGTCCGTCGCGTGGGCGGCTGGCGGTTTCCTGGAGTCGCTCGCTACGCTTGCGATAGTCTTCGGGGCGATTCTCGTCATGAACACGCTGAAGCATTCGGGCGCGGTCGCGGCGATTCAGCGCGGATTCAACGGAATCAATTCGGACCGTCGCGTGCAGGCTGTCATCGTGAGCTATGCTTTCGGCGCGTTCATCGAGGGGGCTGCGGGGTTCGGCTCTCCTGCCGCTCTTGCGGCGCCGCTGCTCATCTCGCTTGGGTTCCCTCCGCTTTGTGCTGCGATCATCGCGCTCATCTGCAATTCGGTTCCCGTCAGCTTCGGCGCCGTCGGCACGCCCACCCAGATAGCGGCTTCTCTCGTCGGGGCGGACGTGTCGGCGTTGTCACGCTACACGGCGATCGGGAACTCCGCAGCGTCGTTCATGATCGTAGTGGCGATGCTCTTTCTCCTCTGCCGCATGTTCGGGCCGAATCGCAGCGGACGCGACGCCGTCGCGGCGCTTCCGTTCGCGCTCTTTGTCGCGGTTACGTTTGACGTCTTCTACCTGATCCTGGCTTTCGCATTCGGTCCGGAGTTTCCTTCTCTTGTAGGGGCGATTCCCACGCTGGTGCTTGCCATCGTCTTTGCCAGAAAGGGCTGGCTTTGCCCGAAGAAGCCCTGGGATTTCGAACGACGCGAAGCGTGGGAGAAGTCGTGGCTGTCGTCCGTTCCGGTCAAGGCCGACGCGCAAGTCCGCATGAACCAGCTGTTGGCCTGGCTGCCATATCTTCTGATTGCCCTGATTCTTGTGGCCGCACGCCTCGACTGGTTCGGGCTGAAGGGGATTCTGACCTCCTCCGCATGTACCTTCCGCATCGACCGCGTATTAGGCTGCGAGGCGGTAAACTGGAAATGGAACTGGGGATGGAATCCGGGCGTGTTGCCTTTCGCGTTCGTCTGTCTGTTGACCTTCGCCCTGCACCGCATGTCGATGGCGAAAGTCGGCGAGGTCTTCGCGGATACCTTTCGCCAGATCCGCGGCGCTGCACTGGCCATCGCGTTCGGAGTGTCGATGGTCTATATCTACCGCAACACGGGCGTCAATGCCGCGCTCACCGCGAAATCGATGGTTTACGTGATGGCCGAATCTCTGGCTGGCGTGTTTTCGTCGTCATATTTGGCCGTGTCGCCTTTCATCGGTGTCCTTGGTGCCTTCATGTCCGGCTCCAACACCGTGTCCAACATGCTCTTCGCGCCGTTGCAGTACGAGACTGCGACGCTCGTCAATCTTTCTCCGGTCGTCGTTCTCGCCTTGCAGAACATCGGCGGCGCGGCGGGCAACATGATTTGCGTAAACAACGTCGTTTCGGTCTGCGCGACCACGGGGGTGGCCGGCAACGAGGGCCGCATAATCCGCATCAACCTCGTGCCGTGTCTCGTGTATTGCGTCATAGTCATTCTCGTCCTTGGGGTGTTTTGCAAATACCCCGTGAAAGTGTAACCTTCGGCACTTTAAGGTGTATTCAGAGCAGATGACCTGAAGTCTGAAAACATGAATTTCGAAAGCATAAGGAGAAAAAAACATGTCAAGCAAGATAACTTTGGCTCAGTTGAACGCCAACAATAAGACGTACGGTGTGGACGACTATCGCAAGATGGTCAACTACGAATCGGGCACGAACAAGGGATACGTCCGCTTCACGAAGACCTCGGACGGCAAGCTGAAGCTCGAGAAGTTCAACAACAAGATCGATGTGCCGCTCTCCTGGCGCTCGAACACGAGCGCGGACCACAACAAGGCCGTGCGCGAGAAGTTCCTCGCCGCGATGGAGCACGACCTCAAGTACATGGGCGACGTTGGCACCACCATCAGGAAGATGATCCTTGCGCCCAAGAAGCCGGGCGAAGACGTGGAAGCCCCCGGCAAGGCCCTGAGCCGCCGCGACGTGAAGCTGATACTGGAGAGGTTCGACGGGCAGTTCAACACCGGCACGGGGCGCATGTGCATCCTCAAGAACTTCATGGAGTCCGCGAAGCTCGCATGCGGCTTCAACGGCACGGACGACGAGTTCGCGCGCGACTATCTCAAGACGGGCGACATAGGCGTGGACCACCGCTTCACCGAATACATAACCTCCAAGGAGGGCGAGGACGTCGAAAAACTGCCGCAGCACCAGCGCATGGTGAAGAGCGAGATGGAGTTCCGCCAGCTCTTGTTCCGCCTCGAAAATCTCGTGGATGACGCGAAGATGCGTCTGCAGGTGGAGACGTCCCTCAAGTCCGTAGCCAAGGCTGCCGCAGAGAAGGGCGGCAACTTCGGCGTGCAGATCGCCCCTGACACCGAGGGCAAGGTGCGCTCCGCCCTCGTGAAGCTGCTGGAGAAGGCGGGCGTAGGTGACGTGGACCTAGGGTTCGGCAAGACGAATGCCGCGCTCGAGATGTTCATCAAGACCGTTGTACCGATCATGGTCCGCGAAGGCGCGGAGAACCTGAAGGACTTCGCCGACATGAACAACCCCGAGAGCGTTGCCTCGGTGCTTGACGCGGACTTCAACATCGACCGCATATTCTCGCTCGCCAAGGAGTTCATCGAGGGGGCCAAGGCGGCTGTGGCGGACACGGAAAACGATCCGAATCCGCAGGACCAGAAGGGCTTCGACGGCTTTGTCGCCGCGATGAAGGCGCAGTTCGCCGAGCAGATGAAGGGCATCAACCGGCTTCTCGTGTACAACGAGGCGCGCACGGTGTTCACGCTCAGTATGGACGGCGGGAAGACGGTCAACACCAACCTCGCCGTGGAAGTGGGGGAGATGACGCCGCAGTTCATCAAGGAGGCGAAGCTCGACTGCTACACTGCCAAGTTCCTCAAGAGCCACTTCGCGAAGGCCGCCAGCGCGGTAGTCGAGCCGAAGGAGGGCAACTTCATGGAGAAGGCCCGCACGGTGATCAACAACATCAAGATAGCGGGGCAGCTCAACTTCGGCGAGCGGATTCAGATGAACCCGGGCGAGACGGAACTCTCGAAGATCAAGCTGCAGGCCGGCTGCAATGTGGAGGGGTTCCTGAAGGAGATCGGCGACAGGGTCGCGCGGATCGTCAACGAAAAGCGCGGCGGGATTCCGCTCTACGAGAAGCTGATGGGGCAGACGCTCCCTGCGATACTCAACCAGAAGATCCGCAACGCGGCGGAGTCAAACGGCGTTGCCCGCGTACACATCGACAGTGCCGGATTCGACGAGGTCGAGACGCGCATCAAGAGGACTGTCGACGCGTACTGCGATTTCCGCGACGACAAGGCGGAGGCGATCGCCGAGAAGTCGGTCGCCGCGTTCAAGCGCCAGCTCGACCGGCTGCTGAAGAAGGGGAACATCGACCAGCAGACGTACAACACGTTCCTCACCGACTTCCAGAGCCGCATCAAGGGCGCGTTCAAGACGGCGGCGAACAGGTTCTTCGACAGGCCGCCGAGATCGGCGGACGTGAATGCGGAGGATACTTACGCAGATTCGATGACGTTCCTCACGAACGCATTCAACGAGGAGAAGAGCGCGCTGCTCGCCGAAATGCGCGAGCGCATCGCCATCACCGTCGTCACGCGCGGTTTCGGCGCGGACGTCCGCAACGCGCTGATCGGCGAGATCGAAAACCGCATCGCCGAGTGCTCCGCGAAGCTGAAGGAAAACAAGCTCGTGCCGAAGTTCACGGTCGACACAGTCACGATGAACGACGTCCTGAAGAGGCTCTACTACAAGGTGCTAGCCGAGCAGTGCGAAAAGAGCAAGATCGCCGGCAAGTACGTGACCGACGGACTCGTCAACAAGGTGAAGGACGCCTTCTACTCCGCCGCGAAGAAGCTCGTGAACGGCGCGAACAAGCTTGCGGACGTCCTTGACGGCGAGATGAAGACGATGGCCGGCGTCGCATCGGAGAGCCTCTTCAACAAGTCCGCCGACCGCGCCAAGTACAAGAGCGAACTCCCCAAGAAGGAATACGATGCCATGCAGGCGAGCCTCCAGGCCGATCTGCTCGTCGCGCTGCAGACTAAGATGGACGCCCTCAAGCGCATGTATCTGCTCGCGCCGGAGGCGTACACGAAGAAGGACATCGACGATTTCAAGGCCGCGAGCGAGATATTCGACCATGTGGGCAAGGACGGCGCGTACACGAAGGACAGCGTCGCGCGCATCTACAGCGACATCCTGAACGACCGCTTTGCCTCCGTCATGGCGTGGATATACAATCCGACCGGCCCCGAGGGGAAGAGCACGCTCGAGACCGACCTGATCGCGGGCGAGAAGCTGCGCCTGGCCAAGAACGATGCAGACAAGGCGCCGGATGCGTTGAAGGACGCCGCCGCGTCGCTCCCGAAGAACGAACTCCACAACATCGTCGCGCAGGCGGTCAAGGTGGTGCTGGAGGCGGCCGAGAAGTATGCCTACTCTTACGCCAGCGGCGACCGGACGGCATTCATCAAGCGTATCAACGACGAGGTGCGCGCAATCGTCGACAGGCACATCGAGTCCCACGCGAAGTTCCGCGCGCAGGTCGTCAGGGAAGCCAAGCCGTATCTCGAGAAGTACGTCGATACGCTCAGGACGGAAAAGAAGGACGGCGTGCAGGTCGCGACAGACAAGCTGAACGAGATTCTGGACGGCATCAGCCGCCAGAAGGAGCCGCCGTCCGCCAAGGGCTTCGCCCTCGCCTTGGACGGAATGCTCAACGATCTCGTCAACAAGCGCATCGACATGAAGATGGAGGACTTCCTCGCCTACTCGCAGAAGGTTTCGGACGCCTACGAGAAGTGCATTCCCGCGTTCAACGAGGAGATCGCGGCAAGGATCGGCGAGCTCAAGGAGGCGGGTGCCACCGACGAGGACATCAAGTTCTTCGAGGAAAAGCTCGCCCCTGTGGTCAGGAACAAGATCGAGACGTTCCTCCAGAAGAGCATCGATTCGCCCAGACTCGGCGAAAACGCCCCCGTGTTCGGGCGCCTCGAGGCAGGGTCGTGCATCCGCGCGATGAAGGCCGCCATCGAAGAGTCGGATACCGCGAAGCACATCAGCCTATACTCGATGCTCTCCGACATCGGGCTCAAGATGCTCTTCGGCGACATCGACACCGAGAACGCCACGAAGACGGCGGTCGCAACGTGGATGAAGTCCCCGGAAGTGCAGAAGCTCGCCGTGGAGATGCGCCATGCGAAGATGACGATCGCCGCGTACGGCGAGGATTCGCCGAGCCAGGCCGTGGCCGACGCCAAGGCGAAGGTTGACGAGTTCATGAAAGATCTGAAGGCCACGATCATGGGCCTGAAGACCGCCGTGCTGGAGGACAACTTTAACAAGGACCAGGTCGCTCCCGCGATGAGCCTCTTCCAGATATGGCTGAAACAGTACAACCTGCCGAATCTCTCGGTGTCGCTGAACGAAGAAGGCAACTGCACGCTTGAAGAGGCCGCCATGAACCACTTCAAGAAGCGCGTCGTTGAGATGCAGAAGAAGATAGCCGACAATCCCGACACCAAGGAGCCGCTGCTGAGCGCCGCCTATCTTGATGACTTCACGAAGTACCTTAACACCATCGGGCGGAGCGCGATGTTCCGCAGCATTGAGGAGCGCATGGTGAACGAGCGCATCAAGGAAATGCTCGACAGGCCGGAGAACTCCGACGTCTACAACTACTCGCATCAGTACGGCGACGACTCCAACGCGGAGCTTCGTCAGAACGTGACCGCGCAGAACTTGAGCGACCTGCAAGGCAAGATCCTCAACATACTTGACCGCACCCGCCGCGTGATGAAGGGGATCGTGGTTTCGCTCGAGGACATGAATCGCTGGGGGGACGTGATCGAGCGCGAGTTCAAGAACATGATTGCGGACGAATCCGATTCGTTCGCCAAGTTCCACAGATACGCGCGCTCGCGCATGACGATGATGATGTCGATCGACGTGAACGTGGTGAGCGGCACTGGCGTCGTCGGCAACCTCGTGGAGTCCGCGCTCAAGGACTTCTTCGGCGGCAGGGATATCCTCAACGAAAACGTCATTACGCCGAAGTTCCTCGCCAGCAAGAAATTCAGCGTCATCGAGCTTGTGAACTACATCAAGGCCACGGCCGTGAACGCGGTGAAGGAGTCCGTCGAGAACCTCAAGGCGAGGGCGATGAAGACCGTGAGGCCTGACGACAGCCTCGACCCGCTGCCGGACGTCAAGGCGTTGAAGGAGATGGTCAAGGAAATCGCGAAGAGCACCGTTGACGCCATCGCTTCGATGAACGGAAAGGGCGGTCCCCATGCCGCAAGCTTCAAGCTCGTTGCCAGCGAACTCGGCGTGGATCTCAAAAAGCTGAAAAAGGCAAAGTGATAAAACATAACCGCGTCGCCGGGCACTTGCCCATGCGGGGGAAAATTGTGTATAATACGCACGTTTCTTCGCTTGAAGATTGAAGGAACGTGTATGCTCACGACAATTTGCAAACTATGAACTACGAAGAACTAATTGAGGAAACTGGAGCCGAGATCGGCATCGAGGGATTCACCCCCGATGCCGACGGCGTGTGCGTGCTCGCGTCCGACATCGGCGAGATCGCCATAATGGACTGCAAGGCCGGACCTGTCGAGATGGTGCTGCTGAACGCCGCCGTCGCGGATGTGCCGCCGGATACGGATGCGGCGCTGCTGGAGGCTTTGAAGGCCAACCGCGGCTTCAAGGGCACGAAGGGCTCCACGCTTTCCGTGGATCCAGAGACGAAGCGCTTCGAACTCACTCGCTACGTGGCGCTGGAAGACCTTGATCCGGACAAGTTAGTCGTCATCGTCGAGGATTTCGCGACGGCTCTCGTCGAGATCCGCGAGCGGCTTGACGGCGCGCAGCTTTCGGGCGATCCGGCGGGAGTGGCCGCGTCGCTTGGAATGGAGAATTTCCTAAGGGTGTAGGCCGATGGCTTTTGAAGACGCCATAGCTTCGCTCGGAAAGGAACTCGGCATAGATCTCTCCGTCGAAGACGGGGCGGCAGAGTTCGTCGCGACGCCTGAGGATGGCGGCAGGCAGGTCGCAGTCTCGATTTCCGTCATGGACGACGGGGAGTCCGTCGCATTGTGCGCCGACCTCGGCGAGATGCCGTCGGAAGGCGCAGGCGAACTGATGCTCCGCATGCTGGAGGCAAACCACATGTTTGGTTCGACCGGCGGTGCGACGCTCTCCGTGGATGCCGGCCGCGTGAAGCTTGAGAGGCATTTCGGGCTTGTGAATCTTGAGCGCGGAGAGGGCGCGAACATCATCGTTCCATTCCTCGACAAGGCTAGTTTCTGGGCAGATGTCGTAGCGCATCCGGACAGATCTGCTTCGCAGGAATTATGATTCCATATCAGGCGAAAGTTTGGTAAACTAGAAAACCGAAACATTGCAAAAGGAATATCTATGAAGAAAGCAGTAGTAGGAGCAGCCATCGCGGCCGCATGCGTGTGCGGCGCGAAGGAAACGATACTGGTGGCGGCCGATCCGTTCGCAGTCGGCCTCAAGAACGCCGTTACGAAGCACCTTGAAGAGCGCGGTTTCGCCGTGAAGGACATGGGCGCGACCGACGCAAACAAGGAGAAGCCTTATTTCGAGAGCGCCGTGGAAGTGTGCCGCGCGCTCCAGAAGGGCGAGGCGAAGCGCGCCTTCCTCTTCTGCGGAACCGGCATGGGAATGAACATGATCGCCAACCGCTTCAAGGGCGTGCGCGCCGCCGTGGTGGAGAGCGTCTTCGCCGCGAAGATGTGCCGCGCGATCAACGACGCGAACGTCCTTTGCATGGGCCAGATGATCTGGGGCGACATGATGGCGAACGTTGCCGCCGATGCGTTCCTCGACACGAAGTTCACCGAGACGCTTGAGCCGCTCGCTCCGTTCCTCGAGGATGCCCGCAAGAAGGTCGAGGCGATACGGGACTGACATGATTCCAATTGCCCAACATGTGCCGTCTGAATCATGGTATAATATGGGCAGCAATTTCACATTAAAACAATCAGGAGAAAGACACAGATGAAAGTCGTGAAGGAAAAAGGCGTTGAAGGCAAGGTCATAGTCTGCACGGGAGCGGCAGGCGTGCTCTGTTCGAGCATGACGGAGGATCTGCTCCGCCATGGCGCCAAGGTGGCAGTCCTTGATCTGCGCGGCGATGTCGCGAAGCAGTTCTGCGCCAAGCTCGCCAAGAAGGGGTTGACGCAGACCCTGGCGATCGAGGCGAACGTCCTCGACAAGGCCTCCCTTGAAGCGGCCTGCAAACAGGTCCTCAAGAAATGGCGTCGCATCGACGTTCTTATCAACGGCGCCGGCGGGAATCATCCCAAGGGCACCACTCCCGCAGAGCAGATGACGAAGGGCACTCCGCTTGACGACACGTTCTTCGGCCTCACGCCCGAGGGCTTCGAGTTCGTGAACAAGCTCAACCTCATAGGCACGATCCTTCCATGCCAGGTGTTCTGCAAGGAGATGCTCAAGAAGGGCGGCAGCGTCCTTAACTTCTGCTCCATGGCAGCATACCAGCCACTCACGAAGGTGGCGGCCTACGGCGCGGCTAAGGCAGGCATAATGAACTTCACTCGCTTCCTCGCCACGCATCTTGCGCCGATGGGAATCCGCGTGAACGCTCTCGCGCCCGGCTTCTTCATCACGAACCAGAACCGCTTCCTGATGCTGGAGAAGGACGGCAAGACGCTGACGGCGCGCGGCAACAAGGTGATCGCCAAGACTCCCATGCGCAAGTTCGGCCAGCCCAGCGATCTCCATGGCGCTGCGCGCTTCTTGATTTCAGACGAGGCAAGCTTCATCACCGGCGTCACGTTGCCTGTTGACGGCGGATTCGTCTGCTATTCCGGCGTCTGATCTTGGAGGAATGGCCTTGGATATGTCTGCCATTACGTCCCCGAACCGCAAGCTCAAGGTAAAAGTAGTCGGTGCGACCGGCTATGGCGGCATCGGCATCGTGGAACTGCTGCTGCGCCACCCGTTCGTCGAGATCGGCGTGCTTGTGGCGCGCGAGGCCGTGGGCCAGCGCATATCCGACGTCTATCCCCATCTCGCCGGGTTCTGCGACATGCCGATCCTTGCTGCGGACGATCCTGTCGCTCAGGGCGCGTTCGACGTCGTGTTCTTCTCGACGCCGGATCGCGTTGGCATGGCTGACGCCAAGGCCGAGCTCGTCAAGGGCGCGAAGGTAATCGACTATTCCGGCGATTTTCGCTTCACCACCCTTGCGGCGTACGAGGACTACGCCACGCGCCTCGGCAAGGATCCTTCGCATCTCTCGGCGGAGCTTCTCGGCACGAACGTGTACGGAATGCCGGAACTCCATCGCGCCGAGATATCGCGCGCAAACCTTGTGGGCAACCCCGGGTGTTTCGCCACCAGCTGCATTTTGGGGCTTGCCCCGGCGCTTAAGGCCCATCTGGTGAATCCGATAGGCCTCATATGCGACTGCAAGAGCGGCGTGTCCGGGGCGGGCAAGAAGGCGAAGACCACCTTCCACCATCCTGAGCGCTACGAGCAGATCAACGCGTATCGCCTTTCCGGCCATCAGCATGTCTGCGAAGTCGAGCGTGAGCTCGGTCTTTTGGGCGGGTGCGATGTCAAAGTAACTTTTACTGCGCAGGTGCTACCGATATCGCGCGGCATTCTCTCCACGCTGTACGGGGATCTCCAGCGCGGCGCCACCGAGGAGGACGTCCTAGCCGTCTATCGCGATTTCTACGCCGATTCTCCGTTTGTGCAGGTGTATCCTTCCACAGCGGCCGTTGGAACAACCACAGTGCGCTGCACGAACCGTTGCGCGATCGTCGTTTCCGTCGATCAGCGCACCGGCAAGTTGCGCATCGTCTCGATAATCGACAACCTTATGAAGGGCCAGGCGGGCCAGGCCATGCAGAACATGAACGTCATGTTCGGCTTTCCTGAGACCACGGCCCTTGACCAGCCGGGGATGTATCCATGAGCGCTCCAAAAAAACCAAATCCTTTTCTTAAAAAGGCCGCCGGCGCGAAACCGCCGACGCGGCGCGAGATGAAGCGTGGGCTCGGCCGCGGTCTGAATGCGCTCATCGTGCCTTCCGCTTCGCCGGAATCGGCCAAGTCCGCAGCCGTTCCAGAGGTCGATCATTCGATTCCTCCAAAAATCGTTCCTTCAATGGCGATTCCACCGATGGAGCCTTCTCGTCCTGCAGGCGAATCTGTCCTGCAGGTTCCCACGCTTGACATCGAGCGCAGCCCGTGGCAACCGCGTACGGAGTTCAGGGAAGAGTCGCTTAGGGAACTGGCCGATTCCATCAAGACTAACGGCGTGATCCAGCCGCTCACCTGCCGCCGCCGCGCGGACGGCAAGCTCGAGCTCATCTGCGGCGAACGCCGCCTGCGCGCGTGCGTCTTGGCCGACATAAAGAAGGTCCCGGTGATCGTCAAGGATGTCGATGACCGCACCGCCGCCACGATGACGATCACGGAGAATGCGCAGCGCGACGATCTCAATCCCGTGGACGAGGCGGAAGGCTATCGTCGTCTTCAAGAGGAGTTCGGCCTCACCCAGGCAGACGTCGCCGAGCAGGTAGGCAAGAGCCGCAGCGCGGTGGCGAACGCGACGCGCCTTTTGGAGTTGCCAGACGAAGTCCAGGATCTTCTTCGCAAGAACGCGATCACCACAGGCCATGCAAAGGTTCTCCTTTCCCTCGACAATCCTGTGCAGATACGCCGCCTTGCCGTGGAATGCGTTCCCGTCACCGACGTTAAGACAGGTCGCACATCGGGCGGTCTGACAGTCCGCGAACTCGAACGACGCATCGCCCGCCTCACGGCCCCGGTCATCGAGCGCAAGACCGGCAAGCCGGACATTCCCGAAAGCTACGTGCGCAGTCTCGTCGAAGAACTTCACAAGACGCTCGGTTGCGCTGTGCGCCTAACGAGCGGCGTGACGCATGCAAACGGGAAGCACACCAAGGGCGTTCTGGAGATCGATTTCATCGACAACGACGAGCTGGACCGCATTCTCGCCATGATCGGCGTCAAAATGGATTGACGCCAAATCCTTTGTGCGTCTTGGCATCTGCATTTGGCGCAGTTGCGCATCGACTTAATTTTGGGTATTGAACCATGGTCGGATTTTCGCTATAATATCCAACGTTTTGCGATGGCGAGAGTAGCTCAATTGGTAGAGCATCAGATTGTGGATCTGAGGGTTGCGGGATCGTGCCCCGTCTCTTGCCCCATCTTCCGTCCGGGGCTTAGCCGGGCGGTTTTTGTTTGAAGGAGCCATGGCATGATAGACAAGCAGCTCAAGGAGGAATATCTCCGCCGAATTCTCAATTCGCGCGTCTATGACGTTGCCGACGAAACTCCGCTGGAGGAGATGTCTGTGCTTTCCAAGAGACTCCGCTGCCGCATTCTCCTCAAGCGCGAGGATCTTCAGAGCGTCCATTCCTTCAAGTTGCGCGGCGCGTACAACAAGATGTCCTTGATGCCGCCCGCCACGCTTGAGAAGGGCGTCCTTGCCGCGAGCGCCGGCAACCACGCGCAGGGCGTGGCCCTTGCCGCGAAGCGTCTAGGGTGCAAGGCCACGATCGTGATGCCGGTCACAACGCCCGAGATAAAGATCGCCGCCGTGAAGAGCCATGGCGCGTCGATCGTCCTCTTCGGCGATTCGTATTCGGATGCGGCCGCGGAGGCCGCGCGCATCTTGAAGGATAAGGGGCTTACGTTCATCCATCCGTATGACGATCCCGACGTGATCGCAGGCCAGGGCACTGTCGCGATGGAGATACTGCGCCAGCACTCCGGTCCGATCGACGCCGTTTTCGTGCCTGTCGGCGGCGGCGGATTCGCGGCCGGCGTTGCGGTGTACGTCAAGGCCGTTCGTCCAGAGGTCAAGGTGTATGGCGTCGAGCCCGTCGATTCGGATTGCATGGCGCGATCGCTGGCCGCCGGGCGGCGCGTCGAGATGCAGGAAGTCGGGCTTTTCGCCGACGGCGTGGCGGTCAAGAAGCCCGGCAAGATCACATTTGACATATGCCGCCGCTTCCTGGACGGCATCATTCGCGTTTCCACCGACGAAACCTGCGCCGCCATCAAGGACATATTCGAGGCCACGCGCGCAATCTGCGAACCTGCGGGTGCGCTTGCGCTCGCCGCGGCGAAGCAGCTGGCCGACAAGAATCGTGCCGATGGGAGGGGCGCCGTCACCGGCGACCGCGAAGCGACGTATGTCTGCATCGTCTCAGGCGCGAATATGAATTTCGATCGCATCAGGTTTGTCTCGGAGCAGACGGAGATAGGCGAGCGCCGCGAGGCTATCCTTGAATGTCGCATCCCAGAGGTCAAGGGTGCGTTCAAGGCGTTCATACGCAAGCTCGGCAAGCGAAGCGTCACGGAATTCAACTACCGCTATTTCGATCCTCGCAAGGCATATGTGTTCGTTGGCCTTTCGGTGGCAGACCGCGAGGAGACGCGTCGCATCGTTCAGCAGCTGACGGCCGTCAAGATCGGCACGATCGATCTTACCGACGACGCTCTCGCGAAGGAGCACATCCGCCACATGGTCGGCGGACATACGCAGGGCATTCACGACGAGGTGGCGTACACCTTTGAGTTTCCTGAGCGCCCAGGCGCGTTGATGGACTTTCTCGAGGCGATATCCGACAAGTGGAACATCACACTATTCCACTACCGCAACCACGGCGCCGACCACGGAAAGGTGCTTGTAGGCCTTCAGGTTCCGCCCAATGAGAGAGTAGCGTTTCGGAAGGCCCTCAAGGCGCTTGGCTACGCATTCCGCGATGTCTCGGGCAATCCGGCCTATCGCCTGTTTCTCGGCAACAAGGGGTGATTGCCGTCGCGCGGCGTATTTTGCCGACGAGAAACATTCTTCTGACGCTTGCGCATCGTGCCGTTTTTCGGTAAAATACTTCAATCGTTTTCAACAACAAAAAGGAGAAATATGGAAACATCCGTAAGTCGCAGAGATTTCGTCAAGATGGGAACGGCTGTAGCAGCTCTTCCCGCCATTCTCAAGGCGGGGCAGGCGCCTGCCGTGGCCGCCGGGCCGTACTACCGCGTCAACGAGACCGTGCGCGTTGCATGCGTCGGCTATTCCGATCGCTTCAAGAGTTCATTGCTCCCGTGCTTCCTGCACCACAACAAGAAGCTGAACTTCGACATGGTGGCAGTTGCCGACCTCTGGAGAAAACGTCTTGTAGAAGATGCCGTTCCCGGCATCGAGAAGAAGATCGGCCACAAGGTGGCAGCCTACTCCAGCGATGTGGAACTCTACGACAAGGCGAAAGACGTTGACGCCGTGATCATCTCCACGGCCGACTTCCAGCACGCGCAGCACGCGCAGCATGCCGTCGTCGCCTGCATGGACGCCTACTGCGAGAAGCCGCTCGCCGAGGACATGTATTCCGCCAATCTCCTGAAGGACGCGGTCGATGCAAAGCGCGCCGCAGGCTTCGCTCCCGGCGCCGTGCTCCAGATCGGCTCCCAGCGTCGTTCAGGCAAGAAGTACATGGCCGCGAAGGAGTTCATCAACTCGGGCAAGTTCGGCGACGTCTCCTACGTCGATCTCCGCTGGAACGTGAACCAGCCTAATCGCTGGCGCCGTCCGCAGAAGCTCATCGAATCCCTCAAGAAGGAGGATGTCGACTGGAACCTCTGGCTTCTCGATCGCGATCCCGGCTCCTATGCCTTTGATCCTCGCAAGTACCTCGAGTTCCGCCTTTTCTGGCCGTTCTCCAGCGGCACTCCGGGACAGTGGATGTGCCATCAGATCGACACCGTCTCCTGGTTCATGGGCTATGAATATCCCACGAGCGCCGTCTCGTCCGGCGGCCTGTACCAGTGGGTCGATGGCCGCATGAGCTTCGACACGTTCACGACCGTCCTTGAATACGGCAAGAGCGGCGAGAAGGGCAAGGGCTTCCAGTGCGTCTTCCAGAGCCACCAGCACAACGCGGGCGGCGGTTCCAAGCTCAACGGTGAAGGTCCCGTGGAGAAGTACTTCGGTCCGAACGGATGCGTCGACATGGGCAAGGGCATGGTCACGAACGAGGGCGTGGAGAAAGTCAAGTGGCAAGAGGAGGCGCTTCCTGCTCCTAAGGAGGATGTCGTCACCAGCGCCAACACGGGTGGCGATGCGCTCACTTCCGCCCATATGCTCAACTGGATGGAGTGCGTCCGTGCGCGCAAGAATCCGAACGCGAGCATCGAGGCTGGATATTCCCACGCGATAGCCCTCATCATGGCTAACGCCGCCGCGCGCACAGGCATGAGGG
>Ga0310786_10004299_pt1 | contig 19918 bp, 16 predicted proteins | sample AusTroGonzalo_MG_FD_203881 | JGI IMG/M metagenome (GOLD analysis project Ga0310786, IMG submission 203881) | Bovine rumen microbial communities from tropical cattle in Woodstock, Queensland, Australia - Gonzalo_03 (v2) (version 2) | ecosystem: Host-associated > Mammals > Digestive system >... | reverse complement strand
AGCCGCAGCATAAGAGGATGTATGAAACAAATTCACGTTATCGGTGCCAAAGGGCATAACTTAAAAAATATTTCCGTCAAAATTCCAAAAGGACAAATCACCGTCGTTACCGGGCTTTCCGGCTCCGGCAAAAGTTCGCTGGCATTTGACACTATCTATGCCGAAGGGCAACGCCGCTATGTGGAAAGCATGTCCGCTTATGCGCGCCAATTTTTGGAACTGATGGAAAAGCCAGATGTGGAACATATAGAAGGGTTATCCCCCGCCATTTCCATTGAGCAACGTAACCCGTCCAAGAATCCCCGCTCCACCGTGGCCACCGTCACGGAAATTTACGATTACCTGCGCTTACTCTTTGCCCGCGTCGGCAAACGCTACTGTCCGCAATGCGGACGGCCGGTGGAATCTTGGAGCGTACAAGGTATCGCACAAGATATTTTGCATAAATTTGCAGACAAAACGCTCTACATTTTATCCCCCGTTGTGCAAGGAAGAACCGGTACGTACGAAGAGTTATTTGCAAAACTCCGCAAAGAGGGCTATTCCAAAGTCCGCGTTAACGGTACCGTCAGCACTTTGGATCATATTCCCGCTCTGGAACGTTATAAAAAACACACCATTGAACTGGTGGTAGATGAATTTTATGTAGATGAATTTGACCGCGAACGATTGGTAGAAAGTTTGGAAACAGCCTTAAAATATGCCAAAGGGCTTGTGCACATTTTGGAAACAAGCGGCGAGCAACCCGTCGATTTTACATATAGCGAAAATAATGCCTGCGCCCATTGCGGCATTGGGTTTAGCGAACTGGAACCACGGCTTTTTTCCTTCAATTCCCCTTATGGAGCCTGCCCCGAATGTAACGGGTTGGGCGTAAAAATAGAAGTAGATGAAGCATTGGTCGTTCCAAACGAAGATTTATCCATTAACGAAGGGGCCATTGAAGCTTGGGAAAACCCGGTCACTACCCGCACCCACCGTTGGAAAAACTCGTGGAGCGGATACTATTACGACATGCTTCAACAAGTCTGTCGCCGCCAGCATATTAACATGAACACGCCTTGGAAAAAGCTACCTAAATCTCAGCGCGATTTACTACTCTACGGAACGGGCGGTGCCACGTATACGTCTATCATTTCCGGCAGTAAACAAGAATTTGAAGGCGTCATCACCAACTTAAAACGCCGCGTGGCCGAAAGCGAAAGTGATTTTGTAAAAGAAGAAGTAACCAACCGCTTTATGCGCGAAATCGAATGCCCTGTCTGCCAAGGAAAACGATTGAAACCCGAAGCGCTCAGCGTACGCATCAACGGGAAAAATATCGACGAGATTACCGCTATGCAAGTGTCGGAAGCAGCGGCTTTTTTCCGTCAACTGCCTTTGGATAAAAAAGAACAAATTATTGCCAAAGACGTTTTAAAAGAAATCCGCGCCCGTTTGGAATTTTTGAACAGCGTGGGGCTTTCGTATTTGACGCTATCCCGCAAAAGCCAAACGCTCTCCGGCGGAGAAGCGCAACGCATCCATTTGGCAACGCAAATCGGCTCCGGTTTGACAGGTGTATTATACGTGCTGGACGAGCCGACCATCGGGCTCCATTCGCGCGACAACGACCGTCTGATACAAACCCTAAAAGAACTGCGCGATTTAGATAATACGCTGATTATCGTGGAACACGATAAAGATACTATTTTAGCCGCCGACCATATCGTTGAACTCGGCCCCGCTGCCGGCGAATACGGCGGCGAAATCATGGCCGCCCAACCGACTAAAGATTTCTTAAAAAATAAGGATTCGCTCACCGCTTCTTACTTAAACGGCGGGCGGATGATTTTACCGCGGCCGGCTTTGCGCAAAGGGAACGGAAAAACGCTGGAAATCGTCGGTGCAAAACAATTCAACCTCAAAAACATTAACGTTAAACTCCCCTTAGGCAAATTTATCTGCGTAACAGGTGTTTCCGGCTCTGGCAAGAGTACACTGGTGCACCAAATTTTGTACAAAGCCCTCGCCAAAAAATTCTATAACGCCAAAGAAACTCCCGGCACCCACAAAACGATTAAAGGCATGGAACACATTGATAAAGTGATTATTGTGGACCAAAGCCCCATCGGCAAAACACCGCGCAGTAACCCTGCCACATATATCGGCGTATTTTCCCACATCCGCGACCTGTTTGCCCAAATGCCCGAGGCCAAACGCCGCGGTTATAAAGCGGGACGATTCTCTTTCAATGTCAAGGGCGGACGTTGCGAAAAATGCCAAGGCGACGGCATTTTAAAAATTCAAATGCAGTTCTTGCCCGACATCTACGTCAAATGCGAAGAATGCCAAGGACAACGTTTCAACCAAGATACGCTGGAAGTAAAATTCAAAAACAAAAATATTGCAGAAGTGCTGGATATGAGTGTTTCGCAGGCATTAGAATTCTTTGATGCCGTGCCCAAAATTAAACGTTATCTCCAAACGCTCAACGACGTAGGGTTAGGATATATCAAACTGGGCCAACCCGCCACCACACTCTCCGGCGGAGAGGCGCAACGCGTCAAACTGGCTGACGAACTCTCCCGTAAAGGTACGGGGAATACGCTCTATATTTTAGACGAACCTACCACCGGCTTGCATTTTGCCGATATTGATAAATTGTTGCATGTATTACACGGACTGGCCGACAAGGGCAATACCGTGCTGATTATTGAGCACAATTTGGACGTAATTAAGACGGCGGATTGGATCATTGATTTGGGCCCCGAAGGTGGCGATAAAGGCGGAGAAATCGTTTGTGCCGGCACACCGGAAACCGTCGCCGCTTGCCCCCGTTCCTACACGGCCAAATACTTAAAGCCAGAATTGGAAGCCGTGCAACACTTTTTGGCCAAACACACAGTTGCCAAACGAAAAAAATAATCTTTATTTTACATCTGTCTATTAGTCAATTCGGCACGCCACATTGAAATTTGTTACTATATAGATATGTCTGCACGTAAAAATAAAAAGAAATTCACAAATATCGCCACTCCCGCAAACACATCAACGGTTGCAACCGACCAACAAACATGTATTGCCCAATGGTTGCATAACGTACTTGTTTACGGACTGGGCTTATTGGGAATGTTAATTTCCCTTTCCGTTTTTTCGGCCACGTATGACACGGCCCAAGTAAAACTCACATTACTGCAAGCCGGTGCCTGTTTTTTGTTTGGAGTATGGGCTGCTTTAAAAATTATCCAGCGCCAATTTCCATTCTCTCGCAAAGACATTCCTTTTTTCTTACCGTTACTTGTTTATACAGGGTGGAGTATTTTTGTATTTATTTGCGGCCCTTATCATTTGGAATCCGCAGAAGAATTCAGCCGCTTTCTTTTATACACCGGACTAACATTTCTGGCCGCCACCGAACTAAGATTGAGTGATGTTAAAACTTTAACTAAATTTTTACTTATCACCGCGTGGATTGCCATTTTATACGGCGTTCTTCAAATTGTTGACGGCTTTATTAAAGGGGTTGATCCCATGCCGTGGAGAGCATGGTTTAGCAAACGTATTTTTGCCACACATGCCAATCCGAATTTCTTCGGCAATTTCATTATTTTCACTTCGGCACCACTCGCTGCTTATTGGTGTATCTATCGCAAAAAAATGACCCTTTGTTTACTGGGGCTTGGACTTGTGTGCCTCTTTTATACCGAGAGTAAAGGGGCATGGCTCGCTTATGCCATTACTGTCGCCGTTGCCGCTTTATCTTATAATACGAACTACTTGGCAAGCAAACTAAAAAAACACCGCCTTAAAATAAATATTATAGCCGCTGTAATGGTGGTGGCAGTAGCCGTGTTGGCCGGAGTTTACTCTGCTAAACGCATGACGTCAGTGAACTTCCGCACTTTTACGTGGCTCTCTTCATTTGAAATGGTTCGCCAAGCACCTATAATGGGGACCGGAATCGGCAGTTTCAGAATCCTTTATCCGTCCTTCCGCCGACCGCAAATCTTTTATATTGAAAATGCTCACAATGTAGAAACGCAACACCCCGAAAATGAAATTTTGGAACAATGGACCACCAATGGTACTATCGGGCTGGCATTGTTTTTATGGATGCTGGTGTTTCTAGGTGCATTGGCAGTAAAAACAATTAAACAGACTGCTAGGGACGTCTCTTGTCGGGAACGCAATTTATATATTTGGGGCTATGCAAGTGCGGTGCTGGGCATTTTTATCCATAACCTAGTGGATATCAGCTTGCATTTTGCCTCTACCGGCTTTTTCTGGGCATTGTTTATCGGTATTTTGCTGGCGTTGTGTAATCCGCGTAACGAAGAAATTGCACCCGAATGCAATACAGCTTCTCATACGTGGCTATTATGGGCAGCACGTGGTTTCCTAGTCGTTTCCGTATTAGCTATCGCAGCCTATATTTGCGGGGAATTCAAAAGTGTTTTAGGTCTCATTATGTACGATTCCTTTGCTGCTATATTAATGGCTTTTGTAGCCGGAACGGTTTTTGTGTTTTGTATATTATGCGTGTGTGTGGTCTACTTATTAACTGCGAAAAAGCTGACTTCCGCCTTAGCATTGGCGGTTATGTGGCTGGCATTGTTGCCGATGTTTGTTGCCTATCAAGGTTTTCAATCGGACCATTATTACAGTTTAGCAGTTACATTTATCCAAGTAGGCGATGTAGACACAGCCATTGAATTGTTTACCAAAGCAATCCGGAGTAATCCCATTAAATTGGAATACTACCAATTACGCGCCAATATGCTGGCATCCTCATTTAAAATGGCAAAGATATTTTCAAAGGAACGCGGAGATACTACCGAAGCATCTGACGATTATACACGTGCCTTACGTGGTTATAAGTTTATCGAAAAATATGTTCCCAACCACACCTTATTACACCATGATAAGGGACAACTTTTCTTTTCCATGGCATTGCAGCGAGATACGGATGTCCGCCAGGCCACAAATGATTTGGAGTATGACCAAATGAAAAGAGAAGCATTGGAAAACATGGCACTTGCCAAAGAATCTTTTCAACGGGCTTTACTTATAGATGGCACCTATGATGAAACCTACATATTTTTGGTCCAAATAGCGCTATTAGAGAATAATCTTGATGATGCACAACACTGGCTGGACGTTTACCAACAACCGTGGCCATCCGATACGGACGATTCGGTTCGCCAACGTCGATTGGATAACCCCAATATGCGTAGACTGCAAGAAGAAATATCTTACCGAAAACTTCATCAAGCGAAATAGTTTTTGTGTAAAATTTTCGTTTTTAGTATAATATAAGAGTAGGAAGAAATCGTTTTTCGCCAAGATAGCTCAGCTGGTAGAGCAATCGCTTCGTAAGCGATAGGTCCGGGGTTCGATCCCCCGTCTTGGCTTAAATTTGAAACCCGCCTCTGGCGGGTTTTATCATTTTATCTAATAGGATATCCTTCTTAATAAATATCACAAAAACTCTTGCATAATACACATAGACATTTATACTAATAATATAGCTTACAACTTTACGTGACACGCTATTTTTGTTATTATAAAAATATTCTTTATAATAGGAGAGGCATATGAGAACCCAACATATAAAAACTTTTGTACTACTGGGAGGCTTACTCCTATCGGCAAGTATCTATTTGTTTGCCCAACCCAACATTGATACATTCAAACAATCGTTACAAGACTCTTTTATAAATAACATGTCCGAACAAGATATGGAAAGTTATTTCTGTAAAGAGGATGATTTCGCTTGTCAGGATTTTATCTTCTTCTTGGATAAAACGGTGAAAAGAGAGCAAATTCCCGCGCTTGTCGAAGGGGCCAAAGATGATTTTGCCAAAGCCTTGCGCCAACAGAAACGTTTATCAATTAACACAAGAACCGGACAACTTAAACAGTTGGAACAACGCCAAATAAAACGTTTGCTCGGCAAAGATTATAATATGGGCGCACTAAAAAATGCCTTGGATGCCGGAGACTTTACAATAGACGGTTGGGGTTTGGCACTACAGAACTTATGCGGAGCCGCCCGTCAAGGGAAATTGGAATCTTCTAAAGTAAAAGATCTTAAAAAATGGACCAAGAAAATTGAAAATGGACTAGACAAAGAAACATTGCCCGTTGTCCGCTTGAACAACGTGAATCCTTTTTCTCCCGGCAACTCTGCCCATGTCGCTTGTGTATGTATTAGTCAAATATAAAAAACGATTCAAAAAAACCGCTTGTGATAATAACAGGCGGTTTCGTTTACTACAATAAAAATAAAGCCCCGCATAGGCGGGGCTTTTCTGTGATATATTTATCTAGCGTGCTTGTCCGCCACCAAATCGTCGGTTAGTTCGGCTGTTTTGCCCGGCAGATGGCCGGCGCTGGCTTTGTTGATATTTCTCCCTAAAAGCATTTTCACGGCTTTTTCCGCTTCCGGAACGATTCGTAGTTTGTTTAGTTTTCTGTTGCTGCTGACCTTGCTTTCGGCTCGTTTGTGCGCCAACGGGTTTTACTTGTAACGCCGTTGATTTTAACGATTTTTCATCTAAATAAAAAGCCGATAGGGGTGCATAGCCCCGCGTTTGCATCAGCACATCCCAATTCCCTGGTAATTCAATTTTAATAGTGGCTTGACCGCCGCCGGGAACGGTCATTGTTTTGTTGCGGCTGTCATCTCCGGTAACAATAATGGCCGTTTTACCTAATTCCATGACAGGCACCGTATCCAATTCCCCCTTTCCGCTCCAAGCCAGCCACGCAGGAGTCGCCGTCGTTTGGGCAGACTCTTCTTTGGCCAGTTTATTTTGATGTTGTGCCAAGGTATAATTTTTCCCTTCAAACGAACTTCCCGGGTTGGCCCAATAGTTGGCATAAGCACGCTCTCCCAGCGGTCTACGCGCCGTTGCGACCAGAGCTTCTTCCAATGCATTTTTATCTTTGTATTTGGCGGCTAAATCGCGTGCTACATACGGCGTAATTAAAATCGTACGATACACAAATGGAGTACCACCCCCCAATGCAAACTGTTCTTTTTCCACCGCATCCCAAGCCATAAGTTCCAAAATTTTATCCGAATCCGAAGTAGCGGGTGTCAAATTGTTCCCCCACGATAAAGAGGACGCAGCCGTAAGCGTACTGTCATTTAGTTTAAACCCTTGTTGCACATGATATGGCTGCCAGCCGACTGCTACGGCCGATTTTTCGTCTTCCACCATCGCCCAAGCCGACAAATAACCAAATGTTCCCATGCGCGTTTGTTTAATATCATAACCGCCTAAATTGATAAGAGCTAAATCAATAAACCGTCCGATTTTTTTGTTATTGGCGGCAGAAATTTCACCTTGCGAACTGTCAATATTTAACTGGCGCGCTAACGGCCCGTTGAGCCACACAAACGGCGTCCAGGCATGCGTACTGGAAAGAGTTTTTCGGAAATTACCGTCTAACATAGCTTTTGTAAACGCGATTAAAACAGGCATATATTCGGGGTTACACCCACTCATGGCTCCCACTACTGCCACGTGAAACGGGGTTACTTTTCTGTACGCAACTGGAATTTCTCCTATGACGGTGTCTGCAGCCATCGGGGTGAATTTTAAAAATTCTTCTACTTTTTCCTTGGTGGGCGGCACTACGGGCAATCCGTCACTCCACCCCTGTTCGTTAAAATAGTTATTTACATCTTCGTAACTGCCCGCGTAAGCGATGGCTTTTCCCGTCCCTTCTCTAATGGCACTTTGTTCCTGTTCTGCTTGTGAAATTGGCTTTGTAAGTCCTTCTACCAATTGCGGCCATACGACCTTTTGCGTATTCGCCACTAACTCACTTGACGTATGTGCGGCAAAGGCCCCGGGATACTCCGCCACACGTTGTACCATTACCCCATTTGTCCGAGCAACGGCTTTGGCTTGTGCCACAAAACCGGGCGCCGTTATCATCACACACGGGATACCCATTTTCTCCGCTACGATACACGAACCTTCTTCCTTGGGGGTGCATAACCCGCAACCGCCATTACCGGATATGACACCGTCTACTTTCATCTCTTTTAAATTACGCTCAAAATCTTCTTTCTGTTGACGTTTGACACCCGGTTGAGGATAAGGGCCGGCCGAACCGATTTCATTAAGTAAAAGGACTTTGGCTTGGGGATAATTTTTCAAGATTAAGCGCTTGATTTCAGGGTGGGTAATGTTCGCCATAAAACTTCCCCCCACTACGGCAATCGTTTTACCGTTGAGGGTATCTAACCGCGGTGCCTGGGTAATAGGTTGAATAGACGGATCCCCCACCGGAGAATAGACCTCATATTCCACCTGATTGGCTTTGGCTTCCTCCACAACAGATAAAGGGCAACTAGCCGGATCTTTTACCACTTTCGGTTGGTTTTTGGCCGCAGTTAAATGCGGAAGGCACAAGCATATTAGTATCACAGCAGTTATACTACCGATAAATAAAATTTTTGTTTTCATAAAAAGACCTCTCTTTATTGTAACACGAAATAATCCGTTTTTATTGCAATAAGGATAGCAGAGGCGCGGAGGCATATAGCGTCTTTTCTTCCATAAAAAAGCCCCGCTCAGGCGGGGCTTTTTTATTAGCAAAAATTTATTTATGGTACGATGAAAGCATTTTATAGACTTTATTAATGGCATCTTCAAGTGGCATATTCAGCATTTTACTGCGAGCCTTTCCAAGGAGCTCATTATAAAAAGCTGCTTTCTTGCCGGTTGCGCCGTTGAGAGCGGAATTGTGTAAAAACTCCACAACCTTTCCACTGGCTTTTTTAAGTAATTGTTCTTCCTGTTCCACTGAATACCCGGTTATAGGCGGTTGTTGTTTATAAAGTAAAATATACATTCTATCCAACATAGCAGCCTGCTCTGCATAATTCGTTGCCGAATAGTATTTATTTAAACTTGATGCAAGCGGCCCCATCATTTTGCTGCTGCCCATCACATTGGCCGCACATAAACGGGCCATAAAATCTTGCTTTTCCGCCATTGTCAGCGTACCGAACAGTTCACTGGGAGTCCTTTTGAAGATAGCATCCAAAGTAGCCGGGTCTACTGGTAATTTATAACTGACATTTAACCATAAAACATTATCTTTTAACGGAGAATTTATCCCCACAAACGATTCTAATTTGATGGGTTGTTCCACATGTACATGCAACATCGGTTGCGCATTAACACGGGTAGAAAGGCCTTTTTCATGCTCCCCAAAGCGGACCCTCTTTTCATTTTTGCCTAAGGTCACTTCGTCACCTGTATAGATGGTTCCTTCCAAGGCATCATCTAAGGCTTCTTTCAACTCCGCTTCCGATGATACCATCCGGCTGATCTCTATTTCCGGCATCAGTTTTCCGTTACGCACAATTAAACGATAGAAACCGCTTTCACTAATTAACGGGGACGCATTAATAATGCGCTGAATTTTCACTAAATCTTCAACAGTAAAATCGGGATCGGCCTGATTAAAAAAATTTTTTGTGTCTTCGTCACCGGGGTTGATGCCCGTTTTATCACCGTGGAACATGTTATTATAAAATTGAAGTAAATTTTGCTTTTCTTCTTTATTTAATGAAGAAGAGGAGATCGTATGGTTGATTAATTCCCGCGCGAGCTGCACATGCTGGACTGGCGCATACGCATCCACTCCGGATGGTAGCTGTGCTTCTTGCATGGCTTGCGAAAGTGAGACGGCTGTCTTGCCGGAAAGCATTTCCGGATTTGCTAAACCGGATAACTGTAAGGGAGAAAGGGTGAGATTAATGGTATGATCGGGATGATAAGGTGCTATTTGAGAGAACGTGGCCTGTGCAGGAACAGCCAACATAGTTCCGGCCACATATTTAGGCAACTTAGACATTACCACTGTTTTACTGGCTGTTTTACCGCTGACAGACAATGCATTAGCAACCGGTTTTACGATTTTATCGGCATACGCCGGAGAAACAATCAACGAAAGTAAGCAAATTAGGAAAATTTTTCTCTTCATACCATATCCCCTTGTTTATACTTTAATATTGTTTGCGTATAAAAGCAAGGGCCAAAAGACCTAGAATACATCTGGGCTCTTTCATACCAATTACAAAAATATGGACTTTCAAGTGTTTTTTGCTATAATCTTTAGTACGTATAGAGATTTATTTTTATTAAGGAGATTAGTATGAATAAAGGTTTTACATTAGTAGAATTACTCGTTGTTGTGTTAATTATCGGCATGCTATCTGCTGTCGCTTTACCTCAATATACAACTGCCGTAGAAAAATCCCGCGCCACCGAAGCCATGACGTTAATGAACGCCGCTGCTACTGCCGCAGAACGCTACCGTGTACAGAAAGACAAATGGCCGGAACAAAATAAATTTAGAAACTTGGATATTGAAGTTCCGTACGTACAGGCTACCGGAGATTACGGAGGCAAAAGCTTTAAACTGACTATGAATAAAATTAGCGGCACTACTTTTGTTGTAGTCGCTTCCAGAAGATTAGAAGCTCCCAAAAAATACGTTATGAAAACGATTTTAGTCGAAAATGACGACGGCAGCTTTTCCTCTACTCGTAAATGTTGCGATTCTTCCGCATCCGAAAATGCGGAAGATTGTGCCGTCCCTGACGATGCCACCGAAGCCGGCAAATATTGCAACGCTATTACAAACGGCAAAAACAGTGATTTTTAACTCTCGTTTAGAGAGGGTGATTATTGCCAAGGGATATTGTTTTTAACTCTTTTTTTACTATACTTAATAAAAGGACATTTATATGAAAAATAACTATCAGGGTTTTACCCTTGTTGAATTACTTGTCGTGGTAGTCATTATCGGTGTTTTAGCTGCCGTGGCTTTACCGCAATATACTACCGCAGTGGAAAAATCCCGCGCAACCGAAGCCCTAACATTGATGAATGCAGTGGCCCAAGCTGCACAGCGCTATCGTTTACAGAAAGATGAGTGGCCTGCAAAAGATGCTTTTGATAGATTAGATATTGAAGTCCCTAAAACTAATGGCGAATACGGAGGAAAAAGTTTTACTCTTACTATGGGGAATGGCCTTAAGTTTAATCCAACCGATGATGATTTTGTAGTTATTGCTAATAGAAAACTGACCGGCAAGAAAGTGTATTCATTGGCGACCGTTTTACGTGAACAAAATGATGGATCTGTAACTATGATAAGAAATTGTTGTCCGGCTACAAGGTCAACCGGGGCTGGTATTCTATGTTTCAATTTTGAGCCGGTTGGTGGAACTTCCGAAGAATCAGAGGGGCAAAAATATTGCGATGCCATTACTAACGGGCATAACGATAATTTCTGATTCTATCCTTCTTTCGCAAGGGTAATGTTAAAAGCGTATTTTTAAACTGTTTTTGCTATACTTAAATTAACAGATTATAAAAAGGAGATTATATGAAAAATAACTATCAGGGTTTTACCCTTGTTGAATTACTTGTCGTGGTAGTCATTATCGGTGTTTTAGCTGCCGTAGCTTTACCGCAATATACTACCGCGGTGGAAAAATCCCGCTCGACAGAAGCATTAACGCTGATGAATGCTGTTGCCCAAGCTGCACAGCGCTATCGCTTGCAGAAAGATGAATGGCCCAACAATTTTGATGTATTGGATATCGAAGTTCCAAAAACAGCGTTTGATGCATATTATGGTTCCGATGTGGGAGGAAAAAGTTTTTATATAACAATGGCTACCAAATCTGATGGGTCCTTCTTGATCGGAGCACCTCGGCGTGTTAATAGAGATAGCACTAAATTTTATATATTACTTACTGAATTAACTGAAAACAATGACGGATCTATCACAGCAGTAAGAAAATGTTGCACTAATAACCATAATACAAATAATATGTGCTCACACAATTCATCATCTGAAGGTGGAAAATTCTGTGATGCCATTACTAACGGACATAACGATAATTTTTAGTTAAACCGTAAAAAACAAAACACCCCGAGGAAAACCTCGGGGTATTTTTATGGTAGTGTAATATGCCCGCACACGGCTTGCCATGTCAGTAAAACACGGGCATTATGGTCGGATAATTGCGCTAGTGCCGGGTCATTCCGGTCCAACACTAAACGGCATAATGGCGCGTTATTTTTGATATTTCCCTGTGAGCAACCGGCGCACCACATCAGCAGGCAGCCCATACACACGCAGATAAACAGCATCCGTTTTTTCATACGCTTTTAACTCTCTTTTCAACGCCGCGGCACGAGCTTGTTCCTTTCCCCTCCCGTAAGCCAGTGCTACAATCGCCAAGGTGAAAAAGATGATAATTCCATAGAGATACATTTTATTTCCCTTTTTGAATAAATGTCCCGTCGGCATTACATAAAGACAAGGCAGAGAGCACCTGAATAATTTTTGTAAGTACCGAATCATCTTTTGCCGTTGGTGTCAGTTTGACAATTAAAGTGGCCAACGCCACCGTAGCGCCTAAAATTTCCAGCCATATATTTCCTTGTGCTTTTATCCAATTGATTATTTCCATATTATTCTCCTTTTTCCATTTGTTCAGCCAGTTCTTGTGCGCGATACCCCACTTGTGCAGCCCAGCGGCTGTTTAGCATTTCGCGCGCGGCCCGTTTATAATCTTTTTCCGCCAATGCGGCCAGCATTTTGCGAAACATCTTCACGCGGGCATACCCCATGTTAAACACCATTTCCACCAGCACCGCCTGACGGGCCGGTTGCAGTCCGTCAAACCCGCGCAACATGCGTGCCTGCTGATATGCCGACGAGATATCCTCATGTAGGATAAATTCTGCCGCAGCCGGCGTAATGCCACGCGAAAGCAAATGCCCGTAGCCCAACGTATCATGGCCCTGCGTATCCTGATACACAAACAAGTTGAGCCCCTCGTGACGCTTAATACGCGGCAATAAGATTTGCCATAATTGTGTCTGCATTGTCATTTTCCCCCTCTGCGCAACATAATATCTTTGATGATTTTGACATCTTCCGCTATCGTATCCAGTTTCACACTACTCTGTGCCAATCGACGGTCGTGGTCGGCCACGGCATGTTCCAATTTATCCACCCGCGGCGGCAAACCGTAAATGGTAAAAAACCAAAACAGCACCGCCAGCACCACTCCCGCGAAATACAATAATTTATTTACCTGTTCCATATTTTTCGCTCCATCAACACTGCCGCCAGAAATTTCACCGCGGGTGTTTTTCAAAGTTTACCGAATTTACTGAGCCCCTTTGAGCGGATAAATCCGCGCCTCGTAGCCGTTTTCTGCCTCGTTATTAAAATACCATCCTTTCGGCACAAAAAACGAAAAACAAGATGTTTCCGTGCTACTATTGGTATCATCCCAACGATGTCCTACGGTATATTTTGTTGTACCGCCATCCGGAGAAACAAAGACAGAAAAGTTCTCCATATACCCATCCGAACCCCATGTAACAACAAAGCTGTCTTTTGTCACCTGTGTCCATACGCTGGATGAAGTATTGCTGAGCGTAATGCCGTTAGCATAATCGGGCATGAGCAAAGCCGTCACTACCCCTTTTGCGGATGATGTAATGTTGGATAAATCGGTCTCCGCTTTTGTTGCCATAGCACCCGTAGCCGTTTGAGCGGCGGTTTGGGCAGTTTGAGCGGAAGCGGCGGCAGACTGGGCAGCGGTTTGGGCATCGGATACTTTTGCATCTAACGAGGTAGAGGCTTGTGATACAACAGATTGCAATGTACTTTCTCCTTGGCTGACGGCTTGGGAAATGGTACTGGCGGCGGTTTGTGCAGTGGTCTGCGCCTCGGTGGCCGCCGTAACGGCCGCTTGGGCTGACGAAGTGGCCGAAGATTGTGCTGCCAAAATCGTATTTAAAAAATTACTCGTGTCTTCGTCCGTATTTTGGGAAGAAACCGGATACTTAATGCTGCGGGCGATTTTCTCGTTCATTTCTTGAACAAGCAGCGTTAATTTATCATATCCCGCTTCCAACACTTCCGCATCCAGTTCCCCCTGTCGCAACAGATCAATAGTTTGCGTCATCGGCGTATGGCGCACCAGCGTAATCGTCCAACCCGAAGCCAGCGGATCCTGTTCACTTTGTTCCGTCGGGTATGTCAGTACTGTTCCCGCCGAGTTAAGCGAAAAATTTTCCGTTACCTGGGAGGATTCTCCCAACGGAGATGTTACCCATATATCCAAATCATTTAAAGAGGCCAGCGGGAAATCTACATCCCACGCACGTGTTACACCATTTCCCTGATAAATACGTTTTGTTACTTGCATTGATACTGTCATTTTATTCTCCTATACAGCCAGTTGCTGTTGTATACTTTTCCATCCTTCCCAGCGCTCTTGCGCTTCTCCAAACCGCGTAAGCAAATAATACGCAATCGGGGCACTATCCAACCCTTTTTTTGCACACCATACTGTGACGGCGCTTACGAGCAAAGTGACCTCATCATCCGTACGATTGATTTGCCGCGCCGCTACGCGGGCAGCCAAGCGGAAATAATCTCTTGCGGAGCACCCTTTTTTATAGAGTGCTTTTTGCACTGATTTTTCGTCGGCAGACAAATAATTTTCCACAAACCATTTGGTATCTGTTTTTTGTGTTTCGTCCAGTTGTGCGACCGCCTGTTGGGCATCTGCCAGTTGCGCCGGCGTTAAGCATTGTTGAGCATCCAACAATTTTTCTGCTTCTTCCGAAGATGCCGTGGCCAATTGTTCGTACAACGCTTGCCGTTGAGCAGACAAAAAAGTTTCTTGCCGGCGGCACATTTGACGCAAAACGCTGCGGATACTATCCGCCAGTTCTTCATCCGGCTCCCGCAACTGTGCAATAGCTTGCCTGTAAATATCCTGTGGTTGTCCCAAGCTTGTTTGTGCAATTTGGAGCCAAAGTTCGGCGGCTTTATCTCGTGCGTAAAGTTGACAGATTTTCATGCCGGCGATGTTTTTTTCTTCGTCCGTAAATAAACGGTTAAAACGTGTCAAAATACGCTCCGCCGCGTCCCAATTTCCATCTATTAAAGTTTGCTGAAAAACACTTTTAATCACGCGCTTGTGAAACTGTTGCACGCGTTTTTTTATCTGCTGTTCAGGGATACCGACTTGTTGCAAATGTGCCTCAAAAAAAGGTAATTGCTCTTCCATATAAGCCGATACGGTTTCGATATCCGGCAATAACAAAGCCACTTGTTCCAGCTGCTCTTCTTCCGCGGCCATTTCCCGCTCGCATTGTTGTGCTTGCGTTTGGCCGTCATGTCGGGCGGCGGCTTGATATACTGCAGCAAAATCCACCAGTACGCTTGGCGGTATTTTACCTGCAGTTAAATAAGGTTCCAACACTTTTTCTACCACCGATGTTTTGCTTGGTGAGTTGGGCACATCTTCTTGATTCAATACTTGGAGCAGACGGCGGCGCAAAGACAACGTATCAGCCGGCAACGTATTTGACGGTAACGGCGCGCTGGTCGCTAAGGGCAATGTAGTAGGTATTTTCATCATTTTCCCCCAAAGAACGATACGATTTTAGGAAGCAAGGAATAATAATCACTTCCTTGTGAACTGCGGTAATTACGCGCACTTTCCCGCAATTTACGCACGCGTAGAGCGCCTTGTTCCGTATTGTCCTGAATTTGCTCCTGCATGTCTTGCGCTATTTGACGTGTGTTTAATAAGGCCTGCAAGCGACTGTTTTTAAGCAGATTCTGCACCGTAACAGAATGTGCATTTAAACCGGCTGATGCTAATGATGCTTTTTGTGCGCCAAGATGTTGCTGGTAATTTTGATACACTGCATGCGCTTTTTCCGCGGCGGAAGATAACAAATATTGATTTCGTTTTTCCGTCTGAACGGCCACTTCGTTAGCCTGTTCGTCGGCCGCTTGAGCCAAACGCCGATAATAGGCATTTTGTTGTTTTTCCTTTTCGTGCTGCTGACCGATGGCGGCAGCAGCCAATCCTGCTGAAACTATGGTTCCTCCCATGAATTCCTCCTAAAAATAACTTCCACAAATTTTACGCCGTGAATATATATTTCTTTTCCTGTTTTTCCCCCTGCTCGTTGTGCAAATGACAATGCTTGCAGGTAACGTCCGTCAATGTAATTGTAAAGAAACGGATAGTATTGTAACCATTCTTCTAGTTGACGCCTGGCCAGACGTGTAAATGAAAGCGGCACTCGCTCCACCGCGCGCCCTGTGAGCATCCACACACACCCGCTCACACCCAGGTGTATTTGCGGGCAAACACCCGCCAACACAGCCGGCTCTCCCCGCACGGTCATAAAGACACTTTGAACCGAAGAAGCAATAAATGCTTCTAACAGTGCTGCCACATCACGTCCTTGATGTGACACCGCCAATTCCGCACGATCTGCCTGACGCAAAAAAGGAGCTAAGCGGTAGCCATCACCCCGACGGGCAGAGCGCAAAAGTAAATATTTTTTCTCAAACAAAACAGTCATAAAAACATATAATAAAAGAGAGACTAAAAAGGAGGCTCACATGACATTTCTTATTCTTTTACTTTTACTGGGAATTGCCATTACCTATGCAATTTTCTTTGCTATTTTCAAAATCATTTGGATTTTGCTGAAAAAAACCGCCAACAAATGGCCGCTTATTTTGGCTGGTATTTCTACGTTGCTATTTGGAATTGCCGTTTGCTCGTGTGCCATGTGGGGCTTGTATAAAGTGCTTACTCCGTTCCGCCCGATGATTGAACGTGTATCCGCTCAACCGGAACCTATTTTCGGCTCCCACACGTATACCGATCCGCAATATGGTTTTACCTTAACCCTGCCGGATGGATTAGATTTTTCTGAATGGGTGGTGGGGCTTGATAATAAAGTGTCATTTAAATTTGGTATTAACACCAACGTATTTAAAAAAGATGCTCAAGGACAGAAAGCAGATTCTCACGTGTTAACGGCCCTGTTAATCCGCGACAATGAAAACACGGATATAACTGCGCTAGATAAAGTGCAAGAAGCTGTAGAAAAAGCCAGCAAAGACGGTCAACTTATTATCGAGAAAACATCTCAAGAACCTATTGATGGGAAACCGGCTTTCTACATGCAAGGCACCGCTATTACCCGTCAAATGCAACGCTTGCCGTTTTGCTTAGCGGCAATATATGCTGACGGACACTTATTCTATATTGTGTCTTCCGAACTGGCCAACGGCGTCAATATAGAAAATACGGATGCACCACAACTGGTGCAAAGTATCCGTTTCCCGGCGTTACCTCAACCGGAAACACCTACTACGGTTCAATAACTCATCAGATACTGTTTACCGGGCTTGCGTATGAAAAGCGCAAGCCCGTTTTTCATGCATTTATGACACCTTTGCCACTAAACCCAGCACGGTGAGCGGCAGAGGATCTGACTGTTCTAGTTCCAGCACCGGCGCAAGAGCATGCATACCTGATAACGCAATTACATAATCCGATGTTTTTAACCCGATTGGCGTATTGAAAGGCTCCGTGGTGCGTTGGAGGATTTCTTCCTTTGGCTCACCGGAAAGGCCTACTTTCCCGCCACGGCTATCTAACATCTTTACTGTTACGGACACCACGCGTCGTTTCCGGTCTACTGCCGTACCGTTACTTTGTTCATATGCTACCGGTAAAAAATGAAGCTCCGCCGAATATTTCAATCCTACTTGTACGCAATTCATTGCACGTGGCAAAGTAATTTTCCCGTTTTGCACTTTTTGTTGCGGCAAAGTATTCCCGTCGGCCAAAATCTGCACAGATTTACCTTCCAAATGATTCAATCCTGTCACTTCCGTAAAAGCTGTGTCCGACTTGGCGGACACGCACGCGTCCAAAAACACCTGATCAGCTGGCTCATCACTCACCAGACGGCGGGATAATTTTTCAATCAGATATTGTCCGTCCCGCTCCACAGCCAGCCACACCTCGTCATACCCACGGCACGGGATCGTGCATACACTACGAAAATAACCTTGTGTATCCTGATGCGTCCACGCGCAAACCCCCTGTTCGGCCATATAGGTTAACGTGGCCAATATCCCGTTAGAAAGCACACACCACACCAAATTATCCGGTTCTTGTTGGTAACAGATTTCTTGTATTTCTTGATTGAAAAACAAGTGTTTTGCACAGAGTGTTAAATCGGTGCCTGTATAGGCCGTGGCAGTATAATCGTAGTAAAAATCGCGCAAGACGCCGCCACGTGCCTGTACAAACAGTGCGCGGTGACCAATCATCACCGGCGCGGCCGCACCAGCCCCACGTTCTCCCTGCTCCTGCACACTAATGTTATAAGGAGTCAATGCACCGTCGCAGGAAATACTCCATTCACTACCGGCTGTAAACACCAATAATTTACCCGCCACGGCCACAGAGCGAATGGCATTTAGTTTTTTCCCGGAAAGATTGATACTAATACTGTCATCATCAGCTAGCGTACTGCGAGAATGTCCGAAGTTGCTGTAATCCCCCGTTTTGGAAAACCACAAAGTCTGCGCTTCGGTATGCGTGCCAGCCAGTCCTAGACGGTCTTGGTAGAAAAAAACACAGGAGGGATAGCCGTTTTTATCACTAAACGATCCTTCCGCCCAATCGGACGTCCACTCGCTGGAAGAATAAGGACGTTTAATCGTTACGGCCGCTTTGCGCGCGTTAATAAACTGGTCTATCTTTACAATACCTTCCTGTACAAATGCTTTGGAACTGAGATTATAGACCGCCTCCCCCGTAATTTGCAACGAGCGTACCCGCACATAATAAAGCCCTCCCAGATCTTCAAGCTCTCCGAATACGGACAAATTTTCATCGCCTTCTTCCCGCGTAAAATGATTAACAATCTGCCACGATTCTCCCATATCCCCCGATTTTTCCACCACCAATGTGCCCGTCCATACACCGGTGGTGTGCAATGTCCAGTCCGATGAGGTAAGGATCGAAGACGATGTACTTTCGTACCCGAGCGTACCGTTTTCGTACTGGCTTTCCACCCCGTGGGTTAAGCTAAACAGTCCTCCCTCATGCGACGGGAGAAATAAATCAAAATCACTCTCCAGAATATATTGGGTTTCCCCCTCTTCAATAGTGCCGGCATTGGCACCGCCCGTCAAAGTTTGTGAGACGGTTAAATCGGACGGACGCAAAAAATTCTCATGATATTCAAGCACCAGCGTAGCTCCGTTCCAATCACCGCCCGTTGCCTGAGGTGATTCTATTTTTAATAATCCGCCCAAGTTATACGCCGTTAATCCTTGGCTACCATATGTCTCGTTAAACTGATTAGCAAGAGCAGACACATCAAGTCCATAGCCGTGCCCTACAAAAAAACGGTTACCGTTAAAAAAGGCATATACAATATAACGGTTATCAATCAGTGGCAGCACTGACAGCGTCGCACGCACACCGTCCGTTTCCACTTCCTGCTGGGATTGCACCACCCGTACCCGATGCTCCGCGTTTTGGTTAGCCGCGCAAAAAGGCCCATACGCCACAGGTACTTCTTCTAAGGAGAACACCCCCGTATCTTGCCGCACCAGCCGCATCGGAGGATGATTGGATTGAGTGAGAAATAAGGTCTGGTCATACTGGGTATACTGCAATGCGCGCACCTCGTCCAGTGTGTAGGGCGTCTCTAATTCGTAAGCTTGGGAGTTGCTGTCCAACACTTGTCCTGCCGACGTAAATACCCGCAAATACTTTTCGCCCATTTCCAGCACGTAGGCCTCGTTTTCACCCGGCACAAACGGCACCAAACGGCACTTTGTTTTTTTAGCCGTTCCCATATACAACGTTCCCGGACGGTTGGAGGCCCCCCCTTGCGGATGCACAAAGAAGTTACGGGCTTTCTTTAACCACGTGTTATACGCTACACTATCTACCCGAGCTAAAAGAGAAGGACTGATTTCGCCGCCGGCAAATGAAGATTGCAAATGGTGCAATACCATATCA
>Ga0310786_10004298_pt1 | contig 19918 bp, 7 predicted proteins | sample AusTroGonzalo_MG_FD_203881 | JGI IMG/M metagenome (GOLD analysis project Ga0310786, IMG submission 203881) | Bovine rumen microbial communities from tropical cattle in Woodstock, Queensland, Australia - Gonzalo_03 (v2) (version 2) | ecosystem: Host-associated > Mammals > Digestive system >... | reverse complement strand
CTACGCTGCTCCTGGCTCAATGAACCCATCATGACAATATCAGCAGCTTCCTCGCTCGGAGCTACAGAGAGACGACCGGATTCGATCTTGTAATACTTGAGCATAAGCGCCCCCTTTATCGAACGGAGGTAAAGATAGAAAAAAGACGAGAGACGAGTGACGAGAGATTATAGATATAGTATAAAAAAAGTTATCTAGATATAAAAATAAAAGGGTCGGACAAAGCCGAACCCTTTTCAATCTTAAGTCTGTAGCCCGCCCTGCGGGCGTTCTACAAGCGAAGCGGTCTAATTAATTACACACCCTTCTTGAACTTCTTGCTCCACCAGAGAACGATCGGAGAGCAGACGCACACAGAAGAGTAAGTACCGATAAGGATACCGAAGCACTGAACGAGACCGAAGTCGCGGATGGAGGAGCCACCCATAACAGCGAGCACCACGCAAACGAAGAGCGTCGTGAGAGAGGTAATCACCGTACGGCTGAAGCACTGGTTCAAAGAGCTATTGATAGTCTGTTCGTACTTTGCAGAACCGAAGAGAGCGGTATTTTCACGGATACGGTCGAAGTTAACGATAGTGTCGTTGACAGAGTAACCAATCATCGTGAGGAGCGAAGCAATCAAGGCACCGTCGAAAGAAAGGCTGAATGCCGAGATGAAGCCAAGCGTGATGATTGTATCGTGAATAAGGCCGAGCACAGCAGCAACACCGAAACCAAGGCCGAGCTTGCCGAATCGGAACCACACGTAGAGAGCGATGCCGAGCCATGCGAGAATCACAGACAAGATAGCGTTGAAGCGGAGTTCCTTACCGATGGTCGGACCGACAGTGTCCTTAGCTACAATTTCGCACTTCTGGTTAGAGGCTTCGAAAGCCTTAGCCATAGCGAGTTCAAAGTTAGCATCATCAGCGCGGACGCTGATCTGGTAAGAGTTAGCAGACGTACCACCGAGAGAGCGGACGCGTGCACCCTGGATGCCAGCCTTGCTCAAAGCCCTGTTCAAGTCGGTTTCGTGCTTGGCGTCATCCTGATACTGGATCGTATAAACCTGACCACCCGTGAAGTCAATGCTAAAGTCAAAGCCCTTCACAGCGATGCATGCGATACTTGCGATAATGAGAATCCAAGAGAGAACCTTGAACTTGCCGCGATTCTTCATGAGCGGGAGGTTAGCGTTGTTCAAAGTCTTGAAGCCAGAACCAATAGAGAGCGTCGTTCTGTCGCGCTTAGCGAGTCTCCAGTCGAAGACGGCACGGGAAATCGTGATAGCGCAGAAGAGAGAAGTGAGGATACCGATCGTAAGTGTAAGACCGAAACCCTTGACGGAACCAGTACCGATTTTGTACAAAATAAGACCCGTCAAAACAGTCGTCAAGTTGGAGTCCAAAATGGCGCTGAATGCACGTTCGTAACCCTTAGCCACAGCAGCACGAGCGGTGAGACCGTTCTTGAGTTCTTCACGGATACGTTCGAAAATAATCACGTTCGCGTCGAGAGACATACCGACGACGAGGATGAAACCAGCAATACCCGGGAGAGTAAGCGTGGCATTGAACACGGACATCACAGCGGCGGTCACGAGGGCGTTCACCATCACGCCGATACTTGCGATGAAACCACCGAGGCGGTAGTAAGCAACCATGAACACCAAGCAGAGCAAGAGGCCGATAGCACCGGAACCGAAGCCCTGGACAATGTTTTCTTCACCGAGAGTTGCACCGACGCTACGGCTTTCGATGATCTGCATCGGAGCCTTGAGAGCACCAGCCTTCAAAACGACAGCGAGACGGTTAGCTTCGGCCATGTCATCAAGACCCGTGATTTGGGCTTCGCCGTTCGGGATACGGTCACGGATGACCGGAGCAGAAATGACCTGGTTATCAAGAACGATAGCCATCTGCTTGCCAACGTTAGCAGCAGTCACAGCGGAGAACTTCTTAGGACCGATGCCACCGAACTTGAGGTTCACGGCAACTTCACCGGCACTCATACCATCGCTCACGCGGTAAGGACGAGCATCCGTGATATCGTCACCGCCCATTTCTGCACGGCGCTTGAGGAGGTAAAGACGCTTGGCCTTGATGTTGGCATCGCGGCGGAGCTTTTCAAGACCGCTACCGAAAGCAAATGCGACATCGCGCGGGATGAGCTTCTGGACACCTTCGGTGGCAAGGAGCTTCTTGACCTTTTCGACGCTTTCTTCAGCAATGAAACCGCCATTGCCAAAAGAGATGAAGAAAGAAGAAAGGGACTGGCCGACCACGTCTGCCGGAGCGGCTTCTGCAGCAGCGGTATCCTTCTTTTCTTCAGCCTTGGCTGCGACACCACCAGCAAGAAGTTCATCATCCGACAAAGTTTCCTTCTTTGCGGAATCCTTCTTAGAAGTATCCGTTACAGCGGAATCAGCGATAATGTCGGTCGTCTGACGAGTGAGGTAGCCATCGATGAGGCCAACAACCTGCGTAAACTTTTCAGATTCGGCGAGAATCTTGAATTCGAGCTTAGCGGTAGAACCCACAAGAGCCTTAGCCGTAGAATCATCCACACCAGCTAGTTCAACGACAATTCGGTCGTCACCGGTCGGAGAAATCTGCGGTTCAGAAAGACCGTACTGGTCAACACGGTTACGAATAATTTCAAGAGACTGAGCCTGAATGTCCTTAATGTCGTCGCCATCCTTGAGGCCAGACTGGTCAATCTGAAGCGTGATGCTAGTACCACCAGCAAGATCCAAACCGAAATTGATGGACTTTGCGCCCATTTTCGGATTTTCCTTTAAGAATGACTGCTTAGCCTCACCCTTCTTGGAGTGAACCTGAATAGAAGGCCATACAGTGTAGGCCGAAAGAATGATGACTGCAAGAATAATGAATTCTCGGAAGCCGAATTTATTTTTTTTCATTTGTAATCCCTTAAAAGGCATTATACATACTAGTTGCGGGGTCAAATTTAGAAAAAAAGAACTTAGAACTTAGAACTTAGAACTTAGAAACAAGCTCATTTATAGACCTTTGCGAAAAAAAAATATTGAGAAACCCCGAAAAACATCATAGCGAGCGAAGCGAAGCAATCTATACGTTCGAATAGTATAAATAATATAGAGAGGGGAAAGCCTTCCCCTGATTGCAGCCCCTACGGGTCTTCCATCACCCCTTCAAACGGGCTTCAGACGCCAGCCCGTAACGCCTGGCTTATTTCATCTCAAACAAAGGATCGGTTTTGGCGGTCGAAACAACAAGAGTCATCTTTTTCTTGCCGAGAGTACGAACAACTTCCAAACGCCCGGAGCCATAGACAATATCAAGAGCCCCGTCGCGAAGCACGCGTTCCTTGTTACGGAGAGCAACCAATTCCTTTATATAATTATAGATAGGCTTGCTTTGTCCCTCAGCCAATTTATCCCAAGGGAATGACCTGCGGTTGTCCGGATCCTTGCCACCTTCCATGCCGATTTCATCGCCGTAATAAACGCACGGAGCACCCGGCAAGAAAAACAGGAGCGTAAGCGCCAGTTTCACACGTTGCAAATTACTGCACGGGAGCGAGGCCAAGCGAGTCGTATCGTGACTCCCGAGCAAGTTCATCGGCACGCCAAAACGTCCCTTCGGGAACGCATCGCGGAGACGAGCCGCAAGTTCGGCCATATTTATCGGCTTTTCATCAAACAGATACGCCAAAACAGCCTTGCGCAATGGATAATTCATCACGCCGTCGAACTGGTCGCCCTGCAACCAGCGCGAAGGCTCGTCCCAAATTTCGCCGACGATATACGCTTCGGGATTAATCGCCTTGATACGGCGACGGAATTCTTGCCAGAAGCTATCGTCATCAATCTCGTTCGGGACATCAAGGCGCCAGCCGTCAATACCACGTTTCATCCAATACTCGCCCACCGAGAAAAGGTATTCGCGAACATCCGGGTTTTCCGTATTGAACTTCGGGAGCGCGGGGTAACCCCACCAGCAATCGTAATTGGGCTTGCCGGAATACGCATGAAGCGGCCAGCCATGCACATGGAACCAATCCACATACGGAGAATTTTTGCCAAGTTCCATCAAGCTGTTGAACTGGAAAAAACCGCGCGAGCAATGATTGAATACGCCATCAAGAATCACGCGGAGTCCAAGCTTATGCGCCTTCTTGACGAGATTATCGAAATCCTTGCGCGTCCCAAGCACCGGGTCAATTTCAAAGTAGTCAACCGTATGGTAGCGATGATTGGAATTGCTCTTGAAAATCGGGCAAAGGTAAAGAGCTGTTACGCCCAAAGATGCTATGTATTTTAACTTATCGCAAATTCCAGCAAGATTCCCGCCAAACATGTTTTCGCGAGTTGGGCGCGTATCCCAATCTACGAATTTTCCGACAGCCTTGTAACGCGGACTGCGACAAAAGCGGTCCGGAAAAATCTGATAGAAAATCGCGTCTTTAACCCAAGTTGGTACGGTCATCGAGGTATGAGGTCGGCACGTTGCGCCTTTGAGGTTGTGAGGTTAGAGGTTTGTTAGACGAAAGACCACTTCGCTGATAGACGAGCGACCTCAGAGCGAAGCGACCTAAATCCTCTTATATCTTCCACAGCGGGCGGTTGCGGCGTTCTTCGACAAGTTTGTGAATGTCCGACATCAAGCCAGCATTTGCAAGCAAGTCCTCGACGCTGCACGGCGTGCGATAAGTCCAGTTATTGCCACCGACCGTTCCCGGAATATTGACGCGTTCATCCTTCGGATCGCACTTCGAAAGCGAAGCGGAAAGCGCAAAGTAATCCTGAATCGGAGGGATGCAGAACAAACTATTCGCCGTAAACACATGCGAAAGAATGTCATAGACCACAGGCGGTGAAAGCTTTTCAGGAGCAATTCCCGGCAAACCCGCATGAGACCAGTAGAAAGATTTATCGAAATCGCTTTCTTCCCAAAGTCCACGCAAGGTCGAAGTATCGTGGCAGCTCGTTGTGCAAACAGAAAGACGCGGGTATTCATCCATGCTGTAATACGGAGAATATGCAACATTCCAATTACGGGCCCAACGTTCAATGCGAAGCGACATGATGTCGAGTTTCTTAAGTACAGTCGGCACACACGAAGGCACAGCCCCCAAGTCTTCCGCACAAACTAGCATATCCGTTTCGTTGGCGAGCACAGACAAAAGCTTCATGGCATTCTGTTCCCAGAGCGCATTCTGAGCCTGTTCATTTTGCCCAATCAAGTCATGGAGTTTATCTTGTTCGTTCTGCGGGAGCGTAAAGAGCACCGGCTGGTTGTACCAATACCAATACGGGTAGAACGTATTTTCATCGCCAGTCGGAATGAAGACGCGGTTCCAGTAAACACGGAGCATGGCATCCTTGACTTCCTGCGGTTCGTCAAGAGCAAGAATTGCACGTTCCGAAAGCAACTCAGGCTTAATGATATAGCGGTCGGTCGTTCCCGGCAAGTTTATGAAGCATTCAGCAACAAGCCTATCCGTCTCATCGCCCAAGAATTCGCGCAACTGCTCCACGGAGAAATTCGGACGACGCAGATATTCGAGCGATTCACGGCAGAACCCGGCATTGCGAAGTACATCCCACGTGAGCGGAATCGATGGCTGGAAGCGGCCCAAAATGCCCGTAGTCTCTTGTTCAGGAATTGCCCAAATGCGGAAGAATCCCAGCACGTGGTCAATACGGTAAGCATGGTAGAACTTGCTAGCCTGAGCCAAGCGACGGCGCCACCAGCCAAAGTCATCGGCTTCCAGAACGTCCCAACGATAAGTCGGGAAGCCCCAGTTTTGCCCACCATAGCTGAACATGTCAGGAGGTGCGCCCGCGCGGTCGGTAAGCGAGAAATACTTGCGGTCGAACCAGACATCGGCGCTATCTTCGTTAATGAGGATAGGCACATCGCCCTTGAGGCGCAGCCCAAGTTTCGAAACTTCATTTACTGCAGCGGTAAACTGGCCTTCGGCAGTATACTGCATCCACGCCTGGTACAGCACATCCCTGTAGTTTTTCATCCAAAGTTTATCGACATCGGCAGCAGATGGATTCTGGAACTTTTTCCAATCCTTCCAGCTCATCTCATTGTTCTGCGCCTTCAGCGTGCAATAAACGCAATACGACTTAACCCAAGAATTCTTGTCAATCCATGCAAGGAGCTTTTTAGACGACTTGAGTTCATCATAACGGGAATCAAAAATCTTGCGAAGAATAGCTCGTTTCCAAGTCGTGATGCGGTAGTAGTCCACACGTTCAATCCCAGCAAACTGTTCACGAGCCTTTTCGATTTCGTGTTCAAAAACGGTAGCACCATCAACCGACTGGATATTGATAAATACGGGGTTCAAAGCAAACGCGCTTCGAGCGCTATAAGGACTCGATTCAGAACCTGTATCGTTTACAGGCAACAGCTGTATGATATTAAATCCACAGAACTTGGACCATTGGGCAAAAGGAATCAAATCCAGGAATTCGCCAATGCCAATGCTGTGTTTGCTATGAAGACTGAAAAGAGGAACGGCAACGCCGGTTTGGAAAGAAGTTAAATCACCATATCGCATGGTTCAAATATAACTCTAAATTTTTAAAAGAATCTTTCAAAATACGCGCAAATAAAAAAAGGCTCGGAAACCCGAGGCCATTTTCTTTTTTCTTAATCTTCCTTCAATAATTAAGCACGCTTACTGTACTTCTTAAAGCTCTTGATCAAGAGGGCGGCGAGAATGCAATACATTTAGACTCCTTGTTTTGACGGCGCCAATATTAACAAATTTTTACTACCACGTCAAGGTATTTTAGTATATATTTCGGCACTTTCTTTGACAATTTGTCCATAATTGTATTCATGCCACCCGTAGACAAGTTCTACATCAACCCAGCAACCACAAAACCAGAAGTCCGCTCATGCAAAAACGGCCTAATTCTCCTAAAAAAAGCAAAGCCACGGTATAATCCGTGGCATCGCGTTCTATTTGGAGAGAGAAATTCCTTTTTCAATTAAGCGCGTTTAGTGTATTTCCTAAAGCTCTTGATCAAGAGGGCGGCGAGAATGCAATACATTTAGACTCCTTGTTTTAACGGCGCCAATATTAACAAATTTTTACTAACGTTTCAAGGGGGAAAAATATAAATTTGCGCATTTTTTTCAAATTGCAAATTTAACAAGTCATTCATGCGGGAGGGGCCCCATACTTAATCCCATCCTGGCGCAAGCGCCAACCTTACGGCTCAGCAATGGGGCTGCAAGCAGCCCCGCTGCGTTCGCCTTTTAAGGTTGTGGCCGACGCTTATTGCAATACAAGACTTCTCGTCATCCTCGCGAAGGCGAGGATCTAATGACTTTTCAGTAGCAAAAAACATTCCATAGTATATCTAAAGAACGGAAATTTGGTAAATTATGTGGCATGAAACGTATTTTGCTTTTATGTCTCGGTTTAACAGCATTTGTAGGCGCAAAGCCATCTCTTCAAGTCGACAACGACCGCATCGAAGCGGGTCAGACATTTAATTTGCATTTCATCGTCCCATTGTCGGAATTGCCTGACAACAGAGGCGCCCTCCGTCTCGAAACACGTAACAATTTCAAGTTCCTCGGGCTCGACAGCGCCGATCAGGTCATGCGCCCAGACATGGACGACATATTCAACTCGTTTTTCGGCGGTGGCGGAAGGGCTTATAAAGCTCGTGTCTATGCATTCAAGATAAAAGCGCCTAAAAAGACAGGCACTCAGGATTTAGGTTCACTTACATGGATGATTGGCGGTGAAGCCAACACCATCAGCAGCAAAATTCCAATAACCGTACAACGTTCCTATAACGAAGACGCCCTCGAAGCAAGCCTTACTCCAAGCAAAAAATCAATTTACGAAGGAGAACAGTTCAGCGTCACCTTGAGTCTCCACACGTTTGAACACTTCCAGGGAGGCTTGCAAGCGACCGACATGAGCACGGGCAACGATTTTATCGTGCACCGCAATGACCTTTCTAATTTGGACTTTAAGCCTGTTGAAGGCGCCCGTCGCGAAATGAAAGCAACGGCAAAATTTGCTTGGCTCAGTCCCACCAAAAGCGGTTCACTCCAAATTCCGCCTTTCAAGTTCAAATACACAAAACTCGGCGAGCCCAAAGTTGTCGAAGAAAAGAAGCAAATGGGCGGCATGTCGTTCTCCAGCAGAAGCGTCAAGCAGGAATCCATCGAAACGGAAACCGCCACAGCACCGCTCGCCATCACCGTTTTACCGCTCCCGACCGAAGGCAAGCCCGCCGATTTTTCGGGAATGGTCGGTTCATACAGCTTTAGCGCGAATTTCGACAAGACAAATCTCAAGGTCGGCGAAGCTCTGACACTCGCCATCAGCATCAAGGGCGACGGTACCCCGGGCACCATTACCGACCCGAAGCTCCCTGACTTTAACGATTTCCGCTCCGTGCCGCCCGAAAACAGCATCAACAAGAAGGTCAAGGGCAACAAGGTCATCACCTCGAAGGACATCAAGGTGTTCCTCTACCCCAAGAAAAAAGGCACCTTCGAAATCCCGGCCATTACATATTCCTGGTTCAATCCGAGCAAAAAGAAGTATGAAACAGCATCGGCAGGACCATGGACCATCGAAGTCGAAAAGGGCGATGCCCCGGCAGAACCTGTTTACCAAGCACCAGTTTCCGCAGGAACGGGAACATCAACCCCAGCTGTCCAAAAACAGGAAATTGAATTCCTCGGTAGCGACATCCGCTTTATCCACCCGATTACGGACAAATCCGAAACTGCCGCACCGCATAGGAGCGTACTGTTCTGGATTCTTTTCCTCGCCGCAATTCCATTCTATCTGATTGCAAACTTCGCCATCACGAGAAAGCGCAAACGCAACAGCAACACGGCACTCGTCCGCAAAGGCAAGGCGAACAAGCTGCTCAGGGAAAAGTTCGCGAACGCCCGCACCGCCCTCAAGAATGGCGACGGCAAGGGATTCTTCGCGGCTCTCGAAAACGGCCTTATCGATTACCTCAGCAACTTGACGAACGTCGAATTCAAGGGCATGACTCGCCCGCAAATGAAGCAAGAACTCAGCAAGCGCGGTGTCAAGAACGAAACAATTGACGCTATCGACAGCTGGCTCGAAAAGTGCGCATTCGTGCGCTACGCTCCGGTCACAGCATCGACCGAAGAACAGTCGCAAATGCTTGCCGACGTCGAAAAACTTTGCGAGGCGCTGAAACTTTAAAATTGTCATTCCCGCGCCTGCCCTGAGCGCAGTCGAAGGGAGCGGGAATTTCCAACAAAGGAGATGCCCGATCAAGTCGGGCATGACATCAAAGGAAGACTTTATGAAACTGAATAGAATTTTTTTGACAATCGCAGCGGCACTTTTGCTTATGGCAACAGCTAGTGTTGCAGCTCCAAAATGTGCAGGCATCAAAGCCGGCACAAAAGCCTACAACGAAAATGATTTTGAACGCGCCATCGACGAATGGCGTACATGTGTCGATGAAGGTATCGTCAATGCAGACCTCTATTACAACTTAGGCAACGCCTACTACCGCAGCGGCAAACTCGGATTTGCAATTTTCTACTACAAGTCGGCCCTCCGCTTACACCCCAGCGATGACGATATCCAGCATAACCTGAACTTTGCGCAGACCAAGACCCGCGACAAGGAAGGTGACGAAGAAGAGAACCCGATTCTCGAAGGCTTGATGGACTTGCACCATGCCATTTCGCTCAAGAGCCAGATGAACATTTCGCTCGTACTCTTCTGGGCGATTGCACTTGTAATTCTCGCCCGCCGATTCGTGAACGGCAGCCGCGGCAAGAACATCTGCACTGGAGTTGTATTCGCCATGAGCGTCATCCTCTGCACTGTTGGCGCAAGCGCCCTCTACAAGATGTACACCCTCGAAACAGACATCACTGGCGTCGTGACCGCCTCAAGCGCCGATGTGACCAGCGCCCCGAGCGACAAATCGCAAACGCTCAACACGCTCAGCGAAGGCACTAGCTTCGAAGTCATCGGCGAACAAGGAAACTTCGCAGAAATCCGCCTCGGCGAAAAAATCCGCGGATTCGTGAAACTCAGTGAAGTCGGAATTGTGAAATAGACGAAAGAACGGCTCTGCGAGCCTACAGACGAAAGACAAAAGTGGAGCGGCTACACAATCTGGCCGCCGCCGAGGACCATGTCACCATCGTAAAACACGGCACACTGGCCCGGCGTCACTGCAAATAGCGGTTCGTCAAAAACGGCGACCGCCTTATTTGTATCGACAACAGTCACTTCGCAAGCAACAGGCTTCTGGCGGTAACGCACCATGCCTTCGGCGCGGAACGTCGCACCAATTTCTCGATGCCCGCCGTGCCATTCGCAATTGACCATTTCCACGCGGTCAAAGCAGACCGATGACTTGTCACCTGTCACAAGAATATCGCCCGTTTCCGGGTCCACATGCTTCACAAACGCGGGCACACCAATCGCCACGCCCAGACCTTTGCGCTGTCCGACCGTGTACTTATGGAATCCATCGTGCGTGTTCCACACCTTGCCCTTTTCATCCACGAAGCGGCCCGGGCGCGTCATCTCGCCAAAGCGGTCCTTCAAAAAATCCGTGTATTGCGAACCGTAAATGTCAAAGCAAATGTCCTGACTGTCGCCCGTTTTCGCGTTCACAAAGCCGTTCTGCTCGGCGATTTCGCGCACTTCGCTTTTCACGTACGTTCCAAGCGGCGTGAGCACGTGGTTGCGGCGTTCATCGGGAACCCAAAACAAAAAATAGCTTTGGTCCTTGCCCGAATCGCGACCGCGCATAAGCCTACGAACGCCGTTGACATCCTCGATGCGAACGTAATGCCCTGTCGCCAAGAAATCGGCGCCAAGCGATTTCGCATAATCCATCATCCAGCCAAACTTGATAAAGCGATTGCAATAGCAGCACGGATTCGGCGTACGCGCATGAGAAAAATCCGCATGGCAACGCTTTAAGACTTCACCCGTAAATGCATCGGAGCAGTTTGCCACATGGTGTTCAATGCCGAGCTTTTCGGCAATCATCTTCGCACGGACAACACTCGGGTCGTTTTCGGCATCGAAGGTGCTATCGACATCAGGCAACACGCGGAGCGTCACGCCCACAACTTCATAGCCTTGCTGTTGCAAAAGAAGCGCGGCAACGGACGAATCCACGCCACCGCTCATGCCGACTGCTACTCTCTGCTTACTCATTACTCAACCTCATGAATCCTCACCTGCGCGAGGATGACAGATTCGTACAATTTCACTGGATCCTTCGTTGCACTCAGGATGACACGTTGCATTTACTGTCTACTGCCTACAGCCTACTTCCTACTAATCAAAGCGTAACATCAAGGCCAGTTCAAACTGGAGAATCTGACGGATATGAGCCGTTTCGTCATCCAGCTTTTCGTGAATCTGCCTATACTCAATGTACGAACTCAGCGAAGCCATCTTACTGAACTGGTAAGAAGCACTGGGGCGAATGAACCATTCATGCGTTCTCGATGGAATGGTGCGGTAATTCAGCTTCAACTTCGGTTTGTATGCTTTGAAGGGCTTTACGCCAGAATCATAATTCCATTGCACAAAGAGCCCATCCGTACCGGACTCCTCGTTGTTCATGTCGTAACCTTCTTCCGGCTCATATTCCTTGCGGATAGTCTTCTTGTAATCATAACCAGCCGTAAGTTTCAAATCAATATCGTTCTTGAACTTAAAGTACCACTTCCAAAGCTGGAAGCCCTTGTTCAACTTGAGCGGATACGAGATAGAGAAGTCATCGCCGATGTTAATGCCGAAGTCGTTGTAGAGTGCAATCGGCATCCAGGGAGTCTTCAAGAAGTAACTCGAAGTATCCCTACATTCTTCTTCCTCGTCATTCGGGAAGCATGGATTCGAAATCACTTCCTGTTTCGGGCGTCTGTCAGTCGATTCTATCTTCATGCGGACGCTGTTTTCGATGCGCAAGTTGTTCTGCGTAAGGAACGAAACACGAATAAGCGGATTAAAGTTCCACACGCTAGCCCAAGAATCTTCTGCACTCTGGAACGGACGCTTGACGACAGTGCGGCTGTAATCGAAGCGGCTATTCAAGCTCACGCTGCGGAAGCTGTTCAGGAACGAGACCTTCTGGGCAATGTTCGGGATAGAAACGCCAATGCCGAATTTCGGAAGAAGCGTTGTCGTATCAATGTACAGCGGATATTCACGAGACTGCGAAAAATCCTCTTTCCACTGGAAATCCGTAGACAAGGAAATATCCCAAATCGGAAGCGTCATGCCCGTAGAAATCTGCAGCGAGCGAGACACGGAATTACGGAACGTTCCCTGATAAACAAGCGTATCTACATGCTTATTCCTGTATTGAGCAAAACCGGTAAAGTCATCACGATCGGTAAGTCCCATGTTGCCGGTCATAATGTTCCAAAGTCCGCGGCTGCGGTAGCCATTTCCAAGGCCAAGACCATAGAGATAGTACTGGAACGGCGTAACCTTCTGTTCTTCGTAAAGCTGGGCAAGCGTAAAGTTTTCACCGATGGTATTCGTGCTTGCATTCCAGTTGAACTTGATTTCGCGCCACTTGAGTTTGTTAAAGAATCCAGAGACCACATTGTCCTTTCCGAACAAGTTCGCAAGATCTATAATCTTGAGAGACGGAGTAAATTCGAAACGGTTCGTCTGCGAAATCGTCCAGTAGTTCTTTTCCACATTCGACGGATCATAGAAATCAAAATCATCAGGAATCGTCTTCAACTGGTTAAAGTCAGACGAGAACTGCATATTGAACGGCAAGAACGGAATCAGCTTGGGGTTAAAGTTAATCCTGAACTGCTGATTTCTAGAACGTTCATTGCGGAGAATACCATAGGCGCGGCCGTATTCACGATGTCCTACGCTATCGACCTTGTAGAAAGCCGTCGTATCGTAACGGATTTCATAGGATTCCGGATTCTGCATGTCAATCGCCATATTGTTCTTGGCAATCGTATCCGTTGGGATAATCACAAGACTGTCACGAGACACGTAAACCTTTCTATCCGAATGATCGTGGTCAAAAATATAGCCAGCAGCAAAAAGACCACCTTCATCAAACGTAAAGAAGTTTTCCTTCGTAAATCCTTCACGGTCTCCACCGCCAAACATGTCACGCTTGATGTTCACGGCATAGTTTACCGAAAGGAACGAAAGGATATTCCAACGCATATTCAACTTGTGGTTGAGTTCAGCGGTATAGGTCACCACCTTATCCACTTGCGGTTCCACAAAATCAGGATCACGCGTCTGGTTCACGTAACGCACGTAGTTAAAGTCAAAAAGCGTCAAGTCGAATGTCTGCGGCCACGGTTCAAATTCCGTATTCGAGAGATCCTTGAGCCAAGAATACTTTGAAAGTCCTTCGAACGGCTTAAACTTGAACATGCTGAACGTACCCAACTTATACTCGAACAAAGTATGGTAAGAGTAAGTGGAATCCGCCGCTGTTGTCGAACGACCTTCGGACTGATGGTAAGAATAGCTGAGTGCCGGACGTTCCAAGAAAGCCTGCGACAAGAACTCGCCCAGCTTAGATTCGCGAGCCTTGTAGTCCTTATGGTAGCTGACGCTAAAGCTCATGTCCTGCACATAGGATTCATAGCCCTTGGATTCAGCATTATCCCTCAAATTGTTTTCTTCGTTGTCCGAATCTACAGCAAGGTCACCCTGGAACATGTCTCCCGTCAAATCAACAAAACTGCTCTTTTTGAGAATCATGTCGTCTGTCGGCTTCATATACGGACGCTTCGTCGTGCTGTGGTAGCCAAACGACATCGGAATGTGATAGCCAAGAGAATCGTTCAAGAACTTGTTGAGCGCAATAGAAATATCAGCCGAGACATCGAGCTGCGAAGCTGCAGTCGCCAAATCCGGCTTCGGAGAGCGGCCTGAATTAGAAAGCGTTGCAAAGTCACCATCTTGATAGCGCACGGCACCCGAAAGTGAAATGAAGTCCGCTAAATTCACCTGGCCGTTCACACGTGCTGCATAGCCCCATTCCGTATCCATATCGGAAAGGCGCAAATCGTTAATCCAGAACGTACCTGCCAAATCAGCCGGAGATGCCGAAGAATCCGCAATGATCACAAAGCGAATCCAGTCCACCTTCGTAATGGACGGATTACCGACCAAGCGGAGCTTTTCATCTCTTTCGCCCGGCAACTTTTTCACAACCGGCTCCAGATACGGCGGATGACGGCCACGCTTAAGGTCCGAGAAATCAGACACGTTCATAGCAAAAGCGTTGTCAATCCAGTTCTGTTCATGACAATCCTGCAGGCGGTTCGTGCCGCAAGAAGACAAGTCCAAATTCTTCGGACGGAAGCTCCATTCGTAATAATCACTAGAGCCATCGATAGAGCCTTCACCGAATTGCAATGCAAAACGCACCGGAACCGTATTCGCCTTCGTCTCGTAATGGATTTCCATTTTCAAAGACTTGTAAGACGAGAAGTTCTTCGCATCCGTTTCAAACAAACGCGTCACGCCCACTTCTTGACCAGGACTCATGTTATGGTAATCCAGGACAAGCGCCGTTTCCTTGAGCGGGGCATTCGAATCGGCATCACGTTCTGTGACCGTATTCGGAGACTTGAAATACGTTTTCGCATTTTCACGGTTATTGATGGTCGAAACCTTGATGTAGGTCGTATCGCGAGTCGCCATCGATTCCTTGACGTAATTCTCGACACCGTTCACTTCGACAATCTGGGAATTTTCAGATGAAGTCGTGCGATACAAGCCAGCAACGTTGGTTTCTTCCCAAGCGTTCCCCATAACTCCAAGACTTACCACCTGGACCTTCGCTTCGGCAACACCAGGATTAAGGCGGCCTAGCCATACACGAGTGAACTGGGATTCTGCAAGAATTTCCTTATAAGAATTTCCTGTTGCAGAAACAATTGTATCGTACTGGTTCAGCGGAATACGCCATCTGCGCCAGCCGTTCTTGAGTTCTTCGAAATCAGCCGGATTCGTACTCGACAGGTCTATACGGTAACGGACAAAGCTAATGTCCTTATCCAAAGAAGCGTTCCTATTGATATCTTCGGTATCGTAGGCGCGTTCACCCAAGTTACCTTCCGTTCCATTGATGCTCTTTGGCGGATCGCTATCGTCATCCAAATCCTTGAAGTTATCGCCAGCAATATCCGTTACAGAAGCATCATAGTCCAAAGACGTTTTCTCGACATAATCGCAACCCGAAACACGGCAGTTCCATTCCAATCGTTTTTCTTCGGGGCCAGAGACTTCGTCAAGACCTTTATCGTGCCTTGCCGTTGTCATTCCGAGCTGGTTTTCACCATTGTATTCACCGTTAGGAGCATAACCATTAATAGAAAGGTCTTCGCTAATAAGGCCCAAGTCAATGAAAAGCGAACCGGAATTACCACGAGCCACAACTTCAATGTACTTCATTTCGCTCAAATCCTGATAGTACGAGCTGTTCGGACGCATGATACCGCCCCACGAATTACCCATGAGGTTATCGTTCGGGCGCAAAGTCATCTTGAGCACCGTCAAATGCTGATTATCAACATCGGAGTTACCAACGTTATCATAAATGTACTTGTAAAGTTCCGTGTTGTTGCTATGCCATATAAATTCGCCCTGATGCTTGTAATCCTGATTTTCAATGAACGTCCTGCTATCCGTAGAGTCACCGCCCGGAGGAGATGCCTGATACCAAGAAATTCTAGACAAAGGATATACAAGACCCGTTGAAGTCGATTCAAAGTCTTCGACAAGAGCCGTTTGCGTTTTGCTCGTGTTCGCATTATGACGGCTACCTGCAAATTCAGCTTCAACACGCCAGTTCGAAGCTGCAGTCGTATTGATTCCAGGAATCGCATTCACCAAATCCGTGAGAGCATTCACAGAATCCTGCAAGCGAACGTTGAAACCCCAGAGGAAGCTGGAATACGGTTCGTTGCCAAGCGTCGGAACTTCAGCAGTCGTGCTCTGGCTCCTATAAAGAGCGGTAATGCCAAACACGGAACCGGCACCAAAGCCATACAAATCAAGAGGCAATTCAGCACGAGCACCCAAAAGCAGCTTGTTGTCCACCTCGAACAAAGGTTCGCATTCAAAACTGACCTTGATTTCCTTATTCGGATCTAGTGCGCGTTCACTCAAAAGTTCAATCTGGCCCAGTTCATAGTTGACTTCGTAGTCCGTACCGCGGATAAGCGTTGCAGAACCCGCCGTCACCTTTTCGGAACCTGGAGAAATGTCCATGCAACTTCCGCTATTGACGGAATAGCTCGAATTCGGATCTCGCACGCTAATCATGGAATTACGGCGCTTACCGACAGATTCAAAGTAGAACTGGCTCGTGTAACGGTTCAAGTTATAAACCGGAAGCGTATAGAGCTGGCTCATTGCAGCCGACGAATCCAAATTACGCAATGGTTCCAAGCAGTTCGCTCTAGCGCGTTCAACAGCTCGTGGTCCAGAATACTCGGAAATCGGTTTACAAGGCAACCACATTTCGCCCGTGTAACTACCCACAGAATCTTTCTTAAAGATGGTAGCATCGTTTACCAAAGGCGTTCCAGTCGTGGTATCGGCCAAGCCAAGCGTCCTCAAGAAGCTTCCGGAAATGCCCGACTTGTTTTTCATGCGGAGCACAAAGCTATTTGCACTGGCATCAGAAATACCGATTGAATAGACGTTACGCAACATCAACTTATCGATGTCCGTCAGTTCAGAAAGCGTTGCATCCCACTGGATAAGGACGGCCTCACCCCCATTACGGAGTTCCTTGCCCTTGCGACTCTTGTTACTATAGTTTGCAGCAATAAGTGTATTACGATTGACGCCGTTAATCTTTAAGATACCCGTTCTATCGTCATAGCTAAAGTCGGAACGCGGAATTTCCACCATGCGGTCGACAGTCTTTGTAATCGTCGCACCCTGCGGAGTCGTATAAACGATTTGAACATCTTTAATGACATTGTCAGATGTATTTAAGGCGCTTCTCTTATACAACTTCAAGCCAGTCACCTGATAATTTGAAGTCGAATGCCCCTGAATAGCTTCTTCGATATAGGCTTTCCTCGCCTCGTGGTTCAAGAAGTAATAGCGGTACGAAACAAACTGTTTATCCGTCACCTGGAATTCAGTCGTTGATTCATTTGCCTTGATAGAATACTCTTCTTGCTGACCGCCATCCTGGGACGCAATCGTCGTCAACTTCCAATCGCCAAGTTTCCAATCCGCCTTGATACCGAAAAGGCCTTGGTGATTTTCGGAGTAACCGGTGAATTCCGTACCGGCAAGCGAGAGATTTGTTGTACCCGCTTCGACACGCTGCAAGATGTAATCTTCGAATTCACCCTTGAACGATTCTTCATAAACGACACGCACTTCGTTCTGCGAACCGAGGCCTTCATCGACGTTCTTGATTTCGACCGTGATATACGGACCAATCTTACCTTCGACCATGAAGCTCGGGTTGTAGTCCAACGACGGAGACGGCCAGAGGCTTGTCTTGGTGCTGCCCTCGGCATCGTCCTTTTCACCATAGCCCTTGAAGCGGACGTCCATAGAACCCTTGAGCATGAGCTTCGGCTTGTTGAATCCGAAGTCCTTCATCCAGGCAGGCATATTCACCGGAATCGTAATGTCGAACACGGAACCCGTTTCTGGCGCTTCGTAGCCATCATTCTGCCCGACGAGGCCATTAAGCCAAAGACGCTTGCGCCCCACATCGTACATGTCCGAAACGTAGTCCGCAAGTTCAGGATAGTGCGATGTCCAAAGAACCATCGTATCCGAGCGAGAAAGCGTACTCACGCGTTTTTCGGTCACGTCAATTTCACGAGTCGCCACATCGATGTCATGCGAGAAAACCTGGCCTCTCGATGTGTTCATGAGCCCCGGACGTGCACCAATGCCCCCGAACGGAAGCAAGCCGTCTAACGGAGAGGTCGACTTGGGCACCGGGAAATACTTGATTGCAGGCGTCCACGAATCAGTCAATACTTCGGAAGCTTGTTCATCTGCAGAATCGGTCTGCACAGCCACAGGCTTTTTCGCAGCGCTTGACGAAACCGCAAAGGACGAAGACGAGCGGATTGCAACTTGCGACGAGGACTGCAGCAAAGATTGCGCCGAAGAAGATTCGACCTTTACTGCAGACGACGACTGCAGAACATTCACCGCAGACGAATACTGCGCCGAAGATGATTCAGGCACCGCTGAACTCGATACGGGAGCCACCGATGCTGGCTGTGTCGCAGAAGACTCCGGAGCATCCGCAGAAGATACGGACAGCGACGAAGACGAAACCGCCACAGTCGGTTGAGACGATGGCTTCGGTTGCACGGCACTGGATGCCGGCACTGTCGAAGCGGAACTTACCGGAGGTACATCCTGGAAAAGCTCATCGTCAAAAAGTGATTCATACGAGCCAAGCGTTCCGTCTTGAGACCAGACGGAACCCACAGCGACAAAGCTGCAAGCAGCAAAACCCCAAAGGGCGGATTTAAAAAACTTTCTAAAACGCAACGGTCACAAAATACAAAAACAGGACGTTCAAAATTACCACCGATAACATAGAAAAAAAGAAACACCCACGATTTACGTGAGTGCTTCAAAAATCGGATTCTAGACCCTATTTACAGGATAAACTAGAGGAATACTTCGATGCCACCGCGGCACTTTTCCCAAGCCGGATTCTTCTTGCACAAGAGTTCAATCATCTTGTCGTAAGTAGCCGTGTTGGAGAAGCCCTTCCACAAGCGACGTTCCACAGATTCACCGGAATCCTTGTCGATCGTCGTGATGGTGTCGTAGTAGTTCGTGTTGTCCTTGAATTCAGAAATCAAGATGTTCTTCAAGTCATCCGTGTAAATGCGGGATGCGTACTTGAGGATGGAGTCGTTGAAGTTGAGTTCGTTTTCCACGAGCCATTCAAAGTCCTGGATCGGGTTGCCATAAATGAGCCAGTGACGGAGGGCAAGAGCGACCACCAAGTCCTTCACCGCGCTGCGGAAGATGAACTTGTCTTCGAGACGGCCATTCCACGTGATGCGGGTCAGCGGGTTATCGTCGTTCGCTTCGATAGACACGCCCTTACCCGGAGTGACCTTGCGGATCTTGATCGGGAGACGGCTAAGGAGCTGCCATGCCTTCGTAAAGGCAATCGTCTTGCGGACGAAGTCCTTTTCTTTTTCCGGGGCAACGCGCACAAACGCACCGAAGCAGCGCTGGTAGAGCGTTTCCTTGTCGAAGATGCAGTCGCTGGAGCGGCATTCGCTGAGCTTGCCGTCCATCATGAACAATGTCTTAGCAAGTTCCGGACGCATGCGGACTTCGAGCTTACGGGTACGGGCCTTGAGACGCACACCGTCCTTATAAACGTAGGTAAAGCCTTCTTCCTGGTAACGCTGCCAAATGAAGAACTGCAAATCGTCAGCGGCACGCAGATGGTAGCTGAACACCGGGTTCTGGCGGTTGTTAGCCATCGTCACCTGGTTCAAGAAGTTGTCGGCGCCCTGGTACGGCACCACAACCTTGACGAGCACCTGCGGATTCACCGGATGCTTGCTCTTCTTGGCGTACTGTTCGTACGTGAAGAGGGACTGTGCACCGTTGATGATCTTCGGGCGTTCAATGAAAAGCACCTTCTTGCCATCGCGTTCCTTGAGGCGCAGGTCGTCGCCCGTAAGGGTCATACCGTTGTGGAGGAACGGGAAGTCATCGACGTTCACGTTCTTGTCGTCATTGCGTTCCATCGTCTGGAAAGCATCGATAAGAGCGGCATTCGTATGAGTGAGGTTACCGAGGTAAGTACGGATGTTAGAGCTTACAATAGCCATGTTGTGCTTGGTCTTGAGGCGCTTACCAAGGGCAACGTGGTAGTCAAAAATCGTGCGGATCGGGCAGAAAC
>Ga0310786_10004295_pt1 | contig 19927 bp, 23 predicted proteins | sample AusTroGonzalo_MG_FD_203881 | JGI IMG/M metagenome (GOLD analysis project Ga0310786, IMG submission 203881) | Bovine rumen microbial communities from tropical cattle in Woodstock, Queensland, Australia - Gonzalo_03 (v2) (version 2) | ecosystem: Host-associated > Mammals > Digestive system >... | reverse complement strand
TAATAAATCCGGCCTTCTTTCCTGTGTATGTGCCAAAGATTGCTCATACATCCATTCTTCTATCTTGGCTTGATGTCCGCTCAATAGGATATCGGGTACGCGCCATCCTTTGTACTCTGCAGGGCGTGTATAGACGCCTGCTTCGAGCAGGCCGTCCTGGAACGAGTCATTGAGTGCACTCTCTACATCGCCGAGTGCTCCGGGGAGAAGTCGTACGATCGCGTCTGTCATCATGGCAGCCGGCATCTCACCGCCAGTCAGCACGAAATCGCCGATACTATACTCGCGCGTAATAAGATGATCGCGCACGCGTTGGTCCACCCCTTTATAGTGTCCGCAAAGGATGATGATATTCTCTTTGAGCGACAACTCATTCGCTGCTTTCTGATCGAAACGTTGGCCGTCCGGTGCGGTGAAGATGATCTCATCGTAGTGCCGCTCGGATTGGAGGTGGGTAATGAGACGATCTATCGGTTCAATCTGGAGAACCATGCCGGCACTGAATCCGAACGCATAGTCATCCACCTTGCGGTGCTTATCCAGCGTCCAGTCGCGCAGGTTATGCACGTAGATCTCGCAAAGACCTTTTGTCTTCGCGCGTTGGACAATAGAGTGATTCAGTGGTGACTCTAATAATTCCGGGCAACAAGTGATGATATCGATACGCATTTATAATTTCAAATTTATGATTTATGGTTTATGATTTAGGGCACGGGATCGTATCCGGAGCCACCCCAGGGATGGCAGCGAAGAATACGTTTGATGCCCAGCCATGTGCCTTTGAAGATACCGTATTTGAGGACCGCTTCCACCATATACTGGCTGCAAGTCGGCGTATATCGGCACGAAGGCGGTGTAAGGGGAGAGATGAAGACCCTGTAAAAATAGACGGGGAGAAGGAAAACCTTACGGGCGAAAGTTTTCCATTTGTGATTGGTTATTTGTGATTGGTTATTTATTTCTCCGCTATTTTTTTCAGGGCTTTGCATACAGCTTTTTCGATGATGGCAAACGACTGTTCTTCTTTGTCAATATAATTGAAGGCGATTAATAGACCGCCCTGAGGGCTGTTAGACCGCTCTGCTGTTAGACCGCTTTGCTGTAAGACCGGCTTCGCCTGTAAGATATCTTGATGGAGGCGATAGGCCTCACGCATGAGTCGGCGTAGATGGTTGCGTTGTATGGCATGCTTGAAAAGCGATTTGGGTGCCCATACCAATATTTGATTGGTCATTGGTGATTGGTCATTGGTGATTGGCATATAGGTCACGCGTAGCGGCCAGGACGTAAACCGCTTACCCTCTTTGTACAACTGCGCAATGCGTATTGGTCCGCAGAGTTTGTTCTGTTTGGGAAACCCATACCCCATACTCTCTCCTTTTACTGATTCTTCTCCAGATAATCGGCAATCGCCATCGGCAGGGACGCAAACGTTTTCCCTTGTCCTGCTTCAATATCCACACGGAAACCGGCATCTTCCAATGCACGTACCGTACTGTCTCCGAAGGCCGCGATCAGCGTCTTGCCTTGTTCCCAGTTAGGGAAGTTCTCCCGCAAAGAAGTGACACCTGCAGGCGTGAAGAGAGCTATCAGATCATAATCGAATGCCTGATCTGTCGGCCAGGGCGTGCTCACGGTGCGGTACATGATAGCCGGAGTTACCTCCACTCCGTTCTGCGCAAACATATTGATCTGGTCTTGCGTATGGATATCGGATAGTACCATCAGGTATTTCTCGTTCGGCCGACGATGCATGGCCGGCAGTAAATCTTCGAACTTGTTCCCGCTTTCCGGGAAGAATACTTTGCGTTTGCGATAATTGATGAATTTCTGCAGATAGAGTCCCACCTGCTCAGAATTGCAGTAATAGTGCATCGAATCGGGCACATTGAAGCGTAACTCTTCGCAAAGACGGAAATAGTGCTCAGCGCCCAACTTGGAATTGAGGATGACTGCCGTATAATCCATCGGATTGATGCGTTGTTGCCGGAACTCGCGGGCGGATAAGCCTTCGATATGAATAAACTGATAGAAATCGCATTTCACATTGAATTGCTCTTCCAGACGCGAGTAGGGATTATGCTCTGTGGCAGGACGCGGTTGAGAAAAAAGGATTTTCTGTATCATAAGTACGATATCGTTTTCGAAGATAAGTAATAGAGTGCGCCGAGCGGCAACACTTCCAATGTACCAATATAAAGCGCCACATACAAAATCGCCATCGGGGACTGGATGTATGTGCGGGTGATACGGAATGCAATCAGCGCAAGGAACACCAATGTGGTGATGCCTAACGCCCATAGGATGTATTCCGAATGACCAATTCGGAGCAGTACCAATATACTCGGGTACAGCAAACACGAAGCCACCGTGGCTATATCGCCGTATTGTTCGTATATCGGCATAAAGCGGTTCGAGAGTTTGAATGTGTAATTCAGCAAGCCGTTACAAAGCATTTTCAGCAGTAACGTGGCGAAGATCAGTCCGCTTATAGCCGCAAAGGCCGCAAACGGGAAGTGACCGTCCGTATATAAACTGATACAAATAGCCATCCCCAATGTGCCGATTCTGAAAATGGAAATCAGCAGTTGGCCGAAGGTGTTCGCCGGTGCATTCTTGTAGGTGCGGTCTGTCTGGGAGAAGATGAGCGAGCCGGATTGCAGAATGATACCCGGTTGCATGAACTCGCTGAACACCGCGCATAAGAATAGTGCCAGCAGCACCCAGCCGCTCCATGGAGCAGATGTGGGAGAAATAATATGGGCGATATCAGTGGTCAGCATTCTTATCTCGTTTCACTCGAACGATTATTGCTTGCAATTTTCAGGTTCCCAAATGAATAGTTTGTCTCCGCGGCGAATGAGGCGATCGGTCTTGATAGAGAAGAATTGGCCTTGCATGACGCGGGTGGTCGGTTTGCCGTGGGTATCATGTAGCCCTTCGGCTTTGCATTCATATACGCCGGTGGTCTCGCCCGTGATCAGCAGGTCGGTACCCTCTTCGATGGCATCGACCGCTTCCACCAGGAACTCCGCTACGCTGAGATTCTTGAAGAAATTGGTGCATTTGGCAGCATAGACCTTCTTGCGGGTGGCTTTGTTGCCGTACGAATGCGTCCACTCGCCTATACGTTGCCCTTGATAATAGCCATCCCAAAAACCGCGGTTGAACACGCGGCTAAGGCGTTCGTTCCAATCGGCGATCTTCGGTTCAATCACCGTATCATCGGCATATTCGCCTTTTTGCCACGCCTCTACAGCTTCTTTATAGCATCGTACGACAGTATCTACATATTCTGCGCCCCGCGCACGACCTTCAATCTTCAACACGCGCACTCCGGCATCGAGCATCTTATTGAGGAAATGAATCGTTTTCAGATCTTTGGGCGACATGATATATTGGTTATCAATGTCGAGTTCCAAATCGGACGACTTGTCCTTTACGGTATAACCGCGGCGGCAGACCTGTACGCATGCTCCGCGATTGGCACTCAATCCGTAGTTATTCAGGCTCAAATAGCATTTTCCGCTGACAGCCATGCATAGTGCTCCGTGGCAGAACATCTCGATACGAATCGGCTCTCCGTTTCGCCCGCAAATATGCTGTTCTTCGATATTACGATAGATCGAGGCTACTTGCTCCATGTTCAACTCACGCGCCAAAACGACTACATCCGCAAACTGCGCGTAGAATTTCAGTGCCTCTGTATTGGCGATATTGAGTTGGGTGGACAGGTGTACTTCCTGACCAATGCTGTTCGCATATCGCATGACGGCGATGTCACTGGCTATAACGGCATCCACCCCCACGGCGTGCGCTTTATCGACGATCTGACGCATCAATGGAAGGTCTTCCGGATACATGACCGTGTTGACCGTGAGGTATGTCTTCACCCCCGCTTCGCGGCACTGTGCTACGATAGTGGACATGTCGTCCGTGGTGAAGTTGACCGAACTGCGGGCACGCATGTTCAGATGTTCGATGCCGAAATAGACGCTGGTCGCTCCGGCTTGTATCGCTGCCGCCAAACTCTCCCAGCACCCTACGGGGGCCATTATTTCTATATTTGCGATTTCAGATTTCAAATTTATGATTTATGATTGATAAGCCATTCGGCTATCTGTACGGCATTGAGCGCGGCGCCTTTGCGTATCTGGTCGCTCACACACCAGAAACTGAGTCCGTTCTCATCCGTCAGGTCTTTGCGGATACGTCCGATGAATACTTCATCTTTGCCGCTGAGGAACAACGGCATGGGGTATATCTTGTTCTCCGGATCATCCATGAGCACACATCCCGGAGCCTGGTCGAAAGCCGTTTTGGCTTCGGCTACGCTGACCGGTCGTTCTGTCTCTACCCAAACGCTTTCGCTGTGTGCTCTGAGCGAAGGTACGCGAACGCAGGTAGCACTCACTCGGATGTCCGAATGCATGATTTTTCGTGTCTCGTTATACATCTTCATCTCCTCTTTGGTGTACCCGTTATCGGTGAATACATCAATGTGCGGGATGAGATTATAGGCCAGTTGGTAGGCAAATTTATCTACCGTCACCGCCTCGCCGTTCAGCACTTGGCGGTATTGTGTTTCCAGTTCTTGCATTGCCCTCGCGCCCGCGCCGGAGGCTGCCTGGTACGTAGCAACATGCACGCGGTGTATATGGCTGAGCCGCTCAAGGGCGTTCAGCGCTACTACCATCTGGATCGTTGTGCAGTTGGGATTGGCGATGATGTTTCGCGGACGGTTTAACGCATCCTCCGCATTCACTTCGGGCACCACTAACGGCACATCTGCATCCATACGGAATGCGGATGAGTTATCAATCATGATGGCTCCGAATCGTGTGATATCTTCCGCGTATGCATGTGACACGCTCGCGCCCGCGGAAACAAAAGCAATATCGACGCCTTTGAAAGCGTCGTTGTGTTGCAGCAATTGTATTTCATACGTCTTGCCGCAAAACTCCATGGAATGACCGGCACTGCGTTCCGAACCGAATAGTCTTAGTTCGGAAACCGGAAACTGTCGCTGTGCGAGCACAGCCAACAGTTCCTGTCCGACGGCGCCTGAGGCGCCTACAATAGCAATTACCATACTTAAGCCAAAGCTACGATGGTGTCAGCCTCTGCCTCTTCGAAGTTCACTTTACCTTCGCGGGCAAGCCAACCGAGAGCGAGGAACAACTCCTCATTCTTGAGTTTGGTGGCTTTTTTCAGTGCTTTCAAACCTTGAGCACCGTTCAGCAGTGCACCCCATACGAGGCCTGCATTTTCGCCAATTTTTGCAATCATAATACCTTAAATAATTTTGTAATAAATAGACTAATCGAGTGGAATTACAGGGCCACTCGTCCCTATGATTATTCTTCCCATTTCTTGAATACCAGACATGCGTTGTGTCCTCCGAAACCGAAGGTGTTGCTCAACGCATACTTGATATCGCGTTTTTGCGCTTTGTCGAAAGTGAAGTTGATGTTATAATCAATATTCTCGTCCACATCTTCCGGATCATGGTTGATGGTAGGCGGAATAATACCGTCCTTCAGCGCCATCACGCAGGCCATGGCCTCTACGGCGCCCGTGGCACCGATCAAGTGACCTGTCATGGATTTGGTGGAGTCGAGGTTCATCTCATACACATGCTCTCCGAACACACGTTGTATAGCTTTCAGTTCGGCTACGTCTCCCAGCGGGGTGGAAGTGCCGTGTGTGTTGATGAAATCAATTTGGCCGGGTTGAAGCCCTGCATCTCGGATGGCTTGTTTCATAACGCGCTCTGCACCGTTCCCTTCGGGATCGGGAGCCGTCATATGGTATGCATCCGATGTCATTCCAACACCCACTATCTCCGCGTAGATTTTTGCTCCGCGTGCTTTGGCATGCTCATATTCCTCCATAATGAGGCAAGCAGCGCCTTCGCCTAAGACGAATCCGTCACGCGATTTGGAGAACGGACGGCTGGCATGGAAGGGGTCGTCATTACGGGTGGACAGGGCATGAAGGCTATTGAAACCGCCTACGCCGCTGTAGGTCACATCCGCGTCCGCGCCTCCGGTCAGCAGTACGTCCGCGTGACCCAAACGGATCTGGTCAAAAGCTGAACCGACGGCATGCGATGAAGACGAACATGCCGTACTTACCGAGTAACTCGGACCACCTAAGCCGAAACGAATGGAAATCTGACCGGCAGCGATACTTGGGATTGCCTTGGGGATCATGAACGGGTTGAAACGCGGAACGCCGTCTCCTTCGGCAAACTGGCTCACCTCTTCTTCCAAGGTCTGCAATCCGCCCATACCGCTACCCCAAATTACTCCGACACGACTACGGTCCTCTTTCTCCAAATCCAACCCACTGTCTTTGAGGGCTTCATCCGCAACGCACACAGAGAACTGCGAATAACGGTCCATCTTGCGCGCCTCCTTGCGGTCGATCACCGGCGTAGGGTCGAAATTCTTCACTTCACCCGCAAACTGCGTCTTGAATAAACTGGCATCAAATGCCGTGATGGGAGCGATTCCATTCACTCCGTTCACTAAGGCCTGCCACGTCTCCGGCGCTGAATTGCCTACCGGCGTAATGGCACCGAGACCTGTAATTACTACTCGTTTTAGCTCCATTTGTATCGATTCGTATAAATATGGCGTACGAGTTTACAGTTTCCCGTAAACTCGCACTCCTTTTGTGGATTCAGATTATTTCACTGCATTCTCAACGTAAGCGATTGCATCACCTACTGTAGCAATCTTCTGAGTGTCCTCATCCGGAATGGAAATCTTGAACTCTTTCTCAAACTCCATAATCATCTCAACGGTGTCCAAAGAATCAGCACCCAGATCAGTTTGGAAATTTGCGTCGTTGGTTACTTGAGAATCCTCTACACCAAGTTTATCAACGATGATTGCTTTCACTTTGTTTTCAATTTCTGTCATGATACTTAATTTTTAAAAATTAATTATGTGTGTTTTATTAATATCACTATATTAATATTTCCGCATATTTCGGAAAAACGGCACAAAATTACTGCTTTTTTCTCGAATATGCAAATTTTTTGCTTTATTTTTTACTTTTGTCACCTAAAAATAGCATAATTTTGCCTAAATAGACCCCGCTTTTAGCCATTTGGCACACGGGAATGCTGTCTCCGTCCAGATTGGCAACGCGCAGATGGTCGTATAATTGGTGGGTGTGACCTCCTATTACCGCATCGATACCTCTTGTATGGGCTACCAGTGTTGTATCGCATACATCTCCGTGCGCTTTCCCGAAGGTGCCCATATGACTTAAGCATATCACAATGTCGCATTTTTGAGCACGCAGGGTATCTGCCATCGCTTGTGCAATCGGGTAGGGGTTCATAAACTGAATAGGCAGGAAGTTCTTGTCTGCAATCAATCCTTTCGGGTCACATCCCAAACCGAAAATACCGATTTTGAGTCCTCCTTTGCGGAGAATGGTATAGGGTTTGACAATCGGTTCTAACGGTGTGCCTGTGAAATCATAATTGGCGCATACAATGGGGAAATTGGCCATTTTCAGAACCTCTGCCAGGGTGTCGAGGCCATTATCGAACTCATGGTTTCCCAACGTAGCGGCTTCGTACCCCATTCTATTCATCGCATCCACCTCCACGCGGCCGTGGTAGAAATTGAAATACGGCGTACCTTGACAAAAATCACCGGCATCCACCAACAGGAGGTTTCTGTCTTTTTTTCGCTCCTCAGTGATAAGACCCATTCGACGCGCGTAGCCGCCCTGGTCGTTGCTTTTGGGCTCAACCTGAGAGTGGGTGTCGTTCGTATGAAGGATCGTCAGATGGTCCTGCGGAGTACAAGCCGTGAGAAGGACAAAAGTACAAAGTACAACGTGCAAAGAATATTTTTTCATGCTATAAAATGTATTGTCGGTTACAAATCAGAACCGCTTGTTTATTTCTTCATTGCTTAGTAGTGATGCAATCACTTTGCCGTTTGGTAGGCGGCGGTAGGATGGAAGTTGCACCAGTCTGCTTACCAGATCGCGCATCTCGGTTTCCGTCAGCGTCTTGCCATACGGAATAGCCGCACTCTCAGCCAAAGATATTGCTATTTGTTCGCGCCATTCCTGTTGTGTATCTGCTCCGCGTTCACGCACTTGAGTGAGGATATGTTGTAACAGTGGAAGCGGGGATTGCTGTGCCAGCTGTGCCGGAACGCCCTGTATGGAATAACTATCCGGACTGAGTCGCTCCAGATCAAAGCCGATTGAACGCAGGTCTTCCATCAGTTGACCGATGAGTACCATCTCATCTTGCGGGAGGACCAGTACTTCCGGAAACAGCAGTTGTTGCATTGCTCCTTGCGCATGGCTTAGCTGTTCCATGAATTGTGCATACAGAATCGCCGTATGGGCGCGGTGTTGGTTGATGAGCATCAGACCGTTTGCCCGGGGTATAAGAATGTATCTGCCGCCGAACTGCCATAACGGACAACTCTCTATATCTTCTATCGGCAGCGGTAAGTCGGTCTGAACGCTGTCCGTGGAGTGCTCCGTCGGCGTAGCGGCTTGTGCTCCTTCGAACAGGCTCTCCCAATTCTTTGGTGCCCGGTCCGGATAAATAGCTCCGCGCGTATGGAAAGGATTATAAGAGGGATCCACTGTCACTTGCGGACGGCCGGATGGTTGGGGTTTGGATGCAGGAATATCAATAGCGCCTTGTGTGTCAAAATCAATGGTAGGAGCCAGACTGAACTTACCCAACGCCTCCCGTATGGATGCCATCAGGATTTGGAAAATTGTCTGTTCGTCCGCGAACTTTATCTCCGTCTTTGTCGGGTGTATATTGACGTCTATGGCCTCCGGTGGGATATCAAAATAGATAAAAAACGACGGTTGGTAGTCGGCGGTCAGCATGCCTGAATAGGCGGTCTGTACGGCTTTGAGGAAATACGGATGACGCATGTACCGCCCGTTTACAAAGAAATACTGCTCGCATTTACGGGTGGCACTCTCCGGCTTAATGACAAATCCGTGGATATTAACCATCTCCGTTTGCGTGTTGATATCCACAAAAGCGGACGTATAGACGTTTCGTTTCGGATTGCCGAAGACGGCCTCTATGCGCTGCTTCTCCGTACCGGAAGGCAGTTCTAACAGTATCTCGTCGTTATGAACAAAAGTGAACGTTATTTTCGGATAGACCAGTACAATATGGTAGAACTCTGTCAGTAAGTTGCGTAACTCTGTCTGGTCGGTCTTGAGAAACTTACGCCGGACAGGTACGTTGAAAAAGAGGTTACTTACTTTGATGTTCGTTCCTACGGGACAACTGCATACTTCTTGGCGCACAACAGTCGAACCGTGTATCTCGATGAGTGTGCCGGTCTCGTCTTCGGCACGTCGGGTGGTCATCTCTACCTGAGCCACAGCGCAGATAGATGCCAATGCTTCTCCGCGGAAACCCATCGTGCGCAGCGAGAACAGATCTTGTGCCTCGTGTATCTTGCTGGTTGCATGCCGTTCGAAAGCCAATCGGGCATCCATCTCACTCATGCCGCTTCCGTCATCTATCACCTGCAGCAGAGTACGACCGGCATCACGAACAATCACCTGTATGCGACTTGCGCCGGCATCCAGGCTGTTCTCTACCAATTCTTTCAGACACGATGCGGGACGTTGAATAACCTCTCCCGCTGCAATCTGATTGGCCACATTATCCGGTAATAGGTGAATGATATCCACGTTTCAATATATGTATATATATGTATATACTATTATATTATAATAGAAAATAGAATGCGAATAGGAGCATCACGAGTAAGGCGATCCAGAATCCGAGTTTCGATTGCCTCTTTTTTCGAAACTCGGTCATATTCTTCTCATGCTCTTCACGGAATGCCCCGCGACGAAGACGCGCAAGTTTTTTATCCTTGCGCGCCTCCTTTTCCTCGTCAAAGTAAATGGGGCGGTAGTCCCACTCACGGGGTTTATTTACTTTCGGAAATAATACCGACATTATTTGATGATTGCCTGGAACTCAGCGTCCTCAGCATACTTGGCGAACTCCAGATCGTCCTGAGCGCGTGCTTTGAGAGCTGCATCCTGCTCAACAGCCGACTTCATGTTCTCAATCACAGCAGCGCGGTCGTTCGTGCGGGCACCTACGATAGCTTTGAGGTATGCTGTGGTAGCGTTCGGGTTCTTTACGTTGTCAAGCGTTTGACGGGCAGCTGCATAGTCCTCGTTGAGGATTTGCTGAACGGCTGCATTGTTAGTGGCGCTGTTGCCGTATGCTTTCTTGGCAGCCTCGTAGTCACCCTTCTTGGTGTAAAGGGTACCCATAGCGGCGTTCAGGTTAGCACTCGTACCACCGGCCTTGCCGAGGTATTCCTCTGCCTTAGCCAAGTCGTTGTCAGCCATAGCTGCGATTCCTGCATTGTAGTTCACGTCCGGATCGTTCGGCTGAATCTCCAGAGCCTTAGCGTAGCAACGACGAGCCTCTGCGATGTTATTGTCAGCGAAATAGAGCTCACCCATGCCATTCCATGCGCGGTAGTCGTTGAATTGCTCAGCGGCTTTCTGATAGATAGCCATCTTCTCTGCTTTGTCCTCTGTCAGGGTAGCAGCATAGAGCAACTCCTCTACGTTCAATTGAGCAGGATCGTTCTTTGCCAATGCAGCAATCTCCTCATCGCTCTTACCGATCAAGTCGGTAGTGAGGATAAGACGGCTGCGACGCAGTGCCGGCAGAATCTCATCAGCGATGTTTTTGTACACTGCGCTCAAGTTCTTGATCTGAGCCTCGCGCTCTTCCGGATCGCTATACATGGAAAGCACGCGCAGAACGAGATCCTTGTCTTGGATATTGCTCTCCTCCATCGCTGCCTGGAAGCCTTCCCAGTCCTCTGCGGTGATGTTAGCCTCGATCTCTGCGTTCACTTTGTCTTTCTTCATACCGTTCTTCAAGAAATCTTGAGCAGCTTTCTGACGGTTCTTGGCCAGTTTCTCGTTCAGATCCATGCCACCATCCGGAGAAGCGTAACCGCTTACCTCCAATTTGTTGATGGCTTTCTTCTCGTCCTTGTCTGCGTCCTTGATGGCTGCTTGCAGCGCTTTTACTTCTGCCGATTTGGTCTCCGACGCACGGAGGTTAGCCTGTTGGATGAGGAACTTGATGTCAGCCTCCGTCATCTCTTGAATGATACGCTGGAATTTATCCGGCGTAGCAGCGGTCTCGTTGTCTTGTGCCTCTGCCAACTCATCTGTTACGAGGATACCGTCAGCAATCTTAACATCAGGAATCTCAATGCTTTTCTTGCCTACTGTTGCCTCAAAGCGCAGATACAACTCGGATTTGCGCATTTCCGGAACATACGTGAAGGAGCAGTGTTGGCTGTACTTGCCACCCTCTTTGTAATTAACGGTCTTTCCGTTCTCTTTCGCCTTCTCTCCTACATAGGTAACAGGCTCGCCAAGCGCCTCTTGACCCTGATATTTGAGGACAGGAGTAACGATGAGTACGCCGTTCTTAGCAAATTTCTTCTCAGGGAAAGTACCGGTGATGTCTGCGTCTACCTTGTCGCCAACCTTGGTCAGCGGGTTCGGATTCACGGTGATTTGATCGGGTTCCGGCAACGTCTTGTTGCACGATGCCAACAATGCTACTGCAGCAATGAGGCTAAGAAATAAACCTTTCTTCATATGCATATAAAATTATTAAATGATAGATTATTTGCAAAATTCGCCGCAAAATTACGAATAATTTTTGACATATGCAAGAAAATTCGCAAAAAAACGTCCTGAGACATGATTTTTCTTGTTTTTCCGAACTATTTGAGCGTTAAAGATAACAAAAATGAGAAAATATTACTTTTGTTCCTTAAAAATTTGTATATATACAAAAAAAGTTGTACCTTTGCAGGCTTTTTGATAATTAATGATAAAATTTATATACAATTATGAGTAAAGTAACTGTTGTGGGCGCAGGTAACGTAGGTGCTACTTGCGCAAATGTGTTGGCGGTAAACGAGGTTGCCAACGAAGTATGTCTGATTGATATCAAGGAGGGTTTTGCAGAGGGCAAGGCCATGGATATCATGCAAACAGCTCAGTTGATGGGTTTTGACACCGTGGTTGAGGGTGTAACGAACGATTATAGCAAGACCGCCGGTTCGGATGTTGTGATCATCACTTCGGGTCTGCCGCGTAAGCCGGGTATGACGCGTGAGGAGTTGATCGGTGTGAACGCAGGTATCGTAAAGAGCGTTTGCGACCAAGTGTTGAAATACAGCCCGAACGCTATCCTCGTTGTGGTTTCCAATCCGATGGATACGATGGCTTATCTGACACTGCACGCATTGAAGCTGCCGCGCAACCGCGTGATCGGTATGGGGGGCGCATTGGATAGCGCACGTCTGAAATACTTCCTGAGCCAGGCGCTGAAGTGCAACGCTAACGACGTAGACGGTTTCGTGATCGGTGGTCACGGTGACACAACGATGATCCCGTTGACGAGCTACACGACCTACAAGGGTATTAACGTGAGTGAGTTCCTGAGCAAAGAGGAATTGGAGAACGTGGTTAAGAGCACGATGGTAGGCGGTGCAACGCTGACCGGTCTGCTCGGTACCAGCGCATGGATGGCTCCGGGTGCAGCAGCTGCTTCTGTTGCCGAGGCAATCATCAAGGATCAAAAGAAGATGATTCCGTGTTCGGCAGCCCTCGAAGGCGAGTACGGTATGAAGGATATCACGATCGGTGTACCTTGTATTATTGGCAAGAACGGTATCGAGAAGATTCTGGAACTTAATATCAGCGACGAAGAACGTCAGAAATTGCAAGAGAGTGAAGCTGCGGTTCGTAAGACTACCGCTATTTTGAAAGAGCTGAACGTACTCTAATATGGATCTTTTTGAGAAATGTGACCATTTTGAGACGCTCAAGCAGGTCCGGAAACTGGATGTCTATCCGTATTTCCACGAGCTGGAGAGTCGTCAGGCGCCGGTGGTGCAAATGGAAAACCACCGCGTGATCATGTTGGGAAGCAATAACTACCTCGGCTTTACGGAGAACGAGGCGGTTATTGCCGCTGGTCACGCCGCGCTGGACAAGTATGGCACAGGAGTGAGCGGAAGCCGTTTTTTGAACGGAACTCTTGATCTGCATTTGCAATTGGAGCGTGAGATAGCTGCGTTCACCGGTTATGAGGAGTGTATGACCGTTTCGACGGGTTTCCAGACCAATTTGGCAATTATATCCGCCATTGCCGGTAAAGATGACTACATCCTCAATGACCGCGAGAACCATGCTTCCATCTATGATGCATGCCGGTTGAGTTATGCTAAGGTGCTCCGTTACCGCCACTCGGATATGCTGGATTTGGAGCGCCAATTGAAATCTATTCCTGAAAACGCAGGCAAACTGATTATCACCGATGGCGTATTCTCTATGCGTGGGGATATATGCAAATTACCTCAAATATGTGCATTGGCAGAGAAATACGGAGCGCGTGTAATGGTGGATGATGCACACGGATTTGGCGTGCTCGGTCCCGGAGGTAGAGGCACGGCGGCGCATTTCGGCTTGACCGACAAAGTGGACATTACGATGCTTACGTTCTCCAAATCGCTGGCTTCCATCGGTGGATGTATGTTGACCAGTCACCGTGTTGCCGATTGGCTGCGCCATGTAAGCCGTCCGTTCATTTTCAGTGCATCTATTACGCCTTGTTCGGCAGCTACAGCTTTGGAAGCGTTGCATCAACTGATCTTGGATCCTGAGCGGCCGACACGCCTGATGAATATTGCCAAGTATTTCCAGAAGCAGTTATTGGCGGCGGGAGTTAAAATCATCGAAGCCCCGACGCCTATTGTGCCTATCTTTACCTATAAAACCCTCGATACGCTTTATTTTGGCAAGAAAATGTTCGAGGAAGGAGTATATGTGAATCCTGTTATTGCGCCTGCGTGCGTTGAAGGTGAGTGCTTGCTGCGTACCACGCTGATGGCTACTCACACCGAACCCATCATTGATGAAGCGGTGCAAATTATTGCCCGCGTCCTGCGCGAAGGTGCACCTAAGATGTAAGTCATTATGCCTACTCTTATTATATCTGGAGGTAGTTCCGGTATCGGAAAAGCAACAGCCTCGCTCTTTGCGGAGCGGGGCTGGTGTGTATTTGAACTGAGTCGTCACGGTGTGTCGGACAAAGGGATCATACATGTTGACTGCGATGTGACTTCGGAACAAAGCATACAGGCTGCCATTGCCGAGGTGATGAAACAAACCGATAACATAGACGTAGTCATTTCTAATGCCGGCTATGGCATATCCGGACCGGTAGAGTATACCACCATTTCGGATGCGCAGAGGCAGATGGATGTCAATTTTATGGGAGCAGTACGTTTGACGCAAGCCGTGTTGCCGCAATTACGCAAGCAGCGTAAGGGACGAATCATCTACACCTCATCGGTGGCAGCAGTTCTTGCGGTGCCTTACCAGTCATTCTATTCGGCATCCAAAGCGGCAATCAATGCATTGGCTCTGGCGTTGGCAAACGAAGTGCGGGAGTTCGGTATCTCTGTTTCTGTGATGATGCCGGGTGATGTTAGTACAGGTTTCACCGATGCCCGTTCTAAGAGCGCGGCTGGCGAAGATGTCTATACGCGAGCCAACAAAGCCGTGATGACTATGGAGCGCGATGAGCGGGCAGGAATGAAACCGGAACAGATGGCACGTCTCTTCTATCATATCGCCACATGTCGTTCCCCTAAACCGCAGTATGTGGGAGGTGGAGAATATAAGTTGTTTTGTTTCCTGGACCGTATTCTGCCTAAACGATTCGTAAACTGGTTGGAATACAAAGTGTACTCATAAAATCGAATCGGTCATGAAACATATCCGCATTATATCTCCTTCCGGAGTGATAGACCCGGCGTTCATCGACGGTGCTACCATGCGTCTGCGCGCGTGGGGGCATGTAGTAAGCGAAGGAATACACGCGCGTGACAAATGGGGACGTTTTGCAGGGACGGACGAAGCGCGCCTTGCGGATATAATAGATGCCTTGAATGACCCGTCCGTTGATTATATTCTTTGTGCACGCGGGGGCTATGGTCTGCAACGTATTATAGACAGAGTTCCGACTATCACAAAACCCATCATCGGGTTTAGTGATATCACAGCCTTGCATCAGTTATCTGCCATTAGCGGTCAACCTTCCGTGCATGGTATCATGTGCAAGCACATAGCCACGTTGCCTGAAGATAGCGAACCGATACTGGCTTTGCGGCGTCTGTTGGATGGAGAGGCGATAGAGTTTCGATGGAATGCACATCCGCTTAACCGCCTTGGCGAAGCGTGCGCGCCTATTGTGGGCGGTAATTTATCCGTCTTGTACGGTCTGCAGGCAACACCATTCGGACTCCAGAACAAAACGTTTAGGATACAGTTTCCTATTCTTTTGATTGAAGATATTGCCGAGAGACATTATCACATTGACCGTATGATACGTAATCTGCAAATGAGCGGCGTATTGGCACATCTAAGTGGACTGATTGTAGGTCAGTTCAGCGATTGTGAAGAGGATCCGCAGATGTGCTGCTCTGTCTATGAAACAATTAACGAGGCAGTTGCAGATTATGACTACCCCGTTATCTTCAATGCTCCTATCGGTCATGTGGAGGACAATCGGCCGTTATGGTTGCATACCTCTGCTCGTATGGAGGTTACTACTTCCGCAGCCCTAATCGCTGTAGGTGGCAAAGCATAAGGCTACCGTCTTCGCGACGTAGATGCATGCCGTTTCCTTCGCAGAAAGTGAATGCCTTGCAGTCTTTGCAAGGCTCTGTTTTTCTCATCCATTGGCGATCCCTGTAAGGCTGGAAGCGGTTTTCCCAGACATCCCAGAACGAGTCTTTGTATATATTACCTTGGTAATACTTGCCGCGGATAGATGTACAGGCAGAAATGCTTCCGTCAATGAGAATGGATGCAACCGTAACACCGGCGCCGCATTGGTACAGATAACTGCGGACTCTTCCTTCATACTCGCCTAAATAGCCTTCGCATGAGTACGATACATGTCGTCCTGCCTCTCGTTCTGCCACGATGAAGTCCATCAATTGACGGAACTGCTCATCTGTCAGCAGTAACTCGGGATTGTCAGCGGCGCGTCCCATCGGGTCAATACCGAAAATTCGCCAATGGCGTACACCGAGATTCCACAGTAGGTCTCGAATCTCCGGCAGATGGTCAATCGTGCGTTGGTTAACGCAGGTTACAACGTCCCATGCCAGCCCGGGTTCGGCCGCGCAGAGACGGATGGCACGGCATGCGCCTTCAAAAGCCAACGGGTGTTGCCGCATCCATATGTGATCTTTTTCCAGACCGTCCAGTGAAACGGTGATAGATCGCAGACCCGCTTGGCGTAGTTCCCGAAACCGAGCTTCAGTTAGTGCTAATCCGTTTGTCACCATTCCCCACGGGTATTCGCGCTCGTATAACGCACGTCCCACTTGAGCCAAGTCTTTGCGCATCAGTGGTTCGCCGCCGGATATGACAATCATTACGCGGTGTGGATTCACATGCGGCGTGATCTCGGTGTCTATCACATGTAGGAAATCCTCTGCAGGCATATCCGGTGTGTCCACCGATGCCACACAATCACTGCCGCAATGTAAACAATGCACATTGCAGCGAAGCGTACTTTCCCAAAACAACTGCTCCAGCGGGTGCAATTTTTTGAGATTGCGTCGTCTCAGGGATTCTAACCACAAGGCTATTTTAAGCCGTGTCTTCATTTCTCGCGCATGTCAGGTCCGCCGTACTTACGCATGGGGCGCTCATATACCTCCGGTGGTACACCGTACTTGCAAACGAGCGGCTCTTGCGGCTGCTCTTCCTGAATAACGGGAAGCGGTTCTTCTACTACCGGCCTGTCCGGTTCTTGTGGGGCGGCAGGCTGCGGGGCTACTTTTTGGGTATGACAGCCGGCAAGCGTCATACTGAGTGAACCCAACGCCAGATTTACGTATGTCAATACTTTCTTGTTCATATCCGATCTCCTCTAAAAATATGCTAAATTATATAATCGTCATTCTCCCGTCCACAGCGGCACGAAGCGTATCTTGTTGTTGCACCTGCTCCATATAGAGGTCCCGGATAAGCAGGTCACTATTCCAATAGTCCACATAGTGCGTCAGTGCGTCCATATGGTCTGCGCCTCCGGAGAGGTAGTCGCTGGTGGCAACAGTGTATCGTGCTTTGGTATCAAGTGTTTTATCGCCAATGAGCACTTGCCCCACGCGGCCGTCCACAATCTTCACCCGCATACCGGCAACGCCTTGACCTCCGTAATGTGCGAACGATTCGCAGAGTGATAATATATCCTCGCCTTTAAGAGTCAGCACCACGAGCCGGTTATCAAAGGGCATGAGTTCAAATACATTCCCGCGTGTGATAGGTCCAGCCGGCCAGGCGCAACGCATACCACCCATGTTTACGATGGCAATATCCACGCGCCCGTCGTATGCTTTTTTAGCGGCCTCCCATAACGCATCGGTGGCCCAGTTCAGCATAGGGCATTCGGGAGCACCGACCCATAGTTCCTCGGCGGCATACCCTACCGGAACATTCATCTCGCACTCCAGTGCCTCCTTAACGGGTGCGAGCTGATGAAGGTACAACGCATCCTGAATACCGTCCGAAGAGGCATCTACGGCAATGGCTTCGGTGGTGCAACTGGTGACATGCACGGTGCGGTGACCACAGCTGCATAATAAAGCGGATAACAGAATAAATAAAAGACTCTTTCGCATGGCGATTAACAATTTTGCGTGCAAAATTACAATAAATTTTGCATGTATGCAAATATTTTCCAATAAAAATCAGAAAATAGACTGATTCTTTCAATTTTTACAAGAAAAACGCGCGGTCGTATTTGCAGGTATGCAAAAATTTCCGTACCTTTGCACACAAATTGTTGGAGTATGCTTAAAACGCCTGAACAGATAGCTCTTGACCGCATGCGTGCCAAGTTGACCAAACGGTTTCATAAAGCCTGCGCGGATTACGGTTTAATAGAGGATGGAGATCATATTCTTATTGGCCTAAGCGGAGGAAAGGACTCCTTGGCGTTGGTGGAATTGATGGGGCGTAGGGCGCAGATATACAAGCCTCATTTTCAGGTTACCGCGGTTCATGTGAGGGTGAGGGAGCGGGATTATCAAACTAACTTGAGTTATTTGGAGTCCTTCTGTTCGGAGGCGAGAGTGCCGTTCATAGTCCGGGATATAGCGATTAATGGCGGTGAACAATTGGTCGAAGGAACCAAGCGCGAAGCGAATCCGTGTTTCTTGTGCGCATGGTATCGGAGAAAGGCCTTGTTCAATGTAGCGCAGGAACTCGGATGTAACAAGATTGCGCTCGGGCATCATAGGGATGATGTGGCGCAGACATTGCTGATGAATATCTTATACCAAGGAGCGTTTGCTACTATTCCGCCTATTCTGCCGATGGAGAGAATGCCGCTGGCTTTGATTCGTCCGTTGTACCTCATCGATGAGGGGGATCTGGAGGCGTACGCAAGGATGCGTGACTATCAAAAGCCTCCTAAGTTATGTCCGTTCGAGCATGTCAGCTCGCGAGAAAAAGTGAAGGGGCTGTTGGAGCAGATTAAACAAATGAATCCCGAAACAATCGACTCCCTCTATGGAGCCATGAGCAATATCAAATCGGAATACCTTCCCGCAAAAAACAAAGACTAATTATTAACTACGTATATGAATGCTTTATACACGATTTTATTACTTTTAGCGTCAAATATATTCATGACGCTGGCGTGGTACGGTCATCTAAAACTACAACATACCGGTTTCTTTACCAATGCCACTCCGTTGATTGTTGTTATTCTCCTGTCTTGGGGGATTGCTTTTTTCGAATACTGCCTGCAAGTACCGGCAAACCGTATAGGGTTTGAAGGGAACGGGGGACCGTTCAGTTTGATGCAACTCAAGGTTATTCAGGAGGTAATAACCCTGGTAGTGTTTGTCATTTTTTCTGCGGTGGCTTTTCAGATGCCCTTGCGTTGGAATCATGCCGTGGCATGCATGCTACTCATCGGAGCTGTCTATTTTGTGTTTGGTTTTAAATAGTACGGTGTTACTAATCAGTCGTTTGTGATGAATCCTTATATACAATCCCTTCGTTTGCGGACTTTGCCGCTCTCGATGTCCGGTATTATTCTGGGCTCAGGCTTGGCATATACACATCTTTCCATTCCATGCCCTCTTCCTCGATTTTGGTGGGTTTTCGGTTTGGCAATTTTAACTACGCTAAGTTTACAGATTTTGAGCAATCTATGCAATGAATTAGGAGATGCGCTAAAGGGAACGGATACAGATCAGCAAGGTCGTGAGGCTTACGGCTTACAAGCCGGAACATTGACGTTCGCGCAAATAAAGAAAATGATCTGGTTATTTGTGGCACTTAGTATCGTCTTCGGTACAGTATTGGTGCTGACTGCTTTCCATTTTCAGTTATCCGATGGGAGAATATACGTTTTCCTGGGCTTGGGTTTGCTGGCTATCATAGGGGCTGCGACATACACCTTGGGTAAGCATAGTTACGGGTATATGGGGTTGGGAGACCTTGGGGTGTTTTTGTTCTTTGGTTTGTTGAGTACGCTCGGAGCGTATTACCTGCAGACGCATACGATGAATATGAAAGTTGTATGGTGCGGCATGGCAATTGGTTTGCCCTGTGTGGGAGTACTGAATCTGAATAACATCCGTGACATGACTCACGATCGCGTTCACGGCAAGCGTACGGTCGCAGCGGCCTTAGGTGTCACTGGTGCTAAGTGCTATCATACCGGTCTGCTGACGGTCAGCCTGATACTCTTCGGAATTTACGGACATTGGTGGGGGTGGGTAGTAGCCCCCGTGTGGATTTG
>Ga0310786_10004294_pt1 | contig 19932 bp, 8 predicted proteins | sample AusTroGonzalo_MG_FD_203881 | JGI IMG/M metagenome (GOLD analysis project Ga0310786, IMG submission 203881) | Bovine rumen microbial communities from tropical cattle in Woodstock, Queensland, Australia - Gonzalo_03 (v2) (version 2) | ecosystem: Host-associated > Mammals > Digestive system >... | reverse complement strand
TAATGACTTCCCAGCCCGAATGCCAGGACATTGCCCTGCAGGTGGCCGAAAAGTCCATTGTACTCCTGAAGAACCAGGCCGGTATCCTGCCGCTCTCCAAGGAGGTGAAGAGAATTGCCGTCATCGGCCAGAATGCCGTTCTCAAGACCCAGAGTGGCGGTATGGGCGCCGGTGTGAAGGCTCTCTACGAGGTTACTCCGCTGGAAGGCATCGTGAAGCGTGCCGGCAGTGACGTGGAGGTTGTTTATGCCCCCGGTTACAAGAACTTCCCGGGCCGTCGCTGGGGACCCGCCCCGGCCACGCCGAATCCGCTGGAGGCCGCTGCCATTGACGAGCCGGCCGATCCCGCCCTCCTGGCCGAAGCCGTGGCCCTGGCCAGGGAAGCCGATGTAGTCCTGTTCTTCGGAGGCACCAACAAGAGCATCGAGACAGAAGGCAGCGACCGTACCAATATCGACCTGCCTGTGGGTCAGAACGAGGTTGTGAAGGCCCTGTATGAGGCTAATCCCAACCTGGTGAGCATCCTCATCTCCGGCGGCCCCACCGACCTCCGTCAGCTGGAACCGGTTTCCCCGGCCATCATCCAGGGCTGGTGGAACGGCACCGAGGGCGGCACTGCCCTGGCCAAAGTGCTCTTCGGCGATATCGCCCCTTCCGGCAAGCTCCCGTTCACCTTCCCGGCCCAGCTGGAAGATTCTCCGGCCTTTGCCATGGGTAACTTCCCGGACAAGAATGCCGGCGGAGACCTGTTCACCCTCATGTATCGTCAGGACCGCACCCAGATGACCCGCGAGCAGATTGCCGAAATGATGGCCAAGATGCCCAAGCCCGTTTCCAAGTATACGGAGGGCGCCCTGGTGGGTTATCGCTGGTTCGACACCAAGAATGTGAAGCCCATGTACGCCTTTGGCCATGGCCTCTCCTATGTGGACTTCCAGTATGGCGTCCTCAAGGCTTCTGCCGATAAGAAGGGCGTAAAGGTTTCCTTCGATATTACCAATAACGGCAAGATGGATGCCGATGAGGTAGTCCAGCTGTATGTCCACCGTCTGGATGCCACCGTGGAATGGCCCTACAAGGAACTGAAGGCCTTCCAGCGCGTAAGCCTGCAGGCTGGTGAAACCAAGACCGTTACCCTGGAGGTTCCCGTGGACGATCTCCGCTACTGGAATGTGGACAAGAACGCCTGGGATCTGGAGCACGGTAAACTGGAAATCCTGGTGGGTGCTGCTTCCGACGATATTCGCCAGAAGGCCGGTGTCACCATTTAAGACTGTTAAGGAATGTACTTAAAGCGTATTATGAAATTAGCATGGCTGCCTGTTTTGGCAGCCATGCTTTTAGGATGTGAGAAAGTCGGTAAGGGCGATGTGTGGGGAACCGTGGAGGGCGGTAACGGCTCCGAAACTTCGCTGGTGGTAGCCAACCAGTCCCTCTCCAGCACCGCCATGGGACGTTCCATCAAATACAGCGTGTGGCTTCCCCCGAGCTATGACAAATCCCAAACCTATCCTGTCCTTTATTTGTTGCATGGTTACGAATGGGATCCTACCGATGCCCACAACAAGTGGCTCAGTACCGCAATCAACGATGGAGGAAACCTGGATTATATTGCATCCCAGTATGTAAAGCAGGGCGGAAAACGTTTCATTATTGTAACGCCCAACTGCCCTAACGACTTCTACCGGGATAGTCCGGGAGGAGACCAGTACGAGACCTTCTTTATAGAGGAGTTCATACCTGCTGTAGAACAAAAGTTCAACGGGAATGGCAAAAGGGCCATTGCAGGCCTCTCGATGGGCGGTTATGGCACGCTGTATCATGGCTTCCGGCATCCGGAGATGTTTACCATGATGTATGCCATGTCCCCGGCAACGGGCGTTACCAACGAGCCTTCTCCTACCCTCGTCAGCCTGGTTTCTTCTGCCGATGTGGACAAGCTTCCCCCTATTACCATTGAGACGGGTACAGACGACATAACCGTATCTGTTTCGTCCGTGAGGTCTTTTGTAAGCAAGCTGAAGAGTAAAAACATCTCTCACGAATTCATTACCCGTGAGGGAGGACATACCTGGCCCTTCTGGCAGGAGTGCCTTCCCAAGGCCCTGAGAAAAGCCGGTAATTCTTTCTGATTGGCGGATCATAATAAAAAAGAAGTGGTGACCTGCGGGCCACCACTTCTTTTGTAAGTGCAATGGAATTACTTCCAGCCGTCGTTCTGATACAGACCGTCGGAGCCGGTGTTCAGGTCGATGTAGGTCTGAGGAATCGGGAACAGGTCGAATTTGACTTCACCGGTATCCTCGGCCCAGCGGCGGGCATTGGGGTACAGATCCGTGGCACTGGGACGGGCGGCGTACATACTGTAGTTGTAGATACGCTCCTTCCATTCGTTGGGTTTCATCCGGAGGAAGGTGGCCCAGCGGAATTCTTCGTACAGGAGTTCGCGGCCACGTTCGTCCAGGATGGTCTGGATGGTCACGGTGTCGAAGGGCAGAGCCTGGGCGCGGTTGCGGACAGCATTAACTGCGGCAGTGGCGCCGGCGGTATCACCGCCACGGAGCTTGGCCTCGGCCAGGAGGAGGTAAACCTCCGGAGTACGGGCTGCATATTTGGAACGGTAGAAGTTGATATACTTGCCAAACCAGCTGAAGCCGGGGTCGCTGGCATCGTAATCCCAGGAATCGAACGGCGTCTCTTTGTACCAGATGGGGAAATAGATGCCGGACAGTTCGGGCGTGTCGCGCTTGATGTGGTTCCAGCCAACCTTCTGCTCGTACAGCGGGTGGTTTTCATCGCAGCAGATGAATTCGGTCTTTACGGTAATATCTTCCAGATAGCGGATGTCCACGCCCAGGGAATTGTTGTTGTGGGCGTTGTCCCACTGGGTGTAGGAGGCATACCAGGTAGGGGTAACCTGGGCCCAACCGGTACCACCGTGGCTGGGCGGGCTCATGGCGCCGCCATACTTGGCGGAGAAGGCCTTCCAGGGACCGTCTGCAGCGCCTGCTTTCTTGTACTCATCGGCCCATTCGTAGTCCTGCAGGGCGGGAGTGAGACCCAGGGTGTTGCAGCGGCGTCCGCCGGGAGTAGGGTTGAAGAACTCACCACCATTGGCAGCGAAGGTGTTATAGTCCGGGGCCGATACCATCACCCAGATAGCTTCCGTATTGCTGGGGCTCACGATGTTCTCTGCCACGAAGAGGTCCGTAATCACGTTGCCGTCCTTATTCTCGTTTGGAATGTTGTAGGGACCGTTTACGCGGGAACCGGTGGCGCCGATGTTGCGCACGCCGAAGCGGCTGGTCATCATGGGGTGGTGATCAATAACTTCCTGGGCGTACTTGGCAGCGTTGGAGAAGTCCGTCTTGTCGTCGTTGTTCGTTACGCCGCGGGCCAGCAGGGCTTCGGCCAGATACATCCCGGCGGCACCCTTTCCGGCGCGGCCGTATTCGGCGGAGACGTTCCAGGGCAGGGCGGCATAGGCGTCCGTCAGATCGTCAACGGCTACATTGTAGGTTTCTGCGCGGGTGGCGCGCTCGTAGGCGTAATTCGGGGTCTCGGAATACTCGATAACCAGCGGAACACCGCCGAAGAGTTCGGCCAGACGCAGGTAGGAAAGACCGCGGAGGAATTTGGCTTCGCCGGTTACACGGGCTTTCTCTGCATCGCTGGACCATTCTACCTCATCCATCTTGATGAGAGCCAGGTTGGCGTAGGAAATAACCTTATAGAATTTATCCCAAAGGCTCTTCGGGAGGCTGGACGTTGCCGACCAGGCTGCGGTGAAGTTACTCATGTGCTGAGCGGCGCCCAACTGGTACTTGTTGTCCACCATATCGGTACCCGTGAAGGTGTTGTAGCAGAGACCCTGACCCATGGAGCCCGGGAAATACAGCTCCTCAAACTCGAAGTAGCCGGTAAGGAGGGTGTTGACTACCTGATCGGAGGTGTTATAGGCGTTGGCAATGGTGAGCTGGGCCTTGGGCTTCTCTTCCAGAAATTCGTTGTCGGGAACGCAGGAAACAGCGGCCATGCAGCCCAAAACGGCACCGAGAATATATTTAAATGTTTTCATAATATCTTGTGCAATTAAGAGTTGTTGGTACTAAAGGGTAATGTTGATACCCACAGTGAAGGCACGCGGGATACCGATACCGTAACCGCTGCGGTTTTCCGGGTCACTCATCTTCCAGCCGGGAGCGATGTAGAAGAGGTTGCGGCCGCTGAGGGTGACGCGAGCGCTCTTGACACCAATCTTGTTGGCTACCTTGCTCAGGTTGTAGGACAGCGAGAGGTCCTGGAGACGGACGTGGCCGTAAGGGTTGTACACCTGATACTTGGAGTCGCTGTAGTTAGGCTTGGGATAGGTGTTGTTGGGTTCCTGCTTGGTCCAGAACGGGATGTCGAAGGCCGTGCAGGCGGCAGTGGTGTCGTAGGTGCTGTAGGCGAAGGTGTTGTTGGCAAGGCCGTATCCGCCGCCGCTGAAGATGCCCTGGAAGAGTATGTACAGCTGCCAGTTTCCATAGCGGAGGGTGTTGGCCCAGGACAGACGGAAGTTTTCGTCGCCATAACCCAGGATTACACGGTCTTCGGGAGAAGGATTGTTGGTCTGCTGGCCGTCCTTGGTAATGAAGATAGGCTGACCGGCGTAATCCCCTTCCTGGAAAATGCCTTCCGTCCGGTAACCGTAGATGGTGTTGATGGGATGGCCGATGAACAGGTTGTTGGCCTCATCGTCCTGACCGTCACCGTACAGGTCCACAATCTTGTTGCGGTTGAGGGTGAACACGAAGTCGGAGTTCCAGGTAAGGCTCTTGGTCTTGACGGGCACAGTATTGAAGTTGATTTCAACACCCGTGTTGTCTACACGGCCCATGGTAGCCTTCTGGCTGGTGATACCGGCCGTCATCACAGGGATGTTGCGGTCGAAAATCTGGTCCGTGGTCTGGGAAGTATAGGCATTCAAGTCAATGTGGAGACGACCCTTGAGGAAGTCGGCCTCAAAACCGCCGTTCCAGGAAGTGGTGGTCTGCCAGGCCAGCGTGGGGTTACCCAGGGTGGCGAGCTTCTGGCCCCAGTGGGTGGCGCCGCCATAATAGTTGGGAATCTGGCCGCCCTTTGCCACGGCAATGGTGGACAGGGTTCCGTAAGGAGACAGGGTCTGGGCACCGTTCTTACCCCAGGAGAGCTTGAGCTTGAGGAAGTCCAGCCAGGTGATACCCTTCATGAAGTTTTCGTTGCTGATGGTCCAGGCAGCACCTACGGCCGGGAAGTTACCCCACTTGTGCTCGGAGCCGAATACGGAGGAACCGTCCCGACGGAAGGAAGCGTTGAAGTGGTAGGTGTCCTTGAAGGAATAGATGACACGGGCCAGATAACCAACGTCCGTGTGCAGGGAGTAGGTGGGATTGCTCACCACCTTGGTGTCGGCATTGCCCAGACCGTACCAGCCCGTGAGGGTGTTGCCGGCCTCGGTGAAGCCCTGGCCGCTGATGCTCTCGCTGGTGGATTCCGCGCTGTCGCGGGTGTAAACCAGGGAGGCATTTACGTAATGCTGGCCGAAGGAGCGGGAGTAGGAAAGGATGGCATCCATTACCCAGTTCTCGCTCATGGAGCTGCTGATGGAACCGCTGGCTGTTGCCAGGTTATAGTATTCCGAGGTCTGGCCTTTACCTTCCAGGTCGTTGGAGAGCAGGGCTACGGTGTTGTTCTCGTGCGTAAAGCTGTAGTTCTTGCTTTCCATCTTGGTCCAGGAGGCGTTCAGCTTGAAGTTGAGGCCCTGCACCCAGGGAATGTTGATGCTCACGTAACCGCCCAGGTTCAGGTTGAATCGGCGGTTGTCCTTTTCGCGGCCCTCGGTCCACAACGGGTTCACGGAGGAAGCGTTCACACCTTCTACATAATAACGGAGGGTTTTGCCGTCCGGGAGATAGGGCTCCATGTAGGGGGAGTTCTTATAGGACAGGGAAGCCGCCACGGAGTCGTCGATGGAATTGGTGTAGGCCATGTTGGCGCCAATCTCGATGCTCTTGGTAACCTTGGTGCTCAAATTCATGGAAGCGTTGTTGCGCTTGAAGGCATTGCCCACCGTCATACCCTTCTGGTTGGAGTGGCCGATGGCAACATAATAGTTGGAGTTCTGCGTACGGCCCGAGAAGCTCAGGTTGTAGTTCTGGGTGTAACCCACGCGGGTGGCCAGGTCGTACCAGTCCGTGGTCTTGCCTTTTTCGTAGTTGGCCTTTTCCAGGAAAGACATCCAGGAAGTGTTGGTAAGGTCGTCACTGCCTTTACGGGCATTGGCGTACTTGATGTAGTTCTCCGGAGAGAGGAACTTCTGGCGATAGGAACGCGTGGAGAACTGGTGGGAAGTGGTGAAGTTGATCACGGGCTTGCCTTCCTCACCCTTCTTGAGGGTAATCATGATAACGCCGTTGGCGGCTTTGGAACCGTAAGCTGCCAGGGAGGTGGCATCCTTCAGAACGCTGATGGACTCAATGGAGTTCTGGTCAATATCTTCCAGGTTGCCGGTAAAGATAACGCCGTTCACTACAAGCAGCGGAGAAGAGCTGGTAGAGCCGATGGAACGGCGGCCACGGACACGTACGCTGGCGTTGCCGCCCACGGTGGCCGATTCGGCGCCCATCACCACACCGGACAGACGGCCGCGGAGCATGTCGGAGACATTGCTGAGGCCCAGGTCTGCCACCGGGGAGTCGGCGGTTTTCATTACGTCCACCGATCCGGTGAAGTTCTTGGCACGCGTAGTACCGTAACCGATTACCACCACATCGTCCAGGATTTCCTGGGCAATGCTCATGACAATGCGATACTCGTTCTGCCGGTCAACGGTAACCTCTACATCGTCGTAACCAACGCTGGTAACAACCAGGACGTCGCCCACGGCGCAGTTGAGTTCGAAATTACCGTCGATGTCGGTTGCAACGCCAACGGTGGTACCCTTGACCATTACGGCTGCGCCGATAACACCCTGATCGGTGTCATCGACCACCACGCCTTTGATGGTTTTGTTTTGAGCGGACAGCAACGTGGTGCCGAGGATTACTCCCAGGCCAAGCGTTACAATCCGCTTGAGGATGAAGTTAGTTCTCATAAATAAGAGGAGTTGGTTAAAAATTAGTAGGTTTTGGTCAGTTTTTAGTATTGCAAAGATACGGAGAATAAAACCGGCAAATTTAACCGGATGTTCGGATGTTTGACCGTATGATAAAATAACGGCGGCCCCGCAGGGTCGCCGTTATAAAACAATGCGTTTATCCGTTTATTTGAAGAGAAGCTGGGCGAAGGTGTTCAGATACAGACGCCAGTTTTTCCATACGTGGGCATCGTCGCTCACGAAAAGGGTGTGCGGCATGTCGTTTTTGGTAAGGTGCTCGTCCAGAACCAGGGAGCCCTGATAGGCCATGGAGTCTTCCTTTCCCACGCCAATCCAGTACAGTTTGTAGCCGGCTTTCTTGATGCCCAGCAGGTCGGCGTCCAGGTGGTCGCTTTCACGGATGCCGCAGCTGAGGGGGCAGATGTAGTCGAACACGCCCGGGAACAGGATAGTGGCCGATGTGGTGTGGCCGCCACCCATGGACAGGCCTGCGATGGCACGGCCGGAAGCCTTGGCTACGGTGCGGTACTCCTTGTCGATGAAAGGAACAATCTCCTTCACCAGGGAAGTTACATAGGCATTCTGCCACTTGGGATCCTGGCGGTCCATCTCGATGGTTTCCAGGCCCAGGGTGTTGGCGGCGCGCTGGTTGGGGTTGCCGTTGGGCATAACCACAATCATCGGCTTGGCCAGGCCTTTCTCAATAAGGTTGTCCAGAATCTGGGCGGCACGTCCCATGGAGGTCCAGGCTTCCTCGTCACCGCCGCCGCCGTGGAGGAGGTAAAGGACGGGATACTTGGCCTTGGGATTCTTCTCGTAACCGTAGGGGGTGTAAACCGTCATGCGGCGGGAGATGCCCAGGCTGGGGGAGTCGTACCAGCGATAGGTTACGGAGCCGTGCCGGGTGGCTTCGTAGTAGTTTTCGCTGCGCTCGCCGGGGATAAAGAGCATGTTCAGGTAGCGGGTGCCGTCACGCTGCACCTTGTCGTTGAGGGGGTCGTTCACGGAAACACCGTCCACAATGAAATTGTAGGTGTAGATTTCCGGTTCCGGGGCGTCGATGGTGATTTCCCATACGCCGCCTTCGCCCTTGGTCATTTCCTCTACGCCGGTCCACGGGTTGGCCATCCAGTTGCCGGAAAGCTGTACGCGGGTAGCATAGTTGGCGCTGAGGCGGAAGGTTACCTTGCCGTCCTTTACTTCCGGGGAAACGATGCGGGGTCCGCGTCCGCCCATGGCAAAGTTGGTAAGTTCCTGTCCGGAGAGGGTGGAAACCGCCAGGAAAGCGGCTGCCAGAATCATTAATACTTTTTTCATACCGTGTCTGTTAAATTGGTGATTTAGAATTTAATGCTTTTTTTCAGGCGGATGTCTTCCGAGGAAGCGCCCACCAGCAGTTTAGCCTTGTTGCCGCGGAAAGCCCATTCGTGCTTTTCGCTGTTCCACAGTTTAAGGTCATCGGCGGGAATCACAATCTCTACGGGTACGGTTTCTCCGGCCTTTACGGCTACGCGTTCAAAGCCGCGCAGGCGCTTGGAGGCGTCGTCGTTTTTGAACTTGGCATAGAGCTGCACCACCTCCTCGCCGTCGCGGGAACCGGTATTCTTGAGGTTGAAGCGCACCACGTAGTTGTCTCCTTCCTTCTTTACCTTCATCTTGGAATACTTGAAAGAGGTATAGCTGAGACCATAGCCGAAGGGGAAGATGGGTTTGGCCTTGGCATACATGTAGGTGCGGCCGTGGCGGATGTCGTAATCCAGCATGTTGGGGAGGTCCAGGATGTCGCTCACCCAGGTTTGCGTAAGGCGGCCGGCGGGGTTGTAGTCGCCGAAGAGCACATCGGCCAGGGCATTGCCCAGTTCCTGGCTGCACTGGCTCAGGTGAACTATGGCAGGCACGTGAGCGGCTGTCCAGTTGATGGCGAAGGGAAAGCTGGAGATGAGGGTAACCACGGTGTTGTGGTTGGCCTGCCAAACTACCTTAATGAGGTCTTCGGTTTCCAGCTGCAGGCTGCGGCGGTCCAGGGCCTCGCGTCCGTCACCGGCTATGGTGCCATAGGCCCAGGGGCTCTGTACGCTCTGGCTGTCCCAGTCGGGGCTGGTGGCGGGGTGGTTGCCCACGCACACAATGCACACATCGGCCCATTTGGCCAGTTCCTGGGCGCTGCCATCGGAATCCCAGCGCTGGAAACGCACCTCCGTCCTGGTGCTGTCTACCTTGGCCTTGATGCCCTCCAGCGGGCTCACGCGATAGGAAGGCAGGGCGCCGTACCAGTCCTTGAGCACCTTTTCGGCGCGGTTGCCGAAGACGGCGATTTTGGTCACTTTTTCCTTGTCCAGCGGCAGCAGCTTGCCCTCGTTCTTAAGCAGGACGATGGATTTCTGCGTTACCAGACGGGCTTTGTCCTTGAACTCCTGACGCTCCCAGGGAAGGTCTTCGTCGGAGCCGAATTCCTGGGCGTTGTAAGGGCAGTCGGCATCCATCAGGCCCAGCCTGAGCATGGTGCGCAGGTTGGCCTTGGTACGCTCGTCCAGCAGTTCGTCGGAGAGGAAGCCGGCATCGTAGGCAGCCTGCACCTGCGTGGCGCGGGCGTCGATAAAACGGGTAAGTCCCGCTTCCAGGGCCATCTGGATGGCCTCGTTCTCGTCGGCGGCATAGTGATGCATCTCCGGCATGTACATGAAGCGGAGGGCACCGGCGTCGTCCACAATGGTGCCCTTCATGCCCCATTCCTCAAAGAGGATGTCCTTGATGAAGGAATTGGCTATGCAGGGGACGCCGTTGTAGGCGTTGTAGGCCGTCATTAATGACATTGCGCCGGCCTTGGCGCCTTTCCAGAAACCGTAGCTGTAGTATTCGCGGAAGAGGGTTTCGTCAAAGCGGGAATCCGTCCGGTAGCGGTTGTCTTCGTTGCTGTTGGCCAGGAAGTGCTTCATCAGGGCCGCACCCCGCCAGTAGGTGGGATCGTCGCCCTGGATGCCCTTTACTTCGGCGGCAACCATTTCGCCCACCAGGTAAGGGTCCTCGCCGAAGCTTTCCTCCGTGCGGCCCCAACGGGGATCGCGGGCCAGGTCGGCATTGGGAGCCCACAGCACCAGGCATTTCATGTAGGGATTGTTGTTGGAGTAGAAACGGGCCTCGTAGGACATTACGTCGCCTACGATATGTGCCATTTCGCGGTCCCAGGTTTCGCCGATGCCATAGGCCTGCGGGAAGGCGGTGCTGTTCCGGTACCTGGGCGGGGTCCAGCCGGGCCATCCGCCGCCAAACTGGCCGGCGTTGCCCAGGTTGGGCAGTTCGGCGTCACCGCCGCGGACGATGCCGTGGATGGCTTCCGTGGCACCGGGGCCGGCAATGCCCAGACGGGGGACACCCTGTCCTACGATAGTGGCAATCTTTTCCTCCACCGTCATCAGGGAGACGGCGTTGTCCAGACGGGCCTCTTCCGGGAGATTCGGGTCCTGGAAGGGGTAATCCTGCGCCCGCACAAGGCAGGAAACGACCAGGAGCGCAATTACAAACAGCGTTCTTTTCATAGTGTTTAAAATAAAAGGGGCCAGCCGACAAGCGGCCGGCCCCGATTCATTCGAATAATCAGGAGACTATATCTCGCCCCAGTTGTAAACATCAATGTCGCTGAAGTCTGCAGAAACTTTGAAGATGGGAGAGAAGTTATAGGCGTTCTGGCTGTTGTATCCGTTACCGGCAGCCTGTGCGGCGATGCGGAAATAGCGGGTCTGGTTATATTTAAACAGATCGGCGTTCTTGGGATCCTGGGTATCGATTTCCAGGGTAACTTCCTGGCCGGGCGTAGCGGCGGGGAATACCATGGTACCCCAGGAGAAGCCTTCCTTCTTGGCGCCGGCATCATCGGACGACACCAGGTTAAATACCGTGGCGCCCACGAACAGTTGGGTGTTGCCGCAGAAACGGAGGTTCATGATAGTGTTGGCCTTGGTCTCGTCTCCGAGTTCCACTTTGAAAGTGGCTTTCACCTTCTTGGTAGTGGCATCATAGGTGACATGCGGATCAACGATACGGCAGAAAGGAGTGGCTTTGAGATCAATCTTGTTGTCCCCTTTCTTTACGGTAAAGACTTCATCGGTCTCGTAGCAAGGGAGCTCCTTATACAGGGCTTTGTAATCGCCGGCGAAAATCAGGTTATTGCGATACTGGCCGTCGAATCGGATGAACCAGCGCTGGTCTTCGTAGACCTCTACGCCTTCCTTGTTCTTCCAACCCAGCTCATTCACTACCAGAGAGCCTTTGGAAACGGTAATCACCGGGAAAGTCCAGGTGGCCCAGTCTACATTGGCCCAGTCGATTTCCTGGGAGAAGGCCGCCTCTACGCCAATGGGCTCTCCGGTTATGGTGTCCAGCACCTTTCCGTGAATCTGGGCATTGGGGCCGTCATAGTTGTCCAGCTGGAACATGCTGCACGAAGCCAGCGATGCGAGGGCCAGAACAGTAGTTATAGTAATGATAATCTTTTTCATTTTCAAACCTTATTTGTTGTTAGGCTCAATCTTGTTGTTCACGTAATTAGGAATCTGGGCATAGTAATCCTCGTTGTTGAAACGAAGGTTGCCACTGTAACCCCAGGCAGCAGTAGCCGTCATCGGGAGGGAACGGAGGAAAATCCATTCGGCCTTTTCACCAGAAAGGTCCACCATGGGGATGAGGGTGAGTTTCTTGCCCAGAGTGCCCTCTTCCTGGTTGGAAATGTGTTCCGGGTTGTAGAAACCACGGCGACGATACAGGACGTTGCTCCACTTGTTCTCGAAGGCGAATTCCACCTTCCACTCATGCAGGATGTTGTCGATGGTAAGGTCTACATCATCCTTGAAGCCGGCGCGGTGACGGATATCGTTCAGGTACTGCTTGGCCTTGGCCTCGTCTCCCTGTTTGCTTTCTACCACGGCCTCGGCGTAAGTGAGCAGGACCTCGGCATAACGGATGTCGTAGTACGGGGACTGGACATACTGGTTGGCGCTGTTCTGATCCAGGAACTTGCGGGGAGAGAAGCAGTAGGAGTTGCGGTTGTTGGAGTTCTTATCGGTCAGGAGGCCCATGAAAGCAGAGTTGTTGGAACCGGCGCCGCCGAAGGGATAATAAATATCATCGCCTTTCTCGACACCAATGTTACCGCTACCTGCCGCATCGGAGTTGGGGTAAACGGATACGGAGCCGTCGGGCTTCACCATACCGCCTTCCATATACACGGTAATGCCGCGGAAAGTGCAACCGGGATACATCACCCAGGCCTGGAAACGGGCATCCTTAAGCAGGAAGGGTTCCTGAACGGATTTGTAGTGCTTATATCTGGCCACTTTGTCCTTGGTGAATTCCGTCTGAGGATCGGTCATGTAGTCGTTTTCATCACCGTCTACCAAAGTCTGAATCTTGCCGCTCACATGCTTGCGGGTATCGGCAGCGTCATAGTAGTCGTACTCGTCGGCCAGGTTCAGGGTTGCGGCGTAGTTGGCGGCGCCGGTACCTGTGTAACCCACGGCAAACTGGTTGGGAACCCACTTGTCGGTGCCATTGGTGGTCTCGGAGTCGCCGGTCTTGTAAGAACGGCCGAAGATACCTTCGTTATACTGGAAAGTCTGGAACAGGTCCGTGAGGTTCCCAATGGCAGCGTTGATGTCGCTGGGGTTGGCGCCATACAGGGAATAAACTCCGGAAGAAATCACTGCCTCGGCGGCGTCGATGGCCTGCTTGTAATAAGCGGGGGCATAGCTGGGCTCCATATAGGTGAGTTTCTTCTGCACGGCTACATAGCTGCCGTTGAGGGCGGCACGGTCCCAATACGTGCTTTCGGAAGCAGCCCACAGGGCGGCACGGGCCTTCATGGCATAAGCCGTGTACCGGTTGGCACGCAGGCTCTTGCTACCCTGACTCAGAGGGAGAAGTTCAATGGCCTTGTCAAACTGGTCCAGTACCCAATCCCAGGATTCCTTCTCGGTCTTACGGGGATAATACAGGCCCGGGTTTTCTTCACCAGGGGTATACTCGTCATCCAGGGCTTTTTCTACGATGGGAATACCACCGTGTGTACGCACATTGGCAAAGTAGTAGCAGGCGCGGATGAAGAGGGCTTCACCCATGTAGGCATCCTTCTTCGCTTCGTCAATAGAACCCTCTTTATAGGCATTCTCGACCACCTCCATGAACTTGTGGACAGCACGGATGGTCTTGTAATCCCAGAAACCGGGAGTAGTGTTCTTATAATCCGGAACATCGCGGGCGGTGTTGCCGAACATCTGATACTTGTCATTGTCGCTCATGCTCATGCCCGGGAGGTTGGAATAGAGGTTAGCCAACAGGGCGAGCATACCATTCTCGGAGGACTGCAGGTCTTCGGCGGCAACCTTGCTCAGGTCACCTTCCATACTATCGAAGAACTTGTCGCAGGAAACGAGACCGAAAGATAGTCCGGCAATGAGGATATATTTGAATATCTTTTTCATTTTCATGCAGGATTAGAAGTTGAGATTGAAACCAAAGCTGTAGGTCTTGTTAATCTGGAACTCACCACCGGCGCGGCCGCTGTCATTTGATTCAGGGTCTACGTAACGGAGAAGCGGGTTACACAGGGTAATGAGGTTACCACCGTTGAAGAATACTCGGGCGCTCTTGATACCCACCTTCTTGAGGAAGTTGGGGCTGAAGCGATAACCCAGTTCGATGGTCTTCAGACGCAGATAAGTGGCATCCACGTAGTTATAAGGCTGGTTCCAGCCGTAGGACGGGCTGTTGTAAGAACCTACCTGGGCGACACGTACCAGAGCAGGCCAGTAACCCTCGACCCACTGGGTATTAGGATCCCAAGGGTCATCACCATAGTTGGCTACGTGATAAGCATCGGTATAATGGGAAGGCAGGTAGTTGAGCTTACCGAAACCGGCATAGGCGCTGAGGCCGTAGCTCTTGTATTTCATGGTAGCTCCGTTGAAGATGAGGCTGAAGTCAAAGTTCTTGTAGCTGCCGCTGAAGGTGAGGCCGAACTGGAGCGGCGGGTTGCCGGAACCCCAGGTGTAGTACACGTCTTCACTGTCAATATAACCGTTACCGTTGCGGTCTTCCAGCATGTACTGGCCCACAATGATGCCGCGGTTACCTGCCAGGGAACCGTTGGTGGTGTAGAGAACCTCGCTGGCATTGGCCTGGTCCACGTTCTGGAAACGGCCTCCTGTCCAATGGTAGGTGTTGCCTCCCATATATCCGTTCCAACGGTTCAGGGTGCTGTTCTTCCAATAGTCCATGGAGGAAGTGTAAACCCGGGTGTTCTCACTTTCAATATAAGTGGCACGGCTGCGGGAGAAAGTAGCGGTACCCTGAATCCGGTAGCTAAAGTTGCCAATGCTGTTACGGTGGTACAGGCTCAGTTCCAAGCCTTGGGTCTCACTGCGGTTCAGGTTTTCGGAAGGGAGGGAAACGGCGTAGAAATCCGGCAGAGATGCATCACGGACAGCAGCCGTACCAATCATTTCACGCTTGAACCAGTCAAAGGTTCCACCGAACTTGCCCTGCCATAATTCCCAGTCCACACCGGCGTCCATCATGCGGACCTTGGCCCAGGTGAGGAGGGTGTTGGCAACTTGGCTATTGGCATAACCCGTGGTGGTGCCGCCATCGGCGAATACCCAGGAACCGCTGGCTGTATAACCATTAATATATGCGTAGGCAGAACCCTGGGGAGCGCCGGTGAAGCCGTCGGACCAGCGGATCTTGAGGTTGTTCACCATAGGGAGGATCTTCTTGAAGAATTTTTCCTCGGAGATGCGCCAACCCAGAGAGTAGGACGGGAACAGGCTCCAGCGCTTGCCGGGAGCGAACATATAGTTACCGTCGTAACGACCCATGATTTCTACCAGATATTTACCGGCGTAGTTGTAATTAATACGGCCGATATAACCGGCGGTACGGCTGGAAGAGCGGGTACCCTGGTTGTCATCGCGGGAGGCGAGGGCCTGGTTGATTACATCGTGGGTGTAAAGATAGTGGTCACCGTCCACGCCGTAGTAGCGGGATGCGCCAATCATGGCATTGGTGATGGAGGTGAGTTCGGCGCCCAGCATGGCGGAAACGTTGTGCTGGCCGAAGTTCCGGTTGAATGTGGCCTGGGCACGGCCGTAGACGCGGGCGTTGTCATTCCACATTTCGGCATACTGGGTCTCCTGACGGGTCTCCATGCCCTGCTCGGAAATGTCGGTTTCGTAGTTGTAGAGCCTCATTTTCTTCACCAGGGTGCGCTGCTTGGTACGGCCGAAGTCGTAGGCACCGGTCACCTGGAACTGCAGACCCTTCAGGAAGGGAGCATCATAGGTGAGGTCCAGGGTGTTGCTGAAGTCTTTGCGGTCGGTTTTGGTATAACCGGAAGCTTCGGTATCCAAAAGGGCCACCGGGTTGGTGTGCTCCTCTACGTCAGAGTAGTGGTTGGGGTTGTCCTTTGTATGGACGCCCACCATGGGGTTGGACTGATAAATATAGTAGAAAACGTTCCAGTCCATATCGAAGTCACCCATACCCGTATTGGAACTCTGGCGGAAGCTTGTAGTATAACGCATCGTAAGGGAGGGGAGGAGTTTCACGGAGATATTACCGTTGAAACCGTAACGGTTGTAGCCGTAGCTGTCGCCCTTCAGGATGGAGTTGTCATCGGCATAGTTGGCGCCGAAATAGTAGTTGATACTCTCGGTACCGCCGGTTACGGAAAGGTTCACCATCTTGTTAAAGGCGAATTTGCGGTATACCTCGTTGTACCAGTCGGTGTAAACCAGGTCCTTGTCACCACGCTCATAGGCGGCGATGGTTTCATCGGTGAAACGATGGTCCATCTTGGCTACGTCGGACATGGCGTTTTCGTACTTCATGAACTCGGTCCAGCTCACGACATCACGGGGAACAACCGGGGATGCGAAACTGAAGTTGGTAGAGAGGTTTACGGAAGGCTTTTTTACCTGACCCTTCTTGGTGGTAATGAGGATTACACCGTTCTGGGCACCCAGACCGTAAATGGTGGCGGAAGCGTCCTTCAGAACGGAGATGCTTTCGATGTCATCCGGGTTCAGTTCCTGAAGGACGGAGAGGTCGGTGTAGGACTCCAACTGGTTGGGGTTCGTGTTGTAGGAGGTGGATTTACGGGTACGGGTGGTGCTGCGGACAACACCGTCCACAACTACCATAGGGGTACCGAAGCCACGGAGGTTGATTTCGGATGCGAAAGCACCGGGCTTGCCGCTGTTCTGGGTAATCAGCAGGCCGGGAATCTTACCCTGGAGGGCTGCTACGCCGTCGGCGGTCTTGGTGGCGGCAATATCCTCGGAACGGATCTGGGAGATAGAGCCGGTGAGGGATTCGCGCTTCTGGACGCCGTAGCCCACTACAACCGTCTCGTTCAGCATCTCGGAGTCTTCCACAAGGATGACTTCCATCTTTGCGGTGGCCTTGAGCTTGCGGGTTTCAAAGCCGATGGACGAGATTTCCAGTATGACTCCCTCGGGAACCTCGAGACTGAAGTTACCGTCAATGTCGGAGGCGGTACCCACTGTCGTTCCCGACTGGAGAATGGACGCTCCGATGATCGGCTCCTTCTGCGCATCCGTGACCGTGCCGGTCACCGTGATGGTTTTTTGAGCGAATAGCGCCGCCGAGCCCAGGAAGAGTCCCAAGGCGAGCGAAGCCAGCCGCTTCAGAAAAATGCTTTTGTTCATGATGAAGGTTTGTTAGTATTGGTTAGTGGTTTTCAGTTTGGATTAACCTTGTTGCAAATTTACGCACATTCTGCCCCTTCGGCCGTGCACGATGGATAGGATGTTGTTCCGTGCGTTCAAGTGTTCAACCAAATCGTTAAGGTGTTGTGCAGAATGTTTTTTTAAACTATTTTTGTAGCAGAAACAACCATCGACCTGTCAATGAAAAGACTATTATCGGCATGCAGCCTGCTCTTCCTGTGCCTGTGCCTGTGCGCACAGAGTACCCGGCTGCAGCCAGTCATGGATCATTTGTCCAATAATTCCGTCAACGCCCTTGTGCAAGACCGTGCGGGGCATCTGTGGATAGGAACCAGCCGGGGACTGAACCGCTTCAACGGATCGGCCTATAAACCTTATTATCATATGCAGGCCGACAGCCTCACGCTGTTTGACGACTATATTTCGGCCCTGGTGTACGACACCGGCGAGCGTCTGTGGGTGGGCACATCGTCCGGCATCGCTCTCCTGAGAAATGGTCATGTAGATCCGGAAGTTACCTGGGAAGTGGGACGCGTCTATTCCCTGGCATCCCTGGACGACCAGCATTTGCTGTGTTCCGTGCGCAACACCCTTTCCATTGTGGATAAAACCACGGGAGAGAACCGTCCGGTGTTCAGCGACGACCGTCTTACCTTCAATTCCTGCAAACTCACCGGCGGGGGGTATGTGTGGATAGACCACCTTACCCGTCCGGACATTACGGTGCTGGATCCGTCGTTCCGGATAGTGCGGGAGATATCCCGCCCCGGAGAGAATATCCGCGGCATCTGGGAGGCCTACGACCGCCACGTTTATGTGTGTACGGACAAAGGCCTGTTCAAATACCTGCCGGACGGAACGCCCGTGCAGCTGCCGGCCTTCCTGGAAGCGCTTACCAAAGGGGAGAACGTCCTTTTCTTCCAGCGTCGGCCCGATGCCGAAAATATGGTGCTGGGCATCCAGGGAAAAGGCATTTTTGCCGTGCGCCCGGAAGTGGCCCGCCACATTGTGGCGCAGGAAGATCTGGAAGACTGCAAAAGCTGCCTGGCGCTCCCTGCAGAGGAAAACATCTTTCTTAGCCATAACCGGCAGGGGCTGGACTGGCACTATCTCCCGGCCGACCGGGAAAGCATAGCCATTCCGGAGGAGCATCCGTCCGAAGCGCTGAACGAGTTCTACGAGAAGGATGCCGAGAGTCTGCTCATCCTTACCAATAAGGATATATATACCTACCAGCGTGCCCGCCGGGAAATGAAAAGGGTGCAGGCCGAGGGTATCAACGGCAACGACCAGCTTACCATTTCGCTGATGGATCAGCGGCGCCGTCTCTGGCTGGTTTACGGATTCGGGGAACTCCGACGCTATGAATGGAAAGGGGACCGGCTGGTAATAGCTTTCCGCTATCCGGTCCAGTCTTCCGTTTCCATCTGGAGCAGCCCGGACGGTCGGGTTCACCTGCTGCAGGGCGACAAAATCCTTACCGTAGACCGGGACGACCATGTAACCAGCCTGCCGGCCAGCGCCCATCCTCCTTTCTGGTACAGCAGCCAAACCCGCAGCGGCCTTCCTTATTTCCTGGCCGATGATGGTATCTGGATCTCCCGGGACAATCTTATCCTCAGCCGGCTGGATATAGAGGTGGAAACACCTGTGAGTTTCTACGAAGACGTGGACGGAACCTACTGGATCGGCTCCAGCAGCAACGGTATCTTCCATTACAATCCGGATACAAAGGTGCTGGAGGCGGTTCCTTACGGCAACGAACAGACCGACCGATCCATCCGTTCCCTTACCGGCGACCCGTATGGCAACATCTGGGTGGCTTCCCGTACCGACGTTACCATGATCTCCAAGAAAGACGGCAGTGCGGTGTCGTACAAGTCCCTGCCGGGCCTGGACGGTGTCATGTCCACCAACAGTTCTCTGGTAGGCCAGGACCGGACGGTGTATTTCGGCAATATCCACCGGGTCTTCTCTTTCCTGGCCGTGAATCCGGAGATGGAGCGGGATATCCCCCTGGAGATGGACGGTATTATTGTAAACGGATCCACCCTGATGGCCGGTGTTCCGGAAGAACTGGTGCTAAGTCATAATGAAAACCAGCTGGCCTTCTACTTCTCGGCCGTCAATTTCGATACCAACTTCCGTCCGGTGTATCAGTACAAGCTGGAAGGATACGATGCCGAATGGAATGCCGCGGGAGACGGGCGCCGTGTGGGTTATTCGGGGCTGCTTCCGGGTACTTACACGTTCCGTGTGCGCGTTCAGCGTCCGGACGGTAAGTGGAGTGCCGACGAATTGATGCAGCGGGTGCGGGTCCGGCCTTCCCCCTGGGTCTCCTGGCCCATGCTGCTGCTGTATTCGCTGCTGGTTCTGATATCCATTGTCACGGGTCTTTATCTTTATGTCCGTTCCAAGATGGACCGCGAGCGTCTGGACCTCACCGCCCAGGAAAAACTGCTGGTAGAGCAGATGAGTCAGGAACGTACCACCTTCTTTACCAATGTTTCCCATGAGTTCCGTACCCCGCTGGCCCTTATTTACGGTCCGGTGAAGGAACTGGCCCGTTCCACCACCATGGACGAGAAAGACCGTCGCCTGGTGGGTGTGGTGGAACGCAATTCGGAGCGCATGATCCGGCTCACAGACCAGCTGCTGCAGTTCAACCAGTCGGCCGTGAACCGCGACGAACTGTCGGTGGAGCGTACCGACCTGGCGGCCGTGTTGCGCAAGATGCTGGAGAACTTTGAATACATGTTCCGCCAGAAGAACCTGGCCGTGCACCTGGAAGCACCGTCCATGCTGGATGCGTACTGCGACCGCGAAAAGGTGGAACGGATTGTGTTCAACCTGGTGAGCAATGCCGTAAAATATACCCCGGAACGCGGCCGGATAGAGGTTTCCCTCACTACCGACGGCCAGAATGCCTCCATCGGAGTGGCCGATACGGGTATCGGCATCACCCCGGAGAAGATGTCCCGCATCTTCAACCGCTACGAGCGTCTGGGCGAAAAAGTGGGTGGCGCACTTCCTTCCGGTTTCGGCATCGGCCTCAACTATGCCCAGCACCTGGCC